>Ga0209298_10001026_pt1 | contig 18528 bp, 14 predicted proteins | sample S_140806_EF_Meta_FD_187325 | JGI IMG/M metagenome (GOLD analysis project Ga0209298, IMG submission 187325) | Freshwater microbial communities from Lake Simoncouche, Canada to study carbon cycling - S_140806_EF_MetaG (SPAdes) (version 2) | ecosystem: Environmental > Aquatic > Freshwater > Lake ...
ATACAATAGAAAAACCAGCAACCGAATTTATCATATTATTTGAACGAGAACTCCAAGATATAGCATCCAAAATAAAAGCAGACAAAAACAACGCGGGATTATATGAAACCGCACGAAAAAAGAAACAAGAAAAAGGCGAAACAACAGAAAAAAAAGCGATGGGGTCATTCTTCGGATTATACAATCAAGAATATGAAACCCGAATTGTAGAAACGGTAATGTGCTACTTGATTAATAATACCACGCTGATGAAACTGGATGGGATAGATAAACCAGCAGGAACATACGAATACGACGGCATCAAATTATTAAAAGAAAATGTGGATAAATACGAAGGCGGTAAAGAAGCGGTTTTAAAATTATTAATTGAAAAAACCGAAGAATTAACCCGATTCAAACTGGACTGGGATATAAAAGAAATTGAACCCATGATTGATATTACAAATGAACTGGAACTGGTTGAAGAAGAAGCACTGCCGAATATAAATCTAACAGCAATAACAAGCGATATATGGGAAAAGATAAATAGAGCAGATGTCGGGATTGCTGAAACAATAATGGAATTATACCCGAAACATTTTATATACTCGGTGGAAAAAAGCGATGGGACAAAGGGCGACTGGTTCGGGTGGAACGGATCGCGCTGGGAAAAATCAGACGCACCGCTACGCAAAGCATTAATGTACGATATTGATAAACACTGGAACGGATTATTAGAACCCTTTACAGAATTATACAAATATTATAAACCAAAGGAAGATGAAGGAGAAGAAACCGATTACGACTTTAAAATATGGAAAGCGTGTAAAGATAAAGTGGATGGTGTGGTGTGGCGATTAAGAACCAGCGCAGGAATACAAGCGGTAGTCACGGTAGCAAAAACCTTGATGGCGGATTATTTATTAGAATTTGATATAAATGAAGATTTGTTCGGATGCGAAAATGGAGTGATAGATATTCAAAATGAAATTTTTAGACCATACAAATTTGACGATTATATGACATGGTCGTGCGGATACGATTACAAATGCTTTATAAAAGATTTTAAAATAATGGATAAAGATGGAGATGAAAGATTAATAACCGAAGATGATATAAACGAAGACGACCACGCGGTGCTGGACGATATAGCGGATATATACCAGCAAATTATACCCGATGAAACGGTGCGAGATTATTTCTTCAAAATAATATCCACAGGAATGAGCGGACGCGCGATAGAGAAATTCTTTGTATTTAACGGCGGTGGAAGAAACGGTAAGGGTTTAACCAACGAATTTTTAGAAAAAGTGCTGGGCGATTACTTTATAGTGGTCAACCCAATAGTATACTCAGAAGATAATAAAAAGAAGACATCATCGGGCGCTAATCCTGAGGTGGCGAATATGGATAAGAAAAGATATATAGTATCCAAAGAACCCGATAAGAATAATCCATTTAACAACAACGTTATAAAAGATTTCACGGGTGGCGGACAAACAAAGGGCAGAGTGCTTTACAGTAGCAAGACGAAAGTATTACTACACGGCACATTTGTAGTGGAATGTAATAATAAACCCGATTTTAGTGAAAATCCAACCGAAGCGGATAGTGAAAGAATAGATGACATACTATTTCCAGCATTCTTTACAGCACAGGAAGATTTGTGGGACGAAAAAACGGGAGAAACCAATCACATATTCAGATTAGACCCCGACCTAAAACCGCGATTGAAAAAATCAACGGCACACCACAACGCCATGTTGAATGTATTACTGCTACACTTATTAATATTGAAAAAGGACAAATATAATATAGCAAATTTTAGACCGCAAAGTGTAGCGGAGCGATCACTAGCATACTTACAAAAATCATACGATATTAACAACATATTCACGCGCTTATTTGAAAAGCGAAATGAAGCAAATAAAGATAAATATAAAAACAGCAAGGGACAATTATCCGATAAAGATTGGTCTTTAAACAAAATAGCGATGGAGATTAAAAAGTCAAATGATTTCTTTGAACTGCCGAAAAAGAAACAGAAGGAATGGAAGGAAAAGGATAAAATAGAGGGGTTCTTCCGCAAGAATAATGTATTTAAGAAGAGCGTTTATACTGACACCCACGACCACACTCAAAGATTAGAAGGATGGCGATTAATACCCGAAGAAGAAGATGCCGACGAAGAATAAAAACGGTAAGTGCCAAGTGCCAAATTTGTTTATACAATATGTAATGATAAATAACTTTTTTTTATACTTTTTGTAAGGATAATATGGTAGTTGATAAAAGGGGGTCTATTATCTTATACAATTAGTAAGGAACTGCGAATTTTGCGAAAAAACGAACAACTATCAGAAAGTTCCCGCGTATACTGGAAAGTCATCTACCAACTTCCGTCAGTTGGTAGTTGGGTTTTTACTGGGGGGTTTTACTTTCTAAAAAATTTTAGTTTTTTCGCATTTTTCGCAAATCCATACCCGTTGTATAGGAGAAAATATCAAGTGCCGAAAGACCAAGTGCCGTCGTTTTATCTTATACCCGTAGTATAAAATAAAATTGAAATAAAAAATAACTTAAAGACAATACTATACAATATATAAGGAGAAATGACTGAAATTATTATCGGCGACTTTTCAAATAAACAACATACTAATGCTGTTATTAAATTAGCATTACAACACGACTTCTATACAGACCAAATATGGAATATGGTACTACGCAAGGTGTCTCCAACAATGAGAAATAATCTCTTAAACGCAGGAGTAAGTAGGAGTAAGATACTAAAAATGGAGAAAGAGGCATTTGAAATGTATGAAGGTTTTAACTGGGAATTCCGATTACTGATGAAAGACGACAAAGTAATAGGGTTCTCATTTTGGGATTATCCCAAGAAAGAAGGAAAAGGGGTATGTTTGGAGTTCCTACTAATTGATAATGCCGAACGAAACAACAAATATGGCACGTTGCTGATGGACGACTTTATTAAGTGGGCAGATGCTAATAGACCTGAAATAAAAATACAATTCAAGAACTCACCGATGCTACGCGCATTCTATACTAAATATGGTTTTAGCGGAGTTGATAGTGAAGACGGTTCTTTGACCACATGGTATAGAAATTAAAAACGGTAATTAGCAATCAGCAATTCCTTGCGGTTTATACCGCTTTTGTTATTAGGTGTATGCCCCCATGAAGTATAAACGATATGAGGTTTAATATAAAACTTACTGAATAATGTTCTGATGCGTTTGCTGTCATTAATCGTCATCAGGAACTTGCCTTTTATCTTTGACAGGACGCGCTCCAATCTTTCAAAATCAAAATCCATATCTTCGGCATATCCAAATGTTTTACTGGTATTCTCGTAAGGCGGGTCTAAAAAGAAGAATGTATCTTTGCTGTCAAATTTATCCACGACTTTTTCATAGTCCTGATTCAGAATAGTAGTGCCTTCTAACATCTCTTTGATGCGGGGCAACTTTCTCTCTACCACAGTTTTCATATTGAATTCACTTCTATAAATATTTTTAGGTTCATCTGCTATTTTGCCTTGAAACCCTGATGATGTGCCTATTTTTGCTTTTATAAAACGGTCTGTCACTGAATTGCCCAGTTTTTTGAATATTTTTTTGAGTTGAGGCACACTTACTTTTTCTTGTAATCTATATTTAGATATATCGGTAGGTGCTTGTTTCATTAGAATAAACCGATCGTAAGTATTTTTATCCAAATCATTCAATATATTCTGCTCTGCTTTTTCTTTGTTGAAAAAGATGGAAGCACTACCCGCAAATAACTCTACATATATTTTGTGAGGTGGTATTAGAGGAATAATTTTATCTCTCAAATAAAACTTATTACCTTGACGACCGAAGATAGGTTGTAATGCTCCGCCTTCAAGTTCTATAATAAATTTGTCGTCTAAATCTTCGTACATATATTATTAATAGATATTATTAAAATTCACCATCAAAATTAAATTCATTTCCAACGATTTCTCTATTAGCAAGAGCATATTCACTTACCCGACTTTCAAAGAAATTCGTCTTACTTTCAATACTTATTTTTTCCATGAAGTTGAATGGATTTTTAGCAGTAGGATATATCTTTTCTACTCCTAATTGAACTGCTAATCTATTTGCTACAAATTGTATGTATTCAGTCATTAATGCTGAATTCATACCTATTAAACGACAAGGTAATGCTTCTGTCACAAAATCGGTTTCAATATCAACTGCTTCTTTTATAATATTTGTTATAATAGTGGATGCGTGTCTTATTTTAGGCAAATGTTTGTATAATTTGACAGCAAACTCGGCATGGAGTGCCTCATCTCTACTAATCAACTCGTTTGAAAAAGTAAGACCACGCAATATATTTCTCTGCTTTAACCAAAATAACGCACAGAAATTTCCACTAAAATGAATTGCCTCAACACAAGCAAAGGCAATTAACCGCACTTGAAATGGAGCGTTTGAATTAATATATTTCATACACCAATCCGCTTTTTGTTTTATAACAGGCATTTCTCTGATACTATTAAACAACTGATCTTTTTCATCTTTGTCTTTGATATAAGCGTCAATAATGTTATTATAAACTTCTTGATGAATTCCCTCCATCGCTATTTGAAACCCATAGAATAATCGCGCTTCACCTATTTTCACATCATTATAAAATCGTAGAGCAAGGTTCTCGTTAATGACGCCATCAGCACCCGCAAAAAAAGCAAGGACGTGTTTAATAAACCACCGTTCTTTCTCTTCTAAATTATTCCATTCGGCAATATCCTTTGATAATTCAATCTCTTCGGCAACCCAAAATGAAGCAACCGCTCGTTTATACATGTCAAAAATATCAGGATATTTAATAGGTAGTATAGTGAACCTGCTAGTATCTTCGGTTAAAATATCGCTCATTTTATATACAAATACAAAATAAAATCTAAATTTATACTATAATGCCTATTCCGATTAATTTAGAGTTATACAATATTGTGAAGAAAGAAGCAGATAGGATATACAGCAAACCAAGTGCTTACAAATCAGGTTATATAGTCAAAGAATACAAGAAACGTGGAGGGCAATACAAAGACGATAAACAACCGCGCAATTTGAAACGATGGTTCAAAGAAGAATGGAAAGATATAGGTGGAAAAGAATATCCAGTTTATAGACCAACAAAAAGAATAACAAAAGATACACCATTAACAGCATCAGAAATAGACCCAGTCCAAGCAGTCAAGCAAATTGCTTTAAAACAAAAGATACGCGGTAATCAAAATCTACCGAAATTTGAAGGAGGAGCAGATGAACCATCAACACCGCCTAGAAGAAGGCAACGTGATGAAGCAACCCCGCCTCAACGACGACGAAGAAGAATAGACATACCACCCACAACACTAATAGCACCACCATTATTTCAAGGTATTCCTGATGCGCCAAATCAAGCACCATTCCAAATTCCTAATATACCAATGCCTACTACTATATTCACAAATATGGTTCAAAATCCTCCAATAGCATTTCCACAATTTCAATTAGTTCTTCCCAACCAAGATGTATTTAACCAACCTCAATTAATAAGTGATTTATTAGGATTACCAAGTCCCCGAAGTGTTGCTGACCTACACTTCACAGGAGAAGGAAGGAAACCCGATGAATTCAAAAAATCCATTCAACACGTCTTTGACTTATTAGCAATAAGAGGCAAATTCAACATCATCGGATCAGCGTCCAACCAAGACATTCTTTATTACAGTGATTTTGACCTATCCACGTTTGAAAAAGTTTCCTTACAAAGTATAAAGAAAATCTTTCAAAATAAATTCAAAGAAGCGCTCAAAGACCCTGCCATTTTTATAACGGATTTCAAATGTGGTGAAATAGATGGAGAACCTGTACGGTGGAATAAGAACAATATTAAAACGGGAAGACAAATCGTTGATGGTAAGGAAATCACGCTGGAAGAATGTCTTTTAATGCCTTCCACAATCAAGATGGATATTGTTGCTTTAATAGATGGTGATTTTGTTGAATTCAGTGATAATTATTATCTGTCGGTTAATGGTATCAAAAATTATAGTGGTGAGGAAGTATCCAAGAATGTTCTTTTGAAAGAACTGGAAAAGTCCGCAAAAGAATACTACGATGAACCTAATTATTTCAAATATTTAAAAAGAGTGTTCTCTATCAAGACGATGAAGAACCAATCCACGAAGAAACTAATTGATTTTTTCAACTCACAAGTGGGTCTTTTAAACAAATCAAAGACAGATTTAGAAACTTTGATTTTAGTGTTAGAGAACAAGTTTAGAAAAGTGAAACTGGAAGATGTGTGTAATAATATTCAGATAATCAAACAAAATATAGGTGGTATAAGTGAAGTGGAGTTCAAATCCACTTTATACAAAGATTTAGATAAAATCTGCTCTTATAAAAATCCAACCAGTATTATTAAAAATCTAAAAAAAGTCATCAACTATATAAAACGAAAAGTGAATGAAACAACATTAGAATTTATCAAGAAAAATAAAATCTAAATAGATTAATATAGATGAATTTTGAAAATATAGGCAACCCAATTGCTTTGCTGGTGAATACCAAAGATAAAAAGAAGAATAAAGTTTTAAGCATTACTGATAATCCGAAAGATTGTGTCAATTCATTTTCAGAGTTTCAAATACAAAATGATTACGAGCATTTCCAACAAATTCCTAATAAAAACACCGAGAGAAATATCCTGTATATCACTGGCAGTTCGGGATCGGGCAAATCTTATTATACTTCACAATACATTAAAGAATACAAAAAGATATATCCAAAGCGGGATATATACCTCTTTTCAAGTGTCGGTGATGACGCCCAGTTAGATAAACTCAAAGTCAAGCGCATCAAATTGAATAATGAACTTTTAAACGAAACCCTGACAGCACAGGACTTTAAAGATTGTCTTGTTATTTTTGATGATACAGATGCTATTAACAGCAAACCTCTTAAAAATAAAGTCAATCAAATTCTTGATAGTATCCTACAAACAGGCAGACATTATAATGTTAGTTGTATTCTGACTTTTCATACTGCCACTGGCGGTCGTGATACAAAGATGATTTTGAACGAAGCACATTCTATTACCATCTTTCCTCACAATATAGGCGGTAGGTCATCAAAATATTTGCTTGATGGATATTTAGGTTTAGATAAAGATGAAATCAAAGATATAAAGCACAATACATCACGCTGGGTGTCTGTGCTTAAAACTTATCCGAAAGTCGTGTTGAGTGATAAACTGGTTTATACATTATAACCTATACAATATATAAAGAGAAATACCGAATATAAGTAATGGACGACAAATTGTTTCAGTATCTTTTATCAAATCAAACAGCATGGGGAGAATATTACAGGAGAAATAAGAGAATGATAAAACGGGCAAAGAACCGCGAATATATGAAGCAATGGGTTTTGCGAAAAAACGAGCAACTTTCAACAACCCCTCACGTAGGGTGAAATTCCTTCTACCATCTTCCGTCAGTTGGTAGTTGAGTTTTTACTAGGGAGTTTTACTTTCTAAAAAAATCAAAATTTTTCGCAAATTTTTAATAATCATTTAGTAATGAATTATTAAAAATAATCTATACAGAATATATAATGAGTGCCATAGATAAAATTCAGACAGCGCAAATAGCAAATTTGTATAGTATAATAAATGGAGGCGGTGGTGGTGTAGCACTCGCAAATAATTTAGCAGGAGGAAGTGCTGGTGTAGTTCCATATCAATCCGCACCTAATACAACTGCTTTTACTGCCGTCGGGGCAACAGGTCAATATCTAAAATCTAATGGAACATCTGCTCCAAGTTGGGATAGTCCCGATTTACCATCTGTTTTAACTGCTAATAATACTGCTACAAATAGTATTATACTTAATGATGCTTCGGCAAATGTAATTACTATTGACCCTTCATTAAACACAATTGTTATAACAAATGGAACAACTACAAATACTATTAACCAGTCAGGATACACAACACGTAATTCAGTTCAAAACTCAACACATTTTCTAAATTTTAGTGATAGTAGTTCTACTGGGGTTGGTGCTATTCAAAAAACTGCTGGACTATCCTGTAATCCTTCAAAAAGTCAGTTGTTTGCTTCTAATTATCTTGCGAATGCTGAAACACTTAACACATCAGGAACTATTAGTGTTGAAACGAGAGATACAATTATCACCGCATCAGGAGATTATATATTACCTGATGGTTTATATACAGGTCAAACTAAAAATATATTTGCGAACACAACATCATCTTTGAATGATTACAAACCATTATCAACGACAAATTCTCTTACTGGTAGAGCAATAGCAGGAGTGAATAAAGTGCTTAAAATAGGAACAGATATTTATATAGGTGGTTCTTTTACAGGAGACCAAACAGGTAATCAAAATGCTACAAGTGCTTTAAAAATATTTGTTAAATATGATACATTAACAGATACATATTCTAATCTTTCGGGGTGTGTTATTGCTACTGGTTCTGTGTTAGATATGGTGTATGATGGTGTGAATACTATTTATCTGTGTGGAACTTTTACAGGTGTAGTTGGAGTAGCAAATACATCATTTATAACAAGATACAATATTGCTACAAATACGACATCTGCTTTGAGTGTGAACCTTCCTAATAATAATGTATCAGCGATGACTTTGGTAGGAAACAATCTGTATTTTGTAGGTGCTTTTACAGCAGTAGGCGGTGCTGATGTGACTAAATCGTTTTATTGTAGATACGATGTTACTACTGGTGTTGCTACGGGAAATGCTACTGCGGGTGTATCACTTATAAACGCACAAGGAACTTGTATATACTACGACCCTACAAGCACTAAATTGTTTATAGGTGGAGGTTTTTCTAACACAAATAGGGCATTTATTTGCTACGCTAATCTAACAACAGGACAACCAGCATCTACGGGTAATATATTTGGTCTATCCGCAACCTCTACTCCTGCTTTTCCTCTTAATGCTATTGTTGGATTAGCAGGTACAGGTAATACTGGTATAACTGCTGATGGTTCAGGTAATCTATATTTTGCTGGTGGATTTTCATTTGTTATTCCTCCTGCTACTGCTAATTGGGCGAATGGTATTGTGAAATACAATATTGCTGGTGATACATATTCACCTGTTAATATTGAAGGAAACTTTTTTGGTTCTCATAGTTCTTGTGAATTTATCCATTATCAAAGTAGTGCTAATGTATTGTGGTTTGGTGGAATTTTCACAGGTGTAGGTATGTATAATCCTGCTTTTGTTACTTATACCTTAAATAGTAATCTTCCTTATTACAATAATGGTATTACTTATTTTGCTGGTGTTAATCTAACAACAAATAAACTCGTATGGACGAGTGGTAAGGGATTTCAACAAGGTATAAGAAGTATAATAGAATATCCTGCTGGAAAATTACTGATAGGAGGCAATCAAAATACAGCAGGTTCTAATGCTCCTGACCCATTGCTTCAAACTCTTACTATATTTGACCCTGCTACATCAGGTAGAATAAAAATAACAAGCAACAATTCCTCTTTTAGAGAACCATCAACCTATTCCTATTCATTAAACAATAATGCGAAATATATAGCGATTACTCAAAGCAAATCATATACGGGTTTAATATGGAATGGTTCTTATTGGATTACTATAAATGATGTGAAAGCAGGTGGAATTACTTATACTACGAATTGGTTGACAGGTGCTTAAATCGTTTCTGCTCTATCACGCTTCACAATAAAACCCACAGCATCTTCACTCCTACAAAAGAACCTGTATAACGGATATTTTATAATTGTCATACCCTTCTGCTTACGAGGTCTGCTATAAAAAAAATATTCAAAATAATCAAAATCTAAAAAGTCAAGAATGTAATAACGCATATCTTTCGGCAATTTCTTAAAAAAGGGGATAATTTCCATGCTATATATATAATATAGAATGGAAAATGACTGGACGGCAGATATAGAGAGCGTTCTTGAAAATATAAGACAAAATTGCGTGTTATTATCAAACGAACACAAGACCCAATACTTCTACCTAAAATACATATTACAATTCTTCCGCTTACCTGTAATCATCATTTCGGGAATAAACTCGGTAATTTCTGTTGGTATGACTGGGTATATGGAACAATCGGCGATCAGTATAACCACCTGTATTCTTGCTCTTACTTGTTCTATAATCGGTTCAATTGAGTTGTATTTAGCAATTCAGAAGGGTATGGAGAACGAATTGGTTTCACAACAGGCATACTACTTGCTCGGTGTAGATATATTCAAAAACCTGTCTTTATCAAAAGACCACAGACCCGTTCCAGCAAAAGAATACTTGGAGCGGTGTTATAATGAATTCGTTAAACTAACTGAAAGTTCTAATGCGGTAATTAGAAATTTAGAAGATAAACTTGCGCCATTACCCGTTATAATGCCTATCCCGAAGACATCATCATTCTTTAACATATCCACACCATCTAAAAAAGAAATACAGAAAAAAAACAATACAAAAGATAATATAGTTGCCACTCTGACAGAGAAAGAGGAGTTCAATATCACGGTTTAACTTTTCAGGATTTTTCATTCTTATAAATAGATTATAGATAAAAATACAAAAATATAATCTTAATCTAAATTATAGACATGGAAACGAAAGATTTAGATAAATTATTTGACGATAAGAATATCTCACAGAGTTCTAAAACTCTTTATTTGAAAAATTTAGAACGTCTTAATGGAGGGGTCTTAAAGAATTTCAACTTTTTAAAAGACGTTGAAAAAGTGATGGAAAAAATCCAAAAGTATAAACCGAATACTCAACGCACTTACATTATTTCAGTTGTATCTCTGCTAAAATCTTTGACACAAATTCAACCGAAAAAATATAAGAAACTGTACGATAAATATTATCCATATTTAGAAACTCTAAATAAAGAATTAAAAAGCAATACCGAAAAGACGGATAAGGAAAAAGAGAACTGGATAGATCAGGACGCAGTAATGACCCGATTACAAGAACTCAAAGATAAAGTCAATACTACTTCAAAGAAATTATCAGAGGGAGAGTATCAAGACCTTCTTAATTATCTATTACTTTCCTTATACACACTTCAACCGCCACGTAGAAACGCGGACTATCAAAATGCGATTGTTACGAAAAATCCAGCATTCAGAGATTTAGAATGTTTTAAAGATTATAATTGGGTAGATTTGAATGACAACAAATTTGTCTTTACAAAATTCAAAACAGCAAAAACATATAAAAATCAGGAAGTAGATATTTCACCACAATTAAGGGAAGTAATAGATTTATATTTAAAACATCACCCATTACGCAAACTGCTCACAAAAAAAACAAACATACCTTTTATTGTCAATTATAATGGTGATATTTATTCAAATAATAATGACTTCACCCGTTTATTATACAAGATATTTGATAAAAAGATTGGAGCAAGTATGCTACGAAAGATATTCTTAACTTCAAAATATAGTGATACGATGGATAATTTGAAGAAAGATACTAACGACATGGGGACATCTACGTCCACCGCTGAAAATCACTATATAAAAGAGTGAGATTATTTCTTTTTGGTTTGCGAAAAAACGAGCAGTATCCTAAAAGTCCTCACGCATACTGGAAAATCAACTACCACCTGACGGCACTTGGTAGTTGGTAATTGACTTGCCTAAAACACTTTCTAAAAAAGTCAAAATTTTTCGCAAATCATTTGACCCAGTGCGCGACTAATTCATCACCAGTCATTCCTGTTTCTTTCTTCCACTTGCTTATAAAGTCAATAAATTCTTCTAAATTATAATAAAAGTCCTTCATCATTATTGTCCTCAAAATAACCCAGCGCCCACACGTGTTAATACCGTCTTTAAGTTTTTGAAACTTTTTTTTGTTATAGATAATAGGCACATCTTTCGGAACTTTTTTAAACAGATCGGTTAGAAGGTCACGGTCTTGACCTAAAAATCTTCTTATCATTTTAGGTATAAAAGATAATTCACTATCCACGAATATACCGTACGAGTCAAATGCTTCTAATGTATCCTTCTTTGTTTTAGGGTCTTTATAACGGTAGATGGCGACCCAGTGTCCGCTATTCTGCTTTTGTTCTATAAGAACTATTTTATAAGACCTATCGTGGGGTAATAAGTCGTATATTGAATTAACATTAGCAAGTTCATTATATTTTATAATATCATCGTAAGCGCTTTCACCAAGATGTTTCCTCAAATCTAAATCAGTTATATTTGTCTGAATAGTTTGTTCTAAACTTTGTGGTTCTTCCATTATATAGTATTGGAAGATTTTTTATTCGTTTATTTAGCAAAAAATAATCTAACTAATAAGTATAGTAGAAATCTAAATGGTTCATTTTCAAAAAGATTACTTGGTGGGAACTGCGAAGCAGAGAACTATCTTACCATATTTAGAGCAACATTTCGGTGATATAATACCGACAGAGGAGCGCTGGGCGAAATTTGATTTTTACAATCAAAACGCCATATTTGAATTGAAGTCAAGGACAAATAAGAAGAACCATTATCCGACAACTTTAATGACATGTAATAAAGTGATTGATACAGAGAAAGATATATATTTTGTGTTTTATTTCACCGATGAACTTTGTTATATAAAGTATGACCCCGAATTATTTAGCAAGTTTGAAAAGAAACCATATTCAAGAATTAACGAGCAATTTGACGAGAAGGACTATTATTTCATTCCTATTTCTAATTTAGAAACTATTAAGAAATTTTAGAGTTTAGAAGAAAAAAATATCTCTACCATTTATATAAATGAGTGCTATTTCTACCGCTTCAATTAATCCGCCAATTCCATCTCTCGGTGTTGTCACTGGTTTTGTTGAAACTGATTCCGTTGAATTCACGTATGCTTCTCCACCTGCTCTTACATCAGACAATTTAGGATACTCGGTAAGTTCAACAACTCTCCTCACAGGTGCTACGATTACTGGTGCTAATCAAAACGTTCTCCTATGTCAATTAACAAATCAACCTGCTGGAACTTATATTGCGAGTTATTCAGCAACTTTAAACGCTGTCCAACCTGATATTCAGTCATACTTACAAATAGTTGCTACTAGTGGTGGAGCAGTTATAGCAACATCAGCAGATTTCTTCTTGACTGGAACAAATACTCAATATGAAAGCACAACAGGAGTTTTTACATTCACCGCAAGTGTTCCGTTTAACGCCAATTTATATGGTTCTACTGGTGGTGGTGGCGGAACTGGAACACCTGTCAATCCTATATTCCTACAAATAACTCGTCTTGCTTAATTTAGACGTTTTGTATAACAAATTATAAACAGATTATTACAATTAATAATCTATTTAATATATATAATGAATTATAGTGAGATAATAGAGATGCCTAATGAGGATAGATTATATATTCACTACGAGAAGAGCAAACACCCAGTATGGATAGAGCATTTTAACCTAGAAACCAACATATCATTCATATACACCATCAAGAAGACAGGCAGGAGCAAGATTTTTACACGAAAAAATCAAAATTGATGAGTTAGATTATTACATATATAGCAGAATTAGATATTTACAAGTAATAATTTTAAAATTATTACTATTAGAAATCAAAAATATATCAAAATGTAGAAATCTAACTATTGTATTTAGATATAATTAGATATTTTACAGTAATAATCTAAATTAACGCACTATAACATATCTATTCTGACAATATTTAGAATGTTTAAGAGATAATAAAATATTTATTTATAGTATATAAGATGTCGCAACTTGATTTAAGACAAAAGGACAGCAACCCTGATAAGGTTTATTACGACTTAACAATAGCAAATCTAAATAATGGTGATACTAATCCAGTGAATAGTCCTCCATTAATATTTAACGAACAAAGACAGAATGCCATCATTCCAAACACGGGTGATTACTATTTGAGTATTGTAAGGTTTCAACTTGACACATCCTCTCTGCCTATCTTTGTTCCAATTATTCAGATAGGACAACCTGATCCTAATGCGACAATTTATTCAGTGACCGTTGTGGATAATACTAATAATTTTGCTTACCAAGTTTATATTCAATGGGTTAATCAAATTGCTAATGTAGATGTATTAGAACCACCAGCGCCCAATCCAATTCAGGCAGAGAGTGAGTGGTATTTTTGTTATAGTTTTGAATGGTTCGTTAATTTAGTCAATACTGCTTTATCAACTGCTATTGACAGTTCTCACGCAAATCTGACAAATGGTATAGCAAGTATGGCATGGAACGCTTCATCTAACAGCGCAACATTATATTTAGACGAAGCAAACTTTTATACTCTTTCTGTTCCTGCTATTAATCCTACCAAACCAGCATTTTCACTCTACTTTAATCAAGCATTATTTACTTTATTTAGCAGTTTTCCAGCAGAATATCTAGGAAGTGTAGGAGTCACCAACGGAATGAATTATAAAATACAGGTCTATAACTACAACGGTATTAATACTATTCAATTGCCTGTGACTGCCCCAGCAACTACTTGTGTATATATAAATCAAGAGTGGGATACGACAGGTGTATGGACACCCGTTTCTTCAATTGTATTTACGAGTGCTACTTTTCCAATCGTTCCTACTCGTTTATCACCTCCACAAGCATTTCTTAATGGTGTCCTTTACAATCTTTCTGCTAGTGGAAATAACTCTAATGTTGCGCAAGTCATTACAGATTTAGCATCAGGAGATTTGTGCTATAAACCTTCTTTATTATATGAACCAACTGCCCAGTTTAGGTTAATTGACATGGTCGGCAATACACCTTTAACAAACATTAATATTCAGGTCTTTTGGAAGTCAAAGTTAGGAAATTTTGTTCCATTCAGATTAGCAACTGGAAATTCTTGTAGTATGAAATTATTATTCACTAAAAAATCATCCGTTAGTAATAACGCCAACCAGTAATACAAAGAATTGTTTAGGCAACTTTTTATAAATAGTATAGTATTTATAAAAAAAAATATATTGCTAATTTATATAAGAATGGACGCTCCGCTATTTCATACTGCCCTAGTGACCGATAGTAAGATCGCTCAAATTACCGACGACCTAGCATTTGCCGTTTATCAAGGTGCTTCTTCAAACACTTACCAACAATTTACCGCTGTATCTAACAGCAGTTCAAACCTTACCTTTAATGTTCAAATACCCTCCGAATCTGTGGTTATTTCAAGAGAAGTTTTACTAAGCACTACAATGACAGTTACTTTAAACATCGGTCTGACAGGAACACCAATCGTAGCAGGACAAACTGCTTTCAACTACGGTGTTACAGATGCTTTCCAAGCATTTCCTTTAACTAAGTCATTCCTTACTACAACTGCTACAATCAACAACTCCAACGTTTCAACCAACACCCAAGATATTATTGATATTTTGTTAAGAATGAATAATTCAAGAGAACTTTTAAGATATTCAGGTATGACCCCATCTTTCCCTGATAGTCAATATGCCCAATACAGCAGTGGTTATTTAGCAACCAACAACCCTCTTGCTTCATACAATAATGCTTCCTATGATATAGACCAAGTCCCTCGTGGTGCTTATCCATTAGCATCAGGTACTCAAATCTATCAATTTACCAGTGCTGGTGCTTTTGTTTCAAACTCTCCTGTTATTGTTACTACTGGAAACTATTTAAAAGTTGTTCTTGCTATTGATGTCACAGAACCAATCTTCTGCTCCCCATTCATTTTCGGACAACCTGACTTTAACCAATCAGGTTTAGCAGGTATTAACACTATTAACCTTGTAATGAATGTTGACGGTTCTCTAAAACGTGTATTTTCTAGTATGGCAGGTTCACAAGTAGGAGCAAATTACAGTATCACTGTTTCGGCAGGTGATACATCAGGACAAGTACCAAGTCCAAATCCTCTATACGGCAACCCACAATTATTAATGAACTTCTTATCTACTCAACCAACTCAACTTGTTCCTTCAAGAGTGGTTACACCTTATATTGATTATCCGCGCTACATCTCTAACTCAACTCAATATCCAACAATAGCATCAGGAGTTCAAAATTCCGTTATTGTATCACAAAATATCCAACTTAACCAACTTCCTGATTATTTCTTTATTGCCGTTCGTCCTCAAATGGCAGGTCAGTCCCCAACTAATAGTGCTTCATTTTTAACCATTAATAGTATCAGTATCAACTTGAATAACGTTTCAGGTATTTTAGCATCTGCCACAGCAGAAGACCTGTGGAAAATGTCTATTGCTAATGGTTCTACTCAATCGTGGTTAGAATTCAGTGGTTTAGCATCTCAAAATGCTAATGCTACTGGTCTAGGAAGTGTTGTTGGAACAACTGGTTCTTTCCTAGTATTATCACCTGCTCTAAATCTTTCATTATCCAATATGCTTTCCAACTCATCCATCGGTCAATTCAACTTCCAATTCAACATCACTGTTACTAACAATCTAGGTCAAACTATTACTCCTGAAATTTTAGTAATCACTGCTAATTCAGGTATGTTTGTCACCAGTATGGGTTCATCATCTATCTTCACTGGTCTTCTAACAAAACAACTTGTATTAGACGCAAGTGAGAAGCAAAGTGAAAATCCTATCCAATCCAGTATGATGTCCCGTTTAATCGGAGGTAAGATGGGTAATATGCCTACATCTGCTATGAAACATATGATAGGTGTTAATGGCATGAGACGTGTCGGTGGTGCTTCATCAGGAGGCGCATCAAGTGGCGGTATTGCTTACAGTGGTGGTGTTTCCAAACTTTCAAAACTTTGTATGTAAGCGAAAAATTTTGAGTTTTTTAGAAACTGTAATTGCCTCGTCAAACTTCAACTACCAACTGCCGTCAGATGGTAGATAGGATTACGCCATACGCGTAGGGTTATAAAAACTTGCTCGTTTTTTCGCAAAAAATTGAACGTCTTTTTCATATTCATATTATACGCAATATAATACGAACATTCAAACATTCAAAAACGCGTCGTCCGAACCCAAAAAATTGAACTGCTTTTTTAGAAACTATTTATACGGCATTATTACAGCAAAATTTAAGTAAACCGCGAAACACGCCCAATCAAAATAAAATTGATACAGAAAATTGAATTACTTTTATACGATTATATTATACCGCAAGTAAAGATAAAATGGACGCAGAACACACATGCCCAGTATGCTTCGGCGAAGATAATTTAAAAAAACTAAACGGTTGCGGACACGAGGTCTGTACCGACTGTGAAGGCAGAATAAAACAACAAACATTATACGGTCAAAATCAGGTGCGCACATTCAACGCTATGAAAATAGATGGAAACCGTGTAGAATTTGAAACCCAAAAATTTATAAAATGCCCACTCTGCCGTGAATTTGAAAAACCATCATATTCAGATTTAGAAGCACAAATCAATTATTTAACCCGATACGGTAGCAGGGGTCATCCACAGGCAATGCGTGTCCCTGAAACTGTGGAGCAACTGCGCACAAATATTCAGAACAACAACGCTGAAATAGCGCGATTACAAGCAATCCAAACTCAAAATCAGATCCAAGCATTCCAAAATCAAAATCTACAACCCCATCTTAACGGTGTAGTTCCAATAAACGATGCGCACTTTAATCCACCAGCACGAGTAAACAACGCTGTAATGTTGCCACCACGAACACCAGTCGCCATATTACCGCCAAATCCAGCAGGAAACCATCACGCTATAATGATGGCACGTGCTGATGAAAACCGCAACAATAGAGGACTGCCTCCAAGAAGGGTATGGTGTATTAATCACAACCGTCTTAACGCCAACAACGAATTAATATGTATGACCGTACATGGCACTCAAAGAAGATGTAATGGACGAAACTGTGCTGGAAATATTAATCGCGTCCCGTGCTGTCAAGCATGTGGAGTATGCCCAAATTGTAGATAAAAAATAAAAAATAAAAAATAAAAAATAAAAAATAATAATAAAAATTTGTAATTGTAATTTTAAATAAATCCTTTTTTTATTTTTTTATCTATTGTAATTATATATATTTAGATGAGTTCTCTGATGTATAATACGCTTTTTGAAACTCCATACAACGACAAAATTGTTGAAAGAATACGGGCATTACAGGATATTAAAGAACATTATAATCCTACTGAACCATATCACATTGCCTATTCTACTTATCCATCCGTTAATGGTTCGGGTCGTAGTAGGGTGTTAATGTGCGGTGGCGCAAGGGGCGATCCGAGAAGTTTAGGATTAGAACACGACCCACGTTATTTAAGGTCGGGTTCTACCGTTAATTATCCTGTAATTCATTTTAATGAAATGATGGCAAACCCAGTTGCTGGTGGTTCTATTCGTAGTAATGGTTTCCATTACCAAGATGACTTTAATCCTTATTATAATAGAGTTGTTTCTGCTAATATGGGAACAGCAAGACCATCATTTAGCAGAGGGGGGTCAAAAG
>Ga0209298_10001027_pt1 | contig 18512 bp, 8 predicted proteins | sample S_140806_EF_Meta_FD_187325 | JGI IMG/M metagenome (GOLD analysis project Ga0209298, IMG submission 187325) | Freshwater microbial communities from Lake Simoncouche, Canada to study carbon cycling - S_140806_EF_MetaG (SPAdes) (version 2) | ecosystem: Environmental > Aquatic > Freshwater > Lake ...
CCAAAGCACTTGGTGAAGTCGTTAACACGCGCGAAGTTCGAGCAGTTAGCAGATTCATTGATCCGCAGAACCATTGCTCCTTGCGAAAGCGCATTGAAGAACGCTGGATTGTCTGTAAACGATATCGATGAAATTATTTTAGTGGGTGGTTCAACACGTATCCCAGCTATTCAAGATGCGGTTAAGAAGTTCTTCGGAAAAGATCCAAGCAAAGGAGTGAACCCTGATGAAGTAGTAGCTATCGGAGCTGCCATTCAAGGAGGAGTATTAACCGGAGAAGTGAAAGACGTGTTGTTGTTAGATGTTACGCCGCTTTCATTGGGAATTGAAACCATGGGTGGTGTATTCACAAAGTTGATTGATGCAAACACTACGATTCCTACGAAGAAGTCGGAAGTGTTTTCAACGGCGAGTGACAACCAACCAAGCGTAGAGATTCACGTGTTACAAGGAGAGCGCGCAATGGCGAAGGATAATCGCACCATTGGAAAATTCCACTTAGACGGGTTGCCACCAGCACCAAGAGGAGTTCCACAAGTAGAAGTAATCTTCGACATAGATGCGAACGGAATCATTAACGTATCTGCTCTTGATAAAGCAACCAACAAATTGCAAAGTATCCGAATCGAAGCTTCTAGCGGATTAAGCAAAGAAGATATCGCGAAGATGAAGCAGGAAGCAGAAATGAATGCAGATTCAGATCGCAAAGCGAAAGAAGAAGCAGACGTTGTGAATCAAGCCGATTCATTGATTTTCCAAGTGGAGAAGCAATTGAAGGAGTTCGGAGATAAGCTTCCTGCAGACAAGAAAACAGAGATCGAAGCATCTTTGGAAGAGTTGAAGAAGGCACATGCTGAAAAGAACTTAGACACCATCAAGGCGTCTATGGACAAATTGAATGCAGTGTTCCAAGCGGCTAGTGCTGATATGTACAACAACGCTGGAGGAGCTGCAGATGCAGGTGCTGGAGAGCAACAAGCAGGAGGCAACGACGGTGAAGTAACCGATGTTGACTTTGAAGAAGTAAAAGACGAGAAGAAGTAATTCTGAATCGAAGAAAATAAAAAGGGCCTTGTTTCAAGGCCCTTTTTTTATTCAGATAGATTTATGTACCTTTAGACACCTTAAATCGACCCATCGTGAAATTATATTATTCAATTGTAATTGTAATTCTTTTGAGTTTGTCTTTTGACTTAAAGGCTCAAAACTATAATATGTCGAATACCACAGTTAATATTTCTTGTGGTTCTGTGATTAATTTTTATGATTCGGGAGGCCCATCGGCGAGTTATTCTACTAACGCAAATTTGACAATGGTTTTTTGTGCTCCGGGTGGTCAAAATATATATGCTCAGTTTAGTTCATTTAATCTAGAAAACACTTGGGATTACCTCTACGTTTACAATGGCCCCAGTATGGCATCACCCTTGCTGGGAGCCTTCACTGGCGGAGTTTCACCAGGTCTGATTTCAGGAGCTACCAATTGTTTAACATTCGTTTTTGTTTCAGACAATAGTTTTAATTCTCCAGGATGGGCGGCTACCTTGGGTTGCGGCGCACCACCAATATCACCCCCATCAGCGTCGGGATTGTGCTCGGGAGCCCAGCCGTTCTGTACGGGAACGACTTATACCTTTCCAGGAGCTCAAAACACAACCGCTCAAGCAGGCCCTAATTACGGTTGTCTTCTTACTGCACCCAATCCTGCCTGGTACTACATGCAAATTCAGAACGGTGGTCCGCTCTCAATTTCGATGGCAAGTACTGCTGGAGTTGACATTGACTATGCGTTGTGGGGACCTTTTTCAACCTTGACGAATGTATGCAATCAGCTTACGGCGGCGCCTATAAGTTGTTCTTATTCAACAGCACCCAATGAAACGGCAACCATTGCAAATGCAATTGCTGGGCAATATTATATATTGGTTATTACGAATTTTTCAAATATGCCCACGAACATAACGTTCAGCCAAAGTGGGGGTACCGCTACTACGAATTGTGATATTCTTTGTAATATGACGAATTTTACTGCTGTCCCGGGGGCATGTATTCCAGCTACAAATACCTACAATGTTAGCGGTTCAATAACATTCACTAACCCACCCGCTAGCGGCACTTTAACAATAACCTCCTCATGCGGAGTTTCAACAACAATTCCAGGACCATGGGTAAGTCCATTATCATATACTCTTACGGGACTGCCTTCGAATGGGTTAGCCTGTGTCTTGACGGCGTCGTTCTCAGGCGATGTTCTTTGTAATTTGAATCAAAGTATTACTGCACCAGCATCTTGTCTTCCCCAGTGTACGATTTCGGCTTCGAACAGCGGTACTGCTTGCGCTGGAAATTCTGTTTCGCTTAATGCAAGCGCTGTTAGTGGCGCCACTGCTTATACTTGGACAGGCCCGAATGGTTATTCGGCAGCAGGACAAAACGTTGTGCTAACTGGCACTACGGCATTAATGACGGGAACTTATACCGTTACGGCCACTGGTCTTGCAACTTGTTCATCGACAACAACGGTTAATATAACAGCGCTGCCCGTTCTTTCTCCAGTTTCGAATATTGTCGCATGCTCAGGTAACCTTGTGAATATACCTTCCTTTATTGTTTCTCCTGCCAACGCTGTTGTAAATTGGACGAACTCCAATACTTCAATTGGATTAGCGGGGTCTGGTATAGGAAATGTTTCACCTTTTCTTTCGTCTTCTCAAGGATTGAGTTCGTTAGGAAACATAACATTACTTCCGACATTTAATGGCTGTTCAGGCTCACCAATAAATTTCAATATAACAGTTAACACAACCCCAAGTTCTGGTACTTTAAGCAATATCTCGTTGTGCGAGGGGAACACAGTTCAGGCTATAAATTTTACAACTAATCCAAATGCGTCAGTTAATTGGAGTAATTCAAATCCTGGAATAGGCATAGCAGCCACTGGAATTGGAAACATAGCTTCATTTAACGCCACTGCAGGAAGTGCCACCATCTCATACACCCCAACTTTAAATGGGTGTATTGGCAATTCTCAATCCTTTGAAATTTTTGCAGAGGCCCTTCCACAAATATTTTTAACGGCACCTTCAATGGTCTGTCAGAACGTCGGGCCATTAACAGTTGGAGTGAATGTTTTAGGAGGGACGTGGGGTGGAGTTGCTAATTTATCTGGTATAATTGATCCAGGTGCGTTGCCTATTGGTGTTTCTGATTATACATATAATTATTCCACAGCGAATTGTGCATCTGTAATTTCAGAAACGATAGAAATTATTCCATTTCCTCAGATCACAGGAAATTTATTCGTTTGCGTAAATACAGCAGTGAATCTTACGGCATCTCCTCTCGGCGGTGTCTGGTCTGGTGCAGTTGCAGATGCAAGCGGTACCTTTAATCAAAGTGCTTCAGGAACATATTCTGTTTCATACTCAGACTTAACGAATACATGCACCACATCTGCGGAAGTAATCGTTCAGAATGAACCGGTGCTCAATTTGAATTGCCCATCTTATGTATGCAACACAGATGCGCAGATTAATTTTAATCCCTCACCTCCAGGTGGTGTTTGGTCGGGCACGGGAATCAGTTCCTCAGGAGTTTTTGCTCCAGCCCAAGGTTCTAATCCCACGACAGCGACATACACTTATTCTAATGGTGTTTGCACGGTTACAGAGTCAAGTTCAATTGATGTTTTCACAACTCCAATAATAACTTTGAATAACCCCATCGGAATCTGCCTCAATAATACGACTACAGCATTGAGCGCATCTCCAATTGGAGGCACATGGACTGTTAATGGGAATGCATCTTTGGTAAATGGAGTGCTTGTCCCGAACGCCCCAGAAACTATAACCTTAATTTATTCAATAGCAGGTCAATGTCCATCTTCAGCGAATCAAACCATGCAGATATATGCACTACCAACTATTGATGCTGGCTCTGACATGGCACACTGTCCAGGACAATCCGCAGGTTTAACGGCTACTGGAGGTAATACGTATCAATGGTCTCCTTCAACCGGTTTGAATACAATCACAGGAGCGTCCGTTGTAGCATCAGTATCGACACAAACGAATTATACGGTTGTTGGAACGGATGCGAATGGATGTGTTAATTCAGATCAGGTTACGGTTTCTGTTTTACCTAATCCGACAGTCACTATTTCAGGAGATAATCTTATTTGCGAGGGAGAATCGAGTGACTTGACAGCAGTAGGAGCAGTTGGATATACGTGGCAACCTGATTTAAATATTGGCAGTATCTCTAATGTATCTCCGAATTCTACCACTACGTATACAGTGTTGGGCACAGATGTGAATGGCTGCAGTAGTACGGCATCTTTTACTGTTAATGTTGAGAGTATTAATGCTTCACCGAGTGTAATTAATTCGAATGACGGGAATGACTTTACTTGGGAATTTAGCGCGGGTTCTTCAGGTGTTAATGAAACCTATGTTTGGAATCCAGGTGACGGAAGTGCAGATATTCAAACCAATGTTGAACTTACAAATTATTCATACTTATCGGATATTTTAGGCACAGTAACCCTTAACATCAGCACAGATGCATGCAGTGAAGATTTTGTGTTTCCAATTGTTATTTCCACGTTAGAATTAATTTATCCAAATATTGTAACGGCAGACGGAGACGGGATAAATGATGATTTTCGTTTACTGAATCCGAATACGACGGTGGTTCAAGCTTTTGAAAATTTCTCTTGTAAAATATTCAGCCGCTGGGGTCAAGAGCAGGGAGAGTTCAATGATGTGTTAGGTTTTTGGGATCCATCTGATTTTAACACAGGAACTTATTTTTACATTGTTGAATATGACAAAGTCGGAGGAAATGAGACCTACAAATATGAGGGTTCTTTTTACTTGAAACGTTGACCAATCCATTGAAGGAATAATTGATTGGGTTGGGTTGGAAAAATAACCTCTACTTTTTGAATGTTCGGTTGTTCTAAATTGCTCTTCAATGTTGTTTCGAATTCAATTTTGTTTCTGATAAAACGGATATTTGATTCGGTGGTATTTTCTAATAAAAACTGCACGTTTTTAGCAACACCTATTCCATCAATGTCTATTAATTCATCGCCATACCACAATCCGGCTAAATCTGCTGCTGAGTTTGGGCAGACGGAGTTAACAATTGATTTATCGTTCATTATATCTACACTGAAACCGAATAAACGTTCGGTAGCAATAGCTGAAGGAGACCACACCAATTCAACACCAATTTTTTGAAAAGCTTTTTCGAGATAGTCCGTATGGTCTATAGCGCTTTCAGCGATATTCGTCTTAAATTCATTAGCGTTCGAAAGCCCTGAATCCACTAATGTTTTCCAATAGTCTTCAACGGAGTATCCGATATTTTTTTTCGCGAATTGATGGTACATCTGGTGCATGACATCGTCCATGGATTTTTCTCCATTTGTTGCAGCAATCAATTCAATATCGAGAATCATAGAGAGTAAAGCACCTTCGTTGTAGATGGAAACTTTTCTCCACGGAACGCCGGGTGTGTATCCGTCCAGCCAAGTATCTACGCTACTGTCGGCGACGCTGTACGAATATCTTCCGTAATTGCGGTGATGTGTATTCAGCCATTTTTCCAACGAATGCTTCCAAAGGTCGTCGTTCCAGATGCCGCTTCTGCGTAGACATAGATCACCGTAGTAAGTGGTAACACCTTCATCTACGTAGCCGAGTTGTGTATAATTTTCTTTGGTGAAATCGTAGGGCATCATTTCAACTGGACGCAAAGTTTTGACGTTCCAAGTGTGAAAGAGTTCGTGGCTGCAGATAGCGAGCATCTCATTGTACTTCTCTTCGCGATCGAAGTTTTCGCCATGTCCCATCACAATCACCGTGCTTGTTGAGTGCTCTACTCCGTGATGCATGAAATAGGGTGTGAAGTGAAGCAGGTAGCGGTATTTTGAAACAGGAAATTCTCCGAAAATATTGAGTTGAAGTTGCGTGTAAATGCGCACGTCGTTCCAGAATCGTTCAAAATTCAAATTCGTAATGCCGAAAATATTTGCGTAGAAGTGCACTCCGTTAATTTCTTGCGATAGAACCTCTCTGTTGTGCGAGGCAACAAACGGGGAGTCTGCTAGTTCGTCGAAATTCTGCGCAAATAGTTTATTTCCTTCGTGGGGAAGTCCGCAGGAGAGGTGGGCATAAGAATCGAGAATTTCGACAGTATAGTTTTCATTTGCTCTGCCCGGAAGGAAGGGAATGCAGTTCACCGGATTCACATAAAGCATTTGGCTGTTCACGTAGGTGCTTCCTGCGTTAAGTTCTGCTGCGCAATAAAAATATTCAAAGGTTATTTGTTCATTGGCACTGCACGAGATAAGCCATTTATCCTTTTCAATTTTTCTTAACTCAATATTTTCATTCGATGAATTGAAAGCTTTAATGTGCGAAATGTTTTTTGCGAAATTTCCCATTTCATATCGCCCCGGTCTCCACGAGGAGAGTTGAACGATTTGATTTTCTTCGGAGTGGCTGAATGACACGCGCACCTTCACCATTTTTCTGTGAACGTGCGGCGTGCTTAACGAAATATGAATCATTTTTTAGTTGGTCTGAGGAAGCTAATGATTGGGTTTCCGGTGCATGCATTTGGAAAACCAATGCGCAAATAGCTGCATACGGTTGGAGCAATGTCGGTAATGGAATGCGCGGCGTAATTGGTAGAAGCCGGAACATTCTTTCCATATAAAATAAAGGGTACTTGCGAATCGTAACTATACGGAGAACCGTGCGTGGTGCCTTGTCTAGAGTATTCCATGAATCCAGGTTCAAGCACATAGATTACGTCTCCAGAAAGTGCAGGAAGAAATCCGAGTTGAACTTTTTGTCCCAATTCAGATGTGTAGTTTTCTTCGGTCAAATCGCAACTCGCGAATGCTTTCGTTACATGCTCTTGTTCTTCTGCCCATTTGGAAAGTGTTCTTTGCATGTCTTCTAACTTCATGTTTTTCTCCCGAACGAGCGTTCGGTTAATGAATAAGTTCAGGTTGCTTTCATTTAGAATCCAGTTGCCTTGTCCGTATTTCGAATTCATGAAAAGCTCTGCTTGATCTTCGAAATTGTCCGACGACCAATATCCGGCCGAGGCATTTGACTTCTGCATGAGGCTTGGTGTTGGAGCTCCACCGTGGTCGGCACTTAAGAAGATGAGGTAGTTGTCTTTTCCAAAACGCTTGTCTAGTTCGTTTAAAAGTCTTTCCAATTCACGATCGAGACGAATGTAGGTGTCTTGCAATTCTTTGGAATGAATTCCGAATTGGTGTCCAACATAATCGGTAGAGGAAAAGCTCAAGCACAACATATCGGTTGTGTTATTCTTTCCGAGCTGTTCTCCTTCTATTGCAGCTAGAGCGAAATCAAGTGTCAATGAATTTCCCATAGGCACACCTTTCAGGATTTCGTATCCACCGTTGTGTTTTTTCAGCGTGTCAATGTTGTAAGGAAATACAGGACGAAGCAACGGCTTGAACGGCATTTCGTAGGCGTTGTTGTCTTCAATGCTTTCGGTGTAATTATCTTCAGGAAGAAGGAGGTTCCAGGTTGAAGCGGCATAGGCCTTTGCTTTTCCGTTGGCGTTGAAGTCGCTTACCCATTTAGGAAGTTCACGCATGTACCAAGAGCTTGTAGCCCACGCGCCTTCTTCTCCGCCTACGAACCAATAGGCAGCATTGGCCGTTCTTCCGGCAGGGAGTATAGCGCCGCGATCTTTTAGAGAGATACCAATGACCTTCGATTTTCCTGCGGTGAAGATTTTAAGCTCGTCGCCAATCGTACTTGACTTCAAGTAGTGCGGCGACATTTTTCCAGCCGCTGCAGAAGTGCCAATACCGTTTACAGTCGAATCTGCAGAGCAGTAGGTCATTCGATTGTATTTCCGTTCGAACCAGTCGTTGGCCACAATGCCGTTGTGCGCTGGCGTTGTGCCTGTGAAAATGGCTGCATGTCCGGGCCCGGTGTAGGTGGGCATGTAGTTGTATTGCAGGTTGCGTGCGTAGGATCCGTTGCGCACCAAGCGTTTGAATCCGCCTTCGCAGTAGTCGTTCCAGAAGCGATCGATGTAATCGTTGCGCATTTGGTCAACGGTAATTCCGATTACAATGGGTGGAAGTGGTTGGTCGGAAGGAGAAGTTGTTTTTTTCTGTCCGAAAGCTGAGAAGCTAATGAGTGCGAGTAATAAAGAAGTAAATCTGCTCATGCTACAAATGTACCTCTGAATTAATTTACTTTTACTTTATGAAGAAGCACATTCTATTGGTTGGAATGCCCGGCAGCGGGAAGAGCACGATGGCGAAGCGAATGTCGCAGGAGAGGGGTGTGTCTTGTTATGAGGTGGATGAAATGTTGGAGCAGAAGTGGGGCAGGAGTATTGCTGAATTTGTGGAAGAGAATGGATGGGAGAAATTTCGTGAAGAGGAATTTTCGATGGTGAAGTCTATTGCGAATGAGCCGGTAGGAATTATTTCTGCAGGTGCGGGATTTTTCACTACTGATGAAAAAGTAGAATTTTCATTGAATCATTTTGAAGTGTTGTATTTGGAAGTATCCATTGACGAATTGTTCAATCGGTTGAACACGTCTGCTGAACGGGCGAAGCGTCCGCTTTTGAGTGAGGGGGACTTGCTTTCTAAATTAGAAACTCTCTTTATGGAAAGGGAAGCGTTTTATTTAAAAGGTAAGAAAGGTTAAGAAAAGGTAAGAGAGGGTAAGAGAGGGAAAGAAAAAGGAAGAGAGGGGAAAAAAACGAAGTTAAGAGAAGGGAAGAAAAGGGAAGAGAGGGGAAGATGATTCACCGAAGGTTTGATCACAACGTGATTGATCGGAAAGATTTAGAGTATTCAAAAAAGCTCTCGAGGATCCATGGTAATGAACTCTTGCCAACTCAGCCCGCGGCTGTCGAGTTGATAGACTTTATGAGGACGGAATTGCTTCTTGAATTTATCTATTCCTGTAACCTTATCATGATTAAGCTTCACCTCGAGCGCCACATATTTTTCTTCCCATTTCAAAATAAAATCAACTTCAGCGTTCGACTCATTCCAATAGAAAATCTCTAAATCGGAATCCGCATAAGCCAACAAATGAGCCCCAATGCAAGACTCAACCCATCTTCCCCAAAGTTTTTTATCTGACATAGCCTGCTTGAAACTAAGTCCGGATGTCGCACTCAGCAATGCGTTGTTCTGAACCTGCCATTTCGGACTGCTCGATCTTCTGCGCGCGCCATCCATAGCAAACTTCTGTAAACCACTCAAGAGCCCTGCCGACGATAATAGCTCGAGGTAATGTGCCAAGGTTGTGGTGTTCTTCGCTTCTTGAAGTTGCCCCATCATTTTTGTGTAAGACAAAATCTGACTGGAATATTGAGACCCCAATTCAAACAATCGTCGAAGCAAAGCGGGTTTCTCTATTCGCTCCATGAGCAAAACATCTTTGGTAATGACCGTTTCAATCAGAGAGTTTTGTATGTATGATTTCCATCGTTTTTCATTGGTGGTAAACTCTTGTGCACCAGGGTAAGAACCGAAATAGGCGTATTCCTCGGGAGTTATTCCAAAAGCTTCATGCATTTCATTAAATGTCCAATGGGTTAAATTCCATTGCTCAAATCTTCCAGCCAAGGACTCTGAAAGCCCCTTTTGCATGAGCCAATTGGAAGAACCTAAAAGAATAAGCTGAACATGATTTTCTGATTGAAACTTTTGTTCATCATAGAGACGCTTAATGGTCTCGCTCCAATTGGGAATTTTCTGAATTTCATCGATAGCTAAAATAACTTTAACCTTGCTTTGCTTCTGCTTAAGCATTGCGCTGTTGTAAACAGACTCGAGCCAAGCGGATGAAGATTCACTCATGCCTTCAACGACATGATAAATCCCTGTCCATTTCTTCGATTTGAAAAGCTGCTGAACCAAGGTGGTTTTACCAATTTGACGCGGTCCAGAAATTACTTGAATCAAACCCTTGGAATCAAGAAGTCTCTCCGAAAGTTCGTAGAATACAGGCCTTTTATAATTCATAACTCAAATTTAATCAAATAGTTGAGATTTTACTCAATAGAGTGAGTAAATTTACTCAGTGAACTTAGTTCTTGCATCCTTCGGATCAATCACGTTGTGATCAATCTGACAGAGTCAGATCAATTGCTACGCAATCAATCCTACGGATTAATCGGAACGATTGATTCGAAGAATTGATCACCGCAGGTGATTCAAGTTTTCTTACCTTTTAAGTTCTTTTTCTCGATTCCCTTTGTTGCTGATTTAACTCTTCGTTCGAGTTTCTTAATGTCTTCATCGGCCGGCAAATCTTCTGGTTTAATTCCACTTTTTTCTAAAAGCCCTCTGACGTCCTTATTGTTTTTTATATGCTCCTCTGTAATTGGCGATTCGCCACGAATGTCGTTTTGCTTCACATTAAAATTGGTAATCTCAGCAGCTAATTGTTTAGCTGTAATGGTAATGGTTGGAAGAAAATCGGCCAAAGGTCTATTCTCTGGAATTTTCAATTTCTTTTTCATGTTGTTAGTTGAATTCCCTCCAAACAATGCCCAATCTCCTTTGCTTCGGATATTTGCAAAACCTTTGCTGTCGACACCTCTTTCGTATATGCTTTTTGAAAGTTCCGTTTCAGTTTCAGCTAATTTTTCCCTGGCATGAATTCTTTCATTTAATAAAATTCGTTCTTCAAGAATTTCTTGCTTCCTGGTTTGAATAGCGAAATAACTTTGTGCAAAGGCAATCTGCTCTTTCTTTGGATCACCATTTTGAGCAATTAGATAGCAAGCATATCGGGTTAACATGATATCATCCTGTTTTCTCTCAGCACCAGAACCGATTTTAACCATTTTGTCGACAGCAACAAAATGGTCTAGGATTTCTTCTTTGCTAGTTTTACAGCTTTCTTTTGCTTTTGTAACTGCATTGATAAAATTTCTCCAACTCGTGTAGCCAAGTAAAATTTGAAGTTCACGAGCAAGCCAATATTCAATACCATCTTGCTCATATGCCGAATCTTCAAATGATCTATTAAGTCTTGCTATTGTTACCTTTTTCATATTTATCCGTTTTTCATTTACCCATCGAAAGTATTACTTCGAGGGAAAGAATCCTAAATGTTGTTATGCGCCTTTATGCGATGGAACCGCGTTGTTTGAACTGTGATGTTGGAACCAGGAACTGCGTTATTGGAAAATCGAAGATTTTATTCCTACTGCGTAGTGGGAACTTAGTTATTCCTACTTCGTAATTGGAACTGCGTTGTGAAATAACCGTCGAAGACATTCGCCCGAAGGGCATTCGTTGAAAACATTCGTCGCAGACATTCTTGGCTTCCACTTTTATCTTTATTTAGCGATTTATTTAAGCCAACCGCATCTTATCTTTGAACAACCATATATTTTAACTGAATTTCAGCTAAACCGAATTTTACCTTGCTATGAAAAATCGCATTATCTCTTTCTTCCCCTCTCTTACCTTCTCTTCCCCTTTCTTAACTTTTCTATTTCCCCTTCTCTTAACTTTTCTTACCCTTTTGGTAACGAATGTTGCATCAGCGCAAATTCCGGCTTCCGGCTTGGTGGGCTACTGGCCTTTCAACGGCAATGCGAACGACGCAAGCGGAAATGGGAATAACGGGACGGTGAATGGAGGTGCGTTGTTGGTTACGGATAGAAACGGAAATGTAAATGCGGCTTATCAGTTCGATGGAATAGATGATTTTATTCAAATGACTCAAGCTGGTCCAACAGGAAACACTGCTGTAACCGTTTCCTTTTGGATGAGAACAACTATGGCTGTTAATAATGGCCCTGGAGAAGGTGTTGGACAAGTTTTCGGTTATGGCGCTAACGATATAAATCAGCCCGGCAGAAGTTTTATTATAAATGTCAATGGAACTGCTTCGGTAAATTCATGCAATCAAGCAATAACGTTTGATTCATATGGTGCGTCGTTATCCAAAACAGATGTTTTCAACAATTCTTGGAATCACTATTCGATAGTGAATGATCCGAGTGCCGGTGATAATGTAATAAACCAAAAAATTTACAAGAACGGAGTATTAATGTCTCAAACTTGTTATTCAAGTCCCGGTGTTCCTGCCTACCCCACGAATTTTTCCAATGTTGCACCGATTCGGATAGGAAAGTTTTATGGAAATAATTGCGCGAATTGTCAGGTAGGTATCCCTTATTTTTTTCAGGGTGCACTTGACGATTTCTCAATGTATAATCGCGTTCTTACTCCTTCTGAAATCAACCAACTCTACACCGATCAAACCAGTCTTGTTGAAGTCCCTTGCACCCCCTTCCTCGGCGAAGACCAAACAGTTTGTGCTGGGACGAGTGTAACGCTTTCAGCAAGTGGATCTTCATTGGCTTGTCCAACATTACCTGCTACTCTTCAAAACGGACTAGCCGGTTATTGGCCATTCTGCGGTAACGCGAACGATGCAAGCGGAAATGGAAACAACGGAACGGTGAATGGAGCAACGTTGACGACGGATCGTTTTGGAAATGATGGATTAGCTTATTCATTCGATGGAAATAGCTGGATTGATATACCATCTACAACTCAAAACAATCTTCCTAATCAGTTAACTTTATCATGTTGGCTCAAAACAACCTCTATTCTTGATAATGCAGGTGTTTTGGGGAAATGGAATGATTTTGACGGAATTATACAATATTATCAAGAGCAATACGCATTTCATATTTGGCATAGTGGTGGAGGTCTTCATTTCTGGACAAAAACTTCAAATCAGGTTGGGGCAAAAGAAAATAATAATGAATATAATAATGGTTTATGGCACCATTATATCGGAACGTGGGATGGGATAAATATGAAATTATTTCGTGACGGTATTTTGACTCAAACTTCACCACAAACTGGTTCAATATCTAATTACAACCAGAATTTTGAAATTGGCAGGTACTCGGGTGGCATGACACCTGCAACGTTTTTCCAAGGATCTTTAGATGATATTGGCATTTGGAACCGTGCCCTTACAGCCGCAGAAATCCAACAATTGTACACACTCGGACAAACAACATATTTATGGTCCAACGGAGCAACAACTCCAACTATAAATGTTACGCCAACGACTACTACAACATACACTTGCACAGTAACAAACAACGGGGTTTCGTGTACAGATTCGGTTACGGTGGTTGTGAGCAATCCGGTTATTGATTTAGGCGCAGACGTTAGCGTTTGCGGAACTTCAACAACATTAACAGCACCTTCAGGATACGATTCTTATGTGTGGAGCAACGGAGGAACTACTAATACCACAACAGTTACTGCGAACGGAACCTTTACATGCACGGTTACCCAAGGTGGATGCAGTGCGAGTGATGCGGTGGATGTGACGTTAATTGATGCAACAATAACTGCGAGTGATACGACCATTTGTGCTGGAGAAACCACCACGCTTTCAGTTCCGCAAGGAGGTACTTCAAACACAGCATGTGCAGCACTTCCAACCAACCTTCAAACCGGACTCGTGGGTTATTGGCCTTTCTGCGGTAATGCCAACGACGCAAGTGGGAATGGAAATAACGGAACCGTGAATGGTGCGACGTTGACGACGGATCGTTTTGGAAATATCAATACAGCATACTCTTTCAATGGATCTTCGAACAAAATAGCTGTTCCTGATGCTAATTCTATCGATTTTTCAAATAACTACTCTTTTGGTGGGTGGTACAATACGAGTAATACCTTACAATTGGATCAAACTATTTTAGGCAAGGGAAATCCAGGAGGAGGAACAGGCTACTCACTCGCTGTCAATATTGGCACAACACCAAGGAAACTTCAGTTTGGCTATAATAATGGCCCGGGAACCAATCCAATTAATGGTGGTGCCAACACGCCCGTTTCTGCTTCTAATTTGAGTGGTTGGCACTATTTGGCTGGGACCTATGATGGAACCTTTGCCAAACTGTATTTAGATGGTGTTTTAATGGATAGTAATATAATAACCTACACTTTACAAAATTCAACTCAACCTCTTTTATTTGGTTCAGAGACAAACAACTTAGGAAGATTTTTTAATGGTAATTTGGATGATATTGGACTTTGGAATCGCTCTCTTTCAGCTTCTGAAGTTCAGCAATTGTACACGCTCGGGCAAACAACTTACTTATGGTCTAACGGCGCAACAACTCCAACGATTAACGTTTCTCCAACGACTACTACAACTTATACTTGTACGGTAACAACGAATGGTGTTAGTTGCACGCAATCAATTATAGTTACTGTTGATACACCAACAGCAACCATCACTCCAGCGACAGCGACTACTTTTTGTCAAGGTGGTTCAGTTGTGTTGAACGCGAACACAGGAACTGGCCTTTCATACCAGTGGAAGTTGAATGGAATCAGCATCACCGGTGCAACGTCTTCAACTTACACAGCAAACGCAAGTGGTTCTTACACCGTTGTTGTGACGAATGCTTCAACGTGTTCCTCAACGAGCACCGCAACAGTTGTGACTGTGAATGCTCTTCCTACAGCAACTGTAACTCCGGCGACTGCGACAACATTCTGTCAAGGTGGTAGTGTTGTATTGAACGCGAACACTGGAACTGGCCTGACATACCAATGGTTCAACAATGCGACAGCAATTAGCGGAGCAACAAGTGCTTCTTATACTGCAACAACAAGTGGTTCTTATACTGTAACAGTTACAAATGCTTCAACGTGTTCTTCAACAAGTACAACGACTGTTGTAACTGTGAACGCTCTTCCTACAGCAACCATTACTCCAGCAACAGCGACAACATTCTGTCAAGGTGGAAGTGTGGTATTGAATGCAAACACAGGAACTAGTTTAACGTATCAATGGTTCAATAATGCTTCTGCAATTAGCGGTGCAACGGCTGCTTCATACACAGGAACAACAAGTGGATCTTACACGGTTGTTGTAACAAATGCTTCAACGTGTTCTTCAACGAGCGCTGCAACTGTTGTTACGGTGAATGCACTTCCAACCGCGACGATCACCGCGTCAAGTGCAACAACATTTTGTCAAGGTGGTTCGGTAGTATTGAGCGCGAACACTGGATCCGGACTTTCATATCAGTGGAGATTAAACGGCAATCCAATTAGTGGCGCGACTTCATCTTCATACACAGCAAACGCTAGTGGATCTTACACCGTTGTTGTAACGAACGCTTCAACGTGTTCTTCAACAAGCACCGCAACAATTGTGACTGTGAATGCACTTCCAACAGCTACGATTACTCCAGCGACAGCGACAACTTTCTGTCAAGGTGGAAGTGTGATATTGAACGCGAACACTGGAGCAGGACTTTCGTATCAATGGAGATTAAACGGCAATCCAATTAGTGGAGCAACTTCTTCATCATACACTGCGAATGCGAGTGGTTCTTATACGGTTGTTGTGACGAATGCTTCAACATGTTCTATAACAAGTACAGCAACAGTTGTGACGGTGAATGCTCTTCCAACTGCGACAATCACTGCATCTAGTGCAACAACATTTTGTCAAGGTGCAAGCGTTGTGTTAACAGCCAATACAGGAGCCGGACTTTCATATCAGTGGTACAACAATGCTTCTGCAATTAGCGGAGCAACGAATGCTTCTTACACTGCGAATGCAAGTGGATCGTATACCGTTGTTGTGACGAACGCTTCAACGTGTTCTTCAACAAGCACCGCAACGGTGGTGACGGCGAATGCTCTTCCAACAGCTACAATTACTGCAGCTACTGCGACAACTTTCTGTCAAGGAGGTAGTGTTGTTCTAAACGCGAATTCTGGAACAGGACTTTCATATCAGTGGAGATTGAATGGTAATCCAATCAGCGGTGCAACGAGTGCTTCGTATACAGCAACAACAAGCGGATCATACACGGTTGTTGTGACTAACGCTTCAGCTTGTTCTTCAACAAGCACGGCGACAGTTGTAACCGTGAACGCCCTTTCAACAGCTACAATTACTGCAGCAACTGCGACTACTTTTTGTCAAGGTGGTTCTGTGGTATTGAATGCGAATACAGGTGCAGGCTTGACGTATCAATGGAGATTAAACGGCAATCCAATTAGTGGAGCAACTTCTTCATCATACACTGCGAATGCAAGTGGATCTTACACGGTGGTAGTTACGAATGCAAGTGCATGTTCTTCAACGAGCACTGCCACTGTTGTAACCGTTAATGCACTTCCTACAGCAACGATTACTCCGGCTACTGCAACAACATTTTGTCAAGGTGGTAGTGTGGTGTTGAACGCAAATACAGGCGCTGGCTTGACGTATCAGTGGTTCAACAATGCGTCTGCAATCAGCGGCGCGACAAGTGCTTCATACACTGCGAATGCAAGCGGACCTTACACCGTAACAGTAACGAACACTTCAACGTGTTCTTCAACCAGCACGGCGACAGTTGTGACCGTGAATGCTCTTCCAACTGCAACGATTACTCCGGCGACTGCAACAACATTTTGTCAAGGAGGAAGTGTTGTGTTGAACGCGAACACTGGAGCAGGACTATCTTATCAATGGAGATTAAATGGCAATCCAATTAGCGGAGCAACGTCTTCATCATACACCGCGAATGCGAGTGGATCTTACACCGTTGTTGTGACTAATGCGAGTACTTGTTCTTCAACAAGCACAGCGACAGTTGTTACGGTGAACGCTCTTCCTACTGCAACGATCACCGCTTCAAGTGCAACGACTTTTTGTCAAGGCGGAAGTGTGGTGCTAACAGCAAACACCGGAACGGGTCTTTCGTATCAGTGGTACAACAATGCTTCTGCAATTGGCGGAGCAACAAGTGCTTCATACACTGCAAATGCAAGTGGTTCTTATACTGTTGTGGTGACGAACACTTCAACGTGTTCTGCGACGAGCACTGCGACTGTTGTTACTGTGAACGCGCTTCCAACAGCAACGATTACTCCAGCGACTGCAACGACTTTCTGTCAAGGAGGTAGTGTGGTGTTGAATGCAAATACTGGAATTGGACTTTCGTATCAATGGAGATTAAACGGAACAAACATTACAGGAGCAACGACTTCATCATACACTGCAAATGCAAGTGGATCATATACTGTTGTTGTAACAAACACATCAGCGTGTTCTTCGACAAGCGCAGCGATAAATGTAACAGCAGTTCCAAACGTAAACTACTACGCTGATGCAGATGGAGACGGATTCGGAGATGCTGCGACACTTGTTTCAACATGCGTTCAACCGCAAGGATATGTAACGGACAATACCGATTGTAAAGACAACGATGCTGCAATATTCCCAGGAGCACAGGAGATTTGTAATGACATTGATGATGATTGCAATGATCTTATCGATGATGGATTGGTATTCACAACCTACTATGCAGATGCTGACGGAGATTCTTTCGGTGACATTAACAACCCATTGGATGCATGTGTTATCCCTGCTGGATATGTAACCAACAGCGCTGATTGCAACGACAACAACGCCAATCAAAATACCGCCTCCACAGAAATCTGCAACGGTGAAGATGACGATTGCGATGGAATAATCGACAATGGATTGATCTTCCTGGATTACTATGCAGATTTGGATAGCGACGGATTTGGTGCAGGCACTGCAACAAACAGCTGTGTTGATCTTGGTGCTGGATATGTAACCAACAACACCGATTGCAACGACAACAACGCCAATCAAAATACTGCCTCAACGGAAATCTGCAACGGCGAAGATGACGATTGCGATGGAGCCATTGACAACGGATTGGTATTCTTAGATTTTTACTCAGATATCGACGGTGATGGATTCGGATCGGGTGATGTGATAAGCAGTTGCTCTGACCTTGGTGCTGGTTATGTAACCAACAACACCGATTGTGACGATTCTAACAGCAACATCAACTCAAGTGCTACCGAGACTTGTAACTCCATTGACGATAACTGCGATGGTCAAATCGATGAAGGTGTTCAGACGGTGTACTTCATAGACAACGATGGCGACACCTACGGAAATCCATCGGTGAGCATCTTAGCATGTACACAACCAATCGGATACACCCCTGACGATACCGACTGTAACGACACCGATGCGAACATCAATCCGGGAGCTGAAGACATTGGCGGCAATGGCATAGACGAAAACTGCGACGGAGAGATCGACAACAGCATTTTCGAATTGAACGCAATCATAAACTTATATCCGAATCCAACCCGCTCTGAATTGAACATTCAAGTCAACTCTTCCGTTATTGGAAACGATATGTACATCTTCGATGCCGTTGGAAAATTGGTGCACAAGCAACAGTTGCTCTCAACACAAACCACTGTTTCTGTTTCAAATCTTGCAGATGGAAATTACATTGTGAGGGTTGGAGAGTTGGTGAAGAGGTTTGTTATGCAGAAATAGGAGCTCGCTTCGCGAGCGGCATCCGAAATGCCCCCAGCAAAGCTGGGGGATAGAATCATAAGATAGCGCTCTTGTCTTAAGAGTTTGTGT
>Ga0209298_10001030_pt1 | contig 18482 bp, 23 predicted proteins | sample S_140806_EF_Meta_FD_187325 | JGI IMG/M metagenome (GOLD analysis project Ga0209298, IMG submission 187325) | Freshwater microbial communities from Lake Simoncouche, Canada to study carbon cycling - S_140806_EF_MetaG (SPAdes) (version 2) | ecosystem: Environmental > Aquatic > Freshwater > Lake ...
CATTGAGTATTTAATCAGCAAAGGATTTTTATGCACATTAAAATCTAAAATGACGAAAACAAAACTCGATACCAGTGAAGTGCATAAACGTGGTGGTGAATTTATTGAGTCAGAATTGCAAGCTGCTGTTGATACTGACGATAAAAACAAAGACGTTGTGAGTGAAGTGATTAGGCTTGCTGGCGATAGAAAAGCCTGGTTGTTTTTCTGTGCTGGTATTGATCATGCCGAGCATGTAAAAGACATGCTAATCAGCAAAGGGATTACAGCAGAATGCGTGACAGGTAAAACGCCACAAGCGCAACGCGATAGAATTATTGCTGATTATAAAGCTGGTAAAATTAGAGCATTAACAAACGCCAATGTTTTGACAACCGGGTTTGATTATCCAGACATTGACTTGATTGCAATGCTTCGCCCAACGATGTCATGCAGTCTTTATGTTCAGATGGCTGGGCGTGGTATGCGCCCAAAGTCACATACGGATCATTGTTTGGTGTTAGATTTTGCTGGTGTAGTTGAAACGCACGGGCCTATCACGAATGTAAAACCGCCAAACAAAAAAGAACCAGGCAAGGAAGGAGAGGCACCCGTTAAAGTATGCGATGAATGCGCTGAATTGGTGGCTATATCCGCCAAAGTTTGTCCAGCGTGTGGACATAGGTTTCCAGAACCAGAAGAAGCAGCATCGACGTTAAAGCTCAGAAACGATGACATCATGGGCATTGAAGGCTCAGAAATGGACGTGACAAGCTGGAACTGGCGAAAGCATACATCTAAAGCGTCTGGAAAAGAGATGCTGGCTGTGACCTATTATGGTGCTTTATCTGATGCGCCAGTGACAGAATATTTCTGTGTGGATCATGAAGGATATGCAGGAGATAAAGCTAAAAGTTTATTTAATAAAATTTGCGCTAATAGTAATGTAAATGCGGTTTATAGCGGAAATGTTGATTTAGATAAAGTAGCTGCTTATATGCAAAAAAAATCAACCACACCATCATTAATCGAGTACACCAAAGATGGTAAATTTTATCGCGTAATAAATCGGAGCTGGGATGTATAAAGAACCAGATTTTCTAATTGAATATAAAAGGATGAAGGCATTGGCACCACCAAAGTGTTGTCATACCTGTGACTTTTACACTAAAAAAACAATGTTTTGCTCAAAATATAATATGAATCCGCCAGAGGATTTTGTGAATACGCAAGACAATTGCCCTAACTACATTGAGGAGTTACCATTCTAATGGCTACCATTAAAAAAAAAATACCATCCGAGCATTACGAACAAGCATTGTTTGTGCAATGGTTTAGACGTACTTATCCTGGCGTTCTTATCCATTCAATTCCGAATGGCGGTCATCGTAGCAAATCAACGGCTGCTGCATTGAAAGTAGAAGGAACAGTGGCAGGAATACCAGATCTTTTCATCCCTGCGTGGAAACTGTGGGTGGAAATGAAATGCACCAAGGGCGGTGTTGTCAGTCCAGATCAAAAAAATATTATTGCTTATCTTGAAAGCGTAGGCTACCAAGTCATTGTTGGCAAAGGGTTTTTACATGCTAAAGAACAAATAGAACAATTTGATATTAAAAAATGACATTTTATTGTTTACTTTGTGAACAGGTGTGCTATTATTTAACCACGCTTTCAAGAAGGCGAAACAATAATAAAATAATTTGGAGAAAAAAGATGAATCAAACTATAGTAGACGATATACATGACTGCATACTATGTGGAGACCCTATTAACCACGATGTGCAAATAAACATAGTAAGCTGTGAGTGGGATGTATACTGGTACACAAAAGCCTATGAGGTTATATACGCGATACTATTCCCTAACGGAGAAGTAATAAAAGATTCAACACACCTGCTCGAACCTATTGCAGTAGGTGTATATAAATCAAACACTTACGCTTGACAAGCACGCTTAACTTTAGGAGTAAACGACATGCAAGAAAAACTAAAAACATTAAAAAATAATGAGTCCATTTTATTATTGATGTCCGCTGAAAATAATGCTCGTTTAACACTGTTAGAAATGGGTCTTGATTTTGAAAACTATGACAATAAAGATTTATTAGATACTCACATACTACTAAGTATTGAAGACGCTCTTTCGTTTACTGAAACATCAAAAGAAGTTATTGCCGAGTTTGCAAGCATCGGTATTGAAGCATAAATATAAAAAAACTGGGCGTAAACATGCGCCCAGTCCGCCCAACTTTAGGAGTAAAAATTATGAAAAAATTTAAAGTAGCTGTATCAAACATGGGTGGTTGGAATCACCTAGGTTCAATTGCCGTTAGAGGGGAATTTATCTCTAACGGTTTAATCGGTGGAAGTGATTTCATTGCTTCTAAACGCGCTGATGCAAACCAAAAAGCACAGGATTGTGCTGACTGGGCATCGCAGTTTGATGATCAAATCGGTACAGCATTCTTAGTGTGCCGCAAAACACCTCGTAAGGGGTGGGTTGTTGTGGCTCAATTTTAGGAGGTGTGTTATGTACGAAACAGTAACATTCCAAATTAAAACCGACGACGGTTATGAGTTAACCGCTGAGGTTGAAGTGTTAATTACTGGCACATTGATACCAGCATCTTTTTACGAAGATGTTGATGACAACCGTGAAGTTTTGGTTGAAAACGTTAACATTTTTGATGAAGATGGTGATCCAGTAGCAAAGCCATCAAAAAGATTGCTTGAAATCGTCGAAGAACATATAGACGACAATTTTTTAAACATTTATCGTGGTGCTACCACAATTAATGATTTCAAGTCAGATTACAAATTGCGTGATCTGATTTAACAAACAACTCCTACCTCTGCCGCTAAGACGAGTGGCTTTTTTTGAGATACTAAGATGATAGACTTTATAAAATTCCTAGACGACTCGGATGTCGCCTATTTGGTTATGCTTGCGCTTTTTTTAGCGATGGCAAAACTGCATTCCAAAGCAATGGAAGAAAACACAAGACTCCGTAAAATACTTAAAAAGGCAATGCGATGATTAATCCAGTTCAACAAATGATTGCTGAGGCAATCAACTCAAAAGATCCAGCACACAATGTTGCGTTGGTTTGTACAGAAATCGTGCGTGGTTTGAGCTTTATTGCTAACGCAATTCCAGACAAGGAAGAACAGGATGCTTTCATTGAAACAGTCAGCAAACAGATCCGTGCGGAGCTGGAAATCCTACAACAAACAATACAATTCGAGGCATAAGACGATGAGCGCAACTCTTTTACTAACTTTATCATTTTTAACAGTCGATACCACAATCGACAAGAAAGGACGTACAACTACACATGAACGTATTGAATACACTACGAGTGTAATCCCCTACGACAGCATGACGGCTTGCACAAACGCTAGGGAGGAGTGGAATCTTGCAGTTGGTGCTTATCAACTAAGCAAAAGACCGACTCGTATTATCACAGCAGTGTGTAACGACTCAGCTATGGGAACAGTAGAATGAATAAAGAAAGAGAGCTGTTAGAAAGAGTATTAACGTCAGAACTGTGGTCAGTGCAAGAAGAATTGCAGTCTGAAATTAAAGAACTACTCGCCCAACCAGAGCAAAAACCAGCGGCTTGGATGTATGAATTTACCGGAGAATTAGACGTTAGATTGGAGAGAACAGCTAGGGTGATTTTGCTGCTAGAAAAACAAGATTGGGTAGAAAGCCGTACAACAGGGAGTTACGTTGAATCACCCCTCTACACATCACCCAAACGCGAGCCACCAATTACATCGCGTGAGATGTACCAGCGGGGTTACGCAGCGGCAGAGCGTGATTTAAAACGCGAGCCTTTGAGTGATGAATGGATTAAAGATAATATACATTTAATTCATCAAGATGTTTCTTTTACTGATTTAGTTCGCAGTATTGAAAAAGCACACGGTATTGGAGGTGGGGAATGAGTCTTTTAACAGAAGAACAAATTGTCGAAATTATTGACATGGCGACTCAGCAATCTGAGTTTGCTAAGATTTTAAAGTTAAAGCTGGATCACTGGAATGATAATCAACATTTTGAAGTTAACTGGAAAATTGCACCCAAAGGCGCAGAAGAAGCTATCTTAGAAATACATTGGCTTGACCGCAAAGGCGACAAGTTCGGTTGGGATGTTATTGCTCAATATGATAGACCAGCAACACCTCACCCACACGCTGAAATCATGATGAAATACGCTGAAGTAGCAGCTAGACGGGTTGACCCTTGGGTGGAGTTTGAACGCTTTAGTCATTGTGATATGGAGTGGGATGGGTTGCCGTATCATCCGGATTGGACGCAAGGACAAGCATATCGCCACATTGGAGAAATAAAATGAAAAACGATTTAATTTGGGTGGCTATTTGCTCATTATTTATTGGTGGATTGGTTGGCTTTATTACAATAGCCACTATGCACCGTCATTATCATGAAGTGATTAAGACATCCATTGGTGAGTTTATTATCCATGACGGTAAGATTTATTCAGTTTACGAAATGGAACGCAATGTTCGTGGGGAGATGGTGACGAGATGATAAAATTTGGGTCAGTATGCAGTGGCATTGAAGCCGCAAGCGTTGCATGGCATAAACTTGGATGGAGCGCATCTTGGCTTGCTGAGATAGAACCATTCCCATCAGCAGTATTGGCACATCATTATCCAGATGTGCCAAACCTTGGTGATATGACGCAGCTACCAGAGAAAATTCTTTCTGGTGAAATTGAAGCACCAGATATTTTCTGTGGAGGTACACCTTGCCAAGCATTCAGCATTGCTGGAAATAGAAACTCTCTTGATGATGCAAGAGGAAACTTATCATTAACATTTTGTGAGATAGCTAATGCAATCGACTCAGTTAGAACTACACCTGCAATTATCTTCTGGGAAAACGTTCCCGGAGTTCTCAACACCAAAGACAATGCCTTCGGATGTTTTCTGGCTGGACTCGCAGGAGAAGATGGTGAGCTTAAGCCATCAGGGAAAAAATGGACAAACGCTGGTATGGTGCTTGGACCCAAAAGAGCAGTCGCGTGGCGCGTCCTCGATGCCCAATATTTCGGACTGGCCCAACGTAGGAAGCGTGTGTTTGTTGTCGCAAGTGCTAGTGACGGGTTCAATCCCGCAGAGGTTCTTTTTGAGCGCGAAGGCGTGCGCAGGGATACTGCGCCGAGCAGACACTCGCGGGAAACAGTTGCCACCGATGTTGAAGAAAGCGTTAGAGCATACAACAAACAACGCATAGGTGAATATAGCACTGAAGATGTTGCTAGTACCTGTGCGGCTAGGGATTATAAAGATGCAACTGATTTAGTTACTTATGAGAATTTTAAATCGGTATATGAGATGCACGCTCAAGACGCTAGAGTTCAAAATGTAGGTGATGTGCTACCAACGATGTCAGCAACTTATGGTAGTGGTGGTGGGAATATTCCAGTTACTTACGGCATTGCAGAAAACATTATCAACCGTCAAGACCATAACGGTGGAAATGGCATAGGCAGTCAAGAAGAATTGCAATACACATTAAACGCAACGGGTGTGCATGGTATCTGCACCATGTCTGATGTAGCAGGCCCACTTGATGCGTCATATTACAAAGGCCAAGGCTCACGGCAAGGTGGTGAGCGTGAATTTGTAGGTTATGAAATGGCAGTCCGCAGATTAACGCCAACAGAGTGCGAACGCCTCCAAGGATTTCCAGATGGTTACACACAGATACCTTGGCGTAATAAATCCGCTGAGGATTGTCCAGATGGACCGCGATATAAAGCATTGGGCAATAGCTGGGCAGTTCCAGTGGTTGCGTGGATTGGTGAGCGTATTGCAAAGGAGTTATTAAAATGACCAAAGACGAATGCTTTAAACGCCTAGAAATGGCTCAAAAAAACAAAAAGGAACTCAAAAAGGTTAAATTAGACCTTTTAAAAGAGATCCAGCAATTAAAATTAATGCTTCGTGCATTAGAGGAGGAGGAACAATGGGCGAATTGATTTTTTGGACAGGCATTGTGGTTATGATTGTTTGTTTTTTAGTGGAGTATGCAGATGGGGATTGATGATATTGCGGCATTAACATTTGTTGTTTTAGGTTTAATATTAACTGGGATATGGCTATGGCATTGATTAAACCAGTATCGCCTGTACCATATGTAAAACCAAACAAAAAAGATTGCCTGCATCCTTGGTGGCAAAGTTATCCAAGCAGGCATATTAGGATTTGTGGCGAATGTGGCGAAGAACGAAAACTTTTTGATTTAGATATAAAGCATCAACGATAAGGTGAAAAAATGAGTGATATAACAAAAAAAGATTTGCAGTCATTGAAAGATAGAATTTCATATAATCCAATGACTGGTCAATTTTTTAGAAAAACCAGTCCAACCATTCCAATGGTTTTGTACAATCGTGACCGTGCAAGTTTTTTGCTTAAAGTTACCGTAAGTGGACGCACAAAATGGCATCAAGCGTGGCGTGTGGCTTTCTTTTTTGCTCAAGGTTATTACCCTGTTTACGAGGATTCAATTTGCTATAAAGACAACAATAACGCAAATTTTACAATAACCAATCTTGAAATAATTAAGAAAAGCGAAAACGAAATTACGTCAAAAGATTTTGCTAAACTTTACGGGTTATCTATTAACACTGTTAAGAAAAAATTTAATAAATTGCCTTTTGTTTATCGCGTGATAAATAGACGTGTGACACACTTTTACAATCTTGAAACTGCGCTTTCTGTTTGTGCTGATATGATACATAAAAAAATGTTGAAAGATGACGTTGAACATATTGATGATTTAATAAAAATTCAAAAATCAATTTATGACGGCAAAAAGCGTGGCAATGACATGATTCGCGCTTTTCTTTCTACTTGGTGCAATGAAATGCCAAAACGATGGGAGTTAACTTTATGGGTTTATTAAATGAACGACAACTTGAAGACATCATGTCGAACGTACATGTCTGTGACGAAGACTGGTTTGAAGAATTATTGTTAAAATGGAATGACCGGCAAACAACTCAGCAATTTGAAGTGGATTGGAGTAAAGCTCCAGAAGGTGCAAAAAATGCTGTTTTAGAATTTTGGTGGCTAGATATTAATGGCAATAAAATAGAGGATAAAAAATGGGAAGTCTTAAACAAGCCATGCTAATGGCGTTATTTACTATCATACTTTTTTGTTTAATTTTTAGTTTAGAGATGAATCAATGTTAACTACAACAGCCTATATACTAATTACCACTATTATTCATGGCAGCAACCTTACGCAAATTGATACGACATTTGCAGATAAGGCATCATGCGAGTCAGCAGCAGTTAGACAAGATTTTGTTTTAAAGTCTATGACCCACTTAACGAATTGGAATCTAACGTGCCATCCTTATCAACTCAGCGGAGAGAAGAAATGAAACAATGCACAAAGTGTTTAGAAACGCGCAATGATCTTGAGTTTTATTCGTATCGCACGATTATGTATAATCGCAAAAATGATAATTTGCCGCATGATGTTTGCAAAGATTGTTATAGTTGCAAAGCAAAGCGTAAACAATTAAATAAGCCAATTTCTGAAATCACTAAATTGTCAAAATTGTTTTTAAGCACACATACGTTGATGCCAGCAAAATGGGGGATGACTTTATGACGAATCAAGAGAAACATTGGTATTTGGATCGTTTAATCAAAACAGAAGGTTTTTAATGAAGCAATGGAGTGCCAAAGAACATCCCGAAGAAACCATCTTAGCAATGAATAAACAACGATGCGCTGAGTATATGGAATTGCTAAAATGGTTGGCTGATAATCCAATGGATCCAATTAGCGTAAGCAATCTAGTATTAAGCAGAAGGGAACGATGAAACCAAAAATTAAAAAGGTAGGCAATAAATGGCTTTGCTATACCAACTTTTCAGTAGTTGCCTGTGGTGATTCACCAGAGGCGGCATATAACAAATGGATGGCATTAAATGATGGTATGGGAGATTTTGAAAGCATTAGAAGCATTAACAATTCTTGCTAAGATGTTGCGTGACCTGTAAATAAAGAAGCCGCTTTTCAGCGGCTTTTTTTATTCTTCTTCGTATGCATCTTGTGCGCTTTGCAGTTGATACATCATGTTGTTTAAATACTTTTGATCTATTCCAGCCGCATCTAATGCATTTTTATAAGCATTCAATCCTTTTTCACCATACCGTGCAGCTTTTCCAGTTGCAACCGCAGCTTCACCAACAAGTCTTGGCGATGATAACATTAAGTCTGCTATTGTTAATGGTACACCACCAGCTAAATATGCGCCTACAGATGTTGCTCCTGCTCTAGCAAGACCTCTTGGAGCATAAGGAGATAACGCTTGACCTGATAGCATGGGCAGTACGTTTTCTGCGCCATACGGCTCAAGTTCTCGCAATTTATCCATGCGTAATCCATACGAAGTATTAACGTTGTTGCGTGTTAATCCTTGCGCCTTGGTTAACTGAGTTTCATCTTTTGTATTAGGTTTTAGATTAAATGTTTTTTCAATGTCATCAGCTTCTTTAATTCTGCGTGCTTGATCTCGCATAAGTCCTGCATACGAATTAGACTGTTTTGATATTTCATCTTTAATAGCGTTTGATACGTTTGATGCCATCATAGTGGATGGATCTCTTGGATTGTTCCAATCTCCAAGCTCATGAATACCTTGTTTTAATGCATCAAAACCTGCTACATTTCTAAAATCTTTTCCACGAGGAACGCCTAGCAATCTCTGCATTGCTGTTGGCTGTTGCTCATCTTTCCAACGCTGCATTGCATCCATAATAGCATTGCGTTGCGTTTGTAAATTAGGATTCTTATCAAATCCATCATATTTTTTCATATTTAATGCACCACGCGCAGCTTGTTCAACAGGAACAAAATCAAGTGGATTATATCGATTAAATAAACGCTGTAATGATTCATTTTGGCGAATATCTTGCATCCCAGTTTGGTAATCTTTTGATGTCTTACCTCGCATATTTTTAAGAGATTGTTCCAAAATATCAACCGGCTCAGTAAGCGACGTGCCTTCTTCTTTGCGCATGTGTCGCATTAATGCATCTAATGGATCGCCACCACCATAACCAGCTTGGTATGCCTCGCGAATAGGCACATCACCTACACCGGTGTGCGTTCCTAATGCTGACGCGGTTAAATTGCTAATAGGTTCTTTTAGTTTTCCTACCGCTGCAAAGGGTGCAACACTTGGATCTAAATTTGACAATGCGCTTAATGCTTTATTTTTTGTAAGCAGGCGTGCTGGTTGAATAAAGGTTGCTAAATCCGCAGCGACTCTTGCAGGATGCGTAGCCAATGTTTTCTTAAAATTATCCATGCTGCCATATTCATCGGTTATTGCTTGAAATACGGCTTGCAGTTTTTCAGGATTTTTAGCGGTTTCTGGATTGAGTTTATACATCACATCAATCACCGGTTGTGGCAATGCCTTTTGAATTGCAGCGTTGCCTAAATCTAATGCGGCTTGTGCTGATTCAATTGGATGCAACAATGGTTCAATAGATGATTTTGCAACATCTACTACATCCATAGGTAAATTTCCTAACGCCTCTCCTGGAACATCAGACCATTTACGGTTTTGATCTTTTTCCATTTCGCCTTTTAACTTATCAACCTTTTCATAAATCTTTAATGATAGTCCTTTATCGCCAAGATTATATGCTTCTTCAGCATCGTTAACTAAATCATCAATTTGGCTCATGGTTAATTACCTCCGTGCAATTTTCTTAACTGCTCAAGACGATCATTTGGATTTGTTGTATTTGATTCTTTTTTATTTAACGAATTTGATTGATACGATCTTAAACGTGGTTTATAACCAGAATCTTCGCCAAAACCCGAGTTTCGTTCTTCTTCAATTCTAAGAATATTAGTTTTTAAATTTTCTAAATTAGTAATAATCTTTTTAGGATCATCTGTTGCAATTGGAATTGATGGTGCAAGATTTTTTTCTTCTGCTAAAGGAACTGCTGCACCTGCTAAATCATGACGTTTTAATGATGCAATCGAACCAACTTTATTTCTTGGATCATTACCTTCTGGATCAAATCGTTGAATTGCTGCTGTTGGTGCGTAATTTTTCATACCAAATGCTTCAGGATTTTTCTTTACTGCTTCAATTGCTGCATCAATTTCTCTTATTGTTGCAAAGTTTCCATTTTGAGCATTTACTTGTGTAGCCGGAACTTGTTGCAATTTTTCAGGTTTTTCCAATGAACTTGCAGGCGGTAAACCATATGATGACGATTGAGGAACAAGCACTTGCTGACCATCTTTAACAACTGCAACAGGTGTTTCTGGACGTTGAGGATTGTGCGTAGCGGATAAGTATTTATCCATACTTTGCCGCGTAGGTTCATCAGCCGCAGCATAATCTTTTGAGAATTGCAGAGCCGCAGATGGTCGTTGATTAATATGATAACGCGCAAGCATCGACCCTAAACTTTTCTCGTCTTCACCGTAAAGCTCTGCAATGGCTTGACGTGAAGACAACTGCTTTGCGATATTCTCATTGCGTTGCTTACGCTCTGATGCACGACTCTCAGCCATTGCATTAGCAACATTCATCAATGGCTCACCAAAACCTCTTGTTGTTGATGGTGCGGCAAGAGCCGCTGCCAGCTTGAAGTACATCTCTGACTTGTCTTCAGGTTGCTGATTGATTAAGTTTTTCTCAAGCGCATCACGAAGTAACGCACGTTGCGCCTCAGCGGTTTTGCGTGCTTCACCATATTGAGTGAACAACTGTTTTTGCATGTCTGGATTAAGTGAATAATTTGATGCCAAATCTTGAATCGTCGGCTGGTTATCCTCCGTATCGATGCCACCATTGACACCATAGTTTTCTGCTAAATCTTCAATATTTGCCATTAAATTTCTCCATAAAATCTGTTAATTTTGTTACCCACGATTGAGGAATCCTAAGTATGCCAAAGTTGTTTCATCAATACCTGGATATTGTGACGTGCCACCGTTTGTCGATGTATTACTTCCAGCATTCATTGACGAGTTGTTGGCGTTATTACTCCAGTTGCTGTTTGCATTACTATTAATATTGTCACTAATATAATTCAAAGGAGATACGTTGTAATCTAAAAGTCCAAAATCGTTCAGACCCCATCCAGGAGGAATATTGTTCCCGCCCCATGCTGCACTGGCATCAAAGTTATTACTACTTCCCCAATCACCAAAGTTGGTATTATAACTGTTGCCAAGTGTACTTCCCCAAAAATTTGCACTGCTTAGATCTGGCGTTGCATTTGGAATAGTCGTCGGAAAGTGCCACATAGAGCTTGGTTCTAATGGGCCGAGATAATCAAATGATGGATTGTCGTATAAATTAGTAATGCCTTTGATTGCTTCATCATAAATTGGATTAACTTCTTCAGCCGGTGTGAAGAAATCTTGAATGGATCCAACGGTGCCTTCAATACTGCCAATTAAATCATCAACTGATTTTCCGATATGCGCTCCAATATCTTGAAGGAATGTGTTTCCTAATCTATCTTGATTAAGCGTAATCGTTTCACCAATAGCGTTTCCTTTTGAATCGATAGGTGTGGTAGTTATAGGACCTTCACTGAGATTAACAGCAATTGATCGTCCGTTATCGCTTAAATCTTTATTCCAAATACTGCTAACTTTCATTGAATCAGTTGGACCAGATCCACCTGTTATTTCAGAATATCCAAGCACACCAAGTGTTTGTAATAATTTAGAGGTGATTGGATTTTCGGCTGACCAATGATTATAAATATTAGATTCATTTGCTAATTCATCATTATAGTTTGTGCCATTAATTATAGAGTTAATCTCGGCAATTAAGTTAATGCCTAAACTGAGAGGAACAAATCCATCTGCGAGAGCCTCAATAGCTGCATTAGTGGTAGGGAATAATTCTGATCCAATAAGATTTCCATCTTGCAATGTTCCATCTGCAATGCCTTGATTTGCTGCCGCATTAAATTTAGCAATAAGATCAGCGTTGTTTTTTACACTGTGAATAGACTCAGCAATGTGCGTCGTTTCAAGATTGTTATCTTTAATGTATTGATCAATGGCAGCTGGATCATCTGGATTGTCTTCAACAAATTTAGCAAATTCTTCTGTTGGTTGATTTGTTTGTGGCAATTTAAATACAGCAACCGGAGATTTTCCATCGCCAATAGGTGTGCCATTTGAATCTTTTATTGAGCCTGGTTGTGCTACTGAAAACAAACTATCTTGATTATTTTGATTATACGTTGGCACTGTATTGCCATTTGCGTCGTAATAATTAGTCGCACCATCAGCATTAGTTGATGATGAAAGTCCAGTTGTACCTATTGGATTTTTATCTCCATCAACAGTTATGACCATTCCAGTATTATTTCCGCTTCCTATATCTATGCCCAACAAATCAGCACCTTTATATACCCAACTTAATAGGAAGTTAGGAACATAATCTTCCCATGTCGAACCATCTCCTTTAATTCCTGATAATATGCCACCTGGTCCTACAACGCTTTTTTCAGGACCTTTCATAAATGCATCCATTGCAAATTCAATTGGCAATTTTACATGCTCACCTTTTACAAGATTTACAAATGCCTCACCAAAGAACATTGCTCCCATTGCTGGCGATACTTCTAATGCTTTTGTTACATAATCTAGTAAAGATGATGATCTGACTTCTTCTGGTGGTACAAGTGTAACTAATTTAACCGCCATTAAGTTTGCATCATTCATATTAATAGGCTTGGATGTATTCTTTGTTGTTGCAACAATCTGTTTAGCCAAATCATTTGCTTGTGCTATTTGTGTTACTTTAGCAGTAGTTTCAGGTGTCGTTTTTGCAATTTCAACTGGTTTTACTTCTGCTGGCGTTGTTGCGTTACTTGTTGTTGACGTTTCCGCTGCGTTAGCCGCATTTTGTACAATGGTGCCAATTTTTGAATGTATAGCATTAGATATACTATCAAGATATTTGCTTTCATTAGCACTAACTGGATGTTGTTTTAAATAGGCTTTAATTTCTGCATCAGTAGCATCTGTTGTTTTAAGCAATGCGGCATTGATAGCATTTTCACTGACATTGTAATTTTTAGCCATTTCACTAACTGTTGGCATTTTAGTAGGTTGCGAATCTTTGTTTTTAAGTGCATCTATGATTTCGTAAATGCGTGGGAATCCTTCAATGCTTCCTATATGTGCATATTGACCGCGTAAGTTTTCAACATTAAGCGTTGGATCTGAAATCAATAGTTTCGCTGCATTAATTACATTTGGTGCAACATGATACTTAGCCGCAAGGTTAGCCACTGTTGGATTTGCTTTAGCTGCTGCATCTAATGTCTTTTGTTTTTCAATGGCAGCCGCTTGTGCTTTTTCTAATGTAGCTTTATCTGCTACAGCTTTAGCGACTTTATCTGCATCAGCCTTTGCTTTCGCGTCTGCTGTTGCCTGTGCTTTAATTGCATCAGCTTTAACTTTAGCATCTGCTGCGGCTTGTTTTTTTGCCTCTGCGTCTGTTGCTGCTTTTTCTTTAGCGGCTTGCGCGGCTGCCGCTTTAGCGTCTGATGCTGCTTTATCTGCTATCGCTTTTGCTTCTGCTTTTGCTTTATTTTCTGCCGCTAATTTAGCTTTTGCCTCTGCTTTAGCATCCGATGCGGCTTTATCCGTTGCAACTTTTGCTGCTGCGGCTGACTTGGCGGCTTCCGACTTTGCCTCGGCTGCGGCTTTGTCTGCTGCCGCTTTAGCCGCTTTGTCAGTTTCTGCTTTAGCTTTAGCTTCAGCTAATTGTTGAGCTTTAGCATCAGCAGCGGCTTTTGCATCAGCCGCAATTTTTGCTGCCGCTGTTTCTTTTGCATCTTTTGCGGCTTGATCCGCTTTAACTTTGGCATCAGCAGCGGCTTTAGTTGCCGCTACCTGTGCATCATTTTTTGCTTTTGCATCGGCAACCGCTTTTTCATTTTCTGCGGCTAATTTATCTGCTTGTACTTTAGCAGCGGCATCATCTTGTGCTTGTTTAGCATCAATAGCTTTCTGCTGTTCTGGTGTGTACGGTCCTTGTTGCTCGACAGTTGCTTGATTAGGATTTTTCTCAACTGTTAAATTATCTGATGAAATTTGATTGATATTGTATTTATTCGCCAGATCAGCAGTTGTTTGTTTTGCCGCTTCTAAAGATTTAGCTAAATCTTCAGCTTGTTGTTTAGCAAGTGCATCTGCTTCTGCTTTAGCAACTGCATCTGCATCAGATTTAATTTTCGCGTCTGCTACTGCTTTATCCGCTGCCGCTTTTTCATCAGCTTTAGCTTTCGCATCAGCATCAGCTTTAGCTTTAGCTGCATCTTTTGCGGCTTGTGCTTCTGCCGCTTTAGTATCTGCAATTGCTTTTGCTTCAGCCGCTTTAGCATCAGCCGCTGCTTTCGCATCAGCTTTTACCTTTGCTTTCTCTGCCGCTTTTGCATCTGCCATTGCTTTGTCAGCAGCTAATTTCGCGTCAGCCGCTGATTTATCTGCCGTAGCTTTAGCGTCCGCTGCTTCTTTTGCGGCTTGCGCTTTAGCGACTTTATCTGCGGTAGCTTTAGCTTTAGCTTCTGCATTTGCTTGTGCCTTAGCATCAGCCGTTGCTTTTGTTTCAGCGGCTTTTTGTGCTGCCGCTGTTGCCGCTGCATCTTTAGCGGCTTGAATTGCTGCCGTCTTAGCATCTGCTGCCGCTTTAGCTGTTGCTGCTTTAGCATCTTCTGCGACTTTCGCGTCAGCAACCGCTTTTTCATGTGCGGCTGTTTTAGCATCAGAATCAGCTTTTAATTTAGCCTGTGCTTCAGCTTGTGCTTTTGCTATCGCATCAGATTGAGCTTTAGCTTGTGCATCAGTTTTAGCCTGTGCGTCTGCTTTTGCCTGTGCATCAGCCTGTGCTTTAGCATCAATAACTTTTTGTTGCTCAGGCGTGTATGGTCCCATTTGTACGCTATTAGATGGATTAATATTGTACGCAGATGCTAAATTATCTAATGTTACCGTTTGTGGTGCTTGACTAGGATTATTACTAACAGGTCCTACATTATATTTACTGGCTAAATCACTAGTAGTTTGATTTTTTGATTCGGCATCAATAGCTTTTTGATTTGCATCATCAATAACTTTTTGTTGCTCAGGCGTGTATGGTCCTGTTGCTGGTGAAGTAGATGGATTTCCAGACACTACTAAATCATTTAATGTTACTGTTTGCGGTGCTTGATTAGGATTATTACTAACAGGTCCCATAACGTCATTTGGTACTTTAGGTACAACTGTATCATTACCATTTGCGCCAGTTATCGTTGAAATAACATTTGTTACCGTAGCACCAGGATCAAGCGTTGGTTTACCTGTATTATCCACCGTTGTTAGTGTAATTCCAGATCCATCAATTGGTGTTTTAGGTACAACAGGTGTTTCTACTGTCGTACCATTAGCATCGCTTGTACTATATGGATCTAATGGTTTTGCATTAGGATCAACAGGTAAATTAGTGTAAGGATTTCCAAAGTCATCAGTAGGAACGGTAGGTACAGTTGTATCTACGCCAGTACCACCAGTTATAGTGTCTACAGGTGTTACACCAGTTATAGTATCATTACCATTTGCACCAGTTATAGTGTCTACAGGTGTTACACCAGTTATAGTATCATTACCAGTTGCACCAGTTATAGTGTCTACAGGTGTTACACCAGTTATAGTGTCATTACCAGTACCACCTGTTATCGTATCGTTACCTGTTCCACCTGTTATAGTATCGTTACCAGTTGCACCAGTTATAGTGTCTACAGGTGTTACACCAGTTATAGTGTCATTACCAGTACCACCTGTTATCGTATCGTTACCTGTTCCACCTGTTATAGTATCGTTACCAGTTGCACCAGTTATAGTGTCTACAGGTGTTACACCAGTTATAGTGTCATTACCAGTACCACCTGTTATCGTATCGTTACCTGTTCCACCTGTTATAGTATCGTTACCAGTTGCACCAGTTATAGTGTCTACTACAACAGGTGGCACAACAGGTGGTATTACAGGTGGTATTACAGGTGGAAGAACGACTGTTGTATCAGAAATTGCACCGCCCGTTACGGTATCTTTAACAACAGGTTTTGTTTCTGGTGCTTTATAATTCTGATAATTAGGATTGCCTAAAACATCACCCCACCATGAACCAGTTGCATTAACTAAGTCATAACGGTTTTGACCATACTTATCCATCAACGATACTAATTCAGGTTGCGTTGTTGTTGGATTATTTTTTAATGTTTCATTTATATTCTTAACATAATTTTCATAAGCCGGTGTGCCAACTTGTGGCACAACTCCACCACCCACTTGTGTGTTAAATGTATCGGAACGAGTAGATGGTGATTGAAACTGTGGCGCAGAATACATGTTTGTATTTTGTAAACGATTTGTGTATTCCTTTGTGTAATCTTGATACTTTGCCTGGTCAGCCTCATACGCAGCTTGTTGCGCTGCATTATCAATCGTTATTGGTCCAGTTGGCATAGGCGTGCCGCCATATGTATTGGTCGGATTGCTTAAGCCATATTGTTTCAATAACTCATCTAATTCATAACCGTACATAGTATTTCCTTTAACCAGTTAAACCTTTTACGAGTGCCGCGCCACTTGCTAATTGTTGCAATACTGATGGCGCATAAGTTTGACCTGACGTATTAGTTTGTGACGTTGTAATGGTTGGAATAGTGTTAGCAGGAAGACCACGAATTTGTGCATTCATCCAATCAAGTTGATTTTTAGGATAATCTTGCATAGTTTGCCATTGTTGTTGCGCTGCGGTCAGTTCAGCTTGTTTTTGTGCTTGCTGTGCTTGACCAGCCGCTTCAAGCGATGCTGTATCAAGATTTTGCATTTTTTGTTGATTACCAAGTATTGTAGTGTAATCATTTAATGCGCCCATCTGACGTGTTGCATCAGTGGTTTGCGCACCTTGCACATCTTTAGCGGCTGTTAATCCAAGTTGTTGTTGCTGACCTGCTTGTTGCGCTTGTTGGTTTGCAATGGTCGCTAAGTTTTGTTGCTGTTGCGCAGTTAATTGACCTTGTGTTTGACCAACATTTTGATACGCTTGTGCTTGTTGTGATGCTAAGTTTCCAGCAGTTTGCCCAAGCGTTGCTTGACGTGCTAAGTCTGTTTGATTTGCAGTCAATGCTTGTGTGTAACCTTGATTAGCTAATTTTCCTTGTTCTTGGAGTAATGTTTGCTGAGTATCACGAAGCGCACGCGCTCCAAATTCACCCATGCGATTTCCACCAAATTGACCGGCTTTAATAAACTGATCCGATACCTGTGGCAATAAATTTTCACTTAAATTGCGACCAGCTTGTTGCGCCAGTGTATCCATTACATTTTGCTGATATGGGTTCATATAATTACCCACATCAGAATATGCAGCTTTACCAGCCGATGTTAAATAAGGATCTGCATTAGTTGTAATATTGCCAGCACTAGTAGCAGAACTTGCTAGGTTTCCAGTACCAGCCGTTGCAGGATTAGCATCCACAGCCGATTTCCAATTTGTACCTGCATTTCCTAACCAAGTTGTAGGTGTGTTTGGTGACAAATAACTAGTTTGACCCGTGCTAAGTCCTGTAGCCGTATTAGAATTCTGATACGCCTTCATCGCTGTAGCGGCATTAGTAAGACCAGCATTCATTCCTGTTGGCGCATTAAACCCAGTAGAATTTTTCTGAACCTGAGAATAGGCTTGCGTTTGATTAGGATCTAATGACGCAACTGTTGGCAGAGCATATGGCACATAAGGTCTATCTGCCGTAGCAATTGCGTTTTGAATCTGATCGTAAATAGCGGCTTGCATCCATGCTGGTGTACCAGTTGTTGTAGTATCAGCTTTAAAAGATGTTTGTGGCGTTTGTGATGTCAGTGAATAGGTTCCCATTATCTTGCTCCTCTCATATAATCTAATGGCGATTTAGCGGCTGTACTAAATTGACCTTTTGCTAATTTTTTGCCTTTTTGTTTGCGAAGTTCAGCACGCATTTTATCAAGTTTTGCAGCACCGGCTTTAGTTGATCCATCACCAAGTAAAGCCACTGTTTCTGCATCAATAACATATTCGCCATCAGAAAGTCTTGCGTCTATTGTATCATCTCTGCCCGATCCTGACCCTTGTGCTAAGTAAGCAATTCGAGATAAACCGCCTTGTGCTTTTAATACTGGCTCAGGTGCATTTGGATTGGCTGAAGGTTTTACAATACGATATTTGTTCAAACCTTGCCCATAATTAAGCGCAGCAAATGTACCTATGTCTTGACCTGCTTTTGCAGCATCAATTGCCATTGCATCATAATCTAGCGTTGTTGATGGTTGATTATAATATTGTTGTTGCTCTGTTGATAATTTAGGTGATGATACAATTGCTTGTTGTACCTTATCAGATCCGCCCAACATGGAT
>Ga0209298_10001031_pt1 | contig 18472 bp, 10 predicted proteins | sample S_140806_EF_Meta_FD_187325 | JGI IMG/M metagenome (GOLD analysis project Ga0209298, IMG submission 187325) | Freshwater microbial communities from Lake Simoncouche, Canada to study carbon cycling - S_140806_EF_MetaG (SPAdes) (version 2) | ecosystem: Environmental > Aquatic > Freshwater > Lake ...
GATGTGTGCTGGCGCATGGCCAAACGACGACAAGACTAATTCATTCCCGGCATACAACATGCCGCTGCCTATCAAGACGCAGACTGTCCAGTCCATCGTCAACATGTTCAGAGCAGGCGCCAAGTACCTGGCAAGCCTCACTGAGGTCAGCGACACCATGAAGATTCTGACCAGCTGCTTGGTTGACAACGACACCAACAACTACGAGCAGAGCGCAATTCGATTGGCGCTGATGTGCTGCCCGCTGCGACCAGTTTTTATAACCAGCGACCAAAAGGCTGCTGCAGCTAGCTGGCCCAACCAGTTTTCAACTGCACAGACTTGCTTGACAGTAGCCGACGTGTCTAACTGGGTGAGCAGTGCAGATGCTTCTAAATCTTATTTGGTACAGGTTCCGCAGGCCTTTACCTCGATTAAATCACACAGTACTACCTCACAGACTGCCAACTACGGTGCAGGCTGCTGCTCGACGCGCATGATGCAGTACATAGACAGCACGGATAAGACTAATGCGTTTGACTTTACCAACAATTGCGGCGATAACAACCCAAGCGGTGGCGACCCCGATGACGCCACAACGTACTATACTCAGACAGGCACGTTTTGCAACGGTTGTACCGCAAGTGACACCGGCGACAAAGCCTGTGCACCATCCACCCAGGGTGCAGGCGGGCCAGGTCCGGCTGGCCAAACCATAACTGGTGAGAACGTTAATGCAACTGGTCAGGTTCAAATGAAGCTGCCGGGTTCAGGCGATGTTGCAACAATGATGACTGCCTATCCAGTGACGCCGACGCCGACAGACGACGACTGGAGCTTGCAGTATTACGCCGAGCTGGCCAGTTTTGATTTTCCAGTAAGCGACGACGCCGAGTTGGCTTACTCGTTTGTGCGGCTGATGTGGACCGGCATCATGGCGGCGATTGGCGACCAGCCGGCCGACACGGTGTTTGGCACCAACGCCATGCTGGTGAACGCAGGCGCGGTGGACCACTACTATGTGGCCAGCCAGACTGGCGAGGGTTTCGGTCGCGTGGGTTCGTCGCTGGACGACCAGGCCGGCGCGATCGACGACAAGACGCTGCTGCGCATCAAAATGGTGAACGATTCCAAGTACAGCTGCCAGACAGGCTTGCCGCCTGTGGCCTGCAGCAACATTGGCAACACTAGCTTGACGCAGTCGTACATTGGGTCGTCGTCTGCGCTGGGCTATTGCCGCGACTGGTTCCTGAACGACTACTCGCGCATCGTCATGTTTGTGCTGGCTGCGCTGGCAGTCATTTGGCTGCCCATGTTTGTCATTGTCAGAATTTACATCAACCGCGGCACTGGAAAGATCCTGGTCGAGGACGCCCAGGCGCATCTCAACAGCAAAGCTGCCAATTCTGCCAATTCATCCAATTCTGGCAAATCGTCCAAATCTGCCAATTCTGCCAAATCAACCAAATCAGCCAAATCTAACCAACAGGGCAAGTCTGAAATGGTTGCACCGTTTACCAATACAAATGGTAATCCACAACCAGACGAACATAACCAAACCATTCCAACAACCAAAACCAGTTCTGCCAAGCAAACTAGCCAAACTAGCCAAACTAGCCAAGCCAGCCCAGCCAGCCCAGCTGGCCAATCAAACGCCTTGCATGATGATCTGCCCGTCGAGGAATCCGACGAATCTCCACCACCATCCGACGATTCTGTTGAAGAACAACCATTCGAGGAATCCGACGAATCTCCACCATCTGACGATTCTGTTGAACAACCAGTCGAGCCGCGTTTGTCAGGCGGATATAAACGCCGACCAGCGTGGATGGCACGAACTGGTCAGACCAAGCTAAACAGGCGTTGAATGCAATAAATGTTTGACAAAATAGCTGGCGAAGCTAGTATAGCTGGTATAGCTAGTATAGCTTGTACAGCTGTTATAGCTGGTATAGCTGGTATAGCTGTTGTAGCTGGCAGAGCTAGCATATGTGTTTGTATATGGCTGGCTGGTTGGTTTGGTTGGTTTGGTTAATTTGGTTGGTTTGGTTGGTTAGCTGGGTTAGCCAAATTAGCTAAGAAATTATAGTTTTTTAGTTGGCTGTGCAAAAATAGCAGCTGCCTACTTCACTTTTGTCCAACAAGCAAACACACAACCAACTAAACTTTTTTTTAAAACATGTCGGTCGAGCAGCGCAACCAGCCTGGCATTTCGGGCACCGAGGCGCTCAGCGAAGCAATGGCCCAGACGACCCAGTCGTTTTTGCGCACAATGTACCAACCTGGTCCTGGTCCGGTGCTGGAAGGCGCCGAGCTGGGTGTGCGCTCGCTGATTCCTGCCGAGCTGGGCGGCTCGCACCGGCATGGTGTGCCGACCAGCGTGATCGTTGGCCAACAGGACCGCAACGAGTACGACGAGCTGTCCAATTCCGAGACGCCTGAGCGCAAGCCCAGACCGTCCAGCAAGGGCGTCTGGCAAATCAGCGGTGTTGGGCCGTCGCGCTGGCAAGCCGAGTAAGTTGCTGACCAAACCAACCAATCAAACCAAACCAACCAAACCAACCAAACCAACCAAACTTACCAAATGTGATTACGGCGCCAAATAGGTGCGGCAGTCGGCGTATGTCTGGCCAAACATTTGGCGCAGTTTGTCAGTGTTTTCCTTGCTGGTGTGGTCGTTTGGATCAACAGACTGGCTGGTTTGGACAGCATCGGTTTGGGCAGGTTGGGCAGGTTGGGCAGCATCGGTGTTTTGGGCAGCATCGGTTTGTTGGGCAGCAACGGTGTTTTGGGCAGCATCGGTTTGTTGGGCATTTTGGGCATCTAGTTGCTGGGCAAGTAGCAGCTTTTCAGCCAAAGCACACATGTGCGTGTCGTCCGAATCGTCCGAGTCCGAGTCTGAGCTGTCTGAGCTGTCAGAGTCTGCGTCTGGCTGGGACGCATCTGGCTGGTTAAACTGGTTGGATGGATCCGGCTGGTTAGACGCATCCGGCTGGTTGGACTGGTTGGACTGGTTGCAACCAGTTTTCTGTGCGATGCAGACTGCTGTATCGCAAAACTTGGCGTAGGCTTCACTGATGGCACTGGTGCAACACTTGGCATTCACGTCGCTGATGGCATTCACGTCGCGAAAAGCAAGCAGGCCATCGACAGTAATCTGCAACGCGCGTGCCAACACATCAATCGTGTTGTCTGCCATGTTTGGTTCAACTGGTTTGGTTTAACTGGGTTGGTTGGTTGCGCAGTTGGTTGCGCAGTTGGTTGGTTGGTTGGTTGGTTGCGCTGTTGGTTGGTTTCTGTTTTCTAATTACTAACCAAAAATGAAATTTTTAAAAAACTATGCAAACGCAACCAGCAAGCAAACCAAACCAGCAACAATAGTCTTTTCGCAAAATGTATGTTTTAGAAAAAAGCAGTAGTTGATGACTCGACGAAATGTCTGATAAACAATACACCACAACTATCGCCACGTTTTACAAGGATTACAACAAACCCACCGACCTAACCACACTGGTGGTGTGCCTGGTTGATTACATCAGCCACTTCTTGTACGCCAGCCGCCCAGCCGACTATGCCGACCAGTACTTTGATGTCGCCAGGTTCCTGCTGTGCGACACCCAGTCCGTCGAGGCCAAGCCGTTTAATCTGTACTTTGACTACTTGATCTTTGAACTGAAACTCGCCAACTCCAACCCAGACGATCCAGACCAAACAGCTTTCTGCAAGTTGCTTGACCAGGCAGCCCAAGAGGACATTTTCAACCAAGCAGACACAACACACCAACCACACAAACCACACACAACACACAAACCACACCAACCACACCAACCACACCAACCAAACCAACCACACCAACCACACCAACCAAACCAACCACACCAACCGCACCAACCAAACTATGCACGACATGCACGACATGCACGACATGCACGACATGCACGACATGGTCTGCACGCACATGCTGCCGACTCTGACCAAATCGACTTTTACCCGCGCGCCACAGTTGACGACCAGTCAATAAAACTCAGCTTTCTGGTCAACAACAACATCGCAAAACCAAGCCAGCAAGACGCCCAGTCGTGGCTCGACACGTTCTACCAGGACCAGCTTGGCAAGTACGTTGCGCGGCAAGACGACTTGAACGATCCTGTGTTCACCAGCCTGCCGGCCAGCATGGTCCAGACTGTTCCAGTTTTGGAAAAGCAGCTCTACAACCAGGTCCAAATAGGCTGGAAAGCCAGCTTTGAAATCAAAATCGGCTTTGTCTGTCTGGCCCACCAGCTGTCGGTCCAGCCAGACATGTTTGACAAACTGGCCAGCAGCTGGCAGGACCACACTGTCGGCAGCAGCACGCCCAAACCGTCCAGCCAGGCGTTTGTAATGTCCTGCCCGGTCAACGCACAGCACCCAACTGGAAACTGCGACTGCGCCTACTTCGCGACCTACCAGTCAGTCGACTGCCCGGCTTCCCAGCTGTACTTTTGCCAGTACAACCAAGAGTGTTTGTGCGTCGTCAGCCGCGTCATGCCGTGGAGCTTGAGGCTGAACCAGCGCATCAACTCCAAGTTCGCTCAGTGCTTCGACTTGGCCTGTCCCGACCAGAACCCGCCGATCGACTGCTCCGACGAGCAGCTCTGCCAGACAGCAAAGCAGTGGCTCAGCAACCCGAACTGGTTCGAGACCATGATCAACCCGGGCGGCCTGGACGTGCAGGCAGTCGAGCAGGCCTGCAAGTTCAAAGTTGCACAGGTGCCCAGCTCGGTCAACCAGTTCTTCGTCCGGTACTACCAAGTCATTGGCCTAGCATGCCCGGTTGTCGGCTTCTGCCTGGCCTGGATTGTCAACAGGCATGTCGACTGGCGCAGCATTGTCGTGCTGGTGCTGCTGGTCGCAGTGCTGGCGGTGCTGACCTACGCGTCGTCGGGCGTGCAGCTGTGCAAGTCCTACGGCCTGGCCAACCAGGCCAGCTGCTACGACCGGCTGAGCCAGAAGGTCGAGCTGAGCCGCGCAGACTGCGCCGACCAAGTCATCATGTGCCAGTGCAACAGCGCCGAGCAAGGCCAGCAGCTGTGCACCAACCTGGGCCTGAACAACTGCAGGTGCCAGAACGACCAGACCTGCCAGCCTGCAACGGGTGAGTCGGTTGGTTTTTTGGCGGTGCAGCCTGCTGCGCAGCGCGTCAGGCTGCAGGTCGTGCTGGCTTGCTGCGGTGCGTTCTTTCTGTGCAGTCCTGTTTGCTGGTCAGTGTTGAGGCGGCACTGTGCGCCGGTCTGGTTGGTGGTGCTGTGTGTTGTGGTGCTGGCAGTGCTGGTTGTCGGCCTGCCCGTCGGGCTGACGACTCGCCAGACGATGAAGGTCGTGCAAACCAGCGTCCAGCAAGCTGCCTGTTAGCTGTTAGGTGTTTCCTAACTTAAAAATATGTATGTCAGAAAAAAACAACCAGCATGCAGTCCAACACAAAGCTTGGTTTTGCAAGTGTGTCTGGCGAGCAGTTGACCTTTGTGTTGCACCGCGACGCCAACCATGCGGCATACGCGCTGCACATTTCTAAAACTAGCTTGGACAATTGCCGTGTCAGTGTCCAGTTGTTTGCCGCACCTGACCCAACCATTGTTGACCCGAAGGCACGACCTCACAAAGTGGTTAACTTGGCAAACTACGACTTGGTTGTGCTGCACAACAAAGTCGACTTGGAACAGCTGGGCGAACTGCGACAACAGTTGCTGCCATGCGTTGAAAACTACGAGCATTCATTGAAGTGCGCAAAAATCGACAGTATAGCAAAAGAACCGAAAATCTTGGTGGCCAACCTGCAAGTTTTGATAAATCACAACGAACTGAACAAGCTTGGCGACACGGGTATACAAGACGCAAACACGACATTTTTACTTCACGTCAAGGACTTGATGAACTCGAATTCAAAAGCATCAACTTATCTTGACGTGTTGATCGTCAAGCGAAGACTGTGTTTCGACAGGCCAGACCACCACGTGGCGTGTCTCAGCGCCGCCAACTACAACTTGCTGGCACCGCCACGTCAGATGAAGCCCGAATGGTGGATCCCAAGTTTGTACGTGTACTGTGCCGACGCACTGGTGGTCAACCAGTATATTTGCGAAAACAACTTGCCTACTGATGTTTTCGAGCATGTATGGCTTGCTACCACAGCTTGCAGAATCGACGAAACAACAATACACCAACAAACCAACCACTTTCGACTTTGCTTTGAAGACTTGTACTTGCTGATTGCAACCGAACAGCAAGCACTGCTAGCACGACTAGAAGACAAAGTCGACTATACAGCTTGGCTGGGCCATGCCGAGCAATTTTGCAAGATGTTTGACCATGCTTTCAGTGTTGACCAGCAGGCCGACCAGGCCGACCAAGATAGTCAAACCGTGTTTGCAAAGTTCAGTGCAAACCTTCCCGTTAAACTGCGCCCCAATCTATTCAAAGACTACCAAAATTTGTTCGAATTGCCAAACTGTTCGGACAACCGTCTGGCAACTACTGTGCATGAAACTGAAAATAGACAGCAACAAGCAGCGTCATTCGGCTGGACTGGCGATCGGTATAAAGAAAACCAAAACAAGATTCAGGAATTAGTTGACACGTTTAAAGACTACTTGCCTAGGTATATAATAGTCGAACATTGGGATGCCATATCGGAATTGTCAGACGTTTTTGGCAACGATCTCGTTGGCTTAGCGCAAGATTGGCATAAACATCAAACAGAACTTCAAGAAGCTCAAGACCAGTTGAACACACTAATAAAAGAACAACAAGAACAAACAGCTGCAACTCATAAGTTAATCGTGGCAGAGGTAAAGAAACAGGTGAACGACGCAAGAATACATTACAACGATTTGCTGAAGAACCAATGGACGACAGAAAACTGGGTAGAAGATTTTTTCAATACATTAAAATCAAAATCTAAGTTCGATAACAAGGGCGATGACGCGAAACAACGCATTAGAAACAACGTGGCCCAGTTCATTGAAGCTCTTAATGACAATTACGCTGCTCATCTGTGGCAGCCAGTTGATGCCAAACGATACAACCAACTGCTGAGAAAACGAGAGTCTGATAGTTTTGAACGTAGACGTAGAGAACCAAATGTTTCGCATATTGCAGAGGAAGATATTCGTGTTGTAAGTAATCGTCATTTAGCGGAAGACCAGCGCTACAACGAGTATCGCGACGATCCCGACGACTTGCCGGTCGACCCGCGCCGGCAAACAGACAGTCCTGAACGCGACGTGGATTATGACAGCCACGACAGCCACGACAGCCACGACGATTGGGACGTTCCTTTGGACGCGCCTGCTAATCTGTCACCAACCAATAATGGTCATGATCTATTTGACAAACTAGCTATTTTCGATGATGCGTTGTTGAACAATCGTGCAGCTGTTTGGGAATTAGTCGACTACTTCGGAGAACAAGAACTCATCAAGTTGGCAGGCATGATACATTCCACAAACAAAAATCAAAACATACCACTTCGCGCTTGGATCAAAAACCTACCACGCCCAACTTACTTGAAGTATACAGCGCGAGAAGATACGCGCAACAAGCGGATTACAAACAACTTGGAAGCATTTGTACTTTGTTTGGCAGACAGGAACCATAATAATGTAAGGTTCGTGGAACCTGAACGACCGGAGTTCGACGAGCTGGTTGATAACGGCCTGCCTGGTGGTGTATTAATTGAACATCGTGACGCCATCGCGGAACTACTTGACATTTTCGGTGATGATTTGAGCAAGTTAGCTAAACAATTGCTATACGACCCAGACACAGCCAAATCATTTTATGCACACGAGATGGCAGTCAGAGCAAAAGACAAGTTGAGCAAACTGAACAAAGAACAACATGTGCGCATAGACACGAATTTGACAGCATTTATTGCAGCTGTTGCAAACCTGTCCGATAGCCACAATTCACATGCGGCTGGTTTCGTATCAGTTAATTCCAGGCAACGCGAGCCTGTGTCTCGACAACCTGACATTGTAAACAATAATCAAGACGCAACACAAGAAAAGACTAGCACAGTGTCTCAACAGTCTAGTCGAGTTGGCCAGGCAAGTCCATCTGGTTCAACTGGCCAACCTCTTGACGGAATGCCAGATCCAACAAAAGACACAACCAACATAACCAACACAACCCGCCCAGCTGTCACCACAAGTGGTAACAGTGCTGAAATACATGATCAGCGGGTCAAGTCTGGCACAGCCGATCCACCCGCCGACATTGGTTGGTTGCTGGATGATTCCAATGATTCAAACAAACTGGTTGTTGATGCCGACACAGATCCGGTCGATTGGAGCCTCAACCCAAGTTTGAATGCTGAATTTTCCACTACTTTGCTTGATGCGCAGACGAACAAACAGCAGCAAACAAATGATTTGCGTCAAATTGAACGAAACCAACAACAATTCAGCCGCATTTTTGGCAAACATGCAATGCAGGACTTGTTTTTAGAAGCCGTGCTTTATCCGCGGTACACCATGAGCCACTTGGATGTGTGGTTGACGAATGTAAAGCACCAGTTGAAAAACACTGCACAACTACAGATCTTTGAAAAACAGTTTGAAACTGAAACTAGTGATAATCAGACAATCATGAAAACCAGGCTGCTGAGTATGGTGCGCACTTTCAAAACAAGATTCAAGTTTAATGCTGGTGCCAAGCTCGAATCGTTGAAAGCAAACATTAAACCAGAAGTGTTGCAAAGCTTGGAAAAAGCAGTCAAAAAGGTAACTGCTTGGACAGACCAGAACTTTGATGAGTGGCTGCAAAAGACCAAGTTCGATTTAACTGACGAAGAGACGCATCGTTTGATTCGTCTGGCGCGGTATTGGCGCTGGAGCCCGCCAGACGCCAAGCCTAGTTCAGTTAGTGACGAAAAAAATGCAAGCAGTCGTGGCAATGCAGCCGAAAAACCAGATAGCCAGAGAAGACATGGATCGCCCAGCCAAATCTTCGACTTTTACAACAAAATACATGACATGCAAATTGAAACATATTCATCATCAGTTAGTAAACTGAGCCAAGCTAATACTATTTTCCGTCATGTCGGAAAGTTTGCAACAACCTACTTTCACCCAACACAACCGTACGTGTTGAAGTGCGCATATAATGAGGAACAGCGCCAACAGCTTGAAAAAGAATACAAATTGTTGCTTGAGATGAATTTGGCTAAATTGCCAGTACCGCAAGTGTATGAAGGCAATCATGATGGTTTGTTCAAAGTCGAAAACACCTATTGTTACGCCATGAAATACGAAGGCGCTCCAGTTTCAGACAAGATCGGGCAATGTTCTGTTGCCTTGGTGAAAGCAATCTTAGAGACTGTCAAATGTTTGTACGAAAAAGGATACAGCCAATACAACCTTCAAGCCAGCAAATTCGTTGTCAGTCACAACAAGGTTACAGCAGTCGGTGTTGGCACTATGAAACACGTGACGCTACCCAGTGCAGACACACTGGCTGTTGACATGCATCAGGTGAAGCGCCTGTTTGTAAAGCAAGGTTGTAAGGAAGACAACATCGACGCAGTTATTCACCAAGTCATAAGCGACCAAGATGTGTTGCAAGCTTGGAACACATTCCAACAGGTAGGTATAGGAAAGTCAGTCACAACAAGCAACAACAGCGACAGCGAAAGCATTCCGAGTGGCACGAGCAGGTATGGCACAAAAAACAAACCAAACCACGACCATCCGGGTGGTGCAGACGATGTTGTGCACAATGTCGGCAGTTCACGCGATGAACCATCCGATGACGCAGATGTGGATATGACCAACGATTATACAGCAGACGAGAAAAGACCTTGTTTGTACGATGCCGAAGTTGATCATGAAAAATCGCAAAAAGCACTCGACGACATACTGTCTGGAAAGCATTCAGCTGAAGCAGCTAAAACCAAGTTGTTTTGCGGCGCCGAGCACCTTGTGTGGATAAAAGACATGTTGGTCCTCAAACCTGGTACATGGTTGAATGACGCGATAATTAAATCTTTTTTAAATTTGATTACTTTGCCGGCCAATCACGCGATCGCAGATACGTTGACCAAGGATTTTATACTACTGCATCCATACATAAACATCAAAAGCGATGACAAAAAAGTTGCACCAAACATAACCAAAGTGTTCATGCCAATCAACGAAACCAGATATCATTGGTACTTTTTGATTTTCGACAAGCAACTCAACACTGTGACTGTGTGCGACTCGTTGACAAAAAATAACCAAGCACATGTGGCAGAGTTGGTCGCGAAAATTGTCAAGCATGATTACTTGGGATGGCATGACTGGGAATACAACCTGATCTTTGAAGATTCATATCCACAACAAGACAATGGCATCTCGTGCGGCGTTTTTGTTGCAATTGGTATTTGGCGCAAAGTACTGCAACTAGGGTTCGACAAAGAGTATACCGATTTTGACAACTTTGAGAAGAAATTTGATGACAACCCAAAACGCACATATTGGTTTGGTGGCGAGTACCAAACTGCGCGCAACTTTATCGGGCGGTCGTTGTTGGAACAACAAATTTATGACCAACATGACAAGATCCCGCCAGCCAGCAGACCGGTTTCAAACAGTCCAAGCCTGACCAGTCCAGGCGGGCCGCCGGATGATTCGGCCATTCAAGACGCGTGGTCTGCTTCGCACAGTCCAGCTGGCCATGGTGGCCGGTCGGCCTCGGCCAGTCCAAGCAAAACAGCCAGTCAAGCCAGTCAAGCCAGCGATGCTGCCAAGCCTAGTCCGCCAGTTTTGCGTGGGCCACACACGTCGCTGACGTCGCCAGGACAGTATGTGATTCGAGGCGAAATTCTCGACTATTTGTTGTGACTCATATGTTGACAGGTATGTTGGTTGGTTGGTTTTGGTTGGTTTTGTTTGTTTAAATTACAATGCAACCATGCAAGCTATCCAGTTTTTTGCCGAACATGCAGTCACAGTCGTCAGAATCACACACTCCGACGCCAGCAAGCCGTACTGTTTCGGCAAGCTGGCTACTTGGCCAGACTTTGACAAACTAGGCCACAGTGTGTACATTTCGCGCAAAGTCGCCAGGTGGGCCAAGCGGTCGATAGGCGTGCTGTTTGTGCCGCCAAATGTTCCACAGGAAGACCTGTTGGTCGGGCAGTACGTGTTGGTCGACTTGGCAAAGTCGAGCAAAGGATGGGTCGCACAAGCCATCTTGCCGCCCAGCTGGGCCGGCCCAGTCATTCAGTTCTTCAAACTATGCAGCCAAATCAATTCGATTAATTTGACCAAATCCAGCTTGGTCAGTTTGCGCGACAGCCTGGTGGTGCACTACCGCGGCATCCAGCTGGACGCGCTGTTCCACGCACTGTTGGTTCTCGGCAACGACTGGTCCAGCATTTTCAGCATGATGCAAGTCGACCAGCTGTCTGACTGGACCAGTTTCGACCTGATCGACCAAACCAGCAAAGACTTTTACGACTTGATAGTTGCCAGCCCGACCGAGTTTGTGTGCTTGATGGCATTCTGGACGCAAAATCCAGACCTGATCCAACAAGCAGCCGACAAACTGGTCCAAAACGACCAAACCGGTCAAACCAAGCTGACCGACCAGGCCAAGTTGTTCGTCAAGCAAGCTGCACAACACACCAGGCACTGCACCAGGTTGCTAAGCCAGTACTAAAAATATGTCGTTATAGAAAAAAGGATTGTTTGATTCGTTTAGTTGAAAACAAACAAATGGCCGAAAAGGCCAGCACGCGCCTGTTTAGCGTGTCGCTGCGGTCGTCCGACCGCGACGAAACGATCTACCCGACAGCCAGCCACTATGCGCTGGAGTTCCCTGCAATCGACAACGTGGTGGGCGTCCAGGTGGCCTCCATCGAGCTGCCCGAGTACGACACGCACTACACCATCCAAACGAATCTGAACGACAAGTTTACCTTTTCCGAGGGTCTGCGAATCGACTTCAACTCTGTGGTAAGCAGTGTCGACCAGATATCCGGCTTGGACCTGTTTCCGAACCAGGTCTGCATTCGGGAAGGCAGCAACAACTTTGTGGTGTCGATTCCAGCCTACCTGACTGAAATCACCAGCTTTTCCAGCAACAACTTGGTCACGCCCGACCTGGCCTGCGACGCCGGCTGGCGCAAGTGCTGGCTGGACTGGCAAGCCAGCAACCCGACTGCGCCGGCGCTGTCGGTTGTCTGCTCGACTGCCGGCTATGTCGGCCAGCTGGTCGCCAACTCGCTCGGCACCAAGTTGTCCATCACAGCCGACGAAGCCAAGTTCAGGTACGGCTATGTGCACCTGCCGCCAGTCAGCACTGCTGAAATTTGTTCGTTTCTCAGCTTTGCCTTCCAAAACTACTCGACGTATTCCAGCACGCCGTCCAGCCGACCAAGCACGTACACGTTTGCCTACAAGCACGGCAGAGTGTGCGTTGAATCGACCAACACGACCTCCAGCCTGCACTTCGTGACGACTGCCAATGCAGCCCAGACGCCGTGGTACGGCTCGCAGAACAACGGCTTTGCGACCCGCATGATGCTGAACAATGCCGCGCCAGGCATCACGTCGATGATGTACATGCTGGGCTTTTCCAGCTCGAACCGCCAGACCAGCCAGCTGAAAGTGCTGCGCCGCCAGGCCGAGCTGACTGTCAGCGGGTTCATTGCTGACCAGCCGCCGAGGTTTCTGTTCGAAGCCAGGCTGCCGCAAGGAGTCTACACGCCTGCCGACTTGGTCACGCAGCTGCCGATTGCCATGAACCCGCTGAACTTTGTGCAGACAAGCTCGACTACCACAACTACCACCACCGCCATGGGCGCTGGCTACTTTGGCTTTCGCGACTCGGCTGGTAGAGAAAGCCTGATTGTCGTCAACAGCGGAAGGTACACCCCAGAAACGTTCTGCCAGGCAATCGAGTACGCGCTGAACCGCCAGGACAGCCGCGCACCGTACACGTCCAACAGTCGGTTTTCGTACGGCGCAGTCATGCTTAGCTTTACTGTGTCGCACAGTTGGCCAAATGTGACTCAACCTGCTGTGGTCTACAGTGTAGTGTACGACTACTCGACTTACAAATTCACCATCAAGTCGGCGTTCGCTACTGCCGTCAAGCCGTTCGACCCGTCGACTGCAACTGTACTGTCCAGCCAGGCTGGGCCTGTGTTTGGCCTGCTGTTTGACCCAACCAGCATTGGCAAGATTGCAGCCCAAATTCCAGACTTGTCCAGCATGTGCACCACTTCGAACTTGGATCGCATGTCCAAAACGTTTGGCATGACCATGCGCGACTACACGTCCAGCAACAGCTACACGTCTGACAACCAGGTTTGGATTCCCAAAATTGCCTTTCCTCTGTCGGTCATGGTCGACATTTTTCGGTACGACGACCCGTCAGAGATGGGTGTCGGCAACACGTCGACAGCAGTGGGCGCAGGCACACCAGCGTATCTGTTTCCGACTGGCACGTACGCTGTGACAGGTGCAACGCCGCCTGTACGGTCCATCAACCTGTCCAGCCAGTGCCAGCCAAGCATGGTGTCGACCTCGACCAACTACTCGACGTTTGACATCACCGCGCCGACAATTGCAATTGCCAACCAAGGATACTTGGCAAGCGACTACACCATCAGCGGGGCAGGCGGCAACATCGCGACAAATACCTACTTGGCGATGGACATTGGCGTCACAGGCGACGCCAGTGCATCTGCAAGCATTATCCGGGCAAGCAGTGTGTCCTACAACAAGGACGCCACATTGGCGACCATATCAGTAATCGACACTGGTGTCGGCTCAATAACAGCATCCAAGCCGTTTGACGGCATTTACAGCGATGACATGCTGCGCATGCTGACCATCAGCAACGTGTCGTCGAACGAGCCGCACATGTTGATCAGCCAGCATGCCAACCAGGTGTCGTCGTCCAACAAGGCATACATGACGACCAAGCCGTTTGGGTTCCAGGTCAGCGACATTGTGTCAACCAGGTGTATCAGCAACGCACTGGTGCTGTCCACACAGGTGAACCGCATTTTCACTGCCCCAACATGGCTTGGTCCAAATCGCGGTTTGTTGGTCGGCCAAACGTACACACTGGGGTCGACGGGCGCGATGACTGCTGGCAGCTTTTATCTGGTAGTTGGTGGCGACCGCAACGCAGTATTGCAAGCAACAACAGCAAATGCGGCAGTGGTGGTTGACGCCGGTTCGGGCTACTACCCGTCAGACGGCGCTACCGCATCAACGTACCGGGTGCGCGGCCCGATCATGTACCATGCGTGGCAAGGCATCGTGGTGCAGCAAGCCAACTCAGGCGGCCACTTCACTGACTCGACTAATTCGCAGCGCGACCAGTTCATGTCTTGCCTGCCGTACTTGTCGCAGAGTTTGTCGTGCACAGCTGCCAAAACTGTGGACGGGGCGTGCATGCGCTTGCGCGTGCCGTCTGGCTTCGTTCAGCAAACGTCGTCAGTGTACTTGTCTGGCAACCTCAACTTTGTCAACGAGTTCTACCAGGCGCGGCTGGACGTGCACATCGAAGACTTGGCAGGCTTGAAGGCCAACCATGCCGGCACTATTCTGGGTGTCGGCAAAGCCAATTTGGCAATGTCAAGCACGCTCAGCATGCCGAACGCCATCAACCTGGACGCTGTCAGCTACGTCATGCTAAAGTTCATTGGGCTAAACAACCAGCGCTCTAATCAGATCCACTGGACAGACAGCAAGATGCTGGGTGATTTGGTGACCAAAGTGGTGCTGGGCGCGCCCACATCCATTGTGCGCGGCCTGCTGTCCAGCGTGGAGTTTGCCAAGCAGCGCATTGGCAGATTAGAGCTTGCCTTTTACATGCCGGACGGCCAGACGCTGTACGACTTTCACGGTTTGGAGCACTCGCTGACTTTGAACTTTATGATTCGCGACCCAGTTGCCAAGCGCAAAATTGACCAAGTGTAATTTAAACCGAAACAACAACCAATCTGTCACAGACTAGCTGTTTTGACTTTGCATTTTGCTTTGCAAGATGGCCGAACAAGTTGGACAAGTTGGGCAGGTTGGGCAGGTTGGACCAGCTGGACCAGCTGGTCCAGTTCCAGCCAAACGTGGCCGCCAAGACCAGCCGCAAATGCCGAGATGGCCGCAGTACCAGGCCAGCAAGAAGAAAATGTCGAGCATGTTTGACGTGGTGGACATTCTGGCAGACCAGAAATCCAATCTGGTTGGCGTCCGGCGTGAAATGGCCGGCAACCAGTGTGTGTCGATTGTGGTGGGCATTTGGCGACCGTCAGGCATTGTGGCGCATCATGTGTCGGACTTTGGTTTGATGAGCATGTATGCCAACCTAGACTTTTGCGAGGCAGCTATCAGAGCAGCAGCGAATGATGGCATGCCATGGGTGGATGCCAGTTCAGAGGCTGCTCAGCGTGTTGGGCAGTCGCTGGACGCACTGGACTGGTTGCTGGACTGTGCGGAATGGAAGACCATGCTGGCAGATGCGCTGCGCAGCTGCTACCACGAAATCGGGGCTGCCGGCCTGGCCTACCACCTGGTGCTGTGCACAGTCGACTGCCTGGCTGAACGACAAGCCATTCCAGAAGGATGCAAGCGAATCCTGGATGCCATCCAGGCTTGGCTGGACAAAAACACATAGCTTTTGGCCGGTATGAGCTGTTTGGCCGTGGTTTGCATGGTTGGGCTGGTTGACTGGTTGGCTGGTTGGCTGTTTTGGTTCCACATGCTTTGAACAACTTGTATAACTTTACAACGTAAATAATTACCAAACAACATGCGTTTAGTCACCACCACTGCCACCACTGCCACCACTGCCACCACCGCTGCCACCACTGCGACTGCCACCACCACTGCCGACATCACCAATCTTGCGCTTGCGAGCTTGCTGCGTCTGGCCCAGCAGCTCCAAGATTCTGGAGCATGTATTTTGGCCGACTGTGCAGTCTGGGCTGGCTTTGCTGTCAAGCAGCAACTGCACGGCTGGCAAGCTGTTTTTCCAAACGGCTGTATCAAGCGGGCCGTAACCACGCTTATGACAGGTGGCCTGGATCGGCAAGTAGTGCGCCATGCAGGCCAAGTGGTCGAACTGCGTCGCATCGAACAACGACTTGCATTTATGGTCGTGTTGGCAGCAGGGCGAAGCAACTATTTTTTCAAACCAGCCTGGTGCACGACACTGGACTGGCACAACACCGCTCGGCAATACACCGTTTGGGTTGACCTTGAAGTTGATCAGCGCTTGCACAATCGGCTCTGCGTGTTCGTTGTTTTGCCATGCCGACACCATCAAGTGCTGCCTGTCTCGCAAGTCCAGTACCAAGTATTCGCGCACCAGGCTGCCACAATCACTTGGCAGCTGCAACATGTTGATCACAGTGCGCACTGCCTGTTGGGGCAGAGCCAGCAGCGCCGAAAACACCAGATGCTTGGACTGCTTGGCCGATTTGTCAAGCAGGTCCAGCCAGGCCGAGTTGTGGATGGAGCACATACAGAGTGCCATGCTTGGTACGTCTGCAATCATGGCGATATGGTCGACAGCGCGCTGTGCCTCAGAATCCCATCGCATGTCTTTGCACACCATGTCTTCGATCAGCTTGGCTGCGCAAACCAGTTTGTAGTTGGACAGCATGTAGCTCAGGATGCGACGGTGTCCACACCGGATTGCACTTTTGCACAGCTTATCGACACGCCCACTCGGATCGGCTTTGGCGTGTATTAGCCTGGCCACAAGCTGCGCGCCCTGGGTGTCCGATTGGCACCACACTATGGCAGTGCCCAGCGTGGAGTTGCTCGGCTGTACGTTGGCGCCAAGCAGCACTTCGACACAGTCATGAGTGCGATTCGAAATTGCCAGTTTCAGCGCCTTCTGGTGGTGCTTTCCAAACTCACCAGTGTTGACCAGGACCTTGAGGACCGACAGTTGTTTGTTGTATACTGCATGTTCAAAGGCTGAGCCGTCGTCATCGTGCCACGCCGGATCGGCCTTGGCGTCAAGCAACATCTGCGCAATGCCAGCATCGGCGCAGTTGTGCAGCACCATTGTGCGGTTGAGTTCGACTGTGTTGTTGTGCAGCTGCGGCGTGCTCAGCAGCATCTTGACTATGCGCCGACTGTTGTTTTCTACAGCCAGTTCAAGTGGCGACCGTGCAGTTCGAACCAGCGGGTTGGCTTTGGCAGCCAGCAGCTTCTCCACTTCATCAGCGTCATAGTCGTCACAGGCGCGGCTAAGCAGGGTTTGACCATCAGGGTCTGCCCAGTCGATCATACCTGGTGTGCAACTTTCTCAGGCTGTTTGGTTAGTTTGGTTAGTTTGGTTAGTTTGTCCAGCTGTACCGAGCAGGTATGGATTGCATGGCTTCCAGCAAGCTGTGGCTTTTATTTCGGTTTGATTGTTTGTATATCTGCTTGTTGGTTCACGGTTGGTCGGTTGGTTGGGTTGCATTGCATGTTTTGCATGATTTCCACGGTTGGTCAGTTGGTTGGGTTGCACGGTTTGCATGTATTGAACGATGTTTACGGTTGGTCGGTTGGTCGGTTGGTCGGTTGGTCGGTTGGTCGGTTGGTCGGTTGGTCGGTTGGTCGGTTGGTCGGTTGGTCGGTTAGTTGGTTAGTTGGTTGGTTGGCTGGGTTGCCGAAATCAGACTTTCAACCAAACTCTGCAAACCAACCAACCAACCAACCAACCAACCAACCAACCAACCAACCAACCAACCAACCAACCAGCCAACCAACCAGCCAACCAACCAGCCAACCAACCAGCCAACCAACCAGCCAACCAACCAGCCAACCAACCAGCCAACCAACCAGCCAACCAGCCAACCAGCCAACCTGCGTTACAAATTTTGAATTTACCAGTAAAGCTTGCAGTCTGGGATTTCGTCCCACAGTATCATGTTGCCTCGCCAGCCAAGCTCTGTTTTGCCCGTCATGTCGGCATATGCAACTTTTTTGCCAAGCAGCACGGTACCGTGGTCTTCAGCAGGCAGCACGCCTTGGACGTCAAGTGGGTACCAGTGACCTGGTTTGTAGCTGACTTCCAGGCAAAAGACATCTTGTTCGCCAGGAGGGTCGCGTTCTTCGTGTACCAGGCACCACGGCGCCTTGTTCAAACCAGGAATTTCAGGCAGCTTTGAAATGGTCCAGCGGGAAGCACCCAACAACTTTTTGGCAGGAATAGCAGTTTGTTTGGTAGTTGCTTGACGAAACGTGTTGTACATTGTGTCACAAAAGTTCCTGTCAAACACTGCTACATCAACAGGTTGCAGCTGCACCAACTTTTCAAACTTGGCTTTGTTGAGCATCAACCGTTTTCGTTGCAACAACTCTTCAACTGACATGACTGGTTTGTTTGGTTGGTTTGGTTGGTTTGGTTGGTTTGGTTGGTTTGGTTGGTTTGGTTGGTTTGGTTGGTTTGGTTGGTTTGGTTTGTTTTGTTTTACCAGCTTTGTAGGTTTGGACTGCTTGGATTCGGACCGTCGCTT
>Ga0209298_10001034_pt1 | contig 18455 bp, 18 predicted proteins | sample S_140806_EF_Meta_FD_187325 | JGI IMG/M metagenome (GOLD analysis project Ga0209298, IMG submission 187325) | Freshwater microbial communities from Lake Simoncouche, Canada to study carbon cycling - S_140806_EF_MetaG (SPAdes) (version 2) | ecosystem: Environmental > Aquatic > Freshwater > Lake ...
GAGCGTGCCATCCGCTTTCTCAAGGCCAGTCAGGACAAGCCGTTCTTCCTCTACTACTCCCTGGTGCATGTGCATGGCGACATCCAGCCCACGCCCGACAGCACAGCGGACAGCAAGGACCTCTTTGGCGACAACATCCTCTACATGGACAAACTCGTCGGCAAGCTCGTCGCCGAACTCGACTCTCTGAAGCTCCGCGAGAAGACGCTCATCATCTTCATAGGCGACAACGGCACCGGCAAAGGTCAGACCCCGCTGTCCACCATCGGCGGGCGTGCCCTCTCCGGCATGAAAGGCAGCATGCTCGAATGCGGCGGCCTCGTGCCCATGATCGCCAATTGGCCGGGTAAAACACCCGCTGGCAAAGTCAGCGCTGACTTGATCGACTCCTCCGACTTCCTCACCACCTTCGCCGATCTCTCCGGCGGCACTTTGCCCAAGGACACGATCTTTGATGGTCACAGCATCACTCCTCATCTCCGTGGCGAAGCGGGCACCCCGCGCGAGTGGGTCTTCAATCAACTCGCCGCCATGTGGTATGTGCGAGACGCGAAATGGAAGCTCAACGAGAAGAACGAACTCTATGACATGAGCGAGGCGCCCTTTGCCGAAAAACTCGTCACCGGCGATCATCCTGCCCGCGCCAAACTCTCCGCCGTGCTGGCGAAACTCAATCCCGCCGGCGGCATCCCCGATAGCGGTGACGGCACCGGTCGTCATGCGAACAAGGACAAGAAAAAGAAGGGCGAGGAACCCATGAAGAAGTCTGAAAATCCGCCCCCGACCGCTGAAGAGCAAGAGCGTGGCACGAAGTTCGATAAACTCGACAAAGACAAAACCGGCAAAGTCACCCGCGACTACTTCATCACCCACCGGCCCGATGCCGCCTCTGCCGACGAGAACTTCACCAAATGGGATTCCGACAAGGACGGTTTCTTGTCGCGAGAGGAGTTTGTGAAGCAAGGCAAGTAGGCAGGGGAATCACATGACTCCTTCCCATCATTCTCCTGCCCCCATTCTTCTGCCTATCCTCGCCATCCATTTCATGAAAACGCTCCTCACCGCCTTCCTGCTCTCCCTCACCTCGCTGGAAGCAGCCACAAAACCGAACATCCTCTTCATCGCCGTCGATGACCTAAACGATTGGATCGGGTGCTTTGGTGGCAACTCGCAGGCGATCACGCCCAACCTTGACCGGCTCGCCAAAGAGCAGGCGATGGTGATGAACAAAGCCTATTGCGCATCCACGGTCTGCTGCCCGAGCCGCTCAGCCATCCTGACCGGCAAACGGCCCTCGACGACGGGCATTTACGGTAACACTCAAGACCTGAAGAAAGCCCCGAAAGCCAAGGATGTCCTCACCCTTCCCGAATACTTCGCCAAGAACGGCTACCACACGCTTTCCACGGGAAAGATCTTCCACAAACACCCAACGTCTGAAGGGATGGATGAGGGGCAATGGGCGTTCCAAGAGTTCGCTGAAGGCGGAGGTGGCAACAAAGGCATGCTCTGGGAGGAATCCCCGTCATCTGCTTCAGGCGAAAAAGGTGAAGAGAAGGGCCAGGAGAAGGGTGAGGAAAGGGAGGTGACAAAGTGGGGAGCCTGCAAGGCCTCGGTCGAAGAGACGAAGGACTATGTCGCCTGCCAATGGGCGGCAGATCAGCTCAAGCGCGATTTCGACGGCAAGCCGTTCTTCATGGCTCTGGGCATTTCGAAACCGCATCTGCCGTGGTTCGTCCCCCAGCAGTTTTTTGACCTCTATCCGCTGGAAAGCATCAAGCCGGTCGAAATCTTCCGCGACGATCTCGATGACATCGTGGACGCCAATGGAAAACGCCTGTTCAAGGCCTCGATTGGCTCGTTTGACGCGGTCGACAAAGCCAACATGCACAAGCAAGCGCAACGTGCCTACCTGGCAAACATCAGCTACGTGGACCACTGCCTGGGTGTGCTGTTCGATGCATTGAAGAAGAGTCAGCATGCCGACAACACCATCCTTATGCTCTGGGGCGACCACGGCTGGCATCTCGGCGAGAAGACGAAATACGGCAAAACCGATCTGTGGGAAGAGTCGGACCGCGTGCCTTTCATGGTCCGCGTGCCCGGCATGACAACTGCCAGCGTCAAGTGTGATGGTGTCGTCAACCTGCTCGATATGTATCCCACGCTGGTCGAGCTGTGTGGACTCCCGCCGAATGCAGAGAACGAGGGACGCAGCTTTGTGCCCTTGCTGAAGGACCCGAAGATGGAGTGGAAGCATCCCACCCTGACCACCTACCAGTTCAGCAACCATTCCCTCACCGATGGCCGTTACCGCTATACCTGGTATGGAGGCAAAGCGAATGGCACCGAGGAGCTCTACGACCACAGCACCGACCCTCTGGAACACAAGAATCTGGCCGCCAATCCCGAATCCCAGGAAATCATGGCCAAGTTCAAAGCACTCCTGCCGACGCACAATGAGCCGGACTCACCCACCAACAAGGATGACAAAAAAGCCATGCGCAAAGCAGGCAAGCGAAAGGACGCCAAGTAGAAGAAATGGAAGAACTACGGCTGCAACCTCGACCAGATGCACCTGACGATAACCGACGTGCTCTGGAGGCACTCCCAGACGGGAAAGCCGGTTCCTCCGCCAAGCATTCCCCAACCTCGTCAAAACAATCTCAATCACAATGAAATCCGCCCTCACCCTCCTCGTCGCCCTGATGCTCGCGCCGCTCACCTCGCTGCACGCCTCAACGAAGCCCAACGTCCTATTCATCGCCGTCGATGACCTGCGGCCAGACCTCGGCTGCTACGGCAACACGATCATCAAGACACCCAACATCGACCGCATCGCGGCTCGCGGCATCGTTTTCAACAAAGCCTACTGCCAGCAGGCCGTGTGCAGTCCGTCACGCACCGCCATCCTGACCGGCTTGCGTCCCGATGTGACGAAGGTCTGGGACCTAGAGACGCACTTCCGCGTGGCACAGCCGGATTGCATCACCTTGCCGCAGCACTTCAAGGCCAACGGCTATCACTGCGCCGCACTGAGCAAGCTCTACCACGCAGGCTTTGAAGATGGTCGCTCATGGAACAAACCTCATTGGTATCCGAAAGGCCGTGCCGTCGATACCGATCCCATGGATTGGACCAAACAGATCGTCACGCGTCATGACGTGAACGTAGAGGAATACAGCGCACCGCAAGAAGGCGGTCCGGCTCGTAAAAACGGCAAAGGTCCGAAAAAAGGCCCCGCTTATGAAGTGAGTCCAAAAACGGACGATCAGCTCCCCGATGGTGCGACAGCGGTGGAAGCGGTGAAGCGTCTCGCAGCGCTGAAATCGAAGAGCGAGCCGTTTTTCCTCGCCGTGGGCTTTTTGAAGCCGCATCTGCCTTTCATCGCGCCGAAGAAGTATTGGGACCTCTACGATCCAAACACGATCCCCGTGCCCACCACGGATAAACTGCCCGCTGGCAGCCCCGAGTTCGCCGGACACACCAACAGCGAGTTGCACGCTTATCCCGGCGTGCCGAAGGAGAATCCCATCCCTGCGGACTTCGCCAAGACGCTGCGCCACGGCTACTATGCCTGCATCAGCTACACCGATGCGCAGATCGGCAAAGTGCTCGATGCGCTCGACAAAGAGGGCCTGGCTGACAACACCATCATCGTGCTCTGGGGCGATCACGGTTGGCAGCTCGGTGATCACGGATTGTGGCACAAGCACACGAACTTCGAGACCGCCGCGCGTGCGCCGCTGCTCATCAGCGTGCCCAGATCGAAGACCGCCGGTCAGAAGTGCGAGGCACCCGTCGAGTTCGTCGATGTCTATCCCACGCTCGCCGATGTCTGCGGCCTGCCGATCCCGAACGGCCTCGGCGGTAGCAGCTTGAAAACCTTCATCGAGAACCCTGCCGCACCCGCCACCGATGTTGCCATCAGCCAGTATCCACGCGGTGCCCCGGAAGGCCCCGTGATGGGCTACAGCATCCGCAACGAACGCTATCGAGCCACCTTCTGGCGTGAGCGCAACGGCTCCAAGATAGTCGCAACCGAACTCTACGACGAGCAAGCCGACCCCACCGAGACCATCAGCCTCGCCGACAAACCTGAGCACAAAGAACTGCTGGAAACGCTCATCAAACACCTCCCACCCGTTGGTTCCGATCTCAACCCCGCCGCCAAACCGAAAGGCAAAGGCAAACCTTCCGCCAAGCCCGCTGCCGCCTCCACCGACGAACCCCGCGACGTACGTTACGACCGCCTCTACCCCGGCAAAGCCAAGCTCACGCTCGACGAGTATCTCGCCAGGCAATCCAATGGCGATGAAGCTAAAGAGCGCTTCACCAAGTTTGATAAGAACAAGGACGACTTTCTTTCTCGCGAAGAGTTCATCAAGGGCGGGAAGTGACGCAATGCGGCGCGTTGTTGAGCGTTGGTAGTTGTCGCCTCTATCCAATCCACCTCATGAACCGCCTCCGCTTCACCCTCTGCCTCACGGCTGTCCTGTTCACCGCCCACTCTTTCACCGCCCACTCTTTCGCCGCCGATGACTTGAAGAAAGTCGCCGCCGCTTTGGATGGCTACCGTTTCGAGTTTCCCTGCCGCGATCCCATGCCGGAGAATCCCAAGCCCGGCGCGGATGGCATCTCCGCCCGCATGACGGATGACCCGAAGACGAACGACAAGTTCACCGACGTGAAGACTTTCGGCGGTGAGGCTGGCAAGCGCTACAAAGTGGCCCTGCGCGTGCGCGGCGTGGTGGAGCCAATGATGTATAAGGACGGCCAGCAGGTCGGCGAGCGCTTCTACATCGGCGGCGTGCCAAACAACAAGACCTACAACATTTACCAGCTCAGCGTGTCCTCGCCTGCCCAGCACTTTTTCTTCAATCGCGACGACAAGGTCGGCCACCGCATCTTCACCATCGACTACACCGCCACCGTCGAGATCGACGGCGGTGCCACCCTCACCCTCCACGGCAATGGCCAGAATGGCCACATGATCACGAACTTCGCCAAGCTCGTCGTGCCCGACGTGGCTCCCGCGCCGAAGCCCTTCAACGGGCAGTTCATCCAGCTCGATGTCGTCGAGGTCACCGAAGTGAAGTGAGTTCCATTCAGCCATCCCATTTCAATTTATGCGCTCTCTTCATCTCCTCCTCGCTCTCACCGCCCTCGCACTCCCAGCCTTCGCCCAGAAGGCGAAGGAGAAGAAGCCGGATCGTCCGCAGCCGCCGACGAGGCCTTTTGATGCGCCGAGTGCACCGAAGTTCACGCGGTTGGATGGCAAGCCAGGCATGAATGCGCCGGCGGATGTGGACGGGGATTTCGTCATCGGGCCGGACTATGTCGCTCCGCCGGAGGCGAAGGTGGTCGAAGGTGTGCCGCAGGGCGTGGTGAAGCAGTTCGTGATGGAGTCGAAGGACTGCAAGCTCTTCAATCCAGGCATCGCGCGGGATGTTTTCGGCACGGTGGACCCAAACAATCCGAAGACGCTGATCGTGGAGACACATCCCATCGACTACCAGCGCTTCGTGACGGTGTATGTGCCTGCGCAATACGTCGCGGGCACAGAGGCTCCGTTCATCGTGGGACATGACGGAGCGCGCGGAAAGCCGGACATGACGCTGCCGCGCATCCTCGACAATCTCATCGCCCAGAAGCGTGTGCCGGTGCAGGTCGCTATCTTGATCTCCAGCGGCGGTGGCGATGCGCAGGGGCATGAGCGCGGTCGTGAGTATGACACGATGTCCGGCTTGTATGCGGAGTTCATCGAGAACGAGGTGCTGCCGCTCGTGGAGATGAACGCGGGCGTCAAACTCACCAAGGATCCCGAAGGCCGCGCCACGATGGGCAGCAGTTCCGGCGGATCGTGTGCGCTGGCGATGGCCTGGTATCGCACGGATTTGTATCGTCGCGTGCTCACCACCTCGGGCACGTTTGTGAACCAGCAGTGGCCTTTCAATCCCGAGACGCCCGATGGCGCGTGGGGATTTCATAGCAAACTCATCCCGGAGAGCCCCATGAAGCCGCTGCGCATCTACCTAGCCGTGGGAGATCGCGATCTGCTCAACCCAAATGTCATGCGTGACGACATGCACGACTGGGTGGAGGCGAATCACCGCATGGCGAAGGCGCTCAAGGCCAAAGGCTATCCCTATCAATATGTCTATTGCCTGAATGTCGGTCACGGCCTTGGACCTGCACGGACGCAGATCCTGCCGCAGGCGCTGGAGTGGCTGTGGAAAGGGTATGTGGCGAAATAAATCGAGCAGTTTACCGCTTCTAACATGAGTACTCCCTTTCTCCATCGTCGTGATTTCATCGGCGGCTCCATGGCGGTGTTTACATTGTCAGGCAAGGCCGCTTCCGCCGCTGACAACGACAGCCCAGACATCTGCATCTACGGCGGCACGGCGAGCGGTGTGATGGCGGCGGTCACGGCGGTGAAGCAAGGCCGCACGGCGGTGATCGTGGAGCCGAGTCGTTGGCTCGGCGGCATGACCGGCGGGGGCTTGAGCCATGTGGACTGGGGGCGCGAGAAGGCGGTGGGCGGCACCGCTTTGAGCATCCTGTCGAAGAACTACGACGATGCGCAATATCGGCAGGTGTTTCGGGATCTGGTGAAGAAATACCGCATCCGCGTGATCGATGAGCATCGCGTGAGTGCGGTGCAGAAGGAAGGCGCGGCGATTCGCAGCCTCACGCTCGATCATGCGCCGCCGGATGCGCTGGGCTGCCCGGTGGCGGCTCCGACCAAGGCGGGCGCAATGACGATCACCGCACGGGTTTTCATCGACTGCTCGTATGAAGGTGATCTCATGGCGCGGGCGGGTGTGAGCTACACCTGGGGTCGCGAAAGTCGCGATGAGTATGGCGAATCGCTCGCCGGTGTGCGGCCGAATCTCGCTGTGTATGCCATCGACCCGTATGTGACGGCGGGCGATGCGAAGAGCGGCCTGCTTCCCTTCATTCAAGACATGAAAGCGCAGCCGGAAGGCAGCGCGGATCGTCTGACGATGGGCTACGGCTTCCGCTGGAAGTTCAGTAAGGAAGCAGATCGCCTCCCCATCCCTGCGCCCGAGCATTACGACCCGAAGCAGTGGGAGCTGTATCGTCGTGGCTTCAAAAACAAGGCCAAGATCGACGAAGGCCGCCGCATGAAGGGCAAGCTTGGCTTCTATGAACTGGCGGGCGGACGCATCCACTCCATCGGCCAGGGCAATCTCGCGCGGGCTTTGCTCGCCCCCACAAACTACGGCAGCAGCGCTGAATATCCCGATGGAGACTACGCCACCCGTGCCCGCATTTGGAAGGCAGACCAGGAGTTCATGCGCGGCATGACGCACTTCCTGCGCACCGACGATTGCGTGCCCGACAAGTTCAAGCAACTCGCCACCGAACTCGGTTTCCAACGCGGCATTTTCGACGACACGCAAGGATGGCCTCACCAACTCTATGTGCGCGAGGCCCGCCGCATGAAGTCGGACTACGTCGTGACTCAAAAGGACCTCGAAGGCAGCACCGATCCCTCCGACAGCATCGGCCTCGCCTCTTACGGCGTGGATGACTGGCCTTACGCGACCTATGTGCACGAAGGCAAAGTGGCGCTCTACGGCGGCGAGTTCTCCATGCTCTACCTCGATGAGAAGCACGAAGGCATCTACAAGATCCCGTATCGCGCCATCACACCGAAGCAGAGCGAGTGCACGAATCTGCTCGTGCCCGTCTGCGTCTCCGCCAGCCACATCGCCATGACCTCCATCCGCATGGAACCCGTCTGGATGATCCTCGGCGAGTCCGCCGGAGTCGCCGCCGCGATGGCGGTGGCGGAGAAACTGCCCGTGCAGCAGGTGTCGTATGCGGCGATGAAGGAGAAGCTCGTGGTGCTGAAGCAGAAGTTGGAGCGTCCTGTTTAGCGGCCGCATTTCGAAAACGCGGTCAACTTCCCGGAGAGAAGGCACGCTCGACATCGTTCATCGCGCCACCATGCGATTCCTTGCTCTTCTCTTCGCTCTTTGCCCTCTGCTCTCCGCTCACTCGAAGCCGAACATCGTCATCTTTTACCTCGATGACATGGGTTGGGCGCAACCGGGCGCTTACGGTGGCAAATTGGCTCCGACGCCGAACATGGACCGCCTCGCGGCGGATGGGGTGCGCTTCACGAATGGCTACTCGAGCGGCTGTGTGTGCTCGCCGGGCCGCGTGGGGCTGATGACGGGGCGTTATCAAGCACGCACCGGTCATGATGCGAATCCGACGCGGGAAGGTCGCGAGCTGCTTTTGAGCGAAAAGACGATGGCGCAGCATTTGAAGCCCGCGGGCTACACGACCGGCATCGTGGGCAAATGGCATCTCGGCGACACGGCACCCGAGTTCATGCCGTTGGCGCGTGGCTTTGATTTCGCGATGGGAACGGTCGGAAACCTCGGCGAGGGCAAGGGGCCGTCGTTTTATCGCGGCAACGAGCTGATCAAAGAGCTCGAAGGCGCTCCGGTGACCTCGCCGGTGTATGCGAAGGAGGCCTGCGGCTTCATCGACGCGAACAAGGACAGGCCATTCTTCCTGTATCTGTCGTTCAATGCCGTGCATTCGCCCATCGTGGCCTCGCCGCCGTGGTTGGAGAAGTTCAAGCACCTCGACAAACGCCAGCAAGCCTACGCCGCGCTGATTGGCGAGGCCGATGAAGCCATCGGCACGGTGATGACGCGGCTTCGCGACCTCAAGCTGGAGGAGAACACGCTTCTCTTTGTCATCAGCGACAACGGTGGCGCTTCAGCCGAAGCCGAGCAGATGGGCCTGCGTAGTCGGAAGTGGTTCGTGTGGGAAGGCGGCATTCGCGTGACGTGGATGGCGCAGTGGAAGGGCACGATCCCGGGCAATCGCGTGGTGAATGATCCCGTGATTCAGCTCGATGTGTTGCCGACGGCGCTGGCGACTTGTTCTGTAGTTCCGCCTTCAGGCGGCTCAGAACCAGCTAAAGCCGGGACTACAGTGCTCGACGGCATCAACCTCCTTCCGCTGCTCAAAGGCGAGACCGACAAGCTCGCGCCGCGTGAGCTTTACTTTCGCTTTGGCGTGCAGCAGGCCGTGCGGCAGGGCGATTGGAAACTGGTGAAGGCTTCGAAGGACATGGAGCCGATGCTCGTGAACCTCGCCACCGATCCCGGCGAGCAAAAAGACCTCAGCGTCGAGAACCCGGCGAAGAAGGCCGAGCTGGTGGCCCTCTTCGACAAGTGGAATGCCAGCATGTTGCCGCCGCGTTGGGAGGATCAGCGCTGGAACGGCGATCCTGACCGCAAGGCTGACAAAAAGAAGAAAAAGGGCAAAAACGTGACGAAGTAAGTGACGCCAAAGAAATGGATGGAAGCCCGCAGGAAAGTGATACATGCGCTGCCCATGCAAGATCATCCCGATACGACATTTCCCCTTTCTGCCCGCACACTTGGCAGGCGGAGCTTTATTCAGCGGCTGACCGGCATCGGGGCCGTCGCCAGCGTGGCTTTGCAGGAAACACTCTCCGCCAAGGACACCATCACTATGCGAACCATCGCCAATCCACGACTTTTCACCTTTATCGGCGGCGACTCGGGTGCCTGGCAGGTCATCGCTCGCAAAACGGTCATCGGTGAGCCGCTGCCGACGGTGAAGCGGCTGGACATCGTCATCGGCGAGGTCAAGGAGCTGCCAGAGAATGCGCTGTGGAAGCTGAGCGGTGTCACGAGCAACGTGCGCTACACCACCCGCGCCGAAAAAGATCAACTCGCGGCCAAACAGGTCACCATCGGTCGGCCAGAAGCCACGCATGCCGCGATGATCCCTATTCGGAAGAGCGCCAAGTGGTGGTCGATGACGCAGGACGAACGCCGCGCCATCTTTGAAGAGACTTCTCACCATGTGAAGATCGGCATGAAGTATCTTCCCGCCATCGCCCGTCGCCTGCATCACTGTCGTGACCTCACCGAGCCGCAGCCTTTCGATTTCATCACCCTGTTTGATTACACTCCGGCAGACGCTGCCGCCTTCGAAGACATGGTCGCCGACCTGCGAGCTACGGAGGAATGGAAATACGTCGAACGCGAGATCGACATCCGCATGGTGCGTGACGTGAAGTAAAACGATGAACATCTCGTCAGCCTCAAGGCTGTTAAAAGGCCTCCTTGCCAGTTCACTTATCCCATCCCTTGGGATGTCTGAGTCCTACTTTCATGGCTTGACCGTTTCGACGGCTTCCGTCAGCATCAGTAGCCATGAACTTCAGCCTGATCGCCACCGCCTTTGCTTTTGCCTTGATCACCTCTGCCGCCGTCGCAGGTGACAACTACCTCGTTTATTTCGGCACGAACACGAATGCCAAAAACGGCTCCAAGGGCATCTATGTCGCTCGGTTCAACAGCAGCAGCGGTGATCTAGCCAAACCGGAACTGGCTGTGGAAGCGGGCAATCCTGGCTTCCTCTCGATTCATCCTTCAAAGAAGTATCTCTATGCCATTGGCGATGTCACCACGCCGGATGGCAAGAAGGGTGGCGGCATCAGCTCCTTCTCGATTGAGGCCAACACAGGCAAGCTGACGCTCCTCAACCAGCAGAGCGCCATCGGCAGTGGTCCCTGCCATGTGAATGTCGATGCCACGGGCAAGATGGCGGTTTTGGCAAACTACGGTAGCGGCAGCGTGGCCTCTTATGCCATTGGTGCGGAAGGAAAAGTCTCGGAGGCCGCGAGCTTCATCCAGCATGAAGGCAGCAGTCTTGATCCGAAGCGTCAAAAAGGGCCGCACGCGCACTCGGTGAATTTCAGCCCAGACAACCGCTTCGTCTTCGCCTGCGATCTCGGACTCGATAAGGTGCTCATCTACAAGGTCGATCCCGCCACTGGCAAGATGACGCCGAATGAGCCTGCCTTTGCCAAAACGCCCGCCGGCGGCGGCCCGCGTCATCTGGCCTTTCATCCGAGCGGGAAGTTCGTTTTCGTGAACAACGAGATGGCGATGACGGAGACTGTTTTCGCCTACGATACGGCCAACGGTGCCATGACTGAGGTGCAGACCGTCTCGACGCTGCCAGAGGCCGATCGCGGCAAGCCCGGCTTCAGCACGGCGGAGACCCTCGCGCACCCGAACGGCAAAAACGTGTATGTTTCCAATCGCACGCACGACACCATCGCCGTGTTTAACTGCGATCCGGCCACCGGAAAGCTCACGCTGATCCAAAACGTGCCCGTGGAAGGTCAGATCCCGCGGAACATCTGCCTCGATCCCACCGGAAAGTGGCTCATCGCCGCCCATCAAAACAGCGGCACGGCAGCGCTCTTCAACGTGGAGGCCGAAAGCGGCAAGCTGAGCTTCACCGGCACGAAGATCGAAGTCCCCGGCAGCATCTGTGTGCGCTTTTTGGCGGTGGATTGAGGCCTTCTCCCTCGGGTCCCGAAAAAAGTTTCGATCGGGTGGTAACATGGCGGAGGAAAATCTGTGGATACGGGTGGGCCATGAGCATTGGCCTCAGGTTACGACCTTCTAATTGTCCACTCCGGACCCGCCATCAAAGCATGAACTCCCTTGCGTGCCACGAAGCCCCTTCTCTTCCCGACTCGCCCGATACGATGGCGAAAGGAGGGAAAGCTGGCTTCAAGAGTGAATGGCATGACGCTAAGGAGATCGTGCTGTCGTTCGATAACAGCTCCTTTTCCTGCCTGCTGGTATCCGAGAAAGAGTTTGCGGCTGCGTATGCGCCCAAAAAGGCACGGCCGCCGATGGAAAGCCTGCGCCTGGAGACGGGGCGCGCTGTGGGGCGCATCGGGCGGAGCTGGGGGCTCTCCAGTAAAAGGCGGACGCCGATGAGATCGCCGCCAGCGCTCTCGCGGCCGCTCGCTATGCCGATGAGCGTTTGATGGGGAAATAGATGGATTCCGATCATCTGAGGAATGACCTGCTGCTGGAACTGTCCGACATGCTCCGAAAACCAGCCGATATCGAGGTCTTCCGCCAAGTTGTGGTGGAGTTGGAGTTCCGCCTGACGGCGAATGATCTGCTGCTGTGGAATCTGCGCTACCGCGTGGCGCATTCCGAGCGCAAAAAAACGACTCTGATCACACCATCTGCCGCATTGAGTGGATGACGTCCCTGTTTGATCAGGGCAGGCACGAGCAGGCTGACAAGCTCCTACCGCAACTGCCCGGCCTCCTCCAGGCCCAGGACTGGAGCGATTCCGCCTACTACCTCCTCCGGCGCTGGAAAGCCGTCGCCACGAAGCTGAACAACGCCAAACGGCCCGCCGAGTGCGTCCACATCGTCCAACACATCCTCCAGGTCATGGACGCAGGCCACATCACCGGCCGCAAAGCCAGCGGATTGAGGTCCGAGTTTGAAAAACTGCTCAGCGAGGCGAAAGCGGCTCTGCGCCTTTGATTCTCCCACCCTCATTCTTCAGCGGTCGCTGCTCTCCGCTTTGTGACTGAGCGTTAGGGTGCTGAAGACCATCGTGAGCACGCAGCAGATGCGCATGGTGATGATGACACCGCCCCAGCCCCAGTGATCGGCGATCCAGCTGACGCCGGCGCCGGCGAAGGTGCTGTCGAAGACGTAGCCAAAGAAGCCGGTGAAGCCCCCAGCGGCACCAGCAGCCTTCTTCGGCACCATGTCGAGGGCTTGCAGGCCGATGAGCATCACCGATCCGTAGATGAAAAAGCCGATGGTGATCTGCGCGGTGATGTCGATCCAGAGCGGTCCATTGCGATTCAGGCCGCAGGCAATGAGGCCGAGCAGTGTCGGAATCATGAACAGGATCGTCGCGGGAGCGCGGCGGGATTTGAAGACCTTGTCAGACATCCAGCCGCACAAAATCGTCCCCGGCACGGTCGAGCACTCAAAGCAGGCCCAGGCCGTACTCGATTGCTGGAACGAGAAGTTCTTCGCGGTCTGCAAATACGTCGGATTCCATTCCACGACGCCATAGCGCACGAAATACACAAACGCGTTCGCCGTGGGGATGGCCCACAGCAACTTGTTGTTGAAGACGTGGCCGAAAAAGATCTCGCGGAAGGTGAAGGTGCGCTCGTGCTCGGCGCTTTAGTTTGGTGGGTAGTCGTTCTTGTATTCTTAAATCGGCGGCAGGCCGAATCTTTGCGGGGTATCGCGGATGAAAATGAACGCGGCAACGGCCACGACGGTGAAAACCATGGCGTTGAAGTAAAGCTTCGCGTCCCAATCGTAAAACATCGTCACGCCCCAGAGCGCGATGGTCGCCACCAGGGCGCCGCCGACGTTGTGCGCCACATTCCTGATCGAGACCGCTCTTCCGTGTTCCTTCGTGCTGAACCAGTGGACCATCGTCTTGCCACACGGTGCCCAGCCCATGCCGTTGAACCAGCCGTTGAGCGTTTGCAGCACGATCATGGCGCTGAGCGAAAGGTAGATCTCCTTCACGAGGCTAAACACTATCAGCACCGCGCAGGAGAGCCGCAAACCGAGCGGAAGGAAGTAACGCGGATTGCTACGGTCCGACACGCTGCCCATGAGAAACTTCGAGAAGCCGTAGGCGATGCTCAAACCGGTCATCTCCGTGCCCAGCTCGGCCTTCGAGTATTGCGGGTAGTCTTTGAGGATGTCCGGAATGGCGAGCGAGAGGTTCTTCCGCACGAGGTAGTAGGCCGCGTAGCCAAAAAAGATGCCCGCGAAGACTTGGAGCCGCAGTCGGCGGTAAACGGGATCGATTTGGGCCTCCGGCAGTCGTGGCGGATGCGGGGTGGGTTTGAGAAAGGCGAACATAAAGCTGCCATGCTGGCAGAAGAGCGGTCGAGACCTCAATCCATGTCTTGTCGCCTTGATGCATTCGTGCCAATGCTCGCAGATGAAGCGCTACAACGTCCACAACACCACGAACTGGTCCAATGCCGATCTGCTCACGGATTTCACGTTTCCGTGGGAGGAAAGGGCGGTGCCGAAAACGGAGTTTCGGGCGATGCATGATGGCGAGCTGTTTCGCTTTCGTTTCGACTGCGTGGATGAGGATCTGGTACTGCCAGAGGGGGCGACGGCGAAGGAGCGGGCACTGGGAGCGGATCGCGTGGAGATCTTCTTCGCGACGGATTTGAGCTTGGAGCGCTACTTTGGCCTCGAAATGAGTCCGCGAGGTGATGTGGCGGATTACGCGGCGAAGTTTTATCGCGAGATTGATTGGAGTTGGAGTTGTGAGGGCCTCGTGTTGGAGCCGGAGATTCGTGAAGGCGGTTACACAGTGAGTGGCAGCATCCCGCTGGAGATGCTGCGTGGGCTTGGTGTGCTGCGTGGCAGGGAGTTGTTCGCGGGGTTGTATCGTGCGGAGTTTCGTCACCGGCCGGATGGCAGCGTGCATTCCGGCTGGATGCCGTGGGTGAATCCCGGCACGGAAAAGCCCGAATTTCATGTGCCGGCGAGCTTTGGCGTGCTGGAATTGAAGTGAATCTTCGACGCCTCTGTATCGTCTCTCGTCTCTTGTGATGCCCGCTCCCACCGAATCCGCACCCATGCCCGGCAAGTTCTTTGCCTCGCACTGGCGTGGCGTGAGCTACGGGCCCTTCGCGCCGGATTCGAAGCGGGATGTGGAGGCGGATCTGAAGCACACCGCGGCGCTCGGTTTCAACAGCGTGCGGCTTTATGAGCTTCCTGATCAGGCGACGCTCGATGCGGCGATGAAGCATGGATTGAAGCTGCTGTGCGGCATCCCGTGGGCGGAGCATATCGACTTTCTGAGCGATGCGTCCGCGTGGGAGGACATCCGGCGACGTGTGGCGAATGGTGCGGCGTTTCTCGGCAGGCAGGAGACGGTCTCGGCGATCCTGATCGGCAATGAGATCGAGAAAACACTCGTGCGCTGGATGCGGCCGGAGCGGGTACGGGCCGCAATGGAGGAACTGATCGCTCTGGCGCATGCGCAGGCTCCGGCGAAGCTCGTGAGCTATGCCACCTACCCTTCGACGGAGTATCTGGTGCCTCGAAACGCCGACTTCCTCGCGGTGAATGTGTACTTGGAGAATCGCGAAGACTTCTCACGATACCTCGCCCGCTTGCAAAACCTCGCCGGAAACAAGCCGCTGGTCATTTCGGAATTCGGGCTCGATACCGCCGCGCATGGTGAGGAAGTGCAAAGCGAGGCGTTTCGATGGTTTGAGGCCGAAAGCCTTACCGGAGGCTGTGCGGGCACGTTTTGGTTCAGCTACACGGATGAATGGTTTCGCGGTGGCAAGGAGGTCAACGAATGGCGGTTCGGTCTCGTCACGCGTGAACGAAAAGAACGCGAGGTATGCCAGATCAAGCCAGTGAAGCTTTCACCGCCTGCGAATGCACCGCGCCTGTCGGTGGTGGTCTGCACGCGGAATGGCTCGCGAACGTTGCGAGAGTGTCTGGAGTCGCTGAAAGCGCTGAACTATCCCGATTACGAGGTTTTGGTGATCGACGATGGCTCCACGGATGCCACGCCGGAGATTGCGAAGGCCTTTGAGTTGGTGAAGTATCATCGCCAGGAGCCGGCGGGGCTCAGCCTGGCACGCAATCGCGGCGCGGAACTGGCCATGGGCAGCATCGTGGCCTACACGGATGATGATTGCATCGCGCATGAGGACTGGCTTTTGCATCTCAGTCATGCCTTCACGGATGAAAGCGTGATCGCCGCGGGCGGGCCGAACATCCCACCGCCGCCGCGCAATCGCATCGAGCGTGTCGTCGCCGCTGCACCGGGTGCTCCAGCGCATGTTTTGCTCAGCGATACGGAGGCGGAGCATCTGCCGGGCTGCAATCTGGCGATCCGCAAAGAAGCGCTGAATGCCATCGGCGGTTTCACGGCGGATTTCACCACGGCGGGTGACGATGTGGATATCTGCTGGAGGCTTCGTGAACATGGTGGGCGTGGCAGCCTGCGTTTCGTGCCGGGTGCGATGGTGTGGCATCATCGCCGTTTCACGATTCGGGCCTATTTGAAGCAGCAGCGTGGCTATGGCTTTGCCGAGGCACTGTTGATGGCAGAGCATCCAGAGCGCTTTGGTCCGCTCGGCGGTGCTCGCTGGCGCGGCGGTATCTACGGTGATCAGTTGCCATCCGATCATCCGCGCGAGGGCAGCATCTTCCACGGTCCGCTGGGCCTCGGTGCCTTCCAGACGATCTACGCGGCGAGTAGCGGCTTTCGCTGGTGGGACTGGTTCACGGGCGTGCTGTGGGTGACCGTGGCCATCATCGCAATGCTTTTGAAGCTGCACGCGATGTCGGTGGCGCTTCTCGTCTTCGCTCTGTGGGCCGCGTGGCGTATCAGCCTGCGCAATGCACGAGCCGCATGCCTCAGCGGTACGATTGATCGAGCGCTGCTGTGGCTACTGAGCTTCCTCCAGCCGGTGGTGCGAGAGTTTGCGCGTCTGCGTGGCATGCTGCTGTATGCCGCACGCCCGACCTGGCTGCCTCATATGCCGGACATCCTGCCACCGCTCATGCCTGGCAAACGTTCGCTACAGCTCGCCACACTCGCGTTTTGGAGCGAGACGAATCGGGATCGCCATCATCTGCTCGATGCACTGCGGGCTAAACTCGCCGCGAAACGACGAGTGTATCGCGAGGATGATGGATGGCGGTGGTTTGACATCGAGATGGCACCGCAGGCAGATCTCTCCCGCGCCTTATTGACCGTCAGCGAGTATCACGGCGATGGGAAATGCCTCACCCGCGTGCGCTGCATGCTGCGTCTGCGTCATCGTCTGGTGTGGAATCTGGTGCTGTGGCTGGGCTTTACCGGTCTACTGGCCACGCTGCCGCTGCCCGTGGGCTGGATCGGTGTGATCGGTGGTGGTGGCACGCTTGTGACGATCCTGCTGGTGCTGCGCTTCATCCGCCGTGATCTGACGGCGATGGTCCGCCGTGCCGCGGCAGAAGCCGGGATGCCAGAATCCACAAAACGACCGGCGTGATGGAACTCAAAGCCACGGCCCATCCGGGCTCGCTCTGCCCGAGATGACCGATGGCTGCAAACGCGAAGCCGAGCGGCAGGCTGCCACAGGCCAGCGAGGGCAAAAACACCCGCCAGCGCATGCGGGCGATGCCTGCGAGACACGCGACGGCCTCCGGTAGCACGGGCGTCCATCGCGAAAGCGCCACGAGCCATCCGCCATGTTGCTCAAACAACGCCTCGGCCTTTTGCAGACCTTTCTCACCGGCAATCCACGCCGCCGCGCCGCGTCCCAGCCAACGGCACACGGCATAGGCGACGATGCCGGAAAGCATCGAGCCGCATGCGCACACGATGCCACCGATGAGCCAACCATAGATCCAGCCGATGGCAGACATGACGACGGTGGAAGGCACGGGCAGAACGATGTCACTCACGAGCAGCAGCACACCACCCGCCCAGGCCCACACACCAAAGCCTTCCATCCACTGGCGAGCGCCATCGAGACTCAGTGCTGCGTCAAAGCGCCCGCCCCAGATGAAGAAAGGGATCAGGATGGCTCCCAGCAAGGCCAGGATCAAAAGCAGCAACGAACCACGCGGCGCAGGCATCCGGCATACCAACACGTCGCGAGGTCGGTTGCAAGACATGTCATGCCACGCATGCTTTCTCATGCCGCCTGAGCCCACCGACTTCTCCCGCCTCTTCAATCAAGGCGAGGCCGTGCTGTGGTTCCTTATCGCGATCACCTTGCTCGTGAGACCGGTGCCGAAGCTCGCGGGAAGTTCTTGGAAATGGCTGCTGCCGTTGTGCTTTGTCGTTTTCGGCGTTTCTGACGTCATTGAAGCTCAAACGGGAGCTTGGTGGCATCCGTGGTGGCTCTTCGTGATGAAGGCGCTGTGCGTGCTGGGTTTCCTCGGTGCTTTTTGGAAGGCGCGGAAGCGCTGAGATCAAATGGAGCGTGGCAGCGGCCCTTTGGGCGAGAGCTTCACATTACCCGCAGACAGTTTCGCGCCCGCTTTGATCCACTCATGGAGCGTCTGCTGATCCTTCTTCGAGATGGCGTGGCCGCTGGGAGGCATGGCACCGGGCATTTCATCAGGGAAGGTGACCACTTGGAAAAAGCGACTGGCCTCCGGTTTGCCGGGAACGATCCAGCTCGTGCCGATGAGCTTCGCGATGGCCTGCGTGTCGTTGATCGGCGGCATGGTGGAGAGGCGGTTGTCGCCGTGGCAGTGGACGCAGTTTGTTTCGAGCACGCTGCGCACGGGAGCGAAAGCGACGGCATCCGCCTCGTTGACGGGCTTTTGGGCGCAGGAGGCGAGGACAAGGAGAGGAAGGAAGCGCTTCATGAGGGCATTAGAGCGTGTTATGCACTTTGAGGTTAAAAAGCGCTGTACACTCGAACAAGGCACAGGCATAAGCTGCGGATGCTCCAAGAGCCAACGAGCCCGCCGAGCCAAAGAAGAGCCATTTACCCCAGCGATGTCAGGGATGAGGAATGGGCCTTTTGCGCCCCTTATCTGTGCCTGATCAGAGAGGATGCACCGCAATGTGATCAT
>Ga0209298_10001037_pt1 | contig 18442 bp, 33 predicted proteins | sample S_140806_EF_Meta_FD_187325 | JGI IMG/M metagenome (GOLD analysis project Ga0209298, IMG submission 187325) | Freshwater microbial communities from Lake Simoncouche, Canada to study carbon cycling - S_140806_EF_MetaG (SPAdes) (version 2) | ecosystem: Environmental > Aquatic > Freshwater > Lake ...
GGTCAGACATAATTTCATGTTGATATTATTATTCAGTTAATTCACGCTCTGAATAACAGTCGTAGTTTTACCATAGCCGCCGCTCTTCATTTCTTGAAAACCATCCACAGTAATATTCATGCCTTTATCGTTGTAAAACACATTGACTCCAGAACCGCTTATAGAAAAACCTTTCCAGTTCTCCTTTGGTCCATCATCAACAGGAACAAAATCAAATGACCCTCTATAAGATGCCATCCAATATAGGTCTTTTGTTAGATAGCTATCGCTATCGTAATCGTAGTATGTTACTTTGTATTTCATATTTAAAAACTCTTTGTATAATCAATACCATCGCCGGATTCATTTGAGAGTTGTCTTTTAATATTTTCTAATTCGCAGATAAGAGTTCTGAATGCTCTGTGTTCTTCTGCTAAAGAAATAGCAACAGTAAGCGCGGAATTGTAACCCATTTTATGACCAGCTAGATATGCATTCCGCGAAGATACATCATGCAAGACCCAGTTGTCAATACCTTGTTTTTTAAAATAATTTCCAAGCAGGATGGCAGCGTTCTTGACTTCTTGAGGAATTTCTCGCCACAAATTAGGATCTGGAGTCATATTATTCTATCTTTTTCATCTTCTTTACTTCTGTATCAGTAAAGAAACAACTATCTCCTTTATGATCTACAAAAAACTCAAATTCACATCCTTTAACCTCTCGACGAATGCCGAGGTATGTTACGGTTTGTTTCCTACCAATAAGGTCGGTATGAATGAATTTGTCTCCCGGTGTTGGTTTCATATATCTTTTATATTACCTGAAAAATAATCCTTGTTACTAATCACTCTATCACACACTTTACATTCCATCGAGGAAATAGTTCTTCGACTCCACTGACAAGTGTGCTTTTCGCCTTTAACGTAGAGAGTATGATCGTTGCCACAGTTTTGGCAAGGAATTTCTTCACTATCTTTGCAACAAAAGACGCATCTGTATTTCATAATTAATCCCAAATGCGGTGTTTTTCGTATACGCTTTCTATACCATCATAATCGTGAATATACCATTTAACATCATCAGGCACTTCAACAACCTTTAATCTAGTATGACGAGTATTTGCCAAATCACCAAGCTGTTCGACAACTTCAACGAGGACTGGATCATTTCTTTCAATATCCCACTCACAGAATGAATTTTCTTCTTTCTCTTCATTTAGATAGTAATGATTAATATCTTTAATTACTTCATCTCTAATAGCTATGATGTTAAGACCTTTCTTATCGCCATAGAATAGAACAGCTTCTTCGCTAAGGCCAAAGTTGCCGTATTTTTTATTGATTACTATTTTCATTTTTCTTTGAGGGCTTTTTTGTTTGTTTGCGAGTTCCGGTGATTTCGTACTTACCCCAATCAATCTTATTTATTCCAAACTCATAATCAGCAGGAATAATAAGGTGATTCTTTAAGATGTACTGCTTAATCTTACGTTGAGCGTTGTTGTTGCTGGCGAACTGCTTGCCAACGATCTCAGGAGCAAAGTTAGTGGGACTTTCGCTCTTTTTCAAGCCTTTTTTTCCATCTTTTTTTGCTTGCTTTATGCGTTCTTTTGCCGCCTCTGCTGCGAGGACTCGCTTTTTGCTTTCTAGTGCCAGCTTGCCTCTGAGAGCGTTGCCGCGAAGAGGCTTGACAGGTTCAAGCTCCCTTTCGTTATTCTTCAAGGGATTCCCAATGAAATGGCTTTCACTTGTAAAACCTCTACGCTTTTCCCATTCTTTGAATTTTTGAGTTATCATTGAATGAGTCCCTTGCGGGATATCTGTTCCGCCAACATCCCACCATGCGAAGCTCTGTTTGATGGTCCCTTTGTATTGATCGTTCATAAATGTATATCTAAGTGTTAAAAAAGAAAAACTAAAAGAAGGTCTGGCTTTTATGTAGTTACCAGACAGGCGTTTGAATGACCAGAGTGTAATTGGAAAAACTCCGCTACATTACCTGTATTTTAGTTATATTATTTAAAAATTATATTAAACTGCATTGATCTTACTCAGCTTATATAGAGTAATAGTGATATCGCCAAACTCGTTTTTGGGAATATGTTCTCCGTCGATTTCAATAGTACCGTCTGAAACAACAGCAGCATTAAGAGATTCATTTGAGATAATCAATTCGCCCATATCTCCATTAACATTAACGTTGCACTCCAAACCTTCACCAGTTAGATGCATTTGACCATAATATACTCTTTCATCAACTCGACCATGATCAATATCTACTGCATCAGCAGACATGATTTGATTTACGATGTCTTGCGCTTTCTTAGTTAACTTAGGTACTTTCATATATTTATATTTTAATTATTACCGAGAAATTGAGAAATGTCTTCTGAAGTTAAATCATATTTAATGCACTGCTGCATCTCAAATGAATCTAAAAACGTGTTGCGTTGAAAATATTTGACATAAGAAATGTTAAATAGATCAAGCCCCACTTGAACTATCACGATCATATTATGCGTTGGTAGTTTTAGGTTCATTCAAATACAAGAGTCTCCCCATTTAATTTAGCCATTGCCAAGTTGTCAAGAGCGAATTCGCGGAAACGTCCAATAGGTAAGTCTTTAGTGATGCGGTTCTTTTCGATGGTAAGAGGCGCACTGTTGTATTTCTTATAAGGAGTTACTGGAGGAGTGATTTGTACCTTAGAAGTAATTAGACCAAAGATCTTAAGCGAGCCATCGTTCTTGTTCACTTTAAGACCTTGCACAGTCTTGCCATCGACCTTGTAATCTTCGTAAATGTCTTTCTTAGTGTACCTTGTTTGAGTACCAGAGAGGCTGGCGTTCAAAGAGGCTAGGATTTCTTCAGCAGCCTGTCGAGGCAAATCTGACATGATCTGCTTATCGACTTCAAGCTCCATGATGCTCTTCTGAAGCACATTACGGTAGCTGAAGCCAAGCTGCAAGGTGTATCTGGCGACCTCGCCAGTCGAAGTGGAGCAGTAGGTGAAGCTGGCGAAGCGAGCAAGGCCAGCCTGAGAAGCAATGAGGTCAATGATTTTCATAACAGTCGTGAGTTTAGTGGGTTTTAGGAGAGAATCAAGAGTTTTTTTTGAGCATTTTCAATAGCTAAAATCAGCTTCTTTTCGAGCTTCGTAAGCGGCTTCAGCGGCATCTTCTCTTTCCGCTTGCTGCTTGTCAAGGTGTTTTCGCAGGATTTCTTCATGGAATTCTTGGGTTTCAAAGTAGTCTTCTATTTGCTGGATTTCTTCTGCCGTCAAGTCTTTTTTATCGTAAACAATTGTGTTGACATCTACGCAAAGATCTCCTTTGTCGTATCCTGTACTACCCCAATACTCGTAGTGTCCAATGCCATTGAAATAAGCTGAAATGTCAACCTTTGCTTTGATTGATTTTTCATTGTCGTGCTTATCGAAATAATTGACTGAGATTTCCATAATGTTTTTATTTAAGTGTAATGAAGTTTATGAATTTTACAAGTGTGAATACTGGAACATCTATTACTGCGAAAGACGGTTTTGATATTGCTGTTGTTGCTGCTATTAATAGTTTTACTGCAAATGGAGTAAATATTCCTACCTCAATAACTAATCAACTCTATTTGGGCAATGCTCCACTAGCGGTCACTGGAAATATAACTAACGCAACAGCGGGAACTATTTTCTATTATTACGATGGTAATCTTAACTGATAGTAAATAAAACAAGCGGGACCGAAGGACATTTTCCTCCGGTCCCTTTTTTTATGCCTTTAAGGCTTCAAGATAGTTTTTGCCTTGAATTGTGAGCTTTCTTCCTGTTGGAGTGACTTCAATCAAGTTTAGTCTCTGCAAGTGGCTCTCAAGATCTCTTTGAAGACTTTGACGAGTCATGTGGGTTTTAGCACTAAGATTAGTGAGAGTTGTTTCGCTCCTCTCTCCTAACGTCTGAAGGATTTTTAACTCTAACGGAGACAGTCCTAATGGCAATATGCCCATCTTAATGGAAAAATCATTCCAACTCTTAGTATCAAAAGACTTATTATCAGAAGTCGAAAGATAAAGATTGATATGATTTGCCATTTGAGTTGCTTTTCTAGCGTTGCCTCTCAAGACTTTAGATACCTCATTAATTACTTTATGAGTGATATCAGAAGTTACATTGTTTTTTACAATAGTAGCGAGATCTTCTGAAGAATACTCCTCCAAGTCAATTCGCTCTAGCCGGTCTATCAAAGCGTGAAATATCTTATGAGCTTCAGTAGTAGCAAAAAGAAATGTTACTTTCTTAAAGTCAAAATCCAAATTTAAGTCAGAGTAAGAAAATGAATTCTTGTTTTCTTTATTAGGATTTAAGATAGTTAGCAATGCCATAGTAATATCCCTTGGGATTTCACTAGCTTCATCAAACAATATTGTTACTTCTTTTCCCGCCACATAAGGAAGTAAAACATCGTTAACGAACTGCTTGAGTTTAACTAAAGAAGAGCAATTAATTGTAATTAACTTACGCTTTTTGCCTTCTTTATTAACAAGATTTGAAGCGTATGTTTGCGCTAACAAGGTCTTGCCACATCCCCTTGGGGCTACGAAAAGAATGTGAGGAGAAAGTAAGCTGGTATTCTGAGCTTCAATAAAGAAGTTTAGACGCTTTTTTACCTTCTCTTGTCCTATAATCTTATCAAAAGACATTGGCGATTATTCCTCGAAATTAGTCTCAGTAAGTTGGATTGCAGGAGTAGTAGCAATCTCTTCAACTTGATCCTCAATAGTAGGGATTTCGCTAGTGTCTTTTTGAACATCTACAAGACTTACGTTGTGAGCGCAAAGCAAAAACTCAATGCTGCGAACAAATGCCTTGGGGATCGGTATAATGTCAGAACTCTTGAACATCTTGTTCAAGTCTTCCAGTTTGATTACAACGTGATGTTTCGTGCCAATTTTCTTTGCCATGCGGTTATTTTTTTTTGGTTATCTGCAAGGGATCTGGTCTTGCTGAGAGCATTATGGGGAATTCTCAAGTAAAGTCAACGCACAATTGCGAGATTTTTCAGAAATTTTAGATATAAAATCAACTTTTAGGATCAATTTTGGCATAGGTACTGCTAGTCGTTGAAATCCTCAAGAAAAGGAACTACGAAAAATAAAACAAAAGGGAAAACAAGGCTTAAAGCAAAAATTTCTCCTGCATAATTTTGAATCAAGGCTAAATTTATCATATTTTTAATTAAAACTTTCTACCTTGACCTTCTCAAGTTCTTTGCGGATTTGCTTTAAAGTTGATTGCTCAATTTGACGAATTCTTTCTTTAGTTAAATTAAGTTCTAGCCCAATAGTAGCCAAGTCTTTCCCGTCTTCGCCATCTAAGCCAAATCTTCTTCTAATAATAATCTGTTGACGCATGGATAGGTTTGAAATAATCTTCTCTATTACAGAAGACATTTCTTTATCATTGGTTTGTTTATCTGGAGTTATTGCAGATTCATCTGCGACTTGCATAGCCTTCTCTTCAAAGTCTACGTCTACCACAGATTGCATTGAAAAGATATGAGTCGCTGCAAGTTCAGCAATTAATAAAGCTCTGCCGTCATCAATCTCACAGAACTTTGCGATTTCTTCTACAGAGGGATTTTGACTATGGTCAACACGATAAGTATCTACGAAATCTTTAGCTTTTTTGGCTAGTTCAATGTTTTTAAGAGATAATTTTAGAGCAGAAAAATGACTACTTCTTAACATATACTTTAACATCCTGCCCCGAATGTTAAAACTAGCATAAGTAAGAAACTTAAATCCTTTACTAGGATCAAATTTATTTAAGCTCTCTAGCAAAGAAAGATTGCCCTCGGAAACAAGTTCTAAGATTTTTTGAGAGTCATTTGAAAACTCATAAGCAGTTTTAACAACATACATCATGTTACTCTTAGCTACTAAATTCTGAGCCTCTTCCCAATTAGATTGCTTGTTAAGATAAACTAATATTAGTCGCCTCTCTTCTTCGATTGAAAGAATACAATTTGAAATTTCTGAAATATACTGCTGAAGGCTTCGGTCGCTCATAGGCAATAGGCCCAATAGTGGCAGTTGTTTTGTTTTTGCTTACGATTCCAGAATATAGACCTAGCAATATAGCTAGGAATATTAAACATTTTGCTCCAAGTGAGCCAATGATCTTCTATCTTCTTATATTGCCTACCGTGTTTAGATTGATTTAATTTATACAACTGGAAGAGGTGAGTATCAGCGCAAAAGCATTGCGCCTCTAGTGGATGTTGCATCTCAAGTGCGAAGCTAGTCTTTGCCAGACCAAGCCCCAAGATGCGACTCTCTAGCCTGTCACGGTATTCAGTCCACTTCTCAGAGTTCTTCTTCTCGTAATCTGTTTTACGATTCTGCCAGTAATCCTTAGAAAAAGCAGAAATAAACCTCACTCTATTATTATGAAGTCCAACTCCAGTTTCAATTAGTCTGGAGCGCAATTCTTCTTCATTGCCCATCCAATTCCAGAAGTCTTTAATTCTAATATAGGCTTTTACGTTATTCTGGTAAGACGTATGAACAGAAAGAAAAGCAAATAAATATCTCTGAAACTTTTGCTCTGGTTCTTCTGGAGTTATTTTAGACCAGTAATTATAGTGTTCTTGTATCTCGTTTGAATTAACAGAATGAAAGAACTCTTCTACGTCTTTAGTAAAAGGCTTTCTTGCAACTGGAGTGTCGAATAGGTCTCCTTGAATAAAGGAGTTGTTGTAAATATTACCAATAAAATCCAATTGCATATTAAGAAGGGGGCAGAGTTTCCCCTGCCCCCAATTGTAGTCTACTTACTCTGATTTTGCGAAGCGACCTTTAGGATCTCTCACAAATTTATGAGATTTATTTCCAACTTGCACAGTAATGGAAACTTGCTCTTCAGATTCATCATCAGACTCCTCGTCTTCATCCCAATCCGAGTCATCGTCCCAATCCGAGTCATCGTCGCACTCTTCATCATCAGAATCATCTTGAGGATCGTAAGCTGATTGGGCATCTTTAGTATAATGCTCTGGCAGCGGACCATCATACTTGGCTACAACCTTATACTTACAGGTGCGGAGCTTCTGACACTCGCAGTCTGAAGGAACGGATACAACGTCAGCAGGATCAATCTCTACAATAAGCAAGACCGAATCTGCCCCGCCAAAGCTAGAAGCGTACTCAAGCGATCCAGCATGGAAACCAACAGAGCAACCTTGGCTATGGTCGTCGCATACATTGTTGCGAGTCATCTCTAAAGCATTTCCAATTGAGTTATTGAAATTACCAGTATGATGATCAGTATAATCTGAGCGGACACTCTTGTAAGCCAAGAAAGTGCCATCATCAGTGATCGGGAGGCTCTTGTGTCGCAAGAAAGAATACAGTTCAGTAACTGCACGGCGTGAGGGATTCGCCATGAGCCGCTCAAGGAACTTAATTAAGCTCTCATGGGGCAAGCCCTTTTCCATAAAAGAAAGAATCTTTTCGGAAAGATAACTGTTGATAGGCTCTCCGTTAAAGAAGACCTGATTATCGACGATCTTAACCTTATCTCCAGTAAAGGAGCAGAACGCCTTCTGAACTGAAACTAAGTCTTTCAGTGCTTGGTAATCCTTGCGCTTCAAGGATTCGATTGCTTGTTTCCAACTTGGATGACCAGAGTTGATGGTGTAGGTTTTTCCCTCGACGCTGACCGTGAGGGAGTTTTCGGTGAGGATGAATGCTGGTGTTTTCATAGACTACGAGTGGATTATTGGGTAACAGGAGCGGTTGTCAAACTTTTTTCTTCAAGTTGCAGATATTTTTCTGTGACGAGGGCCGTTTCGGGCCGATACCAGTCGAGGATATCAAGGATTGCATATTTGTTTTTTATCTTTTTTATTTCTTCTGAGAGACAGTGAGTGGGCTGTAAGCCAGCGGTGACAGTTTGCAGTAATCCAGTTCGGGCAAACATACTAATAATTTCATCAGCCACTGATACTTCATGCCAAAGTTTAAAAGAGTCAACTAAATCACAAAAGTCTTTAATAGCAGAAATATTCTTAATGCGATATAAATACTTCAATTCGTAAGGAAACTCTCTCTGAAGTCTGCGAAATTCAATATAGTTAACCAGCTTTTGGCTTTGTCCATCGGTCCAGTTCTCAGAGATGTAATCTTTGATGTAACCTTTGAGGCTTCTCCAGTTGGGGTTTTTAATTGCTTTTTCAGCAGATTCATGTTTCAAACAAGCAACTTCAGGGAATTGAATTTCAAATCCTCTAAAGGAGCATTTGTTTAATAGATTAATAAATGAACCAGCCTCGACAACGCATTCGGTATGACCGTCAAATTCAGCCTTGCAATAGAATCTGTTAATGTTGATATAAACCCCACCAGCATCTAAATTAAAAGCAGCCTCTTCAAATTGATCGCTCTTGACTTTGTAATAACCTTTATTAGCACTAAGATCCAGCTTAAATTCTGAACAGATGTGCTTAGGATTCTCGTCAACAGAAACTCCAGAGGAATTTTTAGGATATTCGATCTTATTAATCTTTTCACTAGAAGCATAAACGAGTTCAGACTCGTCCATATCAACATCAACTAGCCAGTCCTTTTTAGCTTGAGCATCGTCGAACTCAACGACATAAATTTTAGTAATACCAGTATTGTTTTGATCATAAACATAATGAGCCAAACGCTGCATGAATTTATGATTAGTGTCATCAATGTACAAACGGGATGTAGGATAGCAATGGATTGTTTTACTGTCTAAAACTCGACAATTAATTCTGTCAGATCTATTACTCTTAGCGATTTCAAAAACAGTTACTTTTTTGCCAGCAGCAGTATTCCACGCTAAAGTGTGATTATTAATACTCTTGTTATTCCACATCAAGTTCTTGAATTGACTCTGGAACCGATAGAAATCTCCAGTAGCTATCGTTAAGCTATTGAAAATACTTTTAGCCTCGAAAAGACTTTTAGCATTTTTAAGTTTATCAGAAATATTTTTAGTTACTTCTTCCATGATAGACTTGAAACGCTTCTTGATCGCGTTCTGAGTCGTAGCAGAAAACTGTAGAGCTTCTCGGCTGGCTGAGACCTCAAGCTCTCCGATTTCAAATTCCACAATGAAATCATTATAGAAAACTGAATTAAGCCCATCAACCGAATTGCCATCCATAGGATAAGCAACATTTCCCATGATCATTAGGGAGGGAGCCTTATCCCAAGAGTTCTTGCATTTAAGAAACTGCCAGCCTTGGCCGTTTAATATTTGGCCCTCATCTTTCCAATAGACTTCTAAATAAATTTTTTCTATGTTATTGATGATTGGCTTGCTCTTAAAGTGCTTAAAGAAGTTAGCAATGTTCTCTTTGAAAGAAGAGATATCCCTGACCTTAACAGGAATAACAATTTCAACTCCATCATTTTCTGAAGTGGCTTCCTCGTCCATCAGGAGGATTTGCCCGATCTTGGTCTCGTCGAGGTAAGCGTTGTAGGTGTAAAGAGTGCCTCGGTAAAAGCTCTTGATTACAAAATTATCTCCATAAGCAAAGCCAGACTTAGAGCCAAGCCCAAGCTGACCAATGAAAGCGTTGCTCTGTCGCTTGGTTGATTCTCCATAATAGGCGTAGACTTCTGCAATGCCTTCAGGAGAAAGGCCAGAACCGAAATCTCGGACCTTAAAGCAAGGATCGTCGAAGGTAGGACAGGTGACAACGAACTTCTGGTCAGAGGTTCCAGCCTCGACCATTGCGTCGTAAGCATTGCAAGAGTATTCTCGGACAACAGCGAGAATCTTGTTGGAGTAAAGCTGATTGCGAAGGACGTTGAAAATGTGGGCGAGGCCATCTTTCTTGATTCCGAAAGAGATGCCTTCATTTTCTATGCCAGACTTGCGGACAGAGTAAGGTTTTTCCAGAGTGATCATGCAGCAGACGAGAGTTGAGGTTCAGACTACACAACCAATCTACACCGCTTTGCCTTCTGATCAACTCTTTTTTGAAAAATTTTTTCGCGTCAAAAGCCCAGCAAAACCAGGGTTTTCAGAGATTTTCACGCTTGTCAACATTTTTTTACGATGCACTCTTCCCCTGTTTCTTCGCTCATTTTTTCCGCCCAACTTTTTGCCATGCCAAGCCCTTCCTTAGATGGAGGAAACGCTCCAAAATTAAATTTCTTATTTTTGGATATTACTTGGTAGTAATTAATTTGGCTTTCTTTTATTTTTGCTTTTTTTACTTTTATTTTGTTGTTTGATAAAGTCTTCAATTTCTTTTTCAATTTCATAAATTATTTTTAATTCTATTTCTGAACGGTTTAATATTAACATTAGTTGATCAATTAACTCTTGTCTCTTATTTGGGTCAATTTCGCTTAAACTAGCGTCTAATTCTTCTAAATTGAGCAAAGCCTTTTCGACTTGTTTCTCCCACCATTTTACGCTAGAATCTGATAGAGCGGTTTTATTTAAAATTTCATTTATTTTATTTTCTTCAATTTTTCCCATAAATTAATTCTTTTAATGCTAACGCCAAATGAACTGTTCTGCTATAAGAGTTTGGGTCTATTGATTTATCTAAGTCTTTTAGCTTTGAGTCATCAAAATTAGCAGAAGTTACTATCTCTTCTATTAATTCTTTAATAGTCTCTAAATTTTTATTATTCATCGTCGCTATCCTCGGTTGGGTTTTCTTGTTGTTTATTTAGTCTTTGGGTAACATAGTCTTCAAGAAGCTCCGCTGTAATTTCTTCGAAATATTCTTTTATCTCTATTTCGCTTAATCCATCGCATTCTTCAAATGTTTGGAACTTTCTATAAAGTTTTGAAGGGATTTCTATATTCATATTATTTGTTTTCGTAATGATCTACAATTTGTTTAATCCATTTTAAATCGTACTCAAGAACTTTAACTTTAATACCGGAATCATCTACTATTCTGTTAAATATTTCTAATGTTTTTTCGTCTTCAAGTGCAGTTCCTCTACGATTAGCCATGTTAATTTCATTTACACCTGATTGTATGAGAGATTGAAGACAATGATTACAACAACGGCCTGTTACATAAGCTTTCCCTCCTCCGCTTACTTCTCTTGGCAATACTTTGCAATTTAAAACAGCATTCAATTCCGAATGAATCATATAAGGATATTTATTTGGCCGCATAGTGGGCAAACTAGCGTCGTTCATGCCTTTGATAAAAGAATTGTATCCTGTTCCTAATATCAAATTGTTCCTATCTACTATTACTGTTCCATGTTTAGTTTCTTGGTCTCTGCTGCGAGACGAAACTACGAAAGCTAAACTGAGAAAATAATTATCCCAATCTGGTCTGTCAATCATCGTTAGTAGTATAGTGCTTTTTTAAGAAGAAAAGTCAAATTTTTCTTACAATAAGTGTAATACTTTTTAACATGATCATAAATTTTACAGATCAAATCAGAGCGGCTAAAGAAGCGAAAACGCTTAATAAACCATTTAGAACTCCCAGTGGGCCTAAAAAGTTCTCAGTTTATACAAAAAATGAAAAAGGAAATGTAGTCAAGGTCAATTTTGGCGACCCTAACATGAAAATTAAGAGAAGTAATCCAGCAAGAAGAAAAAGTTACAGAGCTAGGCATGGTTGCGATAAGAGTCCCGGTCCCAAATGGAAAGCTAACTATTGGTCTTGCCGTCAATGGAGGGCTGGCGCGCCAGTTCAAGGATCAGAAAACACTACTCTAAGTTTAGAGGCTGAAGCGGCTAAAGGTTTATGGTACAATATTCAAAAGAAAAAAGAAAGAATGGGTAAAAATTATAAACCAGCTAAACCCGGTGATAAAGATTATCCCAAACAAGATGCTTTAAAGAAAGCCCAAGCTGAAGAGTGGGATGGAGAAACTTTTTGGGATCAAACTGAATTACTTAAAATTTACCCAGAACTTGCAAAAGCAGACGATATTGAAGTAGAAAAAGATGAAGAAGAAATGATTTTTCATACTCAAGAAGCTGCTGAAATGGCTGTCACTATATTCAGTGCAGGGGCAGAAAAAATGTCTGCAATGATTGAAGCTATAAAATCTGATCCAGTTATTGCTGCAAGATCTTCTGATCCTTGGTGCTTATCAGACATCGCTTTGCTAGAAAACTATATCAATAGCGTTCATGGGTATCTAATGTATCCAAAGGAAGGTTTTGCTTCTATTGCCGATAATGGTCTTGAGAGAGATTTCGAGATTGGCTCTATGGTGAAGAACGTAAATCCTTCTTGCCAACATTATGGCAGCGAAGGAATTGTAGAAGAAATAAAAGATTTACCTGATAGCATGGGGCAAGTTATAAAATATAAAGTAACTAATGATGGCGCAACCTATAAAAAAGGAGACACTCTAATTAAAACTATTGATCAATTAACAAACGCTGCTTTATTTCAGCCTGATCTAGTATTAAATCAACATAATACAAAATTGGTAGATCAAGCCTACAAAACTATTGTTGAACCTAGTTTAGAAAAAGAGCATGGAAAGAGAGAGGGGCCATTCTCTGAAGATGACATGGAATATCAACTAGAGTATAAAAAAACTGTTCACCCTGATTATAAAGTAGAAAATCAAATAACAAAAGATAAAATCTTTACTCCAAAAGAATTAAATAAAGATTTAAAGGAATACCCCGGCAACTCTAAAAGATAAAATTTATGAATATAATAACCAAATTCTTAACTTACCAAAATCAAATCAAAATTCTTCATTGGCAAACGACTTCTTATTCTGAGCATAAAACTCTTAATAAATTATATGAAAGCTTGTCAGAAAACGTTGATGAATTTGTCGAAACATTTATGGGCAAATATGGCAGAGTAATGGCTCAAACCAACTTTAATTTAACTCTTCAAAACTATAGCGCATTAGCCCCAATGGATCTAATGAATCAAATGGTTGCTTACTTGACCAATGAATTACCAACTATGTTAGACGCTAAGAAAGACACTGATCTGCTTAACATCAGAGATACGATTCTTGGCAATGTTAATCAAACAAAGTATTTGCTAACCTTAAAGTAAACCAATAACAAAACAAGAAGGCCAGCCCAAAAGGCTGGCTTTTTTATTTACCCCAATAGATTTTTTCGCCTCTCTTGTAATATTTGAAATTATCTCGGGCATTCTTGGAAACAAAATGCTTATCATCATAAACCACAAAATTATTCGGAAGAAAAGCAAATTGCCCATTTTCTAGTTCTATGATGTTTAATGGCTTATGCTCTTGGGCGTATCTGCTAAAGCCATCTTTCCAGTCGATCATTACTCCGGTATGTCTTCCTTTTGATTGAATTGGCTTTATAGTCTCGCATTCTAAGCCCTCAAGATATTTAATATTAAATACATCCAAGTCTTCTCCCATTGCTGCCCAAGGCATCAATTCGTAGGAAGCTAATTCGAACTTATCCTTAGTAGATATAGCATGGATTGGCAAGCCGCTCCAATTCGCGCCGGACTCTAATAGAACATGACACATCAGCACTTGATTTGATCTACAAAAAACAGAATGCCAAATGGCCGGGGTAAAGCCAGTTGGCATTTTTTCACCAAGAAATCTATTATCTACATTAACATAAAAGTGAAAAGGCAGATTAGCGTGGCGAGACATAAGTTACTGACTAGCTTTGAAAAGCATATCTAACTTTTCTTGAGGAGTATTAATACCTCCGATAGCTGTAAAAATAGACAATCCAGTTCTTGTCCCTTTGTAGATTCCTTGATGAACAGTGTTTCCTGATTGCAAGGTTCTGTTTAATTGATTGAAAGCATTATCAAGATATTCTTGAGGGATGCTGTCTAAAGTCTTGTCGTCGCCTATGGCTACAGTGGCGGCTATCTTTCCTGTCGATAAGTCTAGCTCTCCACAAAGGACATTTCTCTTCAAATTTTCTCTTACAGCTTTAGATATGTCTGCTTCATTAGTAATATCTGGAACATTAGTCATTCCAAAAACCATAATCCCAGAATCTAAAACACTCCTGAAATCATTACTGTCAAATGTAGTGTACTGGCTACTTTTAGTTACTATGTTATTGAACAAATGAAGTAACGAGGAAATGCTGCTATTAGCTACTTGCCAAAATTTACTCACTGGCAACTTAGGGTACAGATTATTAATCTTCTCATTATCTAAGATAATTAAAGGAGACACAATCTTTTGATCTACTAAAGAACAAGCTTCTTTTAAAGTTTCGTAAGCATTTAAACTAACCTTCTTGCCTTCTGAGATTTTGGGCAAAGCAAGAATAAGCCCAACATAAGGAGAGGTTGATTTTATAGATTGCTGATATTCGCTAACAGCCTTAACTAATTCAGCGCAAACTCCTGCCCCTGTTCCGCCTCCTGCTCCAACAGTAACAAATATTCTGTCTATGTCAGTGCCTACCGCTTGCTTAATAAAATCAATTACATCTTCCTTTTGATCTGAGAAAGCTGACTTGGCTACGCTACGATCTTTACCAGCCCCTTGCTGTTTCCCGAATTTAAATTTGCGAGGAACACTTACTGTTTCTAAGTCTTGATCGGCTGTGTTTATGGCTCCAACCCTAGCGTAGCCAATTTGAGCAAATGCTTCAGCGAGCTTACCTCCTCCTTGACCAGCCCCAATAAACCCGAATTTGAATCCGACTGAATCTTTGTCTTTAAATTCTTGAACGGTTTCTTGTATTGGTTCTGGGACTTCTGGCATTTGGAAGTCGAATATGTCATTTTTATCTGTATCCATATATCTTGGTAATCCTATTGCTATTTTCGAGCCTTGGCTCATCAAAGAATATTACACAAAGATAAAGGATTTTTCAATTATATTATTCAACTAGATCAGCGTCGAAATCAATATCAACAGAATACTTAAGAGAGTCTTTGTCTTTCATTAAGTTTGTGATGATAAATTTTTTCAAATTAGAAAGGAACTCTAAACTAACCGCATCTGATTGTGTGTCTTTAAGAAAAGTTTCTGCAACTCTAACCGCTAGAATATTAACCGCGTCATCTAAATCAACGAAATCCTTATCTTTATCGCCCAAAGATAGAATAAAAGTTTTTTTACTCATGTTGAATTGATTCAGCAGTTTCTTCAATTTTCATCAATTGTTCTACAAGATTAAAGATAGCGTTATTTAAAGTATATACTGTCTTCGCGCCATTTTTCGCCACAAACTTGCCAATAATTTGATCCTTGTCGGGATTAACCGACAATTCATTTAGAATCTTCCCTAAATTGTCTCCGACTCTCCAGAGAGATTCGTGGCTGTTTTTGTAGATGAACTCGCTGATGTCGAATGCTTGGTCTTTGGTGAGCATTGTTGCTATTATTTTATTTGATTGTAACTGCGCTGGAACTTGATTTCTGTAAGACAGTATAGATGAATTGCCAATACTGTGGGGAAGGATTTGCTTTAAGAAAGAGTTTTTTTGCTAAGAGGTGTTTGTGTGACGATGAAGAGAGATTTATTTCTCTTGAGGAATGGTATTATTTTTTGTTTAGAATAGAAAAATTAGAATAAATAGTCCAATTGGATAAAATAAGTGTAAGTATCAATATGGACTACAATACAATAAACATTTTAGCCGCCAAAGGATTATCCACAAGAAAAATAGCAAAAGAATTATTAGTTTCAGCTACTACAGTAAAATATTGGCTTAAAAAGTTTAACATAAAAACTATTCCTCATTCAGAGGCTTCTGATTGTAGATTTTGTCCTCGTTGTAAAACTGAAAAATTAAAGACTGAATTTTATAATAGGCGCAATGGAAAAGGTAATTCTGTTTATTGCAAAAATTGCTCTAACACCCAAACGATAGAAAGACAAAAAGATCTCAAACAAAAATGCATAGATTATAAAGGAGGAAAGTGCGTGTGTTGTGGATACAATAAATGTAATAATGTTTTAGAGTTCCATCATTTAGATCCAGTCAAAAAAGAATTTTCTATATCTCACGCTAAATTGACTTCGTTTGATGAAAATATTAAAAAAGAATTAGATAAATGCGCTTTAGTTTGCTCTAACTGTCATCGAGAAATTCATGCAGGAGTTTTAGATTTACTGACTTTAAAGTAAATTAAGGTGGCGTTCCCGACAGGACTCGAACCTGTGACCGTCCGCTTAGAAGGCGGAAGCTCTGAATCCAACTGAGCTACGGGAACCCAAACCTTACACTCCTATTATGGAGCTTGAGAAGAGAAAATCAAGAAAAATTTCACTTTTCAAAATTTAACCCTCGCAATTCTTCGCAGTCTACAAAATGAAAGTCTTTCTCATGGGCCAAGCTTTGATGGTGAGTTTTGATCCAGCCTTTTGAGTTGCTGCCGATATTTTCATTTTTACCAGTAGTTTCACAAATAAATCCGCTAATATATTCTACAAAATCTACAGCCGCAGAGATTTTTTCGTCGCCGCCGCTAAAATAAAACCTAAGAGTTCCAAATTTTTCTTTTACTTGAAGAGCTTTAACTTGTTCTATGGGTTTAGTTTGATCGGGGTATTTCTCAGCCCAATGGTTATTCTGATCTATATGGTTTTGAATATACTTACTGAGCCAGTAAATAATCCTAAACCACCCATCGTCGCATTCAAATCCAAATAAAGTATAGCAGTTATTTTCTCCGCAATTTGTGTAAATTTTAGGGAAAGTTTTTACTAAGTATTCTTCTCTTTTTTCTGTCATATTATTTTTTATTGTGATTTATAGTACCCATGCAACATTGAACTAAAATCCTTAGGGCTAAAGCTTGAAGGGGAGTGATTTCTTTAGCCATTATTATTTCTGGCATCAATGTGTTCCATAAATAGTAAATAGCTGCTATAAAAATAGCATTTCCTAATATTTCTATCAACATTGCTCTTAATATTATTTTCATAGACTATTTATTAAAAATTAATCTTTTTAGACTTCCTGCTGCAACTCCATGTTTCAGGAGCAAAATAAACTACTGCTTGGTATTTCAGATTGTGGAAACAAACGAAGTCCATCTTTTTGTTAGAATCATCATAATCTAATTTGACTGAAATAATAGGATACATTTCACAATCATCATTTCTATACGAATAATCTCGGAATTCCAACTCTACGCCCACAATTTTATCGCTGCTGTAAGTAACGCAGCCTTGCGAAGCGTATTTGAGTTTATGACTATCAGTTTTGCTATTCCAATCAACAACAACAGCAACAAAGCCATTCTCCATTTCGTAAGCGTCAAGAATCTTTGCGCCGAAACCAATTTTGGTGAGATGGTCAACTTCGTCGTCCATCAAGCTGAACTCAAGGTATGCTCTCATGTGTGCATTATGGCAGAAATCTACGGGTCGTCAAGCGAGATCTTTGGTTATTACTTGGCAATTCAAGAAATCTTTTTTATTTAAGATAAACGTCTGCTCTTTGATATAAATATATTCGCTACTTTTGTCATTCAATTGTGTGTAAATATCATCCACTATCAATTGCAAATCTTCTTTGATCTTTTTTGAATTCTCATTCATCTCTTCGGTATCATTAGTTTTAACTTCGTAACGATAATAGCTAGTATAGACTTTACCGTTTTGAAGATAAGAAATATCTAAACTAATTTGTTTATTTTTTGTTACTGCATAAGCGGGGACAGGCATGGCTGCAATTTTTGGGCTTTTTTTAGTGAAGAACATATTAAGTTTTTTCTTTGCCAACTCTGATAATGGAAGAGTCTTTTCCAACTGTTGGAGGGCAGTGTAGTCGTCTTTCAACGGATTGTCAAGGCGATCTTGCAAGGTTGCGAGCTTATTTTTTTGGTCATTCATGTAAACAAACTAAATTAATCTTTTGTCATATTATTTATCTGATTCGCAAACTTCATCAATCAAAGAACTTTCAATGAGCCACTTCTCATGGTCAGAAAGGCTTTCCCAGCATTCTTTATGAGATCTAAAAAAGTAAGATTTGCCATTCCTTTCCTCTGGCATTAAACTAATAGTTTTAACCGGCTTGTCAAGCTGCTTTGCACAAACAGGGCAGAATCCTTCCATGCCGGGATCATAACTGGGAACTTCTTCTCGCCCTTCAAACCATCCAAATACTTTTTTATTCATGTTTTTTATACTTTTTGTAATTTATAATCTGGAATCTGACCGGCTATCCAAAAAAAATCCTCTTCAAAAGAGTAATAAAAACTCTGTTCAGTAACAGGATTATAAGCCTCAATTACTATTCTATTATTAATTTCGCGCTGTTTGCCACGAAATTCGTATTGAGGGTATTTGATTTTTATTTCTTCAGGAACGTGGATATTCATATTTAATATACATAATCTGTATGACTGCACTTATTGCAATTCACGCTTCGTTTAGGAGGATGCGTCAACAAAGTAGAATTAAGAGTAGAATAAAACATTTCTTCTCCACACTTTGGGCAAGCAAAGCCAGAATTGAGATTATTAACTGTGGCGAAATTAATATATGCTTG
>Ga0209298_10001038_pt1 | contig 18432 bp, 11 predicted proteins | sample S_140806_EF_Meta_FD_187325 | JGI IMG/M metagenome (GOLD analysis project Ga0209298, IMG submission 187325) | Freshwater microbial communities from Lake Simoncouche, Canada to study carbon cycling - S_140806_EF_MetaG (SPAdes) (version 2) | ecosystem: Environmental > Aquatic > Freshwater > Lake ...
AGTCGAGAAACAATAAAGTGCGAGGGGTGGGCACTACTCACATCGAGCTTGGCCTGCAGCTCCCTGAAGACCCCCCCTCCAGGCTTGAGGCTCGGGTTCTGGACCCGGATGTCGTCGTAGTACTGCAGCATGCGCATTTCAAAGTTGAAGAGGACGTCGGCCGCGCCCTGGGCGAACCTGATGCGGGTGTCGGGGTCCAGGACGGCGGCCGAGCGGATGGCCTCGTGCATGGCGGCCATGAAGCTGGCCTGTTGTTGTGCGGCGGGGGGCTGGCTCACTCCGGCGTCGGACTCGATCGCGCGAAAGAACGCCTGGCGAAAAGATGGCTGCGCGAGCATCTGGACGGCGGCGGGGCGGAAACGCACCATGTGGCCGCCGTAGGAGGCTTCCGATGACGGGCGGCGGGGCTCGGCCTCGACGGCGACGAGGTGGGCGTGGAAGAAGTCTAAGGTCTCGAGGAGGTGCGCGGCGGTGAATGTGTTGATGGCGATCTTCTTCCTGAGGGTCTCCATGACGAGCGTGATGATGTAGTAGTTCCATGTTGTCGAGGGGGGGGGTTCGGGACCGGAAGCTGGGGCTGAGGAGGATGAGCAGCCTGGCTCGCGCCTGGCCTGAGCAGCAGACGTGGAGCCCAAAAGGCCTGCAAAGGCCTGCACGAGCGGGACGGGTGCGACCGGGGGCAGGCCAACAGGCGCGGGGGGGGCCCTCCTGGTCTCGATGAAGCTCGCCACCTTGGCGAGCGGCTCCACGATAAAGGCAAAGGAGGGATCGCCCTGGCCGAGCTCGTGGATGAGCCTCCTCCACGCGTGGGTGTCGGGCGGGTGTGCGCCCTCTCCCAGGACGGGATAGGGGGGCGGGGGTGCGCCTGCCGGGGGCTTGAAGAACAAGCCGCGAGGGTTGAGGACGAGGTTATAGCGCGCGGCGATGGGGAGGTAAGGGTGCTCGCAAACGACGCTTGGGAGGGGCGGCCCATCGATGTCGGGCATGGGGTCGTTGAGGAAGCGCACGCGGCACGACGGGGATGTGGGCCTGCGGGGCGTGGTGAGGGCCTTCATCGCCACCGGGGGGAACATGAAGGCGGTAAAAAAAGTGAGGAAGCACGGGTCAGTGGCGGGGAAGATGTCGGGGGTCAGGTAGTGGGCGTGCGCCCCCCACTTGCCGTCGGCCTTGCATAGGTCCATGGAGGACCTCGCCCACGCCGAGGTCAGGTAGACGTCGGCCATGTGGAGCCCGGCGGGGATGCTGGAGATGTACTCGAGGTCCAGCGCGAGGGGCGTGGCGGTGGCGAGCGCGGCCCTGGCGGACTCGTCTCCCTTGGCCGCCGCGTCCCGCAGGGCGAGGAGGATGGGGTAGGCGGGCGACAGGAGGTCGGGGTTGGTGCCGGCGATGGACGAGCCGCCCGGGAAGATATGGCGGGCCTGGAGGAGGGCGCGGGGCAGGGCTGGCCCCTGGAAGGGTAGAGCGAGCGGGGACGCGAAGAAGTCCGCTGCGGCGCGGTCGACCTTTCGCGGGTGCGGGTAGGCGGAGCGGACGATGTCGTAGTGGGCGTTGGCGAGGGCCTGGACGGCCTGGCAGATGGCGAGGTCGGGAGGCGGGGGCGACGGGGCAGCGGGGGTGGCGGACGCGAGGTCTGCGGCCCTGCGGGTGAGGTCGCGGAGGAGGTTCATGGAGACGATGCGGTAGCACTGGGTGGCCTCGGAGAAGCTGGGCCTGCTGTTGTTGAGCGGGCCGAGCCGGGCGGCGAGGTCCACGCTTAAGGCGGCGGCGCGGTAGGGCTGTACCCACTCGTAGTTGACGTGCCCAAGGTCGCGGATCTCCCATAGGATGATCTCGAAAAGGTCGACGAACCTGCAGCAGGCGTTCTGGTATGCGTCGCTGAAGCGGGGCACGATGGGGTTGCTCCCGTCCCTCGGGCAGCCGTGGGCATCAAAGAAGAAGGCGTCGACGAGAGGCCCAACGTCGAGGTCGGACACGCGCCTACAGCTGTGGTGCATGTAACCGAGGACGCTGCACCTCGGCTCCGTCTTGGCGGTCGGGGTGTCCCTTGCGAGCGGGTACGGGGCCGGGTAAGGCATGGTGCCGTTGAGGGTTGTCTGGATTTCCGAGGAGACCCAGCCGACCCTCTCCACGAACCTTTGGCCGTCCGGGACCGGGTACGTTGCGTCGATGACGACGTGGAGGTTGCGGAGGAGTGCGCGGGTGAGCTCGGCGGTCTCGGGGCGGAGCATGAAGGACCTGGCCTCGTCGCGCCTGTTTTTGGGGGATGTGATAAAGAGTAGTTAGAACATGTTTGACGCAAGAAAAATGGCAAAGGGGCGGCTGGGAACTCGAGATCAAGCATGGGATGGGGTTCCAAAGCGGGGGTGTCTGGAAAATGTGCTTGCGAGGCTCTGTGGGGTCTAAAAATTATGGGCGGGGCTAGGAGTTGATGGGAATAGACGGAAGAAAAAAACGGGAGCGGACGAGGGTCTAACTGGAAAAAGTTATTCGACCGAGAGCGCAAAAGTGACCCTTTTGAAAAATGCTCGCGGAAAAGTTTTTCTGGGAGGTGCGGGGTCGGGATTGCTTACGACAAGGCCTTCATGATGTCCCGAATGGGTCCCGGGATTTTTTCCTTGACGTACTTGTCGGCAAGGGATAAAACCAGGGCGGCTGCCTTTGAAGCGTCGGAGTCGACCGGAAAAGTGCCTGGCAAACTGGAACGAAGCAAAAAAACGGGTCAGGATTTGGGAGAGACCGAGAGGATGATAAGTGCCATCGAATGCAAAAAAAACGAGCGGAAAAGAATGAGATGCGGGGGAGCTAGGCGGGGCAAAGTGGGGCTCACAGCTGCATTGCGTGGCTCTGCATCGAATTTTTTTCGGCGGCGGGCCGGCCAGGGCTTTAAAGGGCCGGCTAAAACATTTTTGGCCAGGGCCGGGCCGGTCAGAAATAAAATGGGCCGGCCAGGGCCGGTCAGAAATAAAATGGGCCGGCCTGGGCCTGGACGGTTAAAGTTAACGGAAAGTATAAATATCCGCGAGGATTTCGCGGCCGGCCAAAAAATTCGGTGCGTGCCATGCTGTGGAATGCGGCTGTCCCGCGGGATATGCCCGCGAGGGCCGCCCCGCCGCCATTTATTTGATGCAGAAAGTGTTTGTGCTGAATTTGTCTTTGCTATGATGTGAGTTTGAGAATTTTCCCGGTAGTATGCGCTGACTTATTGAATTTCGCACTTGATTCGCTTGTTGCAGCGTCGATTCTTGAAATTATTTGCGCGAGTATGATTGTGATTTGATGTAAATGGATCGCACAAATAATTATGTCGAATTTGTGATTGTATTTGGCGTTTTCGGGCCGAATTTCGCTCGACGAGGTGACGACTGTGAATTTTTTCGTGATGTGAATGATCTGCATTGAGAATTTATGCTGTACTTGCCCTTGTTCGGCTTCATTTCGAATGGAATATGGCTTGAAGTGATTGTGCCATGAAAAATTATTGTTATCTCTATGATTTTATTATTATATTCATGGAATATTATTGTCAGCTCGATTGTTTTCGCTCGATTTTTTCCCGAGAGGCCTTGCCCTGCGCCCGCTTTCCATGCGAGCCTTGGCCCTTCGTGGCGTCACGCTGACATATTATTATCGTACCGGCAGGCAATAAACGATCCATGACTGGAAAGGCTTCTGCTGGTACGGCGGAGCAAGCGATCATGAAGCTCAATCGGGGGGCTGCTCCTCCGTTTGTTCCCGACATGGGGGTCCTCAACCACCGCATCATCAGGCAAGGGTTAAAGGATTGGAAAGCGACTGATCAGAGTCCCACGTACGACCGTGAAACTGTAGGGAAAGTTTCGGATGAGAATAGTATGGTTCCGCGACTCGTGAATGATTTGATGGGTGGCCTAGACGATACGCATGCCATCCTCGGCCCTTACTTTTCGCATTCCCGCGTTGGGTTTGAGAATTTGCCTCCTATCAAGATTTTGTGTGATTCCATTTTGGAAAATCGCCCAAAGCAAGTGGTTGATGAGGACTTTCCCTTAGCGTTGATGGATGCGGGCCACCAAATGGACCATCTGGGAGACACCATGTTGCGTGCCCGCGACTACCCTGCTTTCCATCACTTGCTTGTATGCTTGTACGACTCTGTGGAAGCCATTTTTGTCGCACATGGCCTCCACAAGACGCCTCCTCGGAAAGTGTTGGACCGTCTTCCGGGCGATGTCCAGGATGGTTTTGAAGAGGTTTCATTGATGGTCAATCAAATGGCGAAGAAAATGTCTTGTGCGTTGGATCTCGGCTATCTCGCCGAGGACTTCTACTCCCGTCCTCGCCCGGATCACGAGCAGGCTGTGTTTGCTCAGGCTATGTACATTTGTGACGAGCCCCAGTTTAGCGGCCTCGTGAAGGTTTTCGCCCACCTTCGTCGCGCGAACCACCGCCTGTTTCTGGAGAATGACGTCCCACCCATGTTTTCCGTGGAGCGCAAATCCGATGAGAGCGACAGCAATAAGTTTCGGGAGTTTGTCCACGCCGTGGTGAGGATGTTTCGGGCTGAAAACAGCAGGGCGTTGGCCATGTCGAAGCATGAGCGCCGCCTCGTTTTCCGCTGGCTGACTCACTGTGCACTTGGGTTGACTGAGGACGATGTCTACTATGTCATGAGGGTGTTTCGGCAAAGCGCGGACGGAATGCTGAACCTTTTCAGGGTGGAAGTCGCGGACCCTAAGCGCGTGTATCGAAGCCCGGCGAGTGCTTCGGCGAGTGCTTCGGCGAGTGCTTCGGCGAGTGCTTCGGCGAGCGTGAATACGTGCCCGATGTGCGAGAGATCCAGTCTGTGCTGGTACCGCGATTGTGTGGAGAGTCGGACGCGCAACATCGAGGTGGACAGCCTTCGCGACGATGGTTGCGGCATCTTTCGCCTGGTAAGTTCTTTTTCGAATTTCGTCTGATGGCTTTATCATTCTTATCGCCGCTGACTTTCCCTTGCTCTCAGATCGGCGACACCGACGAGGCGTGGGAGGTGCTCAAGGCGGAATCGAGGGCTTTGATGGCCTCTGGCGGCTATGGGAATCCCGATCCTCGTCCCGAGGCGCTCAAGCGGGTCAAGTTCCTGGGCCGCAACTTCAGGCCGAGGCCCTTGGCCAGCGTGGTCAAGCCTCCCCAGCCTTCTGGAGGCGAAGGTGCCAAAGGTGGGTCCGGTGGTGGGGCTAGTGGGGCTAGCGGGGCCAGTGGGTCTAGCGAGGGAAGCCCGGTGGCGGTAAAGGGGGGCAGCGGCGGGGCCAGTGGGCCTAGCGAGGGCAGCCCGGTGGCGGTAGAGGGGGGCTGCGGCGGGGCCAGTGGGGTTAGTGGGCCTAGCGAGGGCAGCCCGGTGCCGGTAGAGGGGGGCGGCGGCGGGACCAGTGGGGTTAGTGGGCCTAGCGAGGGCAGCCCTGTGGCGGTAGAGGGGGGCGGCGGCGGCGGGGCAGGAGGGGCTGGGGAGGGGGGCAGCGGTGTGGCTGGCGGGGTTCTCGTGGGGGGCAGCGGCGGGTCTAGTAGCAGGGCTGGCAAGGGTGCTGCGGTGCTTAACGGCATCAGCAGGGAGAGGTGGCTCCATGGGCGGTTGTTGGAGCGCCACGTGTGCAAAAACGGCAAGGAATCGCGCGTGAGTGACGCGGAGGTAGCCAGGGTGAATGCTAGGTTGGAAAAGCAAGAGAGGGAGGCTAAGGATGCAAGGCAGAAGAAGAGGATGGAGGCCAAGGAGGCTAGGGATAGGAAGAAAGCAAAGGGGGCTGCTGCGTGCGGAGCTGCGGGAGGAGCCGGGGGTGGTGCTGCGGGTGGAGCTGCGGGAGGAGCCAGGGGTGGTGCTGCTGGCGGAGCTGCTGGCGGAGCTGCGGGAGGCGCTGCGGGTGGTGCTGCTGGAGGAGCTGCGGGGGCCTGGCGGTTGGGAGGAGCCGCGGGCGGAGTTGCTGCTGGAGGGCGTAAGCGCCGCCGGGAGGAAGACTCCGAGGATGACTCCGAGGAAGCTGTGGGAAGAGCTGCCGGCGGGGCCAGGGGCAAGGTGCCTGGCAGGGGGCGCATTGCCAGCATGGCGGCGAACCACACCCGGAAGGACATCCAGTCATATAATCGCGCCGTAGCCGAGAAAGTGAGTGTGATTGCCACCTTTGTGTGTTTGTGTGTGATTGCCCCCATCTGTGTGCTTTTGTGTGCGCACCCACTTGGCTTTGACTGACTCTCGTTTGAATGTTTCAGAAAAGGAACGGGATACTGTCCAGCTTCCCCCTTTGCTGGACAAAGGTGCCCACGTCGAGCTCTGGGACCCCGGTGGACGCCAGGGGGAAGACCGCGACGGATGCGCACAAGGTGTTGTGGGATTTATGGAGTCAGGAGGAGATCGAGGAGGAGGTCGGGGTGCTTCGCGTGGGCACGCATGTTTCGGTGCTGCTCTTGGACAAGTCGGACAAGGACGGATACGGAGTTTTGCGCAAAGAGCACAAGCAAGGCCTGTACCCCGCGGTCATCGCCGCGGTCTGCCCCAAGTTCAAGTGTTTCATCGCGCGGCTGTTGGGACAGCTCGAGGAGTACAGCTACAGCCAGTGGTTTTTCGCGCGCCATGGCGATACGTACCATTCCCGCAAATTTACGGAGTGGACGTATGGTTTCGACATGGACAACGTGCCTGTGGACGACGAGCTTACTCGGGAGATCTACACGGCCCTTGAGGGGCGCTGAGGAGTCTTGCATTCGCGCACGCGCTCCCGCCGCGGTTACACGCACCGACATGCGCACCTTTTACGCGCTCCCGCCGCGTGTCACGCACCGACATGCGCACTTCACGCGCTCCCACACACTTTAATTTTTATTGGCCGCGGTGTGGTGTGCACCCTCCGTTGTGTGAGGTCACCACCGCGAGCCCCACGGCCCCTGCTCTTCGTCCTCGTCGTACCCCTCCTCCGCCACCGCCCCGAGGCTCCTGATCCCCTTGGCGCCCGCGCCCCCGCCGATTAATGGGGTCGCCGCCGCGACGAGCTGCTGGCTCGACGACGACGAGGAGGAGGAGGAGCCGCGCACGACTACGAGGAGGGGCCTCGCCGCCCCCGCCTGCCGCCGCTGCTGCGTTGCGACCACTGTCCTGAGAGTGCTTTTCTGCCCAGTGTGATCGTTCTCGCCTGAGACGATGGGCGTTTCGAAATAGTAAATGGCGAACATTGTGCCCTGCAGTAAAAACGTGACCCACTCTACGACTGCGGACGATTGCCACTCTTCCCTTAGGAGGAGGGCCGTGAATGCTGCGGCGCACGCGCCGTCTGCGACGAGAAAGAGGGTGTAGAGCCACCTGTGGCTGCGCGCGCGCGCGATGAGGAAGCATGTGTAGATTGAGCTTGATACGACGAAGACTCCCGCGCCGTTGAAGTGCCACGGGGTGCCCGAGTGGGAGCAGGCGACCGTGATCCAGCTGGCGAGGGCCGAGAAGAGGGAGAGTCCCGCGAGGCAGGCCCACGGGAGGGACAAGGGAGGGGGCGATCGGAAGATGTAGGCCGCGGCCGCGGCGATCTCGAGGACCACGGATACCGAGAAGAGGACCTTGAAGTAGTCGCGGGAGTCGAGGATGGCCGAGACGAACGTGTCTGTGGAGGCACCGCCCAGGGCGATGTAGATGCCCGCGAGGAAGGCGACGTGGAAGAGGGACGCGGACAGGGCGACGATCTGGATGGGCTGCATCCCAAGGTGTTCACACTTGGTCGATCGCGGCCGAGATTAAATCCCGGTCGGCCTCGGTGTAGTTGTTGACACAGCGCTCGGCCCCGTCCACATAGCGGTGGCTGAAAGGAGGCGAGGTGCCGTGGCGCCTGCGGTAGGCAGAGGCAGCTCGTTTTCCCACCTGGGAGAGCTGACCGTGGCTCAGCCTCCTTCCCATGTCCACTGCGACGTCGCTGATGGTGATGGGGGAGGACGAGGGCCCACCGTCGGATAGAAGCAAGGGGGTAGTTGGCTTGAGTGTGATGTTCTTGAGGAGGTCTTGAGTTTGGACACGGAGTCGGGCGTCGTCTGTCCAGCTGGGGTTGAGCAATGACATGGAGGTGATAAAGGATGTGACCACGTTCATGCGCTTGTGCTGCATGTCTACGTCCTCGATCTCCCGGCGCCGCTTGCGGTCGACGAGGGACTCCTCTTCGGCCGGCGGGGGTGGGGCGGGGGTAGGTAAAGAGGCCCTCGCCAGCTGGGCGACGGGCGAGGAGGAGGCCGCGTTGGCCCTGATGTCGTCCATGAGGGACTCGTCACCCGCCATGTAGCGCTTGAGGATGTTGGAAAACTGGACGCGGGTCTCCCTGGCGACTTTGCCCGGGAGGACCATGACGAGCTCGAGGGCGTGCGGGAAACTGATAAGCTTGGTCGGAGGGCCTCCGCGGGTGGAAAATTGCCATTCGGAAAAATTTTCCGAATGGAAAACTTCATCTGGAAGGTTCCGAATGGTCTTCCCAGCATGATCCCTCGATTGACCAGTGATAGCCATGACCAGGTCCACAGCGTAGATCTGGCCATTTTCCGTTACTCTAACGGTTGAATCACGACCCGTCACGATCTCCTCGAAGGAGATAGATCGCACGGGTGGTAGGGAAGACATGTCCATCTTGACTGCCAGCCACCCCCTGACCCCCTCCTACCAGGGGCGTTGGAACGCGCCTTTTTAGCGGCGCGGGTGTGTCCGCGTCCCCACCCGGCCCCAAATTCCCCCATGGCGTCTGTTATTTAAAATCGGAGGCGGGGGGGCGGCCAGGATATCAGAAGCGCCATGCGGAAGAAATACGAGACAGCTGCCTGGTGTGTGCCGATCGCGTGCCTTCTCCTGGCGGTGTGGGCCGGGGGCTCCTCTGCGCAGGACTTCACAAAGGACATTGATGTGTGGATCAACGTGACGCTGCAGAACCTGCCCTCCTCTCAGCTCAACATGTCTGGGATCAACCAGACCCTGCTGCTGTCGCGCATTGCGGAGCTGGCTGCGAGCGGAGGCCCGTATGTGGACCTGGCGAATGCCGTGATTCGGTCCGTGGAGACGCAGCTCGGGGATGGTTCCGTGCAGGTGTCTGCGTGTCTGGTTGGAAGCTACACGGATGCAGGGAGCGGGGTGTGCATGCCCTGCCCGGCCGGGACCTTTTCGTCGACGTCGTCGGCGACATCGTCCGCTGTGTGCGTGCAGTGCCAAATCGGGACTTACAGTGTGAGGCAGGGTGCCAACAGCTCGAGCACGTGCGTGAGCTGCCCCAACGGGACGTTCAGCGGGTCGACTGGGGCGTCTTCTCTGAGCGCCTGCCAGTCGTGCCAGGCCGGGGCGACGACCAAGATCGGGGGCGCGGTGATCACCGGGGCGACGTCGCTGGACAGCTGCGTGTGCAAGGACGGTTACTACCTGCACCCGACGAGGAAGACGTGCGACTTCTGCCCCGTGGGCTACTTTTGCAGCTCGAACAAGATCACTGCGTGCCCCCAGCAGGACCCGTTCGGCATCGGGACGTCCAACGCCGGGTCCTCTGCTTTGGAGCAGTGCTTCTGCAGCCCCGGGTACTACAATCGGCCGCTCGGGGAGGTTGTGACCGTAAACGGGGTGGAAAACATCCTGTGCCAGGCGTGCCTGAACGACAAGTACTGCCCCGGGGTGATCCAGGCCGACGGCAACGCGGCCATGTACGCCTGCCCTGGCAACTCGAAGACGGCCGGGCGCGGGGCGCAGAGCCTGGCCGAGTGCGTTTGCAGCGCGAGCTACCGGACGCAGGTGTCCGACCGGGCGACGCGGACCTTTCAGCTGAACGCGACGAGGTGCATGTGCTCGGTGGGCGCGGACGAGCAGTGCCCTGCGGGCGTCGGGTGCGACGGCGGGTGCACTGCGGACACCACATGCGGCACGGAGATCGGGGTGGCCAAGACGCTGACCTGCCCGCAGGGGTACCTGAACCTTGTGACCTCCGCCGCGAATTACGGTAAGAACGACATGGGCAAGACCTGGATCATCGCCCCAAGCACCGGGTCGAGCTCCGTGACAGGGGTGTGGGTCAGGTTCAGCGGGTTTAACACAAAGGTCGGGGACAAGGTCACGATCTCGCAGTGCCGCAACACGAGCGTGTGCGTGCCCGGGGTGCCGTCCGCCGGAGTCAAGGTGATCAGGGCGCTGGACGGGGACTTCACGTACGCGGGCATGCCCTCGGTCAAGACGGACGCGGGCTGGCCCGTGATGATGGTGGAGTGGATTGCGCCGCTAGGTGGCAACCCGGGGTGGCAGCTGAACTACGGGAGCAACCTGTCGTGCGTGTCCGAGACGATCCCGCTGTCTGCGGTGTCTGTGCAGTACATTGCGACGCAGGAGTTGGAGGTGTACGTCCGGCAGCCCGAACTGTCGTGGCCCGTTGTGGTGTGGCTGAGCGACATCCTGTCGTTTTCCACGCCCGAGTCCTCCGAGTACGCGCGGGTGGACGTGTGGTCCGGGTCGCCCACATCCGGGGTGAGCGCCCTGCGGTCCGGCGGGCTCGGGAGCTGGATCCCGCAGGCGCTGGGGACCTACTACATAGTGGACCTGTCTATGCCCGCGACGCGGTACCGCAAGCTGGTGGTGGTCCCGATCGACCCGACCAGGTGGGTGGTGTACTACAACGTGGAATCGGCGCAGGTGGGGATGAGCACGGTGACGTCGTTCACGCTGACGCTGAACGGGGCGGCGACGACCGGGAGCCAGGACATCGTGTTGACTGCAGGGGACACGCTGGTGCTGTCCCGGATGAGCCCGACGCACGGGGCGATGCTGCTGAAGTCGTACACGCCGGCGATCCCCGGCAACGCGTCGTCCACGGCGTCGTGGCAGCTCGTGACGGAGGGCGTGGTGGGGCAGTCGGCGCCCGGCGGGGAGCTTTCACCCTTCCTGACGTGGGACACGGCCAACGCCGCGCCTGGAGTGTACTATGTGGCGAGCGCTGTGTCTGTGGCGGGGGTGCGCATGGTCCGCGTGGTGGTCGCGCCGCGGCCCGGCGGGCAGAAGTGCGTTCTGTGCAAGATAGGCGAGTACTGCTACAACGGGAACCCGCTGCAGTGCCCGGCGAATTCCAACTCGCCTCCCGGGTCGACCGGGCAGGAGAACTGCACTTGCACGGCCGGGTACGCGCGGGAGGTGACGGACATGGCGACGTACGTGAACAGCCAGACCGTGGACAGCGGCGGGAGGCACTCGTGCGTGGTGACCAACGACGGGTCGCTGTGGTGCTGGGGCGCGAATGATGCTTACCAGCTGGGTCTGTCGTACGCGAGCCCGTATGTGGCGCTGCCCCAGAAGGTGTCGATAAGCGGCGTGCTCAACGTGTCGCTAGGGGACGACTTCACTTGCGTGGTGCTTGGGGCCGGGCTCAAGACGCGGTGCTGGGGCGGCAACTTCTACGGGCAGCTGGGGCTGGACAGCGCGATGGACAACAGCGGGGGCACCTTGCCGTCTGCCTGCGCGGACGTAAAGCTGGAGGGGGACGCCGGGGTGTACTCGACGCGGTTCCTGTCGTGCGGCGGGCAGTCGTGCTGCGCGATTGTGCTGAGGGGGGCAGCGCCGAACTCCGTGCTGGCCGTGAGCTGCTGGGGCCGCGGGGACACCGGGCAGCTGGGGCAGGGCGGGACCACGACCAAGCGAAGCAACATCGGGACGGGCGCCGGTGCTTCGACTGGCATCTCGGAGACCAGCGACCGGTACTCGTTTGCGGCCATGGGGTCCACGGACTCCAGGCCGTCGTTCACTGTGTCCCTGACGCCCGTGGCGCTGAGCATGGGCGGGGCGCACGCGTGCTTGCTGGCCGTGGAGGGCGGCGGGAGCGTGCACTGCTGGGGCCAGAACAAGTACGGTGCGCTCGGGGGCGGGCTCCCGCAGGAGATCATCTTCAACCCCGTGGCTGTGACCCTGCCCGGCAGGGCCAAGACCGTGAACTGCTACGCGTTTGTGTGCTGCGTGCTGATGGCCGGGACCTTTGAGGTGAAGTGCTGGGGCAGGGGGGGCGGCGGGCGGCTGGGCGTGGGCATCTACGACGTGGGCAAGACCGCGTCGTCGATGGGCGCGAACCTGCAGTCGGTGGCGCTCGGCACTGCGCAGTATGCGATCGACGTGAACGTGGGCGCGACGCAGACGTGCGCGCTTCTGGGGAACAACCACGTCAAGTGCTGGGGCCTGGTGGGCGGAAACATCCTCGGGGACAACCCGCCTGCGGACATGTTCGACCTGCTGCCTAGCCTGCAGGTCAACGGGGGGCGCGTGGCGATCCAGGTGGCTGGCAAGGGGGGCACGACGTGCGCCGTGCTGAGCGACTACAGGGTGGCGTGCTGGGGCAACAACGACTGGAGGCAGCTGGGCGGGGCGGTGAGCGCGGCCGCTACAGTGGCCAATCAGGTGTCTGTGGTGCTGACCAACATGACGATGGTGAACCTGACCGACGGGGTGGAGGCGCTGCGCTCGAGCGGGGCGCCGCAGAGCCTGGTGTGCACGCAGTGCGGGAAGAACCAGTACTGCGACGGGGGCGGCGGGCCCGCGGCGAGGTGCCCGAACGACACGACCACTGTGCAGGAGGTGCTGTCGACGCGGCTGGACGACTGCCGGTGCCTCCAAGGTTTTACCTCTGTGTCTATTAACAATGGCGCTTCTTTCATGTGCCGCCAGTGCAGCGGGGTGGAGTTCTGCTCGGCCGGGGCGCTGTTCTCGTGCCCCCTGCAGTCGACGACGCTGGCGGCCGCGTCGTACAGCCAGTCGCAGTGCAGGTGCGTGCCCGGGTACTACGGGGACGACGGGACTGCGTGCGCTGCGTGCGGCGTGGGCAAGTACAAGGACAAGTACGGCTCTGGGGAGTGCACGCTGTGCCCCGCCGGGACGTTTTCGGGCGTGGAAGGGCTGAGCAACGCGAGCGGGTGCGCGCCCTGCCCCGGTGGGTCCTACTCGGGGGCGGGGGCTTTTGCCTGCATCAAGTGCGACCCCGGCAAGGCGGCCAAGACCGGGGCAAACTCGTGCGCGTCGTGCGGGGCCGGGTTCTTCGCGTCGGACAACGCGGAGGGGTGCCAGGCTTGCCCCGTCGGGACGTTTGACGAGGCTCCGTACGGCGGGCTCAACGACACGTGCACGCGGTGCTCCAAGGGGACGGCGTCTGCGGCGCTCAACGCGACGAATGCGTCAACGTGCAAGTGGTGCCCAGCAGGGACGATGTCTGGGGCGGGGGCTGGCGCGTGCAGCGCGTGCGCGGCCGGGGAGTATTCTGACGGGGGCACGGAGGCGTGCTCGGCGTGCCCCGCCAACTCCAACTCGGCGCCCGGGTCGGCGTACGGGCGGTGCGTGTGCAATGCCGGGTTTTACAAGGACTTTTCGAGGGCGGGGAATGGGTACACGTTTGAGTGCACCAGCTGCGGGCAGGGGAGGTGGTCGGCCGGCAACGTGAGCGCCTGCACTCTGTGCGCGGCCGGCACTGCCTCGCAGGCTGTGGGCGCCGCGAACGGGGGCGTGTGCGAGGCTTGCGCCGCCGGGAAGTACTCGTCCAATGGTTCTAGCCAGTGCCTGGGCTGCCCGGCTTGGAGCTATGCGGCGGATGCAGGGCAGTCGTCGTGCCTTAACTGCAGCCTTGGGGACTGGGCGCCGGCCAACGCGACGGTCTGCACCCCGTGCCTTCCCGGGTACTACTCGCTCAGCGCCATCCCGTCCATTGCGGGCTGCCTGCGGTGCCCCCGCGGCAGCTACTGCGTGGGGTCCTCGGAGGCCAAGGCGAGCAGCGTGCCGCAGGTGCAGTCGTGCCCGCCTGGGTCGTATGTGGGCGCCAACACCAACGGGCTGTCGGCCGTGGGGCAGTGCGGCGACTGCGTGGAGGGGTCCTACTGCCCCACGCCGACGATGGTGAACAAGTGCCCGGAAGGGACGACTTCGCCGATCCGGAGCTCGAGCCAGCTGCAGTGCAGTTGCCAGGACGGTTTCGTGTGCAGCTACACCAAGGTTGTCAACGCCGTGATCAACCTGAAGATGACGCTGGCGCAGTTCGGGATGAAGGAAGTGCAGACCGCGTTCAAGAGCGCGGTGGCTGCGGCGTCCAAGACGGACCCCGCGAATGTGCAGATCCTCGGGTACAAGACGGTGACGACGGTCGGGGGCGGGGCGAGGCGGCTGCTAGGGCTGGAGATGACGGTGGGAGGCGAGGACCGTGACCTGATCCAGGACGGCGTCCCCTCCCCCGTACAGGAATGGGGCGTGGGGTCGGAGGCAGGGGTTGGCGGGGTGGACGGAGGCGTCCTGAACGTGTTTCTCGAGGTCCGCGGGGGCGGGAGCGACGGCCTGGACGGACTTGACGGTCACCTGGTCCGTGCCGGGCTTGACCCAAGCCTTGATCACGCTTGGTACAGTCCCCATGCGGTGGAGGCGCGGGCGATTCAATAAATACGGTTTATGTTGTCAGGGAGTGCATGCGTGCGATTCGATATATACAGTTTACGCAGTGAGTGAGTGCGTGCGCGCGAGCAAGCCCATGTCCATACCCCCCTCGCTGGCGGAGCGCCTGGGGCTGGTGCTTGCCTCGCACCTTATGACGCGAAGGTGCTCTAGCAGGATGCAGCGGCGGCAGAATGCCATCCAGTTGAGCTCGCGCAGGGTGGCGTCGCGGGCGCGCAGGTGCCTGAGGTTGGCGGCCTGGCACCGCCTTTCGATGGACTCGTAGCGCAGGGTGAGCAATCCGATGGCGGCGAGGGAGGAGTCGCACTTTGCGATGAGGCTGGTGAGGCCGGCCTCGGCGTCGTGGCGGCAGCCCCGGAGGGTCGTGGAGTCGATGATGCACCAGGCCAGGACGGTAAGGATGGCCCACTCGCAGGCCTGGGATGTCATGAAGATGTTCAGGGCAAGGTAGAGGCCCTTGAGCGCGAGGAGGAGGATGCCGTGGCAGACGCAGTGGACCACGACGGGCTCGACTTGGGGCAGTTTCATGTCTGTTTGTTTGTTAGGATTGCATGGATTGCGGGGGCGGGTGCATATATATGACATGGGTGCGTGCGCGCCCATTCATGATCGAGACTGCAGGCGCCGCGGAGCTGCTGCTGAACTCGGCGTTTTCCCTGCACCTGAGCCAGAGGAGGGCTCCGCTGAGCTGCCCGCGGGCCAAGGTGTGGCTGAGGAGAAACAGGCACTCGCTGGCGGACCTGGCGATGGAGGAAGGGCTGGAGATGGCCGTGGACGCGCTCAACGCCGTGAGCCGGGTCGGGGGGTCCCTTCTTGGGGGGCCGTCATCCTCTGGGGTAGTGCTTGTCCTCTCTCTCGCGTTTGTGGCGATCACGCTGGGGGGGCTCTTGGCTGCTACGCGGAAAAGATAAGGGGGCTCTTGGCTGCTACGCGGAAAAGATAAGGGGGCTCTTGGCTGCTACGCGGAAAACTTCTACTTGTGTGTGCGTGCGTGTATGTGTGTGCAAGTATGCGTATATTAGCTTGACTGAATCACACAAGGATACATGTACAAATCTAAGAATAACAATAAGTTGAATGTTGACTATTCCCTACTGAGATCGAACACATATCATGACGACTCAAAGCCAAAAGCAAGGCAAAGTTCAGTATGGTGTTCTTGTGGGTGTGTTGCATCCATCATTGCTATCTCCTTCACTATAATTGTGCTCATTGTGCTCATTGCATACCCATGGCTGTATATGGAATGCCAACACATCTTGAAGCCCGTCGACGAGGACATAAGCTTCATGCCAGATACTATTGCTTTTGGGTCATGTCAATCAAATTGGATGCCACACAGCATCATAAACAAAATAAATTCCAATGTCTTTATCTACCTCGGCGATAACATCTATGGAGACGACGGGGTAGAACTAATATCCTGGTTTCCCAAGCATTGGTTATGGTATAGAAACGTTTTGTACAATAAACTTTCGTGTAGACATAGCTTTCAAAAATTAGTATCAAGGACAAAGTATGTCTTGTCAATGTGGGATGACCACGATTATGGAGCAGACAACGAAGGAAAGAACAATCCCATTCGCCGCGAGTCTCAGGCAAAGTTTCTCGATTTCTGGCGCATCCCCAAGTACAGCAAAAGAAGACGAGATGTGGGCATATATGGCAGCTACAGATTCAATGCAAGTGGGTCATCCGTTCTTATCATTTTACCAGACGTTAGATCTTTCAGTGATCTTCCTCAGAGAGAAAATGCAAAGTTGCTTGGAGAGTCACAGTGGATTTGGCTCGAAGACACTATACGCAGTAAGAAGTCTGACATCATAATAGTCGCCACAGGGACTCAATTTGTGGATCAAAGTGTATCATCTGATGCATCTATCTGGAGTAACTTCCCGGATGAAAAGCGTAGACTAGAGTCACTCCTTAATCCTGCAAATACTATCTTCATATCCGGGGATGTCCACAGAGCTGGGATTATGAGGTCTCATTCGGGATTTCTCGACATTACATCTAGCCCACTAAGCTACAATGGAAATGGCCCAGATGGAACAAATGGGATACAAGCCAGTGGGAATAACAATTATATGTACATGGACAACTATGGATTGCTTGATCTAAAGCGAGGCATTGCATCTGTTAATGGAATAGACGGTTCAGTATTGGATGTTAAAATATAAGCAGAGATCAATGAATGCTCCCTCGCGTTTGTGGCGATGACGCTATGGGGATTCTTGGCTGCTACGCGGAAAATATAAAAAAAAATGGACATTGCGCGTGCCAAAGTCGGTGGTGCCGGACCGGGGCGAGTGAGGGGACGGGGGGCGATGGACCTGACGAGGATCCTGAATGACGACTACGACGATGACCTGCTGGCGCGGATCCCCCCGGTGTCGCTGGTACCCGACGGGCCGCAGACGCAGCTGACCCTGCTGACGCCGGAGCCGAGCAAGACGTGCCCGCACGGGCTCGTGAGGTACCTGGAGCCGTGCGGGCGGTGCTGGGAGCAGCTGCAGTTTGAGGCGTTCGGGTGGGTGGACGACGCCAAGTACGACCCGTACAAGCAGTACTCGAGGCTGTGCGCGCACCAGTTGATATGGAAGAAGTGCGAGAAGTGCTGGCCGATGCGGCTGTGCGTGCACGGCAGGGAGAAGCAGTACTGCAGGATCTGCGACGGGCGGAAGCTGTGCATCACGTGCCGAAGGCACATCGTCAAGTGGGTCGGGACGACGTGCGTGACGTGCAAGGTCGACTTCGAGGGCCGCGAGAGGAAGACGGGGGGCAAGGTTGTGAACAGGGACCTGGCGGAGGAGGCGAGGCAGAAGGCCCTGGAGGGCAAGAAGCCGAGGAGGGCGCCGATGAGCATGGCGGCGCAGGAGGCGATGGAGAGGGAGGCGAGGATCAAAAAGGAGCTGGAGGATCAGGCAAACGGCGGGTATGAAACACCCGAGTCCCCCGCGAGCGAGGGCGAGAAAGACCAAGGTATTTAACGGGGGAATGGGCGGGGGGCGCTGGAAGCGTGATGAGGGGAGGCCATGCAGGGTGCGCTGGAAGCGTGATGCGGGGAGGCCATGCAGGGTGCGCGGCCGCGCTGCTGACGGCGTGCCTGCTAGCGCAGCTGCCAGGGCGGTGTGCTGGCGGCGGGTACTACTACAACGTGGCGTACCTGAAGGTGCAGGTGACGATCGCGTGCGAGCCGTACACTTGGAGGAATGAAGACAACTACCCGACGTGCGCGAGCAAGCTGAGCCACAACAGCCCGCAGCGGATCACCGGGGAGTTCTTCGTGTCGACGGGGCTGGATTACCTGAACGTGGTGTACACTGCGAGGGGCGACTTCCGGTCGGGCAGCCAGGCGTTTGAGAACCCAGATCTGGAGCCCGCCCCCCGCCAGTGGGAGGCGGCGCTGGACGCGAGCCACGCCTGCCCCGTGCGCGACCGGTACTGCAGGAAGCTGGTGAGGTGCAGGATGGTGCAGGACTACCGGGCGGTGCCGCTGGCGAACCAGGGGGACAGGCAGGACCAGAACGCCTACTCTTCGGCCGAGGGGGCGACCCTGTCGACGGACTCGGACGTGTGGGCGTACCCGTACCGGATCAGCAAGATGGAGGTGAGCCCGTGCATCCTGTGCGCCCTGACGGCGTGCAGCAGGTACGAGTGCGCGCAGGGGCAGGTGGCGCTGACCCCCCCCGTGGCCTACTTTGCGAGCCACCTGGTGTTCCGGCTGCCCGACTGCACTGAGGCCACGTGCGCCCCCGGGACCTGGCTGACGTGCGAGAAGGGTACGGACTGCAGGTACCAGGTGCCGACGACGTACCACGTGGAGGGCGGGGATGAGGGCAAGAGGGCGTGGTACAAGCTCAACACGTACGACAGGCCGTCGGACCTGAACGTGGTGGTGGCGTGGCCGCTGCCTGTGGGGTCCTGCTATCCGTGCAATTACTCGCAGGGCCAGCAGCACTACGGGCAGATGACGGACACCCCGCTGGAGCTGTTCCGGGACGGGTTCCTGAGCTACAGGTGCGAGGGGG
>Ga0209298_10001039_pt1 | contig 18414 bp, 18 predicted proteins | sample S_140806_EF_Meta_FD_187325 | JGI IMG/M metagenome (GOLD analysis project Ga0209298, IMG submission 187325) | Freshwater microbial communities from Lake Simoncouche, Canada to study carbon cycling - S_140806_EF_MetaG (SPAdes) (version 2) | ecosystem: Environmental > Aquatic > Freshwater > Lake ...
GCCGCCATACTCATGTAGGTGTTGAACTGGTCGGCGGTCGCCGGGGTGGCGGCGGGGGCCTTGGCCGGCTGCTGCGCCAGAACCGCAGCAGGGAAAGACAGGCTGAGACCAAAGATGGCCAGGGCCAGGACGGACCGCTTGGCGAGCATGGGGAAGAAGAAATGAACCTTCCCATGCTGCTGCATCACAGGCCCGCCGCCCAGTGGCGCCAGTTGACAGCGTGGCCAAGCGTCCTGAGAGTCAGTCCTGCAAAGGAGCCTCAGTCGCTGACCCGACCAGGGGGGGGCCTGCTTCCTCCAGCCGGATTTCATGGTGGATTTCACTCACTTCGAGCTGGCCATCACGCCAGCAATAAATCGAACGGGAACGGTAACGATCTTGATCGACGAGGCGAATATGCTCAATAACATGCAAATCATGGTCTTGGGATTCAAAAATCACTTCATGCTCATCGACCTGGCGAATTTGACTATTAATTGGGATGCCATTAACAACATCTTGGCTTCGCCTCATCTGGTGGCCGCATAGATAGACATCCGCGCAACCCCTGGCACGATATTTTGGTTTGATATTAAAAAAGTCGAAGGATTCTTCAGGCCACCAGCTCAACCGATAGGCCGCTTCACCATGGCTGGCTTCACTATATATTTCCACCCGCACCAACATATCGAGTCGCAACACCTCATCATCGACAAAAAAGTAGAGGCGCCTTGAACGCCATAGACCAAGATTGCGCCCAAACCAGCGTTTCAAATTCGAATCCAGCTGAATGCGGCTCCGCGTTGGATCCGGGCTGCTGGCTGGTTTGGAGGTCGTTGCCGCAATCGAGATGGGAAGCCCATGGGAGAGGGGCTCTGGCGTCTTGGTCATGGCGTCCAATGTTAAGGCCCTTGCTTCGCCTCCCTCATAGCCAATCCAATGCACGTTTGCTCGTTTTCACCTAAAAGCCATAAGGTGTCCTGAATCCCAGCCAAATCCCTGTGAGTGCTGCAGGCCTGCGAAGCCTCCCGCTTTCGATCTGTTCCCCGTCTCGCCCTTTGCGGCTCCGCTCTCCCCTAACTCCATGACGGGAACGACCCTCACAGACACCAAGGCGGAACCATCCCACTCCCAGTCCCTGAAGTTGTTGCTGGTGGCTGGCAAGCACCACCTGGCCACCAACGATCTGCGGGCGTTGCTGGCTTTGCTCAACAACGATGAGTTCAGCTTTCAGGTGTCTCTGGAAGTCGTCGATCCGGCCAGCCATCCAGAGGTGCTCGAGCTGCACCGACTGGTCGCCACCCCGGCGCTTGTCAAACTCGAACCCGCCCCCAAACAGATCTTCGCCGGCAACACCCTTTCGCTCCAGGTGCGCAGTTGGTTGCCCCGCTGGAAGCAAACCGAAGTGGTCACGGGCCTGGGCCTCAGCCTCGTCCCGGCCGAGATGGATGGCAGCCGCAGTCTGCGCGAGGTGCAACTCGAGGACCAGCTACTGGTGCTGCGCCAGGAAAACGAAACCTTGATCGAACGGGTCGGGGTTCAGGAGCGACTGCTGCGCATGGTCGCCCATGAACTGCGCACACCCCTGACGGCCGCCAAGCTGGCAATCCAGAGCCATGGGCTGGGGCAAATCGACCAGGCCCGCTTCCACGACGTTCTCAAACGCCGACTGGACGACATCGAAGCCCTCTCCAGCGACCTTCTCGAAGTGGGTACCACCCGCTGGGAGGCCCTGTTCAATCCCCAACGCCTGGCCCTCGGCCAGGTTGCAGCCGAAGCCATTCTTGAACTGGAGAAGCTTTGGATCGGTCGCAACCTTGAATTCGTCACCGACATCCAGGCCGATCTCCCCGATGTCTACGCCGATCAACGGCGCATGCGGCAGGTGCTCCTCAACCTGATTGAAAACGCCCTGAAATTCACCCCCGATGGCGGTCGCGTCATTCTTACCCTGCTGCACCGCACCAATCAGTGGGTCCAGATCAGTGTCTGCGACAGCGGCCCGGGAATCCCGCTCAAAGAGCAGCAACGCATCTTCCAGGATCGGGTGCGCCTGCCCCAGACGTCCAGCACCACCTCCGGCTATGGCGTGGGACTGTCGGTGTGCAGGCGGATCGCCCAGGTCCACGGTGGACGCATCTGGGTGGTGTCTGAACCGGGAGAAGGAGCCTGTTTCCATTGCACCGTTCCTGTTTGGAACGGCCAAACCCTGACGACAGCGGCTACTGGCGATGCTGATCTCAACGAAGCGAACGACTGAGCGCCTTGACGAACGCCCCCCTCGACCCGTAGTTTCAAAACAACAGCACGGAGCTGATCGTCAGCCAAGACCCGGTTCGAGCCTTTTTCGGTTCACGCCAAACTTGCCAAGAGTTACGGTCCATGGTCTCGACAGCATCAACTCCACTGTGGCCTCGCCCCCATCGTCTAGAGGCCTAGGACACCTCCCTTTCACGGAGGCGACAGGGGTTCGAATCCCCTTGGGGGTATAATTAAAAATAGCTGAGTTTGTTGCGCATAAAATGCTAATTTATTAAATTTATTTTAAAATTTGTTCACATTTTACTGGCCCGTCGATGGGCTTCTTCTTGGACTCCCCTGAGATTGTTGGCCAGATCTTGCTGCAGCCGCTGTTCAATCAAGCCAATGGGCATGCCGGGGTTTCCTTGGACTGTCAGGTCATAGAGCAACCAAGTGCTGGTCGGGTCGCTGCCGATCATCCAAAAACCCTCAAAGCAGCGAAAATCTCCTTCGACCATTTGAAAAGCCAACTTGCCGGCCTCAAGGTTTTCCTGCAGCTCCAGCAACACCCTGGCACTGAAGCGCAGGCCACAAAAATTCTGGGTACCCACCTGTTCAACTCGGACTTGGTTGCCTTCACGGCAAAGCTGGCGTGAATGGCTGAGGTTGGGTATGAATCGATGCAGGTTGTCGTAGTCGGTTAGTGCCGACCACAACCAATAGGGCTCAACCCGCAAACGCAACTGGGCCGCTAAGCGGCGAGTGCCCTGGGGCAATCGCTCCATTTCCTGCTGGATGGTGTCCAGGGGGCATTGCATACCCGAGAGCCGTCGCTCAGGGCAGCGATCAGGCATGGGCGCAGAAAAGGGTGCCAGGGTCTGCGTCAAGGGAAAATTGGAGACTTGTGCGGGGCGAGGGCCACAGCTTTGGGTGCCAAGCCTTAAGCCTCAACAAAGCTAGCGGCACTCCACCAGCCTGGCGAGGTTTTGCCTGGTAGGGGGGTCTGCAGCTTTCCCTATGATCGCTGCGTTTTAGGCGGCTGCTTTCGAGATGCGCGTTTCCACAGGCAACACCAGCGGCGTTGATAGCCGCATGTTCACCGTGGTGATCGAGAGCCTGGGCGTCGGTCGTCCGCGGCGGGCCACCAGGCAACTGACGGTGCCTTTCCAGCAACTGCAGTCCCTACTCCAATCCGTCGCCCTCAGGGGCGGTCGCCTCAAAATCATCAGCGTCGACGGCCAGCCCCTCGCCGACCCTGCGACCGCCGCCCCTGCGGCCGCCGCCGAAGCTTCAAGCGCCCCCGCCGAGGCCGCTGCGAGCGCCGGCAGTGCCGCCGAGCCGGTGGCCGCCGAACCCCTTGCAGCCGACCCTTCACCCGCTAACAAAACCGCCGTGGCCCACGCCGACGTTCCCGTCAACCTCTACAAGCCGAAGGATCCTTTCATCGGCACGGTCGTCGACAACTATTCCCTGCTTGTCGATGGTGCAATTGGCAGGGTTAACCACATCACCTTTGATCTCAGCGGGGGCAACCTCCACTACATCGAAGGCCAAAGCATTGGCATCATTCCAGATGGAACCGATGCCAACGACAAACCCCACAAACTCCGCCTGTACTCGATAGCCAGCACCCGCCACGGCGACAACATCGCAGATGGCACAGTCTCCCTTTGCGTTCGCCAGCTCGAATACGAAAAAGAAGGTCAAACCATCTATGGGGTTTGCTCGACCTTTCTTTGCGACATCAAGCCGGGAGCCAAAGTCAAAATCACCGGGCCAGTTGGCAAAGAAATGCTTCTGCCGCCTGATGAGGATGCGAACATCATTATGTTTGCTACCGGCACTGGTATCGCACCGATGAGGGCCTATTTGCGCCGCATGTTTGAACCAGCCGAACGGACCAAGAATCCGGAATATCAGTTCGCCGGTAAGGCCTGGCTGTTCATGGGGGCACCCAAAACTGCCAACCTGCTCTACGAAGAAGACCTGCAGCGCTATCTAACCGACTTCCCTGAGAACTTCCGTTACACCAAAGCCATTAGCCGCGAGCAACAGAACGCCAAAGGGGGAAGGATGTATATCCAAGATCGGGTTCTCGAGCATGCCGAAGAGATCTTCACCCTGATTGAGAATCCCAAGACCCATGTGTATATGTGCGGTCTGCGGGGTATGGAGCCGGGCATTGACGAGGCGATGACGGCGGCCGCTGCGGCCAAGGGTCTCAATTGGGCCGAGCTGCGTCCCCAGCTGAAAAAAGCCGAGCGCTGGCACGTCGAAACCTACTGATCCCATCAGTGTTCGAACACACTCCAGGCCGGCGTGACAAGCCAAACCGGGCCTGAGCCGTTAAACCTGGAGCAGTGCAAGCCCGCCGATGACCTCCATCCTCACCAATCCCCTCAGGGTCGGGCTCCGCCAGGAACGGGTGATCACCCCCCAATGCCTGGTGATCTTCGGGGCCAGCGGCGATCTCACCCACCGCAAACTGATTCCGGCGCTGTTCGAGCTCTTTCGCCAGCGGCGTCTGCCCAGCGAATTTGCCATTCTCGGTTGCGCTCGACGCCCCTGGAGCGACACTGAATTCCGTCAGCGGATGCAGGAGTCCCTCAAGGATGAGATCGGCGAACACCTGCAGGCTTGGGAACAGTTTTCCCAGGGACTGTTTTACGAGCCGGTCGATCTCCAGCAGAACGACCACATGGTGCGCCTGGGCCAGAGGCTAGAGGCCATCGATCGTCTGCGGGCCACCCGGGGTAATCGCACCTTTTATCTTTCTGTTTCGCCAGAGTTTTACGGCAGCGGCTGCAAGGCACTCGCCTCTGCCGGACTGCTGGCCGATGCCGATCGCAGTCGCATCGTCATCGAAAAACCCTTCGGCCGTGACTACGGCAGCGCCCAAAACCTGAACCGCATCGTTCAGTCCTGTGCAAAGGAAAGCCAGGTTTTTCGCATCGACCACTACCTGGGCAAGGAAACGGTTCAGAACATCCTGGTGTTGCGCTTTGCCAACACGATCTTCGAGCCAATCTGGAATCGTAATTATATCTCCAATGTGCAGATCACCGCTGCCGAAACCGTTGGCGTTGAGGAAAGGGCTGGCTACTACGAATCCTCCGGCGCCCTGCGGGACATGGTTCAAAACCACCTCACCCAGATCCTGGCCCTGACAGCAATGGAACCGCCTGGTCGCTTCGATCCTGAGGCGATTCGCAATGAGAAAGCCAAGGTTTTGCAGGCTGCCCATTTGGCCGACGAAAATGAAGCCTGGAAATGTTGTGTGCGGGGTCAATACGGACCCGGTGGCACCAGCAGCCGTCCCCTGAGTGGTTACCGCCAGGAACCGGGAGTGAACCCCAACAGCACCACTGAAACCTATGTGGCCATGAAGGTGTTCATCAATAACTGGCGTTGGCAGGGGGTGCCCTTTTATCTACGCACCGGCAAGCGGCTACCCAAACGGCTCTCTGAAGTGGTCTTGACCTTCCGCAAGGCCCCGGTCCATCTCTTTGATGCCGCCGGTGGGGCACCCACCCCCAACCAGTTGATCCTGCGGATTCAGCCCGATGAGGGCGCCGAAATCAAATTTGAGGTCAAGGCCCCGGGCTCCGGCATGCGCAGCCGCCCCGTGGACATGGCTTTCAATTACGACGACTCCTTCGGTGAACCTTCCGACGAGGGCTACGTCCGTTTGCTCGCCGACGCCATGCTGGGAGAACCCACCCTGTTCACCCGCAGCGATGAGGTGGAAGCCGCCTGGCGCCTTTATACCCCCCTGCTTGCTTTGATCGAAGAGGCACCCTGGCGACTGCCGGTCCATCCCTACGAAGCTCGAACCTGGGGACCCGCCGCCGCCGATTCCCTGCTGGCCGATGACGGCTTGAGCTGGCGACGGCCCTGAAACACCGGCACCATCACACCGATTTCCTGCCAACCGATTCCAATAGCCGCGAGCCATGTCTGCCCAGCTAACGCTCCAGGCCCCCCTGGAGCTTCCCCCCGCCGATCTCACCTCCTATCTCGAACAACTATGGAGTGGCGATCTGGCCGGCAGCAACGGTGCCGCCACCTTCACCCTGGTGGTCTGGGATCCGGCCTGGCTTGAGCAGCATCTGATCCGCACTGGCCGTCTCGATGGACCGATCACCGGCTTGCTGAGCACCGAACTGCTGGAGGCGGCGCGCACATCCGTAGCGGCCTTGGATCTGCCACCGAGTACCGCTCCGATGGATCCCGCCCTGGCCTGGCGCCTCGGCCAGCTGCCAGGCGACCACAAAGCCGAAGATCTGCGTGGACGCTTCGTGGCCAGCGCGATCAGTGCCCAGATGCCAAGACGCCTGATCACCGTGGCGCCGACCCTGGCTGCGGACCATCGCCTCGAAACCCTGGTGGCGGCCTACTGCCCCCTGCCCGAAGAGGGGGGGGCTGGGGCCGCCTGCGGCGATGTCGTGGTGCTCCGGGGAGGCATGGGTTCCCTGCACCAGGCCCTTCCCCTGATCGAGCCTTTGGTCGCCCCGGAACTGCCCTGCTGGGTGTGGTGGAACAGCAGCCTGGACGAACCCCCCGAAATGTTGGAGGCCCTGGCACCCATCCCGCGGCGCCTCGTGATTGACACCTCGCTTGGCCAACCCAGCCGCTGCCTGGAGGTCCTGCTTGCCCGCATCGAAGCCGGCCAAGCGGTCAACGATCTCAATTGGCTGCGCCTGCGCAGTTGGCGGGAGTCGCTGGCGATGGTCTTCGACCCCCCAGCCCGGCGCCCTGCCCTCAACCACGTGGTTCAGCTCGACATCGATGTCGAGGGACATCATTTGGTCAAGGGTCTGCTGTTGGCCGCTTGGATGGCCGACCGGCTCGGCTGGCATTTGCTCAACAGTTCCAGCGTCGCCGACGATGGCAATGGCATAGGTGTCAGTGCCGAATTCGAGCGCACCGATGGTGTGGCAGTCAGGTTTCGGCTGATGCCCGTGCCCGTGGGGGTGGCCAAAACCCACCCCGGAGCGATCCTGGGACTCCGGCTGATCTGCAATCCCGAGGATCAACCGCCCCTCTGCGTCATTCTTTGCTCCGAGTCGGGAGGCTGTATGAGGCTTGAATCCGGTGGCATGGCCGCCATGGAGCTGGCTGAAGATGTGGTGCCCCTTCCTCTGGAAAGCGAAGAGATGGAAATGGCCCGCCTGTTGGCCGGCAGCCACGATTCCACCAATCCATTGTTAGCTGCCGCGGCACCGATCGCCGCCCGGCTGCTGCCAGGCTGAACCCCGCGCATCGTCCTTCTGAGCCTTGAGCTGCCTGATCGGGGCCCCCTGCAGCGGCAGTGGCAAAACCCTTGTGAGCCTCTGCCTGGCCGCCGCCGCCCGCGCCCGCGGCGCCCGGCTGCAGACCTTCAAAGTGGGCCCCGACTACCTGGATCCCCAACTGCTCTCCCAGGTGGCAGGGCTGCCGTGCCGCAATCTTGATCCCCTGCTCTGTGGCGAGGACTGGGTTCGCCGCAGTTACAGCTGGCATGGCGGCCAGGCCGATCGGGTGCTGGTAGAGGGGGTGATGGGTCTGTTCGATGGCCGGGGTCCCAGCAGCGAAGGCAGTTCGGCCGCCGTCGCCCAGCTCCTCGACCTGCCAGTGGTACTGGTGGTGGAGGCCTCCCGTCAGGCTGGATCCCTGGCGGCCCTCGTGCGGGGCTTCCGCGACCATGGCCCCCCCCAGGTGCGCATGGCAGGGGTGGTGCTCAATCGGGTCGCCAGTCAGCGGCATCGGGCCCTGCTGGCTGAAGCCCTCGCCGACCTGGGCATGCCCCTGTTGGGATCGTTTCCCCAAGACCCTTGCCTGGATCTGCCCTCACGCCACTTGGGCCTGCTGCCCCCCCATGATCTGCCCGATTTCAATGGGCGACTGGCCCAGTGGGCAGCGCTGGCCGAACGGCACCTGGACATGGAACGGTTTTGGGACCTGATGAAGTCGCCCCAACCAGGCAACGAAGACCCCATCCTCCATAGTCTCGATCAAGTCGCCCCCCGCGAACTGCTTCGCTCTGTGCCCTTGGGGCAACAACCGAAGGTGGCCATCGCCGCCGATGCGGCGTTCCATTTCCGCTACCCCGAAACCGCCGAGTTCCTGACGGCGGTTGGCCTTGATTCCATCCCCTGGAGCCCGCTTGCGGACGAACCCCTGCCCCAGGCCTGCGCAGCCGTCTTACTGCCCGGGGGTTATCCCGAACTCCATGGCGCCCAACTGGGTCAGGCGCGACGCAGCCTCTGCCAGTTAGCGGCCGCCGTTGACGGGGGTCTGCCCCTTGTCGCCGAATGCGGAGGCTTGATGCTGCTGGGCGAAGCCTTGCAGGATGCAGCCGGCACCTGGCAGCCGATGGCGAACATCCTGCCCTTCAGGGCCCAAAGGGGAGAATTGAGTCTCGGCTATCGGCGGGCCACTGTCAGCGCCAACAGCCTGCTGCTTCGCCGTGGCGAAACATTGACCGGCCACGAATTCCACCGCTGGCAACTGCTTCCCAAAGCTGGCGTTACGGTGTCAGAAGGTGCTGTGGCCGGACAGCCAGAATTGTGGCAAGTTGAGGGTTGGGGATCACCGAGGAGATCCGAGGGTTGGACTACGCGCAACGTTCACGCAAGCTGGCTTCACATCCACTGGGGTGGATGCCCGGCGATTCCATGGCGCCTGGCGGCTTTAACCGGGCCCGCCGGGCCGAGCAGGATAGCCGCAGGTTTCTCGTTCCCCCTGAACCTCGCTCTCCCGCCGCCCGCGAACGCTGGCGCCTGACAGTGCGAGGCAAAGTGCAAGGGGTGGGCTACCGGGCCAGCTGCCTCCGACGCGCAACCGATCTTGGCCTCAGCGGCTGGGTGCGCAACATGGTTGACGGCACGGTGGAAGTGGAAGCTGAGGGGACCATCCAGGCTCTCACCGAACTGCGCCTGTGGTGTGAGAAGGGGCCCCGCCATGCCCAGGTGAGCAACGTGGCCAATGCCCTGATCCCCGCCACCGGATCCGATTGGTTTGAGATCCGTCCCTGAACGGCCACCTCGGTCCATGGGATTGGCTGGAGTTGGTGGTCCTGGGTCTGACCATTGCCTTCAGCCCTCCCCACCTCGGACTCCTGTTTTGGCTGATGCTGGGTCCCCGTGGCGTGATGCGAGCGTCGCTGTTGGTGGCCAGTTGGCTGGCCATCGCCGCCTTGACGATCGGGCTTGTCGCCATGGTGGTTCAAGGCTCCCTTGGGCCGCTGTGGATTCTGCCTGCGGCAGCAACGGAGCTGATGTCCCCCCTCATCGATGCTCTCGCCGCCGGGGCTCTGGTGACCGTTGCGGTATGGGCCCTGATAAGTGGCCATGGGGAACCTGCGCAGCGTGAGGGTGGGTTTCAGCGCCTGCTTCAACTGCCACTGCCTGTGCTGCTGGCCTTGAGCTGCGGCTGGCAGCTCCTGAGTCCAGAAGATGGCTTGCTGTACGCCAAGGCCCTGAACCAGCTCAGGCAAGGCGGAATGGAAGGCCCTGAACGGTTTGCTGCCATCGCTTTGCTCTGGCTGGTCAGCAGCAGCTTGATGGTCCTGCCCCTAGTCCTGCTTGTGGCCCTGGGACCGATAAAAGTAGGTCGTTTGCTCGAACCCTTGAAGCGAGGACTTGAAAATCACGGTAAATCGATTGTGGTAATCCTGAGTTTGAGCTTGGCGGGCTATCTCGGCTGGCAGGGCTGGATCGGTTGGCAAGCGATAGGCTAATTCGGCACACAACAAGCCCAACATTTATTTCCTTACTTCAATTCTCCCCATTCAGCCATTGCAGCCAAAGAGCCTCTCGACCCGGAGGTCCCGGCTGGGCCATCAGGGCCACTGCCTTACTGGCACGGCTAACGGCCACATAAATGAGACGGCGCCGCAGCAGGCGATCGGCGGGGGTGAAGACATCTCCATCCACAAAAACCTCCCCAAACGTGCTCCCCTGGCTGCGATGCACCGTCAGGACCGATGCCGGACCTAGGGGAGCGAAGGCATCACGCACCTGATAGTAATGGCGCCAGATCCAGCGAGCTTGCCCCTGATCAGCGGCAAGGGCCTGGGATCGCAGGCTCCTTAGGGCGGCCTCCAACTCCCCCCTCGCCTTGGACGCGATTGGAGGCATCAGCCTCAGATGAAATTCCCCCTCACCGGTATGCACCCGCAGGTTGAAGGTTTCGATCAAGACCGTCGGAGCAGCAGTGCCGAAGGCACTCAGATCACATAGTTCGGGCTCAACTTCGAGCACCTTCAATTCACGGTTCGATCCCAACACCAATTCGCTATCGCCAACAGCCTCCGAGGGCTCACGACAGGCGGGACCCATGACCGCTCCTCTCGTGATCAACATCTCCCCTGGCAGCACCGGTTTGCCGTCAGCCTCATCCCCATGCAGCGCCCGGCGGGCGATCGGCACGAGGCGTTCGAGCGAACGATTGGTGTAACAAAGAATCCTGGCCAGATTGGGATCCTGGGCCTCAGCACAGCGGCGCAGGGCCGCTTGGGCCGCTTCCAACCAAGCGCTCCTTTCCCAAAAAGCCACCCGACTGCCCTGGGATTCGAGCGCCGGCAGGACGGGCGGGGCTTCGCAGGGAAGGGCACCCGTGCGCAGTCCGCTGGCTAAACGCAGAACAGCCCCGCTGTGGCGCACCACCTGGGTGAGGGCAACCGAGCGGGCCTTCAGGCCGCTGAACACAGGACTAACGGCATCCGAGATTGGGGGAAGTTGGCCCGGATCACCGACAAAGACCAATCTGGTCGCGAAGGGATGGGCGCAGCGCAGGGTGATCTCCAGCAGGCTGCTGTCGAGCATCGAAGCCTCGTCGATCAACACCAGAGCCAGTGACTCCAGGGACCTGGCGGTCTGGACCGTTTCCTGACAGATCTCAAGGTCGTCTTGGCGCCTCAGTTTGAGGCGCAACAGACGATGCAAGGTGGAGGGATACCAGGTGGCACTCAGACCAGCGCGTTGCAGGTGCTGCCTGAGCACGTCAACTGCTTTATGGGTTGGGGCTGCAACCGTCCAGCACAAACCCAGGGCTTCAGCCTCGGCCAAAAAGCGCATCGACAGAAAGGTCTTGCCCGTACCAGCGAAGCCGCTCAGCACAAAGGGATCTCTGGCAAGATCGTCCGCAAGCCAGTCCTGGAAAGCCGCAAAGGCGAGATTTTGCTCCTGGCTGAGCGACGAAACGATCAACCGAGAGACAGGGGAATCGGGGCTGCGTTTTGGGTCAAAAGCTGGACTAGATGCAAGGGTGATCCGACGAGGGCCAGACCGGTAAGGGCAACGGCGGGACCGATCAGACTGCCAATCAGAACCTCCCTGCGGGTATGGCCCAGATTTTCCTTGAGCGGCCAATGGGAGCCGCCAACGGAGGCGGGCTCAGGATTGCTGCCTTCCTGGCTCCAAAGCGAAGCTGGCAATTGGTTGACCCGAGCGGCCGTTAGCCCAGCTGCGCGACGGACGCCACTGGCGTCATAGAGGACCACAAAGGACACTGCCGCCGCCAAGGCGAACAGGGGCGACTGAAAACCCTCGTACCAACCAATGGCCGCCGCAGTGCCTGTCATCAGGGCGGCGTGGCTTGAAGGCATGCCACCGGTTTCCAGCAGCACCGCAGGGCGCCAACGGCCATGGAGGGAGTACTCAACAAAAAGCTTGGAAAGCTGGGCCACACCACAGGCCGCCAACCCCCACCACAACACAGAGTTGTCGAAAAGGTCACGCAGCATCAGCAGCAAGTGACCGGAGTCAGGAGTCATGGAAACTGTCATCGATCGCGACTTGTGATGAAATCAGCCAAAGCCAGGAGGGGTTGGGCTTGGACTTGCCAGGGTGCCAGAGAGGCCTTGGCCTCGGCGACCAACCGATGGGCCCGCTGCTCTGATTCTTGCAGCCCCAACAATTTTGGATAGGTCGTCTTGTCCACAGCCTCATCCTTGCCTGCCGTTTTACCCAAAACCTCGCTGGAGGCGGTGACATCAAGAATGTCATCAATGATCTGGAAAGCCAGACCAATGCCCCGGGCGTAGGTCCTGAGGGCGGCGAGCAGTTCCTGGGAGGCCCCCCCCAGCAAGGCGCCACAGATCACACAGGCCCGCAGCAGGGCACCCGTCTTATGAAGGTGAATGTATTCAAGGGTTTCCAGATCGACCCGTTTGCCTTCGCTTTGCAGATCAACCACCTGGCCACCCACCAGCCCTGGAGCCCCAGAAGCCAGGGCAAGCTCGCCGACAACGGCCAACAACCGTTCAGCGCTGACCCCTGGGCTGCGCAGGGAGACCATCTCAAAAGCGCGGGTTAAAAGGGCGTCCCCAGCCAGAATGGCAGTTGCTTCCCCGTAGACCTTGTGGTTTGTGGGTCGGCCGCGGCGCAGATCATCGTTATCCATGGCGGGCAGATCGTCATGGATCAGCGACATGGTGTGAATCATTTCCAAGGCGACCGCCGTCGGCATGGCGACCGCAGGATCGCCCCCCGCCAGCTCACAGGCAGCCAGGCACAAAATGGGGCGTAAACGCTTGCCTCCGGCCAACAGCGAATAGCGCATGGCCTCCCGCAGGGTTTCGGGGTGTTCCGGAGGCAAGGAGGCATTGAGAGCGGCCTCCACCTGGGGCCGGGTGGCCTCGAGATAGGCGCCGCAATCGAAAGCCGGGCTCACGGCCACGGACATGGGTGCGATGAAGGTAAGGCGGGATTCTCTCAGCCCAGAGTCCATACGGGAGCTGAATCAGCGCAATTGACATCGAGCCAAGGGTTGGACCAGGAATCGATTTTCGACAGCTGGGGGAGGTTGCAGGGCTGGTTCAACCAGCCCCAGGCTCATACCAGCAAGTCCTGGAGGGTTTCAAAGCCCAGATCGTGCTGCTGGCACCAGGCGACAGTGGTGTTAACCAGCAGCATCGCCACGGTCATCGGACCCACACCGCCTGGTACTGGGGTGATGGCCGCCGCCAACGGCTCAACCTCCTCGTAACGCACATCGCCACAAAGTCTGCCTTTGTCCTGGGGTTCCTTTTGCGGATCAGGAGGCAGGCGATGAATCCCCACATCCACCACCACCACCCCGGCGCTGACATGTTCAGCACCGATGAGGCGAGGACAGCCCGCTGCCACCACCAGCACCTCGGCCTGACGGGTCAGGGTCGCCAGATCCCTTGTGCGGGAGTGGGCGACGCTCACCGTCGCCTGGCCGGCCTGCAACATCAGGGCCATCGGCTTGCCCACCAAGATGCTGCGCCCCACCACAACAGCCCGCTTTCCCTGCAGATTCACATCGGCCTTGGCTAGCAGCGCCATGACCCCGGCGGGCGTGCAACACCTTGGTCCTCTCTCCCCTTTAAGCAAACGCCCCAGGTTGAGGGTGTGCAACCCGTCTGCATCCTTCTTTGGATCGATCGCAGCCAGTAAGGGCCCTTCGTCGAGACCCTTTGGCAGCGGCAACTGCAACAGAATGCCGTCAACCCGTGGATCAGCATTCAACTGCTCGATCGTGGCAAGTAGCTGGTTGTTGAATATGTCCGCCGGCAGATGGTGGACAAAACTACGGATGCCGACCCGGTCACAAGCTTTTGCTTTGTTGGCTACGTAGACGCCACTGGCCGGATCCTCCCCCACCCGCAGCACCGCCAATCCAGGTGGCCGGCCGGCCCGACCCAGACCGGCGCTGATCAGAGCAGCCAGGCGCTGCTCAATTGAGGCGGCCAGGAGTTTCCCGTCAAGAACGGCAGCCATGGGCAAGGTCGGTCTGGTTCCAGCATGCAATGCCAAGGGCAAGCAGGGCCAAGGACAAGCAGGCCGCTGGCTAGCCTTATTGCATGGCAAAGGGCCTGCAGCGTATCCGGCTCTACTGGCGGCAACTGCTCCGCCTAGAACGTCCCCGTCAGGCCCTAGTGCGCTGGCGGGCAGGCGGCTTGGCCGCCTTGCTGCTCGCCTGTTTGGCAGTGGCCCTGATCAGCAGCTGGCCCTGGCTGGTGGAACCCAGTCCCCGCATCGGCATGGCATCGCCATTTACGGTCCTGGCTCCCAAGGATGCCCGTGTCATGGACAACACGGCACTGGAGGAACGGCGCACCCGGATGCTGCCGCGCACAAGAGTGCAGGTGGTCGACCAAGGGCTGACCCTGGTCCTTGAGGGCCGACTCAATCGGCTGCTTGAGGACCTGCGCAATGAGATGCGAAATAGCCAACCCAAGCTCGATTCCCTTAATTTGCGCCGCGAAGAACGTCTATGGCTCGCAAGCCTTCGGGCTCCGGCCCTGATGGCCTGGGAGCAGGCAGTCCAACAGGCGCAGCGCCGCATGCTGAGTCAGGGGGTGGTGGCCAACCTGGCGGAGCACACCTTGTTACAGGCTGCCAAATTGCAACTCGAAGACCAAGGAGCAGCAGCCCGGAGCCTTGGCAGCAGGCTTGTGGTCACCAGTTTGCGCGGCAAAACCAATCTGCGGGACGATCCTTTCTTGAGCCAGCGGCGCATTGCCGATCTCGTCAGCAGCCAGGGGCTACCCACCATCAACATCCAGCGTGGAGATCTCATCACCCGCCAGGGGGAAACCATCACTCCCCAGGCTTTTGATGTCCTGGACTACTTCGGGTTGATCAATCGACGGCCGAGGCCCCTGGCCTGGTTCAACCGTTTTGCTGAAGCCCTGGCGGCCTGCATCACCATGCTGTTGGTGATGCGCCGCTGGCGAGCCAGCCTCGAACCGCGCCAGGGTCTCCTGGCCCTGTTCATGTTGCTGGTGGTTCAGGCGTTCAAACTCTGGCTCGGGCCGATGGCAAGCCCCCTGGCCCTGCTGCTGCCACCAACCCTGTTGCTGGCCCAGGGGCTCGGCACCATGGCCGGACTCGCCTGGCTTGCGGTGGGAAGCATGCTCTGGCCCTACCCGTTAACCGCAAATCTTGAGGGTCGACTGCTGGTGGCGGCTCAATTTGCAGCCCTAGCTGCCATCCTGGCCGGACGCCAACGCAATCGTGCCCAGCTACTACAACTGGCCGTACTGCTGCCTGCCGGGGCTTTGGTACTGCAATGGCTTTGCGTGCAATTGGCCAACTTCGCTGGGGTGGAGGAAGGTCGTTTTCCCCTCAACGGCGATTTGCTGAACGAATCATTGTTGGTCGGTGGTTTGTTGATGGCAGGCCTGCTGCTGGCGCCCTTGATGGAGAGTTTCTTCGGCCTGCTTACAAGGGCCCGGCTGATGGAACTGGCCGATCTGGAGAGGCCCCTGCTGCGTCGGCTCTCTACCGAAGCTCCCGGCACCTTTGAGCACACCCTGATGATTTGCGGCCTGGCCGAGGAGGGTGCAAGGGCGATCCAGGCCGATGTGGATCTGATTCGCACCGGCGCCCTTTATCACGATGTCGGCAAACTACACGGTCCTCAATGGTTTATTGAGAACCAGGAGGATGGCCTCAACCCCCATGAAAGCCTCAACGATCCCCTCACAAGCGCCGCCATTCTCCAGGCCCATGTTGACGAGGGTTTACGACTGGCCCGGCGCTATCACCTGCCCCGTCCCCTTTCAGATTTCATCCCGGAACATCAGGGGACATTGAAAATGGGCTATTTCCTGCATCAAGCACGGGAGTTGGACCCAGCCGTGCCGGAATCCCGCTTTCGTTATGCCGGACCGATTCCCCGCAGCCGTGAAACGGCGATATTGATGATGGCCGATGGCTGCGAGGCCGCCCTGCGCTCCCTGCCTCAGGGAACCAATGAAGCGGAAGCCGCCGCCACGGTGCGTCGCATTGTCGAAGCCCGTCAAAATGACGGCCAACTTGCCCTTAGCGGCATTGGTCGGGCCGAACTTGAATTGGTGATCCGTGCGTTCGTAAGGGTTTGGAAGCGGATGCGGCATCGGCGCATTGCCTATCCGATCCCGGCGCGCAAAGCTTTCAGTGCTTGAGGCGATCCCCCAGCTGCGCTGGCCACCGCTTTTGCATCCACTGCCCCAGCGCCAGCCCCAAGGCCGCGAAGAACAAGCCGCTGAGCAGTTCCAACAACCAGCAGGCCAGGGCTACCCACCAACCGCTTCCCTGGATGCGGTTGTGCAGCGCCAAAATCCAGCCACTAAATGAGGTCAGAGAACCGCAAAACCCCACACCCCCGACCAACAACCAGGCCCTTGGACGGCCAGCGGCCGTGGCGCTTAGCCAACCCAACACAAACGCTCCCAGCAGATTGACCACGCTGAGATCGTCGACAAGCCAGCGCAGCAGACTGCCCGGAATGGCCCCAAGGGCCACAAGCAACAGATCGGCAAGCAACCGACCCAGAGAAGGGCTTGCCAAGGACGCAGACCCAGCGGACTTCGGCAGCGGCAGGCTCATCGCCCCAGGGCCAAACCCGCCATCAACGCCAAAGAGCCGCCCAGCAGGGAACCAAGCGCCAACCTCACCAGGGTGCCTGGAGCCCTGACGCTCAACAACTCGACCATCAAGGTGGAAAAGGTGCTGAGACTGCCCAAGAAACCCGTGATTAGCAACAAGCTGGCCCCAGGGGGGGCGTCTGGACGCTCCAGAACCGGGAGCAGCCAACCGAGGGCAAAACAGGCCAGCAGATTGACGACCAAGGTGCCCCAGGGCCGCGATGGCAGACGGTCCGTCAGCTGATTGACCAAGAGGAATCTCAGACAGGCTCCCGGCACGGCCCCGGCGGCAACAAGCAGGGCCTGACTCGGAATCATCCTTGCTGGGTACGCCTGTCATGGCGATTGTGAAGCATCTGACTGATCTTGCGCTGCAGCACCACGAGAGCCGGGACAAGGGTGATGGCATTGGCCACCATCACGGGACCATCGTGGATGATGAAGCCATAAAGGCCCCAACAGGCGATGCCGACACTGAGCAACAGATACATCCTCAGCGAGATCGCTGTGGTGTCCCCTGTCCGTATGGTTTTGATCGCTTGGGGGAAAAAACTCAGGGTCGTCAATGTGGCGGCCAGATAACCGAGCAGAGTGACAGCAGGGGGGTGGGTCATGGTAATAGGAGACTCCGGGTCCCACATCCTGCAGGATTGCACGGGCTCGCCTCAGGCGCAGCAAGCAACGATCGACATGACACTAAGCATCGAGGAGCTGCAAGTCCAATTGCAACCCGAGTGGCGCCAATGACAGATGTTCAACGGCGTAGGCTACGAGTTTTGTATCGTTCCTTACTTAACGCAGGATAGTGCCGAAATGGGACTGGTCCCAGGGGCCATCGTTACACGAGGTGCCAAACGGCACATGAGCTTTGCTTAGTGGTTGCTTGATTGAAATTGTCTCTAGCTTGGCTTTGTCCGATCCCAAGGCATGTTCCAGCCCAACCCCAAGACCGACCCCTACGGTGAGCGAGAGATCCGTAGGCGGCTTGCGCCCAACAGCTGGTTGAAATTTCTGCAGCTCGGCCTGACAGGGCTCCTGGTATTAATGGGCTACTGGCTCGCCATCAAAACTAGTGACAATGGCCATAGCATTAAATACCTCGATCAGCGAATCCGCACCCTGGAAACCAGTCGAGGGCCTGACCAGTACCTCAAGCTGCAGGGGCAACTGCGTGCGATGACCGAACGACTCCAGACCCTGGAGGCAGAAAATGATCGACTCCAGTCCATAGAGTTGCGTCTAAGCCAAGAAAGGCAAATGCGCTTGCTCCAGCAAGCCACCCCGCAGTCCAAACCAAACCCGGTGGCACCCAGCTCCCCAGGCAAGCGGATGCCTTACATGGTTCCCGTGCCCCAGATGCCCGAGAGACTTCCATCTGCTACCACCCCCCGCAGCCTGCAGAAGCCACCCGCAGGATTAGGCAGCAGCCTAGCAACTCCATAAATGACCCAGACCTTATTCAACCCTTGACCGCATTGGCGGTAGCGCTAGGAAGTATGTAGCGCTGCAACAAAATAAATACCAATAAAACAGGCAGAATTGATACCATGGCACCTGCGGCAACCAAGCGCCAATCGAGAGAAAAACTACTGGAAAGCTGCTGCAAGCCTAGGGGTAGAGTATAAAGATTAGAATCGTCAATAATTATCAAGGGCCACAAAAAGTCACCCCAAGTTCCGATAAAGACAAACATAGCAAGTGTAATTAAATCTGCTTTCGCGGCAGGTATCATGATATTCCACCATTCCCCCAAGGGACTACAGCCATCGATACGCGCTGCCTCCTCAAGTTCTACCGGAACTGTCAGAAAACTCTGGCGCAGCAAAAAAATT
>Ga0209298_10001041_pt1 | contig 18408 bp, 17 predicted proteins | sample S_140806_EF_Meta_FD_187325 | JGI IMG/M metagenome (GOLD analysis project Ga0209298, IMG submission 187325) | Freshwater microbial communities from Lake Simoncouche, Canada to study carbon cycling - S_140806_EF_MetaG (SPAdes) (version 2) | ecosystem: Environmental > Aquatic > Freshwater > Lake ...
GCGGTCATCGCCAAGTAAACCTTTAAGATACGGTCAGGTTACGACGGCCCGGACATTGTCCGGGCCGTTTGACTTCCCGTTGACCCGAGGCTTGTTGGCGAGACACTCAAGGAACTCGTCTGATGTATCGCCTCGCCCTCAACATGCTCTTCGGAGACCGCGCCAAGCTCGCGATGCTCCTGTGCGGTCTGGCCTTCTCGGCGCTGTTGATGGCCCAGCAGAGTTCGGTCTTCTTCGGCATCATGAGCTGGACGTATACGCCGATGGTCAACATCCGCGCCCAAGTTTGGGTCAGCGATCCGATGGTCGAGCAGGTCAACGACGCCAAGCCGCTCCGCGACACCGACCTGGGCCGCGTCCGCTCCGTCGACGGCGTCGCTTGGGCCGCGCCGCTGCACACCTCTTTCGTTCAGGCGCGCATGCAGGACGGCAACTTTAAGCTAATCACACTTGTCGGGATCGACGCCGACACTTTTGCCGGCGCGCCGGCCGTCCTCACCCAAGGCCGCATCGAAGACCTCCGCCTCCCGGACACGGTCATCGTCGACGAATGGGGCGCCTCGCTGATGGGACGCATGGGCGTTGGACCTGACGGAAAGCCGCGCTCCACGCCACTCAAGGTCGGCGACACCTTCGAGATCAACGACATCCAGGCCCGCATCGTCGGCATCTGTAAGGTGAAGCGCGCCTTCACCGGCGGACCGTTCGTCTATACTACCTATGACCGCGCCAAGGGCTATACCCTCGGCGCCCGTCGGACGCTGAGCTTCATGCTCGTCGAGCCGCAGAAGGGCGTGACGCCGGACGAACTCTGCGTCCGCATCGAACGCGATACGGGCCTCAAGGCCTGGACGTCCGATACCGTGATCTGGAGCTGGGGGGAGCGCAGCCTCGCCCGTAATACCTTCTGGTGGTTCTGGACCAATACCGGCATCCCGTTCTCTTTCGGCACGGCGGTGCTCCTCGGCCTGTTCGTCGGTATCGCGATTTCGGGTCAGACGTTCTACTCCTTCGTGCTCGAGAACCTGAAATACTTTGCGGCAATCAAGGCGATGGGCGCGGGCATGGGGGTCATCGCGCGCATGCTCTTTGTGCAGGCGTTCACGGCCGGCCTCATCGGCTTCGGCCTCGGCGCTGGCATGGCGCAGGCCATCGGCCGCGCGATGATCGAGAAGGGCATGCCTCCTTTCGTGATGTTCCCGCAGATCCTCTGGGCGACATTCGCGCTCGTGCTGGGTATCAGCTTCGTCTCCGCCATCATCGGCATCATCAAGGTATCGCGAGTCGATGCCGCCTCCGTCTTCCGAGGATGAGCCACGCAGCCCACACCGTCGCGGTCCGCGCCTCTGGCGTCGATATGTTCTTCGGCACGCCGGACAACCAAGTCGTCGCGCTCAAGCAGGCCGACTTCGAAGCGCGTCGTGGCGAACTCATCATGCTCGTCGGCCCTTCAGGCTGCGGGAAGACGACCCTCCTCTCCGTCATCGCTGGCACGCTCACGCCACAGGCGGGTACGGTGGAAGTCTTCGGCCAGCGCCTCGACGGCCTCGGTCAGGAAGAGCTCACGTCATTCCGCCGCAAGCACCTCGGCTTCGTCTTCCAGTCGTTCAATCTCATCCCCACGCTGACCGTCATCGAGAACGTGATGGTGCCGCTCCTGATCCAGGGTCGCCCTTACGACGAAGCCCACGCGCGTTCGCTCGCGATCATTGATAAGGTTGGCCTTAAGGGCCGCGAGGACGGTCGCCCCAACGCTCTCTCCGGTGGCCAGCAGCAGCGCGTCGCCATCGCGCGCGCGCTCGTCCACGAACCGCCGCTTCTCATCTGCGACGAACCGACCTCGGCTCTCGATAAGGACACCGGCGGTCATATTATGCAGTTGGTCCGTGATCTTTCCCGTTCGCCGGAGCGCTGCGTGGTCGTCGTGACGCACGACCACCGCATCTTCCGTTTTGCCGACCGCATCGCCGAGATGGAAGACGGCCGCATCAGCCGCGTGGTCGACGACCCGAAGCTCCTCGACACCACCCATCTCTGATTCCCCCTTATGTTCAAGAAACGCATCCTGCTCTTCGCCCTAGCTCTTGCCGGCGCCGTCGCCGCCTGGCAGCTCACCCGCGGCACTGCGAACGAGGTGCCCATCAAGCCGCCGCCCTATGAGCCCGCCATCCGCGACAAGGACGGCCTCATCGCTGCCGCCGGCCTGATCGAGGCCGCCGCCGAGAATACTCTCCTAGGATCCCCCACCTCCGGCACCGTCGCCAAGGTCCATGTGAAAGTCTGGGATAAGGTGAAGGCCGGCGACCCGATCCTCACGCTCGACGAGCGAGACCTCCGCGCCCAGCACGCTGTGCAGAAGGCCGCGGTCTCCGCCGCCGAGGCCTCCGCGGAGCGAGCCGAAGACGCCGCTCGTCGCTGGACCGGCATCAAGGACAGCGGTGCGGTCTCCGCCTCCGAACTCCTTTCCTACCAGATGGCCGCCAAGGAGGCGAAAGCGAAGCTCGCTCTCTCCAAGGCACAACTCGACCAGACCGCGGTGCTCCTCGATCGCCTCGTGCTGCGTTCCCCCATCGCCGCCACGGTGCTCCAAGTCGGCGTCCGCGCTGGCGAATTCGTGGTCGCTGGTGCCAAGGCCCCCGTCGTCCTCGGCGATATCTCCACCTTACAGATCCGTTGCGACGTCGATGAACAGCTGGCCACGCGGATGCGCGAAGGGCTTCCCGCCAAGGGCTACCTGAAAGGCGAGAGTTCCCTCGCGGGCGGCAAGGATCGCTCCATCTCCCTGAAGTTCGTCCGGATCGAGCCCTTCGTCATTCCGAAGACCTCGCTCACTGGCGCGAGCATCGAGCGTGTCGACACCCGCGTCCTGCAGGTCATCTACTCGTTCGACCGTCCGACGGGCCGCGCCCTCTTCGTCGGCCAGCAGATGGACGTCTATATCGACGCCTCCCAAAATGCTCCGGGTAAATAAGACGTTCCTCCTCGCGGCGCTCGTCCTCGCGGGCTGCGCGCACGACCCGATGGCGAAGCCCAAGGTTCCCGTCCCGCCGGCGGCGTTCTCGCAGTCCGGAGCCATGGCCGATGCGAAGTGGGCCGAAGCCTTCGGCGACTCTGCGTTGATCGAGCTCATCGCGCAGGCGCGCCACAATAGTCCGGACCTCGCCATCGCCCGTGCGCGCCAACGTGAAGCGGTCGCGCTCCTCCTCGTCGCCAACGCCGGCGACCAACCCGCGGTCTCCGTCGGCGCTGGTCTCGAATCCTCCCGTATCTCGCTCGACACCGGCCGCACGCCGGTAGGCTTTGGCATCCCGCGTCGTACCGATGTGGGTGCCGTCGGCGTGAAGGCCTCTTGGGAGCTCGACCTCTGGGGCCGCGAGGCTGCCAAGACCAAGGCCGCCGAGGCCGATTCACGTGCGGCTAAGTTCACGGCGGAGCAGGCCGATCTCGCCCTCTCGGCCGAAGTCGCGCGCCTCTGGTTTGCCGTCCGTGGCGCCCGCGAACAGGTCGCTTTCCTTGAGACCGAATTCTCCACGCGTTTCCGTGAGATGGAAATCGTCGAGAAGACCGTCAGCGCCGGCTTGCTCGATTCCGACCCGCTTTCCTCTGCGCGCCTCGCCGCCGCGCAGGCCAAGGTCGACGAAGGCCTCGGCCGCCGCCGCCTTGCTTCCGCAGAGAACGCACTGCGCGCGCTCATCGGTTCCGCCCCGGGCGAGAAGCTTCCTGATGCTAAAGGTTCCGCCGCGATGCCGACCTTCGGCGCGGGCGTGCCTTCGGAGCTCCTGCTCCGACGTCCGGACCTCGCCGCCGCCGCCGCGCGTCTGGATGCTGCCATCTCGCGCGAAGGCGCCGCCATCGCTGACTTCTATCCCTCCGTGACGCTCAACGGCCAGGCCGGCTGGCAGGCCGATCCCGCTTCGCGCATCGGCCGTGGCTCGTCCAGTTTCTGGTCGCTCACGCCTTCGGTGGATTTGCCCGTCTTCGATGCCGGTCGTCGCGAGGCTGGCCTTGAGGTCGCCCGGGCGCGCATTGACGGCTCCGCCGGCGAGTGGACCAAGGCAGTGCTTGGCGCCTTCCGTGAAGTCGAGGACGCCCTCGCCGATCTCCGCGAGCTCGCCCTGCAGGAAGAACTTACGGGCCGCGTGCTGCAGGCCGTGCGAGTCCGACTCGCTAACGCCGAAGCCCGTCGCAACGCCGGTATCGCGAACGAGAATGAGATCATGGCCGCGCGTCGGGATGAAGCCCTGGCCGCTCGCACGCTTTCGTTGGTGGTGTGGGAACGCCGCCAGGTCGCGGTGCGACTCGCCGCGGCCACTGGTGGTGGCTGGGCCGCGAAGTAATCCTGCCAAAGAAGAAGGGCGTCCTGGTGGACGCCCTTTCTGTTTCTCTCCAGGCGCTTAGGCCTTGATCTGCGGGCGCTTAGGATCCGGCCAGTCGATATGGAAGAACTCGCCGCGGGGCTTGTCCTTACGCTCGTAGGTGTGGGCGCCGAAGTAGTCGCGCTGACCCTGGAGCAGGTTCTGCGGGAGGTTCTCGGTGCGGTACGAGTCGAAGTACGAGAGCGCCGAACCGAGGGTCGGCACGGGGATACCATGCTTCACCGCGAGGGCGATGACCTTGCGCCAGTTCTTCTGCGCCTTCTTGACGGTCTTCTTGAAGTACGGATCGAGGAGAAGGTTATCCAGCGAGCGCTTCTTGGCGAAGGCTTCGGTGATCTTCTGGAGGAAGCTGGCTCGGATGATGCAACCGCCGCGCCAGATCTGGGCGATTTCGCCGAAGTTGAGCTTCCACTTGTACTCGTTCTGCGCCTCGCGCATGAGCTGGAAGCCTTGGGCGTAGGAGCAGATCTTGGAGCAATAGAGGGCGTCGCGAATCTGTTCGATGATTTTAGCGCGGTCCGGATTGGTCATTGCGCGCTTCGGGCCACGGAGGACCTTGGCGGCTTTGACGCGCTCATCCTTCACGGCGGAGAGACAGCGAGCGAAGACGGCTTCGGCGATGGTCGGGGCGGCGACACCCATGTCGAGGGCGTTGGCGCTCGTCCACTTGCCCGTGCCCTTCTGGCCGGCGGTGTCGAGGATGACGTCGACCAGCGGGACGCCGGTCTCCGGATCCTTCTGCTTGAGGACCTTGGCGGTGATTTCGATGAGGAAGGAGTTCAGGTCGCCCTTGTTCCATTCTTCGAAGGTGGTGCCGATTTCGTCCGGGGTCATGCCGAGCAGGCCGCGCATAAGGTCGTAGGCTTCGCAGATCATCTGCATGTCGCCGTACTCGATACCATTGTGGACCATCTTGACGTAGTGGCCGGCGCCGTCGGGGCCGATATGGGCCACGCAGGGGACACCGCCCTTGATGGGCTTGCCGGGCTTGGCGCCGGTGAGCTCGACGCCGGTGACGGCATCGACCTTGGAGGCGACGGCTTCCCAGATGGGCTTCAGTTCGGCCCAGGCGGCGGCATCGCCACCGGGCATGAGGGACGGCCCGAAACGGGCGCCTTCTTCGCCGCCAGAGACGCCGGATCCGATGAAGCGGAGGCCCTTGGCCTTGAGTTCGCGTTCGCGGCGGATGGTGTCCGTCCAGAGGGCGTTACCGCCGTCGATGATGATGTCGCCCGGCTCGAAGGCCGCGGCGAGCTCGTTGATCACGGCGTCGGTCGGCGCACCGGCCTTGACGAGGATCACGGCTTTGCGGGGCTTCTTAAGGGAGGCCGCGAAGTCCTTGATGGTCGGGCAGCCGGTGAGCTTTCCCGGGGTATTCGGGTTTTCCTTCACGAACTCGTCGGTCTTGGCGGTCGTGCGGTTGTACACCGAGATCGCGAAGCCGTGGTCGGCGATGTTGAGGGCGAGGTTCTGACCCATGACGGCCAGACCGATGAGACCAATGTCGGATTGCATAAGAGGAGCCAATGCGAACCCCGGGGGGCAGGCATGGCAAACAAGAAAAGCCGTGTTTTCTGCAAGGTAACGGCTACTTTAGTGCAGAAGCCCCCCGCCGCATGCCCCTCCGTTTCGTCTTTTTGTTCTTCGCGACGGCGCAGGCGTTCGCCGCCGGACCTTCCGATGATCCTGTAAAATATGCGGCCGAGATCGTCCGTCGTAACGGCGGTGCCGAGCGCCTGCTGAAGACGTTTAGCCTGGCGGAGACCTACAGCACCAACGGCGGGAAGAAGAATAGCGAGCGGGTCTCAAAGCTGCAGCCCCCGGACTTATGGTATCTCGGCCAGACCGAACGGGTCTCCGAATCCGGGAAGGGCTCCGTCTGCCAAGATGTCTGGATGTGGACGCTCGGGCCGTTGGTCGACCCGAAGACGAAACTCGCCGCGTCGCCGGATGCGGTGGTCGCCGGACGTAATGCCCACGCGCTCAAGGTGAGCGGCACCATCGAGCCTGCCATCGTCGCCTATTTTGATGCCGAGACTTACGGCCTCGTGCGCATCGATTGGAAGGGTCAGCAGTTCCTCTTTTCCGAGCCCAAGGCGTTCGATGGGGCCACGGTGCCGACCCACTGCGTCCTCTATGGTAAAGATGGCAAAGAGCGGATTCGCACCGATATACGGGCCATTACCCGCCTGGCGTCCTTGCCTCCGCTCTTGCCGTCCGGAAAGTAAGGAAGCCCGCTGGGCTTTGCCCTCGCCAGCCCACTCACACCGCTTTTGCTCATCTCTGTCATGTCCCAGCTCGTCGGCAAACGTATCACCCTCGGTATCACCGGCTCCATCGCCGCCTACAAGGCTGCGGACCTGGTCTCCCAGCTAGTCAAGTACGGCGCCGAGGTCCAAGTGGTCATGACGAAGGGAGCGACCCAGTTCATCACCCCGATGACACTGCAGGTGCTCTCGCGCCGCCCGGTGGCTTTCGATCTTTGGGCAGAGGGTGCCAACTCCATCCCGGGTCACATCGAAATCGCCGACTCCTCCGACCTTCTCTTGGTCGCCCCGCTGACCGCCCATGTGATGGCCGAGTTCGCCCACGGTCTCGCCCCCGATCTCCTGACCAGTGTCTATCTCGCGACGCGTGGACCAGTCCTCCTTTGCCCGGCGATGAACGGTAAGATGTACGAACACGCCGCCACCCAGGCCAACCTGAAGACGCTCCGTTCCCGCGGCCACGCGATCGTCGAGCCGGCCGAAGGTATGCTGGCCTGCGGTTACGAAGGTATCGGCAAGCTCGCACCGGTCGACGAGATCGTCAGCCGCGTGCTTTCGATCCTGGGCTAAGCCCGATGGACCCGCGCGCCCTCCGCCAGCGACTCGAGGTTTCGGCGAAAGCGCTGGGCTTTGATGCGTTCGGTGTCGCGCCCGTCGAAGTCGATGTCCGCGCCGACTATTTTAAGAAGTGGATCGCCGACGGGATGCACGGCGACATGGCCTGGCTGGCCCGTAATCCCGATCGCCGGACCGACGCCCGCAAGGTCATGCCGGAGGCCCGCAGTCTCGTAGTGGTCGGCCTCAACTATTACCAACCGCATCCGCCCGCGGGCTACCGTATCGCGAAATACGCGCTCGGAGCCGATTACCACGATGTGATCCTCGAACGATTGCAGCAGCTCTGCGAGGTGATGCGCGATCTCGGCGGTGAGCAGAAGCCGTACGTCGATACTGGCCCGGTGCTTGAAAAGCCTGTCGCGGCCGCCGCTGGTCTTGGCTGGCAGGGCAAGAGCACAATCCTCATCCACCGCGGCGCGGGCACCTGGCTTTTCCTCGGCGTCATCCTGACCACCCTTGAGCTAGAAGTTTCCGCCGCCAAGGAGCCCGACCGCTGTGGCACGTGTACCCGCTGCATCGACGCTTGTCCGACGGCGGCGATCATCGCTCCCTATAAATTAGATGCCCGCAAGTGCCTGGCGTACCTCACCATCGAGCACAAGGGCGCTATCCCCGTGGAATACCGCGAAGCCCTCGGCGATCGCGTATTCGGCTGCGACGACTGCCTCGATGTCTGCCCGTGGAACAAGTGGGCCGTCGCCACCCGTGAAGCCCATTTCGCCCCGCGTCCGCATCCGCCGCTTCGTGAGACGCTGGCTTGGACGGACGAGCAGTTCCTCGCGCACTTTAAGGGCACGCCGGTCGAACGCCTCGGGCTTGCCCGCTGGCGCCGCAACGCGCTCACGGTCTTGGGTAACGTCGGGGAGCGTGCCGACCTTCCCGCCGCCGAGGCGCTCCTCGGGTCCGCCGATCCGATGGTCGCGGAACACGCCGCCTGGTCCGTCGCTCGTCTGCGCACCCGCTGAACCTACGGGTTGCCTCGGCCGACTGGGTCGTCCTAATGGAAGGCGTGACTCTCGCCCAAGCCTACTACGCGCTCGCCGCCTTCCTGCTCCTTGCTGGCTGGCTTATCGTCACCGATGCGCCCGTTCTGCGTTCCTTCCGTCGTTCAAAGGGCGCCACCACTCTCCTCGGACTCGTCGCCATCGCCTGGTTCGGCTGGTGGCTGATGAACATTCCTGATGCTGATCTCGCTGGCCTGCCGCGCCTGCCAGTGGTCGCCGGCTTCATCGGCGCCAGCTTGCTGACGTTTATTTATATGCCGGATTTCTTGTCCGTGCGTGCCCTCGGCGTGATCATGCTTTTCCTTGCGCGCCACGCCTTGGATGCCGGCTATCGTCAGCTTCCCTCCAGCCTCCTCGACGCCTCGGTGAGCTACGGCTTGCTCATCCTCTTCGGCTTCTGGTGGGCCTGCTCGCCGCCGGTCTTCTGTCGTCAGTGTGATTGGGTCCTCGCCACGGCCGGCCGCCGCAAGGTTGTCGGCGGGCTGAGTCTCCTGCTGGCCGTCGCGTGCGTCGTCCAGTCCTTCCGCCTCGCGTGAGCCGCGCCCTACTCATCGTCGTCTCAGGTCCTGCCGGCAGCGGCAAGACCACGCTCTGCTCCCGGCTGACCGAAGCCTATCCGCAGGCTATCCGTCGCGTGATCACCTGCACAACCCGCGCCCCGCGCCCCGGTGAGGCGGACGGTGTGGACTACCATTTCCTGACGCGCAGCAACTTCGAGGAGCAGGTCGCCTCCGGCGTCTTCCTCGAGCACGCCACCGTGCACGGTAATCTTTACGGACCGCGGGCGGCTGACGTCGCCACGCACCTCAGCGCGGGCTTTGACGCGTTGCTCAACGTCGACGTCCAGGGCGCCGCCACGATTCGCGCCAAGGGTGCCGCTGACCCGCGCCTCGCCGCCGCGCTCGTCACGGTCTTCATCCGTGTGAGCGATCACGCCGAACTGCTTCGTCGTCTCACCGGCCGCGGCACCGATCCAGCCGATGAGATCGCCCGCCGCGTAGCCGCCGCCGAAGAGGAGATCCGCCACGCGGGCTCCTACCAGCATGTCATCGAGAGCGGCAGCCGCGAAGCCGACTTCGCCGCACTGCAAAGTATCTACCTCGCCGAGAAGGCCCGCCGCCCATGATGGAAAAGAACGACATCGCGTCCGTCCTCGACGAGATTGCCACTTTCATGGAGCTGACCGGGGAGAATCCGTTCAAGATCCGCGCCTACTCCGCCGGCGCCCGCATCCTCGAGAATATGACCGAGGACCTTGGCGAGCTCATCGATAGCGGCAAGCTGGCCGACATCCCCGGACTCGGCGAAGCGCTCGTCGACAAGATCACGACGCTCCGTCGCGACGGCGTCCTGCCTTTCCATCAGAAGCTCAAGGCTTCGATTCCGGCCGGACTCCTCGAGGTGATGCAGATTCCTGGCCTCGGCCCGAAGAAGGTCCGCGCGCTCTGGACTCAACTCTCCGTCGAGGATCTCGCGAAGCTGAAGGAGGTCTGCGACTCCGGCGCCGTCGCTGAGCTCAAGGGCTTCGGCGAGAAGACGCAGGAAAAAATCCTCGAAGGCATCAAGAACCGTATCGCCTACGGCAAGCGCCACCGCTGGTACGAAGCCGCCGCTATCGCCGAGCCGATTCTCGCCGGCCTCCGCGCGCTGCCGCAGGTCTCGCTCGCTGAATCTGCCGGTTCGCTCCGTCGCGCCCGCGAGACCGTCGGTGACCTCGACTTCCTCGTAGCCTCGTCGGAACCCAAGCCGATCATGGATTGGTTCGTCGCTTATCCGGGCGTCAAGGAGGTCACCGCCCATGGCGAGACCAAATCCAGCGTCCGTTTCGAGAACGGCCTGCAGGCCGATCTCCGCGTCGTCCCGGCCGAACAGTTCTATTTTGCGCTGCATCACTTCACGGGCTCCAAGGAGCATAATGTCGCCATGCGCCACCGCGCGCTTGGCCGCGGTCTCAGTATGAGCGAGTGGGGCTTCAAGTCCGTCGACGAGAAGTCCGTCGCCCCTGGCGCTACGAGCGAAGAAGAAGTCTTCCGCGCGCTTGGCTTACCGTGGATCCCGCCCGAACTTCGCGAGGGTAACGGTGAGATTGACGCCGCCGAAGCCGGCAAACTGCCGAAGCTTGTCCAGCTCTCCGACCTGCGCGGCGTCTTTCATAATCACACGACGGAATCCGACGGCGACCATACGCTTGATCAGATGGCGGCTGCGGCGGAAGCCCACGGTTGGGAATACCTCGGCATCTCCGATCACTCGAAGTCTAGCTTCCAGGCTGGCGGTCTCGACGAGGCTCGCCTGGAGAAGCAGCTCGAGGATATCGCCAAACTCAATACCTCGAAGAAGTATCGCGTGCGGGTGCTCTCGGGCAGCGAAGTCGACATCCTCAAAGACGGCACGCTCGACTTCACGGACGACGTACTCGCTCGCTTGGACTTCGTCGTGGCCTCGGTGCACAACCTCTTCACCTTGGATCGCGAGGCCCAGACGGCGCGCATCATCAAGGCCATCGAGAGCGAACATGTCGACATGATCGGCCATCTCACCGGCCGACTGCTCAACAAGCGCGAGCCTTACGACGTTGATATCGCCAAGGTCATCGACGCTGCCGCGGCCAACGACACGATCATCGAGCTCAACGCCAACCCGTGGCGCCTCGACCTCGACTGGCGCTGGTGGCGCCGTGCGGCCGAGAAGGGCGTGCTGTGCTCGATCAATCCGGACGCGCATGACATCGACCAGCTAGCCTTCGCCGCCCATGGCGTGCGCATTGCTCGCAAAGGCTGGCTGACGCCGGAGCAGGTACTCAATACGCGTTCGCTGTCGGAAGTGCTGTCCTGGCTGGGTCGCTGAGCGCTCCTTACGGCTCGCCCTGAGGGCGCGGCCCGTCCTATCCTGCCGCATGCTGCACGATAAGCGCCGTCTGCTCCTCATCGCCGGACCTTGCTCCCTCGAATCGGAGTCCAATTGCCGGACCGTCGCTACGGAGCTCAAGGCCCTGGCCGCCCGTCATCCGGAGCTGAACATCATCTTCAAAGGGTCGTACGACAAGGCCAACCGCACCTCTCTCGGTGGCGACCGCGGACCCGGCATGCAGGCTGGCCTCGATCTCCTCGCGATGGTCAAGAAGGACTACGGTTTCAACGTGCTCACCGATATCCATGGCCCCGAGCAGTGCGAAGCCGTTGGCAAGGTCGTCGACGTGCTGCAGATCCCCGCGTTCATGTGCCGTCAGACTGACCTTCTCGTCGCGGCTGCCAAAACCGGCAAGGTCGTCAATGTGAAGAAGGGTCAGTTCCTTTCGCCGTTCGAGATGCGTTTTGTCGTCGATAAGCTCGAAGGTGCCAAGGCCGCCGAGATTTGGCAGACCGACCGCGGCACCACCTTCGGCTACCAGAACCTCGTCGTCGATATGCGCTCTTTTCCCATCATGGCCGGCTTCGGTCATCCGACGATTATGGACGCCACGCACGCGGTACAGCTTCCCGGCGCGGCTGGCGGTTCTTCCGGTGGCCAGCGCGAATACGTCCCGGTCCTCGCCAAGGCGGCCCTCGCCGCGGGTGCCGACGGGCTTTTTATGGAGACGCATCCTGATCCGCAGAAGGCTATCTCCGACGGTCCTTCGCAGGTGCCCCTCTCGGAATTCCCGGCGCTCGTCGAATCCTGCCTGCGCGTCTGGAAAGCCGTCCGCGCCTAAGCGGTCAGCTTCGCAATCGCTTCCCGATCCGGCTTGCCGCTGGCGTTCGTCGGCATGCTCGGCACAAACACGTAGCGCCGTGGACGTGCCGCCGGCTCGAGCGTTTCGCAGGCTAGGCGCAGCGCCGCTTCCGCTGAGGCGGGACCGATGACGCAGGCCGTCACGACTTCGCCCCAGCGTGTGTCGACCATGCCGAGTACAAGCGCTTCCTTCACGAGGCCGGTAGACATTAGGGCCTGCTCAACGCGTGCAGGATCCACCTTCTCGCCGCCGGTGATGATCACGCGATCGGCGCGGCCGGAAATCTTGACGTACCCATCCGGCGACACATCGCCGCGGTCTCCGCTTACCCAAGGGTTTTCGAGCGGGGCGTCTGGCCAGAGCCCGACACCGAGTGCCGGTGTGGCGATAGTGACGACCCCGTCGGCGTTCGTCGCGAAGGTCACGCCAGGCAGAGGAGTCCCGCGGACGGATTCTCCCGCCCAGATTTTTTCCGGAGGACAGAGCGCGCAGGCCGCGGCGGTCTCGGTCGAGCCATACGTCAGGAAGACGGGCAGGCGCCGCGTGCGGATTTCGGCGAGTAACGGTGCCGGCACGGACGAGCCACCGAGCAGGATGACATCGAAGGCGCGCAACCAAGCTTCGCCCTCGGCATGCGCCATTAGTCGCGATAATTGCGCCGGGACTAATGAGATAATCTTCGTGCCGGCTTTAGGAAACGCCACAGAGGGCAGGGCGGTGTTCTCGGTGAAGCGGCTGTCGATGACGAGATGCTGGCCGCCGGTGTTGCGCGCCCGGATCGCGGGCATGAACCCGCTCACGTGCCAAGGCGGGGTGCACGTCACGCCGTGCAGGATCGGCGAAAGCCCCCGGGCGACGAGCGCATCACGGAGGCCGTGTACCGCCGCCCTGAGGGTTTCTTCAGAGTGGATGATGAACTTCACTTTGCCGCCCGTGCCACCAGTCGGAATCATCACGCGCCCGCGCCAGTTTTTCGGCCAATCACAAGTGCCGAGTCCGCGTGGTTCGAGCGCGCGGCCTTTGACGATCGTGCCGCGGGGAATTTGGCGCGCGGCTTCGGCGAGATCATGTTCGGACCAGCGGGGGTTACCCAGGAACACCGGTAGGCCGGCGTCATGCGCTTGCAGGGCTTCCTGCAGGTGCGCGGCATGATCCGCGTGGAAGACCGCGACGGCGCTCATGTCAGGTCGTGCCAGAAGCCCGCCCAATCATAGCTCGGTAGGCCGCCCGCGGCCGGACCGTGTGTGTGTCGATCACGTCCGTCGCTTTCGAAACGGCCGAGCGTATCAAAGCCGACCGTCCCAGCGGACGCGTCTTGTGCGGCCAGCCAGAGCGCGCCTTGTCGGCCGATCGCGGTCTCGAAGCAGGAAGAATAGACGACGCTACCCACATGCGCGGCGCGCCACGCCAGCAGGTCGTCCCAATCTCCGGCGAGCAAAGGCTTCACGACAATCGTTCCGCTCCAGTCGACTCCGCCCGGAGTGAGGAAGGATTCGTCGAGCGCGATCTTGTCTGGTCCGAGCGAGGCGTAACCTGGATGTCCGACGGGGAGAGGTTGTTCAAGGAACTCAACCTGTGCCTGCGCGCGGGCGAACTCGGTCCAGCGTCGCGCCGTCTGCAAGTCAAGTGAGCCATTGGCATCCAGACGCAGGCGTCCCGGGAATCGGCTCAGCACTCCGTGGATGGATTCTTCCGAAGTCTCGGGCGAGATCTTGACTTTCAGTGTCTTGAAACCGGCGGCGACTTTCGCGTCGGTCTCCATCACGGAAAGCGTCATCAGTCCCGCGCAGGGTAGACTGCCGCCGAAGGTCGCGATTTTATCCCAAAGCCGACAGCTGGAGAGCGCAGACGAGAGACAAGGAAGCGGAGTGGGCGACGCATCGACGGCCGCGATCAGGTGGGGAAGGTTTCCTTGGGCTGAGCGGAGGAATTCCAAGGCCTGCTCGACGGACTCGGTCGGGAAGCCGGGCCATGGGGCAATTTCGCCGTACCCGGTGCCTTGGTCGGATTGGGTCCGCAGGATGATCCGATCCACGCTATCGACGGCGCCAGCGCCCGTCGTCACCGGCGAGCGCAGTCGGCGGCGGACGCGTTTGAAGTCGAAATAACCGCTGGTCATGGGGCGAATAGACGGCAATCCGGACAAACTCGCAAAATCAATTTGCCACCCCTCCGGGGGGTGCCTAACACCCTTTGGGGAAACCGACCACTCATGGCCTCCTCGAAATCCAAGGGCCGCGTTTCCCTAGACGAACGCTTTTACCTGTCCGCGGACGACTTCTTCCCCGCCAACGCCGGCCTCGGCCTGACGTATGACGACGTCTCCCTGGCGACCCGCTATTCCGAGGTCCTCCCCCGGATGACCCGCCTCGATTCGTCCCTCTCCGACTCCCTGGCTCTTTCCCTCCCGATTGTCTCGTCGGACATGGACACGGTCACCGAGCACCGCATGGCCATCGCCATGGCCCTTAACGGCGGCCTTGGCCTCCTTCACTATAACATGCCGGAAGCCGACCAGGTGGCCGAAGTCCGCCGTGTGAAGAACCACATCCACGGCATGATCGGCGACCCCGCGGTCGTCTCGGCCGATGACACCATCGGTCAGGTCCTCGCCCGTATCGAACGCGACGGCCTGGCCTTCAGCACCTTCCCCGTCACATCCTCCGACGGGACGCTCCTCGGCCTCCTTCCTGGTAGCACCGTCAAGGAACGCCACGGCCAGCGTAAGGTCGTCGCGGTCATGATCCCGCGCGACAAGGTCTTCACCGTCGCGGAGAAGGATCTCGGCAAGGACCCCATCGCCACCGCGGACCGTAAGTTCTCCGAACACGTCGGCCAGAACAAGCTCCTCGTGGTCGACGCCAAGAACAAGCTGCGCGGCCTTTTCACCCTGAGCGACATCGAACGCATCTCCGAAGAATCCCGCGCCCACGTCCGCCCGACCCGCGACGCCGATTTTCGCCTCCGCGTCGGCGTCGCCATCTCGGTGCCCCGCACGGCCGACGGCGAAATCGACCGTACCCGCCTGCTCGCGCACGTCAGCGCCCTCATTGATGAAGGCGCGGACGCCCTCGCAATCTCCACCGCCCACGGCCACACCAAGGGCGTCGGCGACGCGCTGCGCCTGCTCCGCAAGGCCCATAAGGACATCACGCTCATCGCTGGTAACGTCACCAGTGGCGAAGGCGTCGAATTCCTCGCCGCGGCCGGTGCCGACACCGTCAAGATCGGCCAGGGTCCTGGCTCGATCTGCACCACCCGCATCGTCGCAGGCGTCGGCATCCCGCAGCTCACCGCGCTTTACGTCGCTTCTCGCGCCGCCGCCAAGAAGGGCGTGCGCATCCTCGCCGATGGCGGCATCACGAAGAGCGGCGACATCGTCAAGGCGCTCACGCTCGCTGATGCGGTCATCCTTGGCGGACTCCTCGCCGGCAGCCGCGAAGCCCCGGGCAAGCTGATGGAGATCAACGGTAAGACTTATAAGGAATACCGCGGCATGGGTTCGCATGAAGCCATGCGCAAGGGTTCCGCCGCCCGCTACGGACACTCCGCCAGCGGCAAGTTCAGCAAGGTCGCCGCCGAAGGCATCGAAGCCCTCAAGGAAGTTTCCGGCACGGTCGACCAAGTCCTCGGCACCCTCGCCGGCGGGGTCCAGAGCGGCCTCGGCTACCTTGGCGCAGCCAACCTCGCCGAGCACCGTAAGCGCGCCCGCTATATCCGTGTCACTCCTGCTGGTCAGCGCGAAGCCGCCCCGCACGACGTCATCGAAATCAAAGCGGGCTCCTGAACACTTCCATGGCTGCGTTTTTCCGAGGGCTTCTCCTATTTATTGTCGGCGCGATTGTCGGTGCCGGCGGCATCCTGTTCTTCACGCCGAGTTTCAATGTCGTCGTCAGTCGTAGCAACGCCGCGGCCAAACCCATCGAAGTCGCGGTTGCTCCGGCCCCGCTCGTCGTCCCGGCCGTGCCTGTTGTGCCTCAGGCCTCGGCTCCAGTGGCGACTCCCGCCCCGTCGGCCGTCGCCGTCGCCCCGGTCCCGGCTCCGGCTGCGCCGGTTGCGCCTGCCGCCGCCGAACCAACCATCGACTTCAAGTCCATCTCGGAACACCTCATCCTCTGGCCGAACTCAGTCACGGTGAAGACCGCGACCACGGTCCCGGTCCTGGTCGATGGAAAGAAAACCCAGGATCTCTCGCTCGATGTCGGCACGGTGCTACAGGTCTCCAAGGTACAGGCCGATGGCTCGCTCGAAGCGCGCGCCAAGGGAGCTAAGTTCGAGATCAAGAGCAGCCTGACGGATTTCTCCGTCGAACTCGGCAAGCGCGTCTCCGAACTCGTCGCCAAGGGCGTGAAGATTGATTCACCCTTCGCCGCCGCTCCGGCCGTGATGGCACCAGTCGGAGTGCCCACGCCGGTTGTCGCTGCTCCGGCCACGACCGCTGCATCGGCGCCCGTCGTCGTCGCCGCTACTCCTTGGGTTCGGCTCGCTTTAGCGCAACGCGTCGACGTTCTTTTCGGCAACAAGCCCGAGGCCGTCATTCCCTCCGCACCTGTCGCGCCGGTCACTTCAGTTCCGGCGGCTCCAACGGCTCCAGCGGTCGCCGCTCCGGCTGCGCCTGTTGCCGAAGTCGCCCCGGCGGCTGATCCCAAGGCTGCTGAAAAGGGCAAGGATCTGGATCGTAAGATGAACCAGCTCTTCAAGTGATTCGTCCGTGAGTATCGCGAAAATCTATTCTTGGAACGTCAACGGCGTCCGCTCGGCCCTCGGCAAGGGGCTCGTCGATTTCATCTCGTCGGCTGACCCGGACGTGCTCTGTCTGCAGGAGACCAAGTGCGAGACCGCGGTCGCGTCCACGCTCGGCTTAGCCTATCCGCATCAGTTCTGGCACGAGGCCGAGAAGAAAGGCTATTCCGGTACCGCGGTGCTCTCGAAGGCCGCACCTCTTTCCGTCGCCACGGATTTCCCCGGCGACCATCCGCCCGAAGGCCGCGTGGTCACGGCTGAGTTTAAAGGCATCTTCGTTGTCAGCGCCTACGTCCCGAATTCCCAGCGCGAACTCGAGCGCCTCGACTATCGTCTGCAGTGGGACGCCGATTTCCGCAAATACCTCGCTCGCCTCGCTAAGAAGAAGCCGGTCGTGGTCTGCGGCGACCTCAACGTCGCGCACGCCGAGATCGACCTCGCCAATCCGTCTACGAACCGCCGCAACGCGGGCTTCACCGACGAAGAGCGTGAATCGTTCAGCCAGCTGCTCTCGCAACATGGCTTCACGGACACTTTCCGTGCGGAGCATCCCGAATTAGCGAAGCGGTACAGTTGGTGGTCCTATCGCCCTGGCATCCGCGCCCGCAATATCGGGTGGCGCTTGGATTATTGCCTGACGTCCGATGGCCTGAAGTATTCGCAGCCAGAAATCCACGACAAGGTCACTGGCTCGGACCACTGCCCGGTGTCGGTCCGCGTTCAGGTCGAGCTCTGATCCGCTGGCGCCGCTTCCCCGGTGAGTCGGCGCACCCAGGGCACGAGTACTAGTAATAGGACGGTCATCCCGCCCACGAGCAGCGCTTGCTGCCAGAAAAAGTGGGCGAGAGCCTGCGGGTCCTTGGCGTTGAACTCCGCCGCGACCACGCCGGCGAGTTTATTTCCGAGGGCGGTGCCGAGGAACCAGATGCCCATCACGAGCCCGGTCAGCTTTGCCGGAGCCAGTTTGGTCATGGCGCTCAGCCCGACGGGACTCAGGCAGAGTTCGCCGATGGTCTGGAGGAAGTAGACGCCGATCAACCACCAAGGACTGACCTTACCAGCGGCGGTGAGCTGCGCCGCCGGGACGAGCAGCGCGAACGAGAGCCCGAGGAAGACCAGACCCCAGACGAACTTCATCGGGATTGAGGGCTGACGTTCCCGCAGGCTGACCCAGAGCCAGGCGAATAGCGGCGCGAGCGCCAAGATGAAGAGGGAGTTGACAGACTGGAACCACGACGAGGGGAAGTCATAGCCAAGCAGCTTGTTTTGCGTGAGCTCATCCGCGAAGAGCGTGAGCGAGGAGCCGGCTTGTTCGAAGACCGCCCAGAAGAGGATCGCGCAGATAAAAAACACCAAGACGGCCGCGATTCTTCGGCTGTCTTGGTCCCTTTGCACGACGCCAAACCAGATCACGCCGACAAACGGCAGCGAAAAGACGATCGGATTGATCCAGGCGAAATAGTCCGACGCAATCATCACGCCGAGCAAGGCGGCCGTACCGAGGGCGACCAGTGCGAGCTTATCCCACGGCCTCGGCTTGTTCGCGTCCGGAGGGTGACCGATGTGCGAGAGCCAATGCCAGTGACGCAGGTACACAATCATGCCGAAGGTCATGCCGACGCCGGCCGCGCCGAAGCCCCAGTGCCAGCTATGCGTTGGGTCAAGTCCCCAGCCAGTGAGCAGCGCTC
>Ga0209298_10001042_pt1 | contig 18403 bp, 25 predicted proteins | sample S_140806_EF_Meta_FD_187325 | JGI IMG/M metagenome (GOLD analysis project Ga0209298, IMG submission 187325) | Freshwater microbial communities from Lake Simoncouche, Canada to study carbon cycling - S_140806_EF_MetaG (SPAdes) (version 2) | ecosystem: Environmental > Aquatic > Freshwater > Lake ...
CGCCTCCCCTGCTGCGTTTCGAGCAGCTCAGCAAGGTCTACGCCACACCGCGCGGGCCCTATCCCGTGCTGGAGAACATCAACCTGGAGGTGGCCCAAGGGGAATTCGTCTGCGTGATCGGCCACTCCGGCTGCGGCAAATCCACCCTGCTCAACATGGTTTCCGGTTTCGCCACCCCCAGCTCCGGTCAGGTGCTGCTGGAGGGCACGCCCATCACCAAGCCCGGTCCCGACCGGATGGTGGTGTTCCAGGGCTATGCCCTGCTGCCTTGGCTGACGGCCTATGAGAACGTGCATCTGGCGATCGATGCTGTGAAGCCCAACCTGCCGGAATCGCAGAAGCGCGAGATCGCCCTCGAGCATCTGGCCATGGTGGGGCTCAGCGAAGCGGCCAACAAGAAGATCACCCAGATCTCCGGCGGCATGAAGCAGCGGGTGGCGATTGCCCGGGCCCTCTCGATCCGGCCGGAGGTTCTTATTCTTGATGAACCGTTCGGTGCCCTCGATGCGATCACCAAGGAGGAGCTGCAGGAGGAGCTGCTCACGATCTGGAACACCCAGAAGTGCACCGTGCTGATGATCACCCACGACATCGACGAAGCACTGTTCCTGGCCGATCGGCTCGTGATGATGACCAACGGACCAGCCGCTGGCATCGGCGAGGTGCTCACGATTGATTTCCCCCGGCCCCGCAGCCGTGAGGAGATCATGGAGGACCCCCGCTACTACGAACTGCGTAACAGCGCCCTCGACTTCCTCTACAACCGTTTCGCCCACGACGAGGACGAACCCTGAGCGTTAATCCGAGCCCCCTTCCGCGCCAACAAAAAGACCCGGATGGTCACCACCATCCGGGTCTTTGAACCCACGCGTTGCACAGGAGCCGGGCATCAGCCACAAAGATGTGAAACTGCGTCACCCAGGATTCGGAAGGCCAAGGCGATCGGGCGGAAACCGCCGGGCACCGAGAGGACCAACAAAACCAAAGCAAACATTAAGCGATCTCGGCCGGATCCGTGGGTTTGTTGCCTCAGCCTGCCGGCAAAGGGCAAAGCAGCAGGTCAGCCGCTGCGTGTTGCTGCGCAAGGGGGAAATTGTGGGTGATGGGAGCGCCGCGGATCTGCTCCAGGCCGGCCCCCTCAGCGCCCTATTCGAAACACCGCTCACGGTGTGCAGCGCCGGCGGATACCGCCAGGTGCTGCCAGCCGATGCAGCCAACTGAGCGAATAGAGGCACGGGGATTGATGGAGCAGGCGGCAAGCAAGTCGCTGCATTCACGGTTCAGAATGCAGCATAAATCACTAATCGATAACCATACAGCTCCACGAGAAGCATTACTATATAAAGGAACGTTTTGCGGACATTTCGATGCTGCCATCCATGCTCACCGGGGCCGATCTGCTGGCGAAAATCAAGGAACTGGGCGATGCCTCCAAGTCGGAGCTTGTAAGAGCAGCCGGCTACCTAAGCACCAAGAAAGACGGCTCCGAGCGTCTGAACTACACCGCCTTCTATGAAGCCCTGCTGGAGGCCAAGGGCATGAATCTCGGCGAGCGATCCAGCAAGGAACATCAGCGGCCCGGCCGCAAGCTCAGCTATGCCACCAAGGTGCAGTTCAACGGCAACCTGATGGTGGGCCGGGCCTACACCGAGCTGCTGGAGCTCAAGCCCGGCGATGCCTTCGAGATCAAGCTGGGCCGCCGACAGATCCGCCTCGTGCCCGTCGGCGCCAGCGAGGACGACGACTGAAGTTCTGCAGCTCTGCCAACGCTCCAACCCGTTGGCCACAGCATGGCGATGGATCCAGCCGATGAGTGCTGGCCCTGCTCCTCAGCGCTGCCGGCCAATTCGCCTGAGGGTCGCGGCTCCGGCCGAGCCACTCGGGCCGTGGCCTTGGCGATGGCGCTCAGAGGAGCGCGCGGACGCTGTCCAGCTTGTCGTCGAGGCTCTGCTGCCTGTCGGTGCGGGTGTTAATGGTGACCGTGGTGAAGATCCGCGGGCAGCCCAAGGCATGGAGCGCCCCATGACAGGCCTCGATCGCCGCGAACACGGGAGCCCACTCTCCCTCAATGGCGGTGCCGTTGGGATGGAGACGGAACGTGAGACCGGCCTCGCTCAGCACTTTCTGGCAGGCGGCCACGTAAGGGGCCAAGTGCACCCCCACCCCGATGGGCACCACACACAGATCCACGATCACCTTCATGATCCAAATGGCAGCAACGCCTCCATTGTGGAAGGCGTCGTTCCTGTCCATGGCCGTTCAACCCGGGCCGATTTGGGAAAGGATGCGATGGCCGCTGAGCCACTCGTTCGCCAGACCACCAAGGACTGATGCCATTTCCGAATGTCACCGATCCAACACCAGAGCAATCGTCACTCGGTGATCTATCGAAAACGTCGGCTCAAGTAACGTAGGGTTAATTACGATAAGGCCATCCCCCTTGAGCGTTACCAGCGGCAGTCGACAGCTTCTCATCCACGGCTTGGTTCTCGTACTAGTCGGATTGGTTTGGGGCCTTGTTGTACCCAGCACTCCCCACCCAAGACTCGCCTTAGGGGCACACATCCAGTTGGTTTCCAACGGCATGCTGTTCATCATTCAAGCGACTGCTCTACTGGCGCTCCCGCACAGCGTGGGGTTGAAGTCGGTCTGGGTGATGGTCGCAGCGGCTTGGTTGACCTGGACCATGGCCCTCTCGGAAGTCGCCAATGCCTGGTGGGGAACCTTGCAGCCGTTGTCCATTGCAGCGAGTCAGGCAAGGGCCACCGGCGGCGAACCATGGCAAGAACTGGTTCTCAAGCTCACCCATATCGGTGCTGGGCTAGGGCTGATCATCGCTTGGGCATTGCTGTTGATCGGGTTCATCAAGCAAGCTTCCAGCACAGCGGCAAAGGAAGCATGAGGCCGCCTATGAAGCGCCTGGACGGCTGGATGAACACCACCTGAGCCGAAAGATGCTGAAACGCTGTTGGAACCACCTGATTGGGATCGGAATCGACAGCCAAACGCCTGCGAGCGAGACGCGGCAGATTGTATTCCTGAATGCAGTTGTGCTGTTGGTGCTCATCCTGGTTGGCCAAAACATAGTTTTTGGGTTGATCTACAACGTGCCACTGGCCCTCCTGCTGCTGTTTATGGCCCATGGTCTATGCATCGGCATCGTTCTGCTTTGGAAAAAGCTCAGGCTCTACCTGCTTGCCAGAGTCTGGTTTGCAGTGGCAGCAACCATATTCCTAAGCTCGTATCAGGTTTTGATGGGCACAGAGTCTCGCTGGGATGTGTTTCTGGTTGTCTGCGTGTTCCTGCAGTGCCTGATGTTTCCGGCAACGCAACGGCGCTGGATGGTTGCGGTGATGATCTTCACGGGGATCTGTTTCTTCGCTGTTGATTTCGCCTTGAATGTGCCACCGAAGGGCTTCATGCAGAACCTGTCAGCCAGTTATTGGGATATGGAAAAGGCTGGCAACCTGGTGGGTTTCCTCTTTTGCGGTATCGCTATGGGTAGCGTGGCCTTCCAGGTGATTAACCGGGCAGAACGCAATCTGGCGATTGAGCGCGATCGTTCCGATCGCCTGTTGACAAACATTCTCCCGGTTCCCATTGCGGAGCGGCTGAAGCAGAGCCACGATCTGATCGCTGACGACTTTGCCGAAACAACGGTTCTATTCGCCGATATCGTGGGTTTTACGCGCTACACCGAGACTGTCAGTCCGAAGCAATTGATCAGCTTGCTGAATTCGGTTTTCACCAAGTTCGACGACCTCAGCCAAAAGCATCGGGCCGAGAAAATCAAAACCATCGGTGATGCCTACATGGCTGTCGCCGGCGTTCCCATCCAAAGCAGCAACCATGCCGAACAGATGGCTGCACTGGCACTCGACATGCAACAGGTGATTGCGCGACATAACCGCGATACGGGTCAGTCGTTACAGATCAGGATCGGCCTCCATTCGGGACCGGTGGTTGCTGGGGTGATCGGCAAGCAAAAGTTCGCCTACGACCTATGGGGAGACACCGTGAACACAGCCGCCAGGATGGAAGCCCATGGCATTCCTGGCGAAATCCAGGTGACTCCAGAGACCCAGGCGCTACTCGAGCCCAACTACCATTTGGAAGAGCGTGGCTGGGTCGACATCAAAAGCAAAGGGTTCATCAAGGTCTTCTTGTTGAAGGGCATGCGCTGAGATAAACGATGACATCGAGGAGCGAACCAACCATGCAGCCCGGGCTTCCGCTACAGCTGATCGATCGGCTGAACGCCTTCCTCGAAGGCCTAGTGGAGCGGCATGGTCGTGCCGGTGGCCACGGCCCTCTCTAGCGAGCGCAGCGGCAGGAACTACTACTTCTTAAGCCAGAGTTGCCTGCAGACGTTTCTGAATCCCGACCGCGAACTGCTGCGCTGGAGACGGCCTTTTCATAGACATCGAAGTTCTTGTAGGGCATCCACTCCTTGTTCATCCCAAAGGCGCTGTTGCACACAATTCCGGTGGTGGGAGAAAGGAATCAACACCGCTTGAAAGCTGGCCGGCCGCAGTGGCCTGCCGGTCAAAACCCGATCCGAAGCCGCGCCCTTCTCCATGCTGCCTCCCCATGCTCAGGACAGGCAGAAGCAAGGGAGCAGAGCTGATGGGCCATCACCATGCCGCCTTGGACCAGTCACCCTCGGTGACGCTCAAGCTCGGAGCCGCAGCAGGACTGGGAGCGCTCGTTCTGTCGTTGGGAGCTCCAGCCCGCTCAGAGCCGCCCCAGGCGGCGCCCCCAGCAGGAAGCGGGACGGGGATGGGGCTGAGCGGTCCGGGGCGGATGGGTTCCCAGTCGATGGATCAGCACTTCATCGTGATGATGATCCCCCACCATGAGGCGGCGATCGCCATGGCCGATCTGGCCCTGACCCGAGCCCAACGACCCGAGATCAAGGAGTTAGCGAAGAGCATCAAGGCCAGTCAGACGCACGAGAACGCCCAGATGCGCGCCTGGTATCGGCAGTGGTTTGGCAAAGCTGTGCCCAGCTGGGGACCGGGCACAGGCTGGGGTTGGCAGGGAGGCATGGGAATGGGCGGAAGGATGGGCATGGGCGGGGGCACAAACCTCTCGGCCCTGAGTGCAGCCCAGGACTTCGACCGTGCCTTCATCGAGCAGATGATTCCCCACCACCAGATGGGCGTGATGATGGCCTCGATGGCCCAGACCAACAGCCAGCATCCGCAGCTGCGAGCGATGCAACAGGCCATGGTGAAGGCCCAGAGTTGGGAGATCGAGCAGATGACCCAGTGGTACCAGACCTGGTACGGCACACCCTGAAACCACTGACAATCTGCATAGCTAAGCTCCAAATCCACCAGGCACATTGACGACACAAGGCCACAGATCTACGGCAGATCTGAGCAGGCAATCGACTTGTTCCAGCCATCTGGCCTGATCTCATCAAAACGAAGTAACCCCATCTCCAACCACACCCCCACAACTCAATAGAACACCAAATGGACCTAATTTATCTTGTTGTCACGCTGATCGTTGTCGGCGTGTTGCTTTGGCTGGTCAACAACTACATCCCCATGGATGGCCAGATCAAAAGACTTCTCAATGCCGTTGTTGTGATATCTACAGTGATCTGGCTCCTCAATGCCTTTGGCGTGCCTAATTCAATTCGAGGCGTGCACGTAGGCAGATGATAGGCGACAGCATGCGGGACTTAACAGGCACATATCTACAGCACTCAAGAACCAGCTTTAGGCCATAGTGAAAGAGAAGAGCAATGGTGTGACAAGCGAATGGATTTGCTATGTCCGATCTGGCCGCTCCATGTGCTCTGCCACCGATCGCAGGACAAGCTGCAGGAACGTGAATCACTGCCCAATAGCTGAACGTCAATCCCCCATCGCCATCCTCACCATGAATCTCAATCTTCGTTCTCTGCGCCAGCTGGCTGCTACCTGCTTCGGCATTGCCTTCAGCCTGCTGGTGTTGATCGCCACCCCGCTCCTCAGTGCTCCCGCCCATGCCTCAGGAGCCTTCACCCTCAGCGCCCCATCCCTGCCCATAGCCGCCGCCACCGCTGGCCGCGTCAAGGCCAACGCCAAGGAGTTTGAGGGCAAGACCCAAGAATCGATCGGCAACGTCACTGGCAACCAAGGAGATCGCCTCGCCGGCAAGGAGAAACAGGTCGAGGCCAAAATCCGGAATACCGTCGAAGATGTCAAGGAGAAGGCCGGAATGGGCTGAGTCAGGAACAGCGATCCGGCCTGGCATCACACCCGAAGAGGCCTGGCCGGGCTGGTTATATCTCTGAGCTTGTTGGTCGCCCCTACAAGTCCGCCAGCACAACAAACTTACCACCATGCTTGAAACAATTGCAATTCTCCTAATCGTTCTGTGGCTTCTTGGCATGCTCACCTCCTACACCTTGGGAGGGCTGATTCATTTACTGCTTGTCATCGCCGTGATTTCAATCCTCTTACGTTTGATTAGTGGTCGTCGTGTCTGAGTCATCCTTGTCACCATGGATCGTGGCATCCTCTTTGACGGCAACGCGTCCCCACCCTGCCGTTGATCCCTGGGAACTCCACCTGCTTCTCGTGGAGCTCCACGACTGGGAGCTCACTGGAGATCACCACATGCACAAGAGCCAGCAATTCAAATCCTGCCAACAGGCTTTGCAATGGCATGCCTTGGCCCAGGCCCTCAGTGAGCGTCAAGGGCGCCATTGCCTTTTTTACCTGGGCAACGTAGGTAGCGGCAGAATTGGGACAGATATCCTCAGCCCGATTCAAGGGCATCTCACCAGAGCAGACCTGGATCTAGCCATCAAGCTCAATGCTCTTGAGAAAACGGTGAGAAGTCATCAACCGCTGCTGTGATAGCAGCTGCCGCTTCAGCCCTGACGAGCATCGCCTGAACAAATTGTTCGTCGCGCTCACCGATCAGCCTCGTCAGGATCTTGGTCGGGCGATTCGTGCCTGTGGGCTGGCCGAGACCACTGGAGTGCTGGCGCTCTTCGAGCAGGAGTTTGGCATCGATATGCCTCTATTTCTGCTCACCTGCCGCCGTGCATCGGATGACCGGTTGTTCCGTCTGGCGAACCCAGAAGCAGAAGCGCTGGTGTTGCCCACCAAAGACAACAGGCCACTCACTCCGACCCGCAGAAGCTGCCGGCACGGGAAGCGGGGGCGCACAGATCAGTGGATGGCCAAGAACGATCTAAAACGCTGTAAATTAGATGCAAGAAAGCTTAAGCGCACCTCGTGTAATGGGCCTTGCATTCCCAATGCACCAATGCCAAGCCAGTTGCAGCAATGGATCTCATGGTCTGAGGCCCGTGCAAACAGGATTTTTTCGAGTTGCCCTTAAGGAAGGCTAAAGATCGCAATCGGATCAGTGATCGTGTTCCTGAACAGACTTACAGGACACATCCTTATCGCTTGGATGTGCACACCCGCAAAGGAGTCTTTTGCGGTTAACCACCCAATCGATTTATCGACTCACCTCCAAGATGTTGGCCACTGCGATGACTGATCCGCCGATCCCAGCTGTTATTGATTTTTCCGCTGTCTTTAAGGAAGCCCACGCTTCCCATCAAACACCTGCGGGCCTAGTTGAAACCTTGATGCCCGATGTCTCCAAAACATCTAGGCTACTGATCACCAGCGACTCCCTCGTTGGGGCCACAGAGAGCACAACGCTGACGATGGTTCTTGAGCGTGCGATTCCACATGGAGTTGCCATCGCCCTTGACGTGGCCTGGCAGCCCAGTTCCTGGGGCCTAGCGCCAGGCTCTAAGCCGACGCCGGAGGTTTTGCGGCGTTTGCATCCATTGGCCCAAGAGGCAAGCTTGATCCGCTGCACCTCAGAAGAAGCCGATGAGTTCTTTGCCTCTCATGACCCCTTAACAATTCATCGTTCACTCTCTCAATGTCCAGGGGTGGTCATCACAGGGATTGATGGATCTGTTGAGTGGTGCATCGGTGGAAGGATTGGCACTATGGAGACGCGGATGCCAAATGAGCAAGAACACTTCTTCTCTTCGTTGATCAAGTCTTTCGCTGAACGGCCTGAGCTCTTGGGGAATGCTGGGGAGGGTCCTGGCACTGATGCTGTCGCCGATCCAGACGGGCTAACGGAGGCCCTGTTGTCGGCAGCATCAACGTAAGCAACTGTTCGACGAAGATCAGCTGACCTGACCCTCAGGGCAGCACCAACAACAGCAGGCGATTGTCGTCAGGGCCCAGCAGCCAGGCCTCGGTGCCGAACCGTTCCTTGGGCCAGGGGTGGGGGCTGCTGTCTCCGGCATGGGTGATCCGCCCTCCTGTTGATGCCTAGAGGCCGACGACAGCTTCCGCGTTCACGTGGGCGATAGCGCGTCCTCGGCGTGGGTTTCCACCGTGCAGTCCGAGGTGGGGATGGCTACGCAGGTGAGCACGAAGCCGGCGGCGATCTGGTCCTCGTCGAGGAAGGCTTGATCCTCCTGGTTCACACTGCCGCTGATCAACTTGCCGGCGCAGGAGGAACAGGAACCAGCGCGGCAGGACACCGGCAGTTCAATGTCCTGATCCGCTGCCGCATCAAAGATCGACTGGTCATCGGCGCAGTCGATGGTGCGGTTCAGGCCTTCGTTGGCCTGTTGCGACACCCTGCCGCAATCCCAGTCCCCATTCGGGGAGGCTTTGCCCCCGCTTGGGGGGCGCGGCGTCAGGGTTCATCGAAAACAGTAAGGATCTGAGCAGGGAACCGGGTATGCCGATGGAGACAATGCTGAGTGAGCTTGTGATGGTGGCCTTGTTGCTGGCCGTGGTGGTCGTCTCGGGCAAGGTCTGAGCGCGCTTCTTCGGCGTCAGCCCCGGACGGGCACAGCAAGCTCGGCTGGCATCAGCAGGTCTTGGGCATGGATCGAATCGAGTTGCTCGGCGCCCATCAGGCCATGGGACCAGATCTCGACTGTCCCCAGATGGGGCCGGGCCAACGGGCGATCACGGCCAGGCGATGAAGCTCACCGGCTCGTACTTGGCGATCGTGATCCGCCAGGCCCTGATCGCCAGCCCCTCCAGGCTGGTGAGCAACGCCGCCGTTTCACCGCCGGAGATCCAGTTCGCCTTGAGCAACGGCAACTGTTCGCTCATCACCTCCATCGGCAGTTCCACCAGCAGCAGGCTGGCCTCCCCAGCGGCCCGCTGGAGAGGGCCCTCCTCACTGCGCTGCCACAGGCGCAGCAGCAGTTCCAGCGCCAGGGTGCGCCCGTCATCACCGGGATCGACCGCATCAGCAGCGGCGGCCGCCTGGGATTTGCCCGTGAGCGGCAGGGCGCGCTTGCCTGCAAACTCCACCATGGCCAGAGCCACGAGATACGGAGCGTCAGCCATGGAATTCATCCTGCGGGGCCGCACCACCCTGCCCGATCCACGGACATCGACACGATGAGCCCAGCAGGATGAGCAGAAATACCTGATTTATTGAATCGCGCTTGCCGTTGCCGAGCGATCGCAAGCTTGGGGGTCCCGTCCAATGATCCGGCAGGGTTACATTCACCGGGCCCTTTGGGCCCCTGCCGGGGCTGCGTGTCATGGCCACCATTGGAGACCAGCTCCAGACGTATCGCCTTGCCCTGACAGAAGCCCAGGCCAAAGGGGAGTCGGCGATCGCGAGCAAGATCGAGCAGCAGATCAAGGAACTGGAGGAGTTCCAGCAGCGCCACCCCGAGGAGGCCGAGGCCCCCTCTCCGTTTGAGGTGTTCTGTGACCTCAACCCTTCCGACATCAACTGCCGCGTCTACGACGACTGAACCGTTGTCGCTCGAAGGCAAGCCTCCCCCCGCCTAGGATTTTTCTGGCTTGCTTCACTTCCCAGCCAGGGGCAATCCCAGAAGCATGGATCTCACGCCCTTTCTCGCCAATGCCGCTAACGGCACCCCTGAGGAAGGTCTGGAGTCGATCCTGAGCTGTCCCAGGCTCACCCCCCCGCGACGATGGGGTGCTCGACCTGCAAACCCTCAACGTGCACAACCGGCTGCAGGCGGTGTTGAAGGGAATGCGCTGCGGCATGGTTCAGATCTGAGAGATTGACTGTGCTTCCGGCCTGTGAGGCCTTTTCATGCCCTTGATTCAACGAGACACTCCCTATCCCCATTGGGAGTTCAGTGATCCTTCCAGCGGTGATCTGCTGCGGGTCGTGCCCGAGCGCGGCGGGCTGATCAGCGGCTGGCGTTGCGCCGGCCACGAGGTTGTTTACCTCGATCTTGAGCGCTTCCTCGACCCAGCCCAATCGGTGCGGGGTGGTTTCCCGGTGCTCTTCCCGATCACCGGCGGGTTGCCGGACAATCAATTACCCCTGCCCCAGGGGTCCTTCCCCCTCGGTCAGCACGGTTTCGCTCGCCAGCTGCCATGGCGCATGGAGCCATTGGCGGATGGAAGTGGCGTACAGCTGCAACTGTGCGAAAACCACGAAACATTCAAGGCTTACCCGTTCTGGTTCCTGCTCACCATGGAGGTACGGCTGGCACCGGGGGCGCTGGAGATCGCCGCCATCGTGGAAAACCGCGGCAACGACACGATGCCCTTCAGCTTCGGGTTGCACCCCTACTTCAACCTCTCCAGCCTGGAGAGCGTGCGCTTCGAGGGGTTGCCGCTCCAGTGCCTCAACCACCTCACCATGGAGGAAGCGTCCACCGCAGAGCAGATGGAGAGACTGGCCAGTGGCATCGACCTGTTGGTGCGGCCCACGGGTCCGGTGCGGCTGGTGGATGAGGTCGCTGGAACCAGCCTCGAACTGCAGCTCACCCACCCCCTCGATCTGGTGGTGCTCTGGACGGAGCCACCGCGGGCGATGGTGTGCATCGAACCCTGGAGCGCACCGCGGCAGGCCCTGCTGAGCGGCGACCGCAAACTCGAGCTGAGCCCCGGCGCCAGCACGAGACTCCACACCCGCTATGCGTTCACGGCAACGCCCCGCGCCTGAGGATCGGATTGCCCCCAAACGGGGGCATCGCCCTCACCATGGACGAAACAGAGGCTTGGCACCGTACCCCGAATGGCATGAGCCCGCCCAGACAGGGTGATCGGGCCGCTACCGGCAGGCTGCAGGCGGTCTTGCAGCACCTCACGGAACCGGGAAACCTCCTCCTCGCTCATGACCGCGAGGGCCTGACCGGCGCTTGGCCCCCCGAGGATGGTGTTCCAGAGGTCGTCGAAGTCGGAGTAAGTGCGTTCCACTGTGATCACTGGGCGGCATGGGGACGGCCCTGCAGACGGCGCCCAGGGTTTCATTCACGCTCTGATAAGGGAAGCCGCCACCTTCCAGATCCCAGGCTGCCCGGTGTCAACGACTTAGGCGGGCGCGTTGCCTCAGTTCTGCAGCGCGATGTTCAGGGTCATCGGCACCGCTGCGGGCCGATTGCGCGGCACCGGGCTGTGCTGCATCCGCTCCCGCATGGCACCGATCGCTTGATCAGAGGCGCGAGCCCGCGCCTCGGGCGAGGCGCCTGGATCCAGCCGCAGCTGGAAACTGGCCACCACGGCCTCCAGATCCCAGCTGTTGGAAACGGTCACGCTCAGATCAGCCACCACCTGCTGCAGGGGGATGTGCCGATCGCGGGCCTCGCTGACCAGATGCAAGTGCAGACACAGCAGCAGAGCGATCAGATGGAGACGAAACGGCGGTGTGTTGAGGCTTGGGTTCTGGGGCTGCCACTCCCCCTCCTCGCTCAGTCGATCCACCTCCACGGACTGGCTGGTGAGGTCGGGCTCACCATGGCTGCTGCGCAGCCGGAACTGGAAGGTGCGTGAGGTCATGGGGTGAACGACATGGTGAACAAAGCGGTCAGAGACCGGAGGACGGAACGGAACGACACAACGAGCAAACAGAAGAAACGAACCAACGCAGGCAGAACGGCACAGGCCGGAGACCTCTTGCCCTGTGATTCAGGACCTTGAGGAGACACGGCGGTTCGTTGGGGGGAAGGGCCGCAACTGTGCTGAGCTGGTTGCCTTGAAGTCGTGGCCACCCTCAACCGGCCGCCCCGCCTGGCGGGTGCTGTTGCCGTGCGTGTTGGCGCCAGTCAGATCGGACTGGCGCCTGAGGGCCTCGGATCCCGACAACAGGGCCGAGCCGAGCAGCAGGGCGGCAAAGCCCTGGCGCAGGCGACGGTCACTCAGTTGGGGCGCCAGGTGTTGGCCTACCGCGGCACCCACAGCCCCGCCCAGCAGCAAGGGCAGCATCAGGGGCAGGCTCTGCTGCGGCCAGTGGCCCAGGGCCGCCAGGGCGACCAGGGCATTGACGACGATCAGCAGCAGGCTGGTGCCGCAGGCCAGTTGCATCGGCAGTCCCGCCAGCAGCACCAGGGCCGGCACGATCGCAAAGCCACCACCCACGCCGGCGATGCCGGTGAGCAATCCCACCAGCACCCCCTGGATCGCCAGCGGCAAGATCGAGCCAGGGCGTTTACCGATCGGGACCAGGCTCGGTGCGGCATGGCTGGCGCTGCGACGGGTGAGCAACCAGGAGGCGCCAAGTGCCGCCGCAGCGAACACACCCAGTTCCACGGGTTCACTCAGGTAGCCAGCCTTCACCCAGCTGCCACCGATCCAGCTGCCCGCCAGAGCCGGCATCCCCAGGATGATCGCGGGAATCACCGCGAACTGGCCCCGCCGCAGATAGGGGCCCAGGTTGCCCAGGGCCAGCAGCATCACCACCAACAGTGAAAGGGGCACGGCTTCCCGTGTGCTCAAGCCGGCACCCGTCACCAGCAGGGGCAGCAACAGGATCGAGCCACCGGCGCCAAGCACCGACAGCAGAAAACCGATCAGCCCACCGCCAGCGGTGAGCAGGGCAAGGGTTGCGGGTTCCATCAGCGGTTCACCGGGTTCCAGGGCATCAGCGCCAGCAGCCGGGCCATGCCGCAGAAGCCACTGACTCCGGCAAACACCAAACCGGCGCCGACGAACCAGCTGAGCAGGATCCAGGCCGGGCCCACGAGGTGGCTGAGGATCAGACCGAGCAGCACCAGCGAACCGGCGGCGATCTGCACCTGGCGCATCAATGGCAGAGGCGCGTTCTTGAGCTTGTGCACCGGCAGGCCGGCCTGCTGCCAATTGGGAATCCCGCCCTGAAGATCGGTGATGGGGTGGGGATGGCTCTGCCGCAGCAGGGTCTGCACCCCCTTGGCGCTGCGGTTGCCGCTCTGGCAGACGAGCACCAGCGGGCCCTGGGGCAGGTCGGCCTGGTGCAGGCGCGCCAGGGGCACGTTGAGGCTGCCGGCGATGTGTCCGGAGGCGTATTCCATCGGTTCACGCACGTCGATCACGGTGACGCGCTTGCTGTCGAGCTGTTCGGCCAGGTCCTGGGCGCTGATGCATTCAGGACTGGTGCTGCTCGTGCTGTGGAGGTCGGGTCGATTCAGGGAGCGGTTGGCCATGGCGGGAAAGGAAGGAAATGACGTTGGGTGGGCAGTGATCAGCTGGCGGTCGCGCTCTCGAGCGGATAGCCCTCGTCGCCCCAGCGGCTGAGGCCGCCGCGCAGGTTGGCCACCTGATCGCGGCCGGCCTTGAGCAACTGCTGGGTAGCGAGCGCCGAGCGGCTGCCGGAATGGCAGACCACCACCGCGGGTTTGCCCGTGGGGATCTCGCTGCTGCGGGCTTCCAGCTCCGGCAGGGGAATCCATTGGCTGCCGGCAATGCGGCCGTCTGGCCCCTCAAACTCCTCGGCGGAGCGCACATCGAGGATGGTGAGGCCTCCGAGGTGTTCGGCCACCCAGTCGGGCAGCAGCTCGGGTAGGCCGGCATCACTGCGCTGCAGCGGCGCCCAGGTCACAGGCGCGACTCCGTCACGCGGCTTGCCGGAGCGCAGGTTGCCGGGCAGGGCCTCGGCGATGCGGCCCGGGTGCGGCAGCTTCATGTTCTCCATATGCCCCACGAAGTCGCGTTCGGTGGCGCGGCCGCCGAGGCGGGCGTTGAAGGCCTTCTCCTCCGCCACCGAGGTGACCGTGCGGCCGGTGTAGTCGTGGCCGGGATAGAGCACGCACGCCTCCGGCAGCGAGAAGATCTGCTCGGTGATCGATCGCCAAAGGGTGTGGGCATTGCCCTGCTGGAAGTCGCAGCGGCCGCAGCCGCGCACCAACAGCGCATCGCCTGTGAAGGCCATCGATTGGTCGTCCAGCACGAAGCTCACGCAGCCATCGGTGTGGCCGGGGGTGCTGCGCACCTCCAGATGGCGACCACCGAAGCCGAGGAGGTCGCCGTGCTCTAGCGGCTGGGTGACGTTCTCGGCGCGGGCGGCGGCGGCCAGAGCAATGGCACAGCCGGTGGCCTCGTGCATCAGCCAGCTCCCTGTCACATGGTCGGCGTGGGCATGGGTGTCGATTGATGCCACCAACGCGATGCCCAGCTCGCGGATCAGCGAGAGATCGCGCTCGTGCTGCTCGAAGACCGGATCGATCAGCACCCCCTCGCCGGAGGGCACATCGGCCAGCAGGTAGGTGAAGGTGCCGGTGGAGGCGTCGAACAGCTGGCGGAAGAGCAGGGCGCCGCCAGCGGCGGCCGCCTGCAACAGGGGGGAAGCGGAGGCGGCGACCATCAATGTTCCCGATCAGCTTTTATGAGTGTATGCGCATACTAACGGGATAGCAAGCGGCGCGGTCCTCTCCGCGGCGACAGCCCACTCACTGCGATGGAGCGTGCATGGATGGGCTGCCCGCCGGCCTGCTCAGCCAGCGCCTGGCGCGTCCCGTCAAGGGCGCAGAGAACGCATAATGCTTTCATCGTCATACACCACTCAGCATGGGTGCCGCAGGTTCGATGCCCAGTCCGCAGTTGCTGGAGGAATACAGCCAGTTTTTCCGCCTACTGAGCGAACCGACGCGCCTGCAGCTCCTCTGTCAGCTCAAGCACAGCGGCTCCATGGATGTCGCCGGCCTGATCGAGGCCACCGGGTTCTCCCAGTCCCACATCAGCCGTCAGCTGGGCCAGCTGCAGCGTGCCGGCCTGGTGAGCTGTGAGCGCGATGGCGTGCGCACCATCTGGAGCGCCGACAACGATCTCGTCGATGATCTCTGCAACCTGGTGCAGAACCGGCTTCGGCAGCGCCTGGAGGCACAGCTGCAGAGCCTGGCGGCCGGTTGAGATCGCGCGGAGGACACCACTCAACGGCACGATCAGCAAGATCGAATCTGCCGATGGGCCGCGGTGATGCCGGCGGCGCGCGACCTGGCCTCGGCGTAGCGGGATCCAGGGCGTTTGCCGCGAAGACACCAAGCGTCTTCAGGCGCCCGAAAGCATGACGCCCGTAGATTGCCGGAGTGCGGCCTTTGCGGATGCCCCGTTCCTCCCACCAGGAGTTGCGCTGGGATCGCGGGATCCTGGCCGGGCGACACCGGCCTGTGTGGCGGCACTGGCGCGAGCCCTACGTGTTCGCGCTGGCGATTCCCTGGCCCGCCTTTCTGGTGCTGATCGCCAGCCTCTTCCTGGCGATCAACCTGCTGTTCGCCGCTCTCTACCGGCTCGATCCGGCCGGGATCGGCGGCGGCGCCGGGCCTCGCGCCAGCTTTGCGGAGGCGTTCTTCTTCAGCGTGCAAACCCTGGGCTCGATCGGCTTCGGCGTTCTCCACCCCGTGGGTCTCTACGCCAATCTTTTGGTGACGGCGGAATCGCTCTGCGGCCTGCTGTTCGTGGCGATCACCACCGGGCTGGCCTTCGCCCGCTTCGCGCGCAGCAATGCCCGCATCCGCTTCTCGGAGTCGGTGGTGGTGTTTGCCTACAACGGCGAGCCCACCCTCTGCTTCCGGCTGGCCAATGAACGGGGCAACAGCATCCGCGAAGCGCGCCTGAGGGCGTTTCTGGCGGTGGATGAGATCAGCCGCGAGGGGCACCGGCTCCGGCGGCTCAGGCCTCTGGTGCTACAGCGCGATGAAGGGGTGGCATTCCTGCTGGTTTGGACGGCCCTGCACCGGATCGATGCCACCAGCCCCCTGCATGGCCTCAGTCCGACGGAGCTGAACCGGCTCCAAGCCGAAGTGGTGGTGGCCTTCAGCGGTGTGGATGAAACGATCGAACGCTCGGTTCACGCCCAGGCCCACTGGCCGGTGGAGCATCTGCGTTTCGGCTACTGCTTCGCCGACATCCTGGAAGACCAACCCAGCGGCGCCGGCAATGGTCCGCCGCGCCGCATCAACTGGGCGGCCTTCGACCGGATCCGCCCCTGCCCGCTGCCCTGAGGTCCTGGGCAGCGGCCGGGGCCTGATCGGGGTTGCGGAACTTGCTGGGGCAAGGCTTGTTGTCAGGGCGGTTGACCACAATCGAGAGAATGGAACTGAATGCCGATCTGACCCAGCGCGTTCAGCTGGATACCGCTGCCCTGCCATGGTTGCCTTCGCCGATGGAGGGCGTGGAGCGGCGGATGCTGGATCGCCGCGGCGCTGAGGTGGCCCGGGCCACCTCAATCGTGCGTTATGCCCCGGGGAGTCGCTTTGAGCGGCACAGCCATGGCGGCGGCGAGGAGATCCTGGTGCTGGAAGGCACCTTCTCCGACGAGCAGGGCAACTACCCGGCTGGCTCCTACCTGCGCAATCCGGTGGGCTCCAGCCACGCCCCCTTCAGTGAGGCGGGCTGCACGCTCCTGGTGAAGCTGCAGCAGATGCACCCGGCCGATCAGCGGCGCCTGGTGAACGACACCAACAGCAGCACCTGGCTGCCCGGTCTGGTGAAGGGCCTAGAGGTGATGCCGCTGCATGGCTTCGGCTCCGAGCACGTGGCCCTGGTGCGCTGGGCGCCGGGCACCCGCTTCCAGCCCCACGGTCACCCGAGCGGCGAGGAGATCCTGGTGCTTGATGGGGTGTTTCAGGACGAGCACGGCACCTATCCAGCCGGTAGCTGGCTGCGCAATCCCCCCGGCAGCGTGCACCGGCCCTGGAGTGAGGCGGGCTGCACCATCTGGGTCAAGACCGGCCACCTGCCGGCCACCCTTGGTGCCGATGGCTTAGGGGCTGGCGCTGCGGTGGGCTCAGAACCCTGACCCCGGCGTCTGCAGAAAGGCCAGCTCCTCGGCGCTCGACACCCGTCCCAAGGCAGCATTGCGGTGGGGGAAGCGCCCGAACTGGGCGATCACATCCCTGTGCCTGACTGCGAAGTCGGCCGTTCGGGCGTCAACGAACTGCCGGAACAGCGGCAGAGCCGCCTCCTGCACCGCCAGCTCCTCGCTGTGCATCAGCGGCATCAGCCAGAACTGTCGCCGCGGCTGTTCGGGCTCGGCCTCCACCCAGCCCCGATCCACCGCCTGCTGGCTCAGGGCCAGGGCCGGCCCATCACCGGCAAAGGCCATGGCCGACTCACGCCAGAGCTGGCGGGGGAACTGATCGAGCAGCAGCACCAGCGCCAGGCCGCTCTGCGGGGTTTCGCTCCAGGGGCCCAGCTCGCCGGCGATGGCCTGGCGGGTGAGGCCCAGGAATCGCTCCCGCAGCAGCGCATCAAAATCCGGATCCTTGCGGAACCACTGGCTCGGGGATGGGTCGTTGAACCAGAAGTTCAAGACCACTTCGGCGTCGTTCACCATGGCTTCTGCACGGCCCGTCTCATCCGATCATCGACCCGGAAGCCCTCAAGGCAGGCGCCAGGCGGGATCACAACCAGGAGAGCTCAAGCCCCGAGCATCTGTTCCCAGCCGCCATCACCCCCGCCGCAGGCGATTGGGGAAGGGCGCCTGCGGCGGTGGTTCCTCATCCTGAGGTTGGCGGCTCGCTGGCCTGTCCGGCTTGGCAGGGCCCGCACCCCCGCGAGCGGTGTCTCCCTGGACGGCCTCCCCATGGGCCGCGAGCATGGCCCTACATCGGGTTACCAGCTCATCCCGCAGTTCGGCGGGGGCCTCAACCCTGATCCCCTCGCCAAAGCCATACAGCCAGGTGCGCAGATCGATGTCGGCGGCGAGGGTCCAGCTAGGGAGATCCAGCTCCAGGGGATAGGGATGGCTGTCGGTGGGGGCGTTGGGCTCCAGCACGTGGGGCGCATCGGGGTGGTGCCACCAGGAATCGCCGGGTAACGGCTTGGAAAAGCGCACCTGCTCGCGGGGATAGCGGCCCATCCCTTCCCGCAGAAACGCGAAGGCCCAGGGGGTGGCCGAGTAGCGCAGGGTCTGCAGCACGCCCGCACGGGTGCGCGGAGAGGAACTGGCCAGGGCTAGCTGGGCCTGGATGTCGTCGCCGAAGTGGATGCCGCCGCTGTGGTGCAGCAAGCGCTCCAGCCGTTGCAGGGCCGCGTGCTGCCGTTCGGGGCTGCGCCGCAGGCCATCGTTTGGCCCACTGCGGGGCGAGGCGCCCTGGAGAGCAAGGCGATCGAGCCGTTCGCAGCGGATCAATCCGTGTTCCTGGCCGATCAGGTCTTCCTCGACGCAGAGATACCAGCCGACGTGGTGAAAGATCAGCTGCAGCGGCCAC
>Ga0209298_10001045_pt1 | contig 18385 bp, 27 predicted proteins | sample S_140806_EF_Meta_FD_187325 | JGI IMG/M metagenome (GOLD analysis project Ga0209298, IMG submission 187325) | Freshwater microbial communities from Lake Simoncouche, Canada to study carbon cycling - S_140806_EF_MetaG (SPAdes) (version 2) | ecosystem: Environmental > Aquatic > Freshwater > Lake ...
GGGTTTTGTTGCTGTTGGGGCTGTTGTTGGTACTGTTGCGGGTACTGTTGCGGGTACTGTTGCGGGTACTGCGGCTCAAAGAAGTCAGGCTCGTATGCACCACGACCGCCGCCCTTGCCGCCAAAAGAACTTTGGAACGATTGTGGAATCGGCATTTCTTGGTACTGGGGCTGCTGTTGAGTCATATCCCCGGGCAGACTTGCGGAAGGGTCCATGCGACTTGCAAGCCGGTTCATGTTGTACCCAAAAATATTGGGGCCGGTCGGCTGATATCTCTGGGGAGTTTGTGACTGGGTAGTAGACGACTGAGACGGCTGTTGCAGTTGGGGTCCGGCGCCCATGCCGCCGCCTTTGCCACCGTATTGCTGGCCCATAGACTGAGATTGGCCTGTGGTTGTAGGGGATGCACCAATACCGGTGTTCCCTTGAGACTGCCCGAATCCTCCGCCCATACCCATATTACAAATCCTTTAAAATCATCATGTGGTCTGGCTTGTACCCACGAGTTTTAAGCTTGCTTCTACTCCAACCAATCCGGCCAGAAAACGTAAGCATATCGCAGCCCTGTGACCTAGCCCAACTAAACACAGACTCTTCCATATTGATTAGTTCATCAATATTGCCACCCGCTAGAAAAATATGAATCGACTTTCTTTTGGGGTAGTTGATGAGCTGCGAGACTAGCGCTGTTTCTCTGGCCGGCCACAACTGCAGCTCACCTTTGGAAATCTGGTCCGCCACGTCCTGTAATTCATGCGTCCCGTTACAGTATTCCAACGCGTCACTAATATACTTCTCACACTCTTTGAACTTCACCGCCCATTCAGGCATGGTTCCGTCCTCGTCCCGATACCGTTCGTAGTCCATTTATTTTTTCGCTGTTAGTGCCGACTTTTTAAAATCCATCGCTGAGGGTGCCCCCTTACTGCCGGGCTTGCGCATTTTTTCACCGGAGCCTGCAGCGATACGCTTGCGCTTAGCGTTGATGTTTTCGTACAAACCACCTTCTTTATATTGAGTAACTTCGTCGGGGTTGTCTTTACGACGAATGGTCTTGGCCTTCGGCATCTTAGAAGGACTAATACACCCCATACCCCGACTCGGTCTCATTTACTTACAGCCCTTGGTCATGCCGCCCTTGGCCATAGTGATTTGCTTAGCTTTGGTCTTGCCTTTAGAAGCAATGCCATCAGCCGAGCGGACAAACCCGCCGCTAGCCATGCACTTAACCTTACCGCCTTTCTTCATACCGGCTTCGCCCATTTCGTGCTTAACCATCGACTTCGGTGCACCTTTAGCCTTCATGAATTCAACTTCCTTCTTAACCATCTTCTTCGATTCAGCCATTTCACCACCTCGTTTAAATTGTTTGCCTTTATCGGCTTTGTTAAATTCCTCCCCCACACTTTGAGGGATACCTACCTTCTTGGCAAACTTTGGGTTGTGAGCCACCGCTGCCATCAGGTTGTGCTGCTTCTTACTTACGCTTGGCATTTTTAAATCCTATCAACAGTTCCAAGCCCGCAAACTTTTATTAATCCGCGAGTTAGGATCATTAGCAGTTTTAGCACTAGTAAGTTTCTTCTTCATGCCTTTCATTCGAGCACAAAAAGAATCTCGGCGCGAGCCGCCTTCAGGTTGCGGAGCTTTCAATCCCGGCTTACCCGGATTAGCTGCATTGTAAGAAGCACGGCCCTTGGCGTTCAAACCACCTTTAGGGTTCTTACCTTCCTTACGAGTCCACGCTGGAGTCTTAGCCATAATTAAGTTCCACCCGAATCGTAGCTATTCTTAATTAAAACAATTTCAAAAAAGCCCGCCGCTTCATTATTTGCCGCGCCACCAATTGCTTCGCCTTGAATGCGAGTTTTTTCGGCAATTGCAAGAGGGTAAGGAAACGGTTGGGTTGAAATGCTGTTGTTGGTAACAATCAACGGTCCAGTGATAGCAATTCCATTGGTCCCAACAAACCGAGTCCTTGCGGTAATCAAGCTGGTTCCAGTATCTTGCGCCAAACCAATTCGCGCAATAACCAAATATCCAGTATATCCAGCAGGGATGGTGTATTGACTTGATGTTGCGTTGTTGTAACCAACAGCAATTACATTGTAAACAACTGCTGGAACACCAGAGGTCACGGCACCACTTCCAATGTAAATGGTACCAGCATTTGCAGAACCCGTACCCGCGGTTGTCACCAACATATTGTTGATGCGCAAAAATGAATTTGTAGTCGTTACCGCGGTTTGACCGTTCATAGTAACGGTTTCGGAAATGACCCCGTAATTAGCATTCAACCCCGTAATCAGCACAGTTCGCGCGCCCGTGCCTGCCGCCGTATCGCTGGCGCTTGATGAACTCACAGTCATCTGCAACGCAGCCGCGGGGTAAGACAAGTCCCCCACAGGGGTAATCATTTCCCATGCAGTATCAACATCTGAGTTATAGCCAGACACCGTTACAACGGAATGAAATGCAATCTGCCCCCGAGCCACCTGCAATTCAAAAGGCTCAAATAACCCTCTTTGGGATACAGAAGAAACTGTGCCATAAGTTGCCATAGGAATGCTCCTTATTTGGCAAACTTACGCGGCGGTAGTTACGTTAGTCCAAGTCGTCGAGCCGTTGGTGTTTACGTAAAGACGGGTGCTGGTCGAGGAGCCATCGGTGCGGATATACAGCGAGCCTTGAGCTGCCGACACAGTCGGTGCACCCGAACCAACATAGATGCCCAAACCCGCGGTCGAAGTGGCAAAGAACGCAGCAGCGCCGCCAGCAACCGGGGCAGTACCACTATCAGCGGTGACATTTCCAGTAGCCGACAAACTAGCGCCAGTAACAGCACCCGTGGCAGCAACGCTAGCCCCCGAAATAGCGCCGGTGGCAGTAACAGAATCAACCGACATGGCGGGACCAATAGTCGAGGTGGTCGAAACAGTGCCTGTGGTCGAATTAATCGAAACAGTTTGGAAGCCGTTCTGCGAACGAACTGGTCCATTAAAAGTGGTATTAGCCATTTAAATCTCCGTGTTGTAGCACTTAGCCAAACCATCTCTACAAAGTCTGCTAGGTCAGTTGGGTTGGCCGGTTTCCTAGGTGTTTGACTTATACCACCTAGCAAAGAAACATGCAATATAAAAAGGGGCCGAAGCCCCTACTGTTACTTCTTCCAGAAACTAACCCAATCAACCTTAGTGTTGTCTTGAAGTTGCTTCTCCATACTTTTCCAGCCATCCATAAAATAGCCAAATTGCGTTGCAGCAATATCACGGCAGGCCGACGACCATTGAGCAAAAACTTCTTTGTAGTTCATGTGAATCTCCTTAAGTTAATAAATGATGCAGTGCAGCATTCTATGGCAAAAAGAAAGGGGGCACAAGCCCCCTCTCCCTACTACTAGTGCTTAGGCACCCGGCGAACCGAACATGCCAAGCGGGTCCGACCAGCCGAACGAATACCGTTCGCGCGACTTGTAGCGAACGTTGCCGGTGTCGAAATCACCATCCATCGAAGTAGACAGCGGGGTACGAACGAAATGCTTCATACCATTCGGCACATCCGTGGTCAGGAACCATGCGTTGCTGTCCGTCAGGAAGTGGTTGATGGTGTAGCCTTCCGGAATCGAACCGTTGTTCTTCAGGGCATTGATGTCGTTGTCGGCAGTCGAAACACGCAGTTCGGTTTCAAGCAGACGGGTAGCAACGAATTGCAGTGCCGGCGGAACAATCAGTCTACGGGGCTTAGCGGCGATCAGCAGGCCACGTTCGTCAGTCCACAGCGAGATTTGAATGACGGCCGCTTCAAGCGAGGTTTCATTCAAGTCGGCGGCGACGGCCGGGGTGTTGCTGTTGGTGCCACCAGAAATCAGCGGATGCGAAGCCGAGAACAATGCGACGCCATCACCACCAACAAAGGCGGAGTTGAAGCCGTTGTTCAGAACCGAAGCAGCCTTGACTTGCTTGGTGTACGCCATAGCGCGGGCCAGAGCCTTGGTGTAACGAGCCGACAGCGAATCGTAGAGGTTATCTTCAATTGCTTCTTCAGTCAGCGAGAAACCCAAAGCGATGGTTTCGTGGTTATAGCGGGCAGTCCAAGCTTCTTGCGCATTGTCATATGCAATGGCAGCGCCTTCGTTCTTGACCGGGGCGGCCGAGAAACCCGACAGCTTGGTTTCTTCTTCAAAGCTACGTTCCGAAGTTTCGGTTTCGTAGATTTCTTTGTGCTCCTCACCATACTTAGCGTATTCCAGACCGAACAAAGCGTTCAGACCGGGGAGGAGTTCTTTCAGTAGCTGGGCACGAGAAATAGCCATGATTAGTCTCCTTAGACGCCAGTCGTGTTGTTATAGCTGTGGAAGCTGCCGTTCCAAGTAACCAGAACTTCCGGGAAACCAACAAACGTCAGAGCCGAACTAGCTGCCAAAGTAACTGCGGCGTCCAGAGTCAGCGTGGTGGTAGACACATTAATGACGGTTGCGTATTGGCCAACCAGAGTGCCGGTGCCAGTCGGGCAAATCAGTTGCATACCCGGAACCAAGCCCGTAACCGGGGTGGTCAGAGTAACAGTGGTAGACGAACCCGAAGTGCTACCAATACCGGTCAGGGTAACGGCAGTTTCCGGAACGACACCAACCATGCGCCACGGCAAAGCCGAAGTAACACGGTCGCCCGCACCAGAGGTACCCGAGGTAATCACCGCACCCGAAACCGATTGGGCCGAGTTGCCAGTGGTGGTGCTACCCGAAACGCCGCCAGCACCGCCAACCATATACAGGTTAGAGCCGACATAGTACGGGTTGAGGTAGCCAATAGTGGTGCTGCTGTTAGCCAGCGAGGTACCCTGAACAGTGACCACGGCCTTGAACAAAGCGCGGGGGTCATCCACAACGATAGCTTCTGCATCGTTAGCGGCGAGGCTGGCCGGATAATACTGGGCAAACAGCTTTTGACTAGTGGTCGGGCTGGTGTACGAACAACCCAAGAAGATACCGATGGTACCAGCAACAGCGGTGCCCGGCGACGAAGCGGCAGACATTGCCGAACGAATAACCGTACCACCACTAGAGATTTGAACTACGTCACCGTAGAACAAGTTTTGAGCATAAGCGTACTCAATCGGAATCTTGCGGGTGGCACCGGCATACGGCAGACCATCAAGACGATTGAGCGGCTTAAACCCATACGGGGCTGAAACAATTGGATAAGCCATTATAAGTTTCCTTATTTAATTCCGTTTCCAAATCCGCTGCCTTTGCTAGTAGTAGAACGCTTCTCACTAAACATCGGCATGCGGGGGTCACTGTTGCGCAAAAAGTTGTTGTCCACAGATTCCATTTGTGCATTGGAATGTTGTTCGTAATATGCGTTACGAGCTTCAACTTGTGGAGTTGGCATTTTGCACAACATCAATCCGCCTAGTTCTACATTTCCATTCTCGTTGCCTTTGAGCTGCAGTTCAGGATGGTCTTCGGCACGAACCGGTTCCCAGCCTTCACGCATTTTTTTAGACACATTAGATGGGTCTTGTACGCCAGCAACAGAAGTTGCAATCCAACGAAACGAATAGCCAGATTGCGGAGTCGGCACGGGCAGTGTGCTAGGCGGAACATACACTGCACGGGATTGGGTAGCGCGGGTATCAATATCGCGAGGGGTGCGGGTAGTCATAATTAATTCTCCATAGTCTTCATGTACGCTTCTGCGTACTGTTTAGGGGTAAGGCCAAACTTTTTTGCAAGCGCTAGCTGCGTAGTAGTTAGCTGAACTTTTTTGCCGCTAGAAGTACGATTGGCCGGAGCTACCACAGTAGCTGGCCTTTTCGCCTGTTGCGCCGCTTTAGCTGTTCCCCCAAAAACTTCTGGAAAAACTTCCCGCATGCGAGCATCAATACGCTCGTAATAACTTTCTGGATTATTCCTAGGATCAATACCTTGGTTAACCAGTTTTTGATGCAGCCCAAGAGCGAAGCTAGTTAGCTCTTCATACCCCGGACTTCCGAACCACTGGTTTCTTTGCTGCCAGCGCAGAGTACGTTCGTCAGGTTGAGGGGCGGCTGTTGTTTGTTGCCCACTATATACAGGATATTCTGTTTGTTGTAAAGGGGCGGGGTTATAATTCTTAACTTGCTCAAACCGCATTTTTGCTTCGGCCAAAGTTTCTTGTGCCGAAAGAATCTCATCGGAGTCGTAGCTTTCTTGCGCGGCTTTAAATTTATCTCGCGCAATTTGAAGTTCCATTTCTGCTCTGGCTTTAATGGCCTCGGCATACGTCTGATGCCCGTTATTAACGTAGTCCTTCAGCTTCTTGTTTTCATCAAGAATCTGTTGAGCAAGACGAAGAGCTTCTTCTTTTTCCCGATTGGCCGCTTCTTTAGCCCGGCGCTCATCATGCCGGGCATGCGTCAATTCTTTAATACGTACTTTGACCTTGTCACCGTACTGTTCAATTTCTTCATCCGTAGGGTCTTCCACTTCCTTTGCAAGCGGCTTACGACCTCGGTCTTCTTCAGGCGTATCGTCTACAACTTCAAGTTCGATATCGTCTTCATCTGAAATATCTACCTCAAAGTTTTCTTCTGTACCCGGTTCTTCATATTCATAATTTTCTTGCTCTGCCATTTCCTGCTCCTTATGCACGGGTAATTCCGCGGGGGTCTTGAACAACCGCTTCAACTTGGTCGTCGTTCAACAGGCGGAACTCTTTGCCGTGAATCTTAAATCGCGTACCCGAATAGGCACGAACCAAAACAAAATCGCCCTCCGCACACCACGGACCAGTGGGAAACTTACGGTCGTCTTTATACGCGTCGGGCCCCATCTTCATCACAAACAAAACTGTAGTAGCGTGCTCTTCCAACTTAGCCAAGCTGTCCGGCCGATACAAACTGGTGCCATCAAACTTTGCGTCAATTGCGGGGACTGCGCACAAAATCTTCCATCCGGTCGGGTCGGGCAGTTGCCGTGCCGATTCTTCAGGGGTGTACACAGGCTCTTTTTCTTCTACTACCGACTCCGTATTTTCAATCGTCATCTTCCGAACTTTCCGTTTTAGCGAGGTCGATTAGCAACCGCTCTGCTAGGGCCAAGCCTCGAATCACCCCACACAGTTCTTTGTATGCAGAAAAATCAGCGCAGGCTCCGGTTGCTACGTCGTCTGCGTAATTGTTTAATTCATCGCGTAAGTACTTTTTAAAAAGACTTACGTGTACATAGTCGTTCACTTAGCAGGTCCCTTTCTGGAATTAGCTGACGCATTAACTCCCATGCGTACGCCCTCGGCATATTGCTTTGCCCGCATCTCTTTGTCTTTCTGAACAACTGAGCTGCTAAGCTGCATACCCTTTGCGTACAACTCTCCCTCGACACGTTGCTTCTCGATTTCCAAACGCTGCTGCTCAAGCTGTACATCCGCCATCGCTTTCTGTTCTTTCATTGACTGCTCGCGTTCTTTAATCTCCAACTCTTTTTGCTGCAGCTGAATGACGGGGTCTGCCGCCATCTGCTGTGCTTGCTGTGCCGCTTGTTCTTGCGCTTGCTGATTCTGGTTATTTTGCAAAACCTGCTGCGCTGCTTGCGCGACCAGACGTGACAATTGAACTTCAATTTCCGGAGCCATCTCTTCATCCGGCATGGGCAACTGAACACCCATTGCTTCTTCAATCTTGTTTCTGTATGCAAACGCCGTATGCTCTGCAATGTGCGCAGACATAGCGCCCATAATCTGGTTTGCTTTCGGATTCTGCCCAATCATCTGTTGAATCTGCGGGTCCTGCATCGCGGCCATATGGACCTTGATGTGGGCTTCATGGTCTTGATACATAAACGCTTTGAGGGGTTTCCCATTAATGGCGTCCATGTTTTCACTAATCGGGTCTTTGGGTTTATTGTCCTTATCCACAGGAACCAGTTTGTCCGCATCTTTAATGCCGAGAACTTCAAGCATCTGCCGGTGTAGGGCGGGTAAGTTGTAGATTTGTGGGGCTTGGGCGGCGAGTTGAATAACCGCCTGATATTGAACAACACGCTGTGACAACGTTGCTGCATTAGGGTCACTAACTGGAACAATATCAACATGTTCATAATCTTCTTTCTTTACCGACGCTTCGCTAAAGTCCGGCTCATATGAATATGAATCATCGGTATAGTCCCGAATAATCGCCGCCAGCAACTGCAACTCTTGCTTGAACGCGTAGTGAACCCGCGCCTGCACTGCAGACATAACCTTTAGCGTGCGTTCAAGGATTGCCAGCGTAGTTCCCACCGGGGCTTGTGCCGACATATCCGACACCTTCATGTCCGCCGTTGCGGCGAACCTACGCCCTTCCTCTACAATCCTATCAAGTAGCGCAGCCAGTACAGATGACGGCTCCTTATAGGGCAGCGGCAGGATGTTGTCTCTGATCGCCCCACTACCTACATCAACGTCACGGAACTCCCCCGGAGCGATCGGCGTGTCGTCCCCCTTAATCCGCAGCCCCCGAGACTTCAGACCACCCGGAAGATTAGCCAGCGTACCCGCATCAACGAGCTGACGCATAATAGAAGTCGCGCTCTTAGCGAACCCACCAACGAGGTGGAACAACCCGAAGCCGTACGCCCCGAAGCCGGGGATGTACTGGTAGTGCACAAAGTGCTGACGCTTGAGCTTAGGCGGGTCTTCTTCTCGCCAGTTACGACGCACCGCCAGAATCTGATTCGTACCCCGCAGCATCGTCACAACGTACGGCAACCCGATGCCAGTCTCGTGGCCATCATCGTCCACATCTTCATAGCCCGGCAGGTCGAGGTCTACGTGGCTTTCATAAATCTCATAGCGGTCGTCGTAGTTTGAAGAGAACCCTGTCTCCTCATCTTTGCGCTTGGTAATCTCATCTTTAAACTTAGCCGGCTCGCCAAGCTCAACATCTTTATAAAACCCCGCGGCCTGCAGTTTAAGAATCTCATTCTTTGTTTTACGCATGCGGTGCGTAACACGCGGACAGGTGGCCAGCTCGGTTGTACCATACGGAAGGATTACGTCCTCTGCAGGTACAAACAGTGATATCTGCCGTTCTAGGCTGGGGTCGTAATACACCTTCTTAAACGCCGAACCCGTAGCCGGCAGACTCCACAACATGCGCTCGTGTTCAGGACGGAACTCAGTCATCTTCTCCGTCAACTGGTAGTTCATGTCTTCTTCAACACGGCTGGCGGCTTCTTGCTTTTCCGGAGTCTGCTTACCAATTATCTTGGTCCGGACAGGACCTCTCGCCGGGAAAGTCTCCATAATTGTTTCGCTTTGAAAGCGAACAACCGCTTCAGTAATCATGGGGTGGAACACACCACATGCACCGGGCCACGGCTCGGTACGCTCTTCGTATTTCAAACCGAGTAGCGTAAGACCTTCTTTGTACGAATCTTCCCAGTCTTTGCGGGAAGAAAGGTCATTATCAATATCGCCGGCTAGATCGCTTGCAATACTCTGCAATTCGCCTTCATCAAGTTCTTCTGCAAGGTTTGTATAAAACTCCGGGTCTTCCTCTTCTTCCGAAGTAATCGACATTTCAAAACCGTCTGCCGAAATATTTACTGCTTCCGGGTCAACAATTTCAATCTCAATAGGCTCAGCGCCCATATCTTCAGCTTCTTGTTCCAGACCCTTGGGTGTTTGATAAAGGGATTTGTCGATAGCCATTTATAGTCCTTAGTAATACGCGGCGCGTTGCCGTGCTCTATACAAAATTCCGTTGTCTTTTTCGTCGCTGTCCAACGAAATAAATCCGCCTTGCCTATACCGCAATAACGCTTGCGTGGTCGTATCTACAAAGTCATCATGTTCACCAACAGGGAATGAAGCTATTTCTTCAATGACTTCTCTAGCCCAACGCGTATCAGGCGCCCACACTTTACCAGAAGCAAATAAATCAGAAACCGCGTTGACGCGGGCAATCTTATCGTTTCCTCTAGACGGTGTAAATTCTTGGACTGGAAGGCCCATGCGCCTAAGTTCTTGAATCAGCGGAGCACCTGCTGCTTTCTTTTCCACAATAAATGCATCTGGGTTCCATTCCTTGTAATGCTTTAGCGCCACCTCTTTTAATTCGGGAAACGCCATGCGATCTTTAAACGCATCTAACAGGATTAGGTTTGGACTGTTTCCATCTTCCTCGTTGTACCAAACACCCCACGTAGTACATGCACTATAGTCAGATGTTGACTTGGTATCATGCGCGGTATCCCACGATTGAATAACGTACTCGCAGTGGGGCGGATCATCTGAAGGCCAAATTTGCCAACTCTTTCTAGAAATAAAAGACGCGCTGTCAGCCGTAGGCTGCTGCATATATTGCGCATTCCAGAAGCGTGGGTCCATGTTTGCACGCTTGGATTTGAGTGCCTCCAAAGTCCACTGTTCAGGCCAGAGACTTTTCTCTTTCTCCGTATCTTGATTGAGAATTGCTGGTAGTTCTACGATCTCCCACTGATCGGCGTCGGGGTTTTTGGTTTGGAAGTCAATAAGCTTGCCGGTCAGGTCAAGCAACGACCACCTAGTCATGATGACTACAATGGCACCCCCCGGCATCAGACGCTGTAACGGACCTGTCTGGAACCATGACCACGCATTTTCAAACGTAGCCTTGCTATTCGCTTTTATATCCTGTTCAGAGTGTGGGTCATCAATAACAAACAAGTCAGCACCACGACCAGCCAGCGCGCCGCCCACACCCACCGCGTAATACTGACCGCCTTTAGCCGTACTCCATTTACCCGCAGCCTTTTGGTCGGCAGCAACCGCGGTGGTTGGGAATATGCGCTTGTATTCGTCGCTATCAATCAGGTTTCTAATGCGCCGACCAAAGTCTTCAGACAGACTGGCCGTGTGTGTACCCATAATAATCTTCTTCTCAGGGAAATTACCCAAGAAGAATGCAGGAAACAGATACGAAGAGAACTCTGACTTACCCATACGGGGGGCAATGTTAATAATTACCCGCTTTTTCTTACCCGCAATTACATCGCTGAATATCTTTGCCAGCTTTCTATGGTGCGGGCCTTCTTTAAACCCCGGATATATCTCTTTGGCAAACGCCAGCATGCTTGTTTGGGACTGATTGAGCTTGTATCTGCGCTCTTTCTCTTCCAAATCCTCAAGAAGCTCAGCTTTTTCAGCGGGTGTCATCAAAGGTAGGGCCGCTTGTATGGCGGCAAGCTCAGCAGCGCTGAGGAAATTCATTCTACGTCCTCGTCTTCGACGGGTTTCTCTTCTTTTGGCGTGATATCAATCACATCTCCGACGCCATACTTGGCCAACTTCTCTTTAATACGCTGGTCAAGCTCTTCATCTTTCATTTCTGTCTTCTTAATCTCGACGCGGTCGGTAAACAACGCGACTTCTGTCACCTTGCCCAGCAATTCCAGCGCTTTCAATCGGACTTTGGCGTCGGGGTGTTGCGTTTCTTCCAGCAATTGCGTTACCGCATACCCGCGAATCTCTTTAGCCTGCTCCACAAACTGCCAATCGTACGCAGTAAGCATGGCGACTTGCTTTTGAACTGCCGCTGGTGTCTTGAGATTGAGTAGTTTGTCCTTCTGCTGTGCAGGAGGTAGAGATAAAACGCTGCTGAACGCATCGCGGACGGCTTGCTCTTCGGCTTTGGACACAACTTCTTCATCATCTACGCATCCCATCTCTTTCAACCACGCCGCCGTTGCCGCTTGCGCATCAATTATTTCGTGTGGCTCTGCTTTTTCAACCGGCGTAAAGGGTACATCGCCTGAAATTATTGGCGGAGTATAGGCGTGGTCTTCCAGAAGATGGTCAAATAGTTTCATGTTGTGTGCTGCGCGCTTGATAAGCGATAGATTTGGTTATATTATATTCCGGTGTTCGGCGCAAGCGTCGGTCACTCACTCTCCGCATCCTCTTTAATCCCCGACTTGTTCGGGGATTTTTTTTCTTGATAGTGGTGGATGCGGTGGCAGTTAGCGCAGAGCACGATGCACTTGCTTGCTTCTTCATATGCGCGCTTGAATTGCCCGTTCGAGGTGTACTTCTGCACCGAACTTTCTTTTTGTTTTGGGTTGGGGTGATGAAAGTCTAGGGTGGCGGGGTGATTTTGTCCGCACTTAGAACAGGCTAGGGTGGCTTTGTATTGCTGCCACTCTTCGCGCTTGATGGCTTTGTTGCGGGCCGTTGCGGCCATGTGCCTTTTCTTGTTCTTCTCGTACCACTGCTTACCATAGTTTTCGTATGTAGGGGTGGGCATGTGTGTAATATTTGACAAAGGGTGTGTCAATTTTATAGTAGTGGTGGGGGGTTGTGTTTACAGAGATTAGACAAAATGTGCTGTGCGGCTGAGGAATAGTGTTTATGCGCCATCGTCAGGCCGCCGTCAAAACAGGGGGATACCCCTCCGGTGGGGATCGAAAAGTACCCGCTATGCTATAATGGAATGGCCAGCAACTCCGCTGGTTTGTTTGTTCTATGGGCTATGCCCGAAAGGAATTACCATCATGACTAAGACTATTGCCACCATCGCCGCCCCCAAGGCTGTTCCGGCTCACGTTTCGGGCATTCGGGCTTTTGACCAATCGAGAACAGAACTCGCTAAGTCGCTGAAAGGCGCGACCGCTCAACAGGTCGTGCTCGCCGTGGCTGAAGTGAAAGGCTGTCCGGTCAAGCGCTCGACATCCGCTCGCGCCAATACCGAATGGATTCTGGACAACGCCCACGCCAAGTATGAGGGGGCCAAGACGTTGCTGCGCGACGTGGGCGACGTTCTTTCGGGTCAGGTGACCCGAGGCAAAAAGCAGGCTGACGCTAAGGCGGAGGTTGCCAAGGCTGCTGACACGGATGCGGCCGCTGCGTTGTTCAAGGCTTTGGAGCGTATCGTTGCAGGGCGTGCGAAGCTGAGCGTGGTTGACCGTCGTCGCTTTGCCAAGTTGGCTGATGGTGCTGGCGTGTCGTTTGTTTGACACGTTTTGTGTGGCCGCGCAGAGGGGCAACCTTCTGTGCGGTTTTGTTTGTTGTCAATCTTGTGGATCGCTATCCATAACTCTACCTATTGTTTCTTTTGAGGATGCTATGAAAACTGAAACTAAAATTGGCTTTTTGCTGATGTCCCTCGTGGGTTGTGCTGCAGTGCTCTGTGGCGTCTTGTACTTCTCGTATGGGCAAGATTTGTCGGGAACCTTCCTGATCATTCTCGGCTTCATCATTGAAGTCTTTTCTGTTGTTGTCTACGTCGAGGAAATGACCAAATGAAAACCATCAACAAGCAACTGCGCGATGCTCTGCGCCCCATCAAGCAAGACCTCCGTCAACCGCCCAAGCGCATTCTGATTGCCAAAGTCCGAGAGACTGAAGCGGACGAATGGATCGGCTTTATCGGGCGTAACACCAACATCATCCCGCTGCGTCTGAAGAAGTAAAGGGTCATCTGACCCCAAAACCAAGGAGACTCAAATGAAATCAGTAGACGTAACACCCACATGGCTCGGCCTGCTGCCAATGCTCCTCGAACTCACCCGCCCCAGCATCAACCAAGACGCCCGACAAATGGCCTTCAAAGAACTAGCCCGTATGGCGGAGGCCGCAGACAAGTGGAACGAGCACGTCACCGCCCAAAACCACGCCTCAGTAATCAAACTGTAACAATTGCTCAAACTTTGAGCGATTTCGCCTACTTGTCCAGATTAAAACCCAAAAAATCCAGATCTGTGCAAGCGCAAACGTAGGCGGCATAAGGGTTTGCGGGTTTTCTATCCGAAGTTCTATTAATATATATATAAATATAGAATAGTATTAGTATAAGTATGTATATATCCAGCCAGACACTTCTAAACTTTTTCTGAGACCCATACATTTTTTTAGAAAAAGTGCTAGTCGAACGGATAGAAACCTGCAAACCCGCATGGCGTAAGGCTGAGCGCTTACCCTAACTTCTACTTTTTCGGTTCCAATTTGGACAAGTTAGGACAAGTAGTTAAAGAGTATGCGACTGAACACGGCAAAGTGTTATGCTACGGGATAGGGTCACCTGACCCCATAGAAATGCTTAACTACTGGAGCCACAATGTCTCGACCCACACTCTTACCCGATGATTCCCCGACCGTCCCCGAAAAGACCACCTATGTCTGGGAATCCACCGCCAATTTCACCCGTGCCAAGGCTCGTCAACTTTTACAAGACCGCATCAACCACACAACGGGCCAAGCAAAAGAAACCTATAGAGTATCGCTCGAAACCCTAGACAAGGCGTGGGCTAAGCACGGCTTCTCGCATATTAGTAGCAACAAATTGAAGGCGATCCTCACTGCATCCGCAAAACACGTAGGCTGGTACACCGCACACGTCGCGCCCAAGAACAACCGACCCCCGCAACCTGACGATCCTACCCTGCGCACGTGTACCGCCTGCCAGCAAACCAAACCCAAGGCGCAGTTCACACGCAAGCCATCGAAGAACCGAGCCACAGCCTACGGATGGAAGCCCGACACCGCCATCGAGATAGCGCACCCCAAGTGCAACCTGTGCGCCAGCATCAAGCGCAAGAACATAGGAACCAAGCGCAGCACCCCGTCAATAGCACGGCTGCGCCGAGAGATAAGCACCAAGTTGCAGATCACGAGAAAGATGGAAGACAGCGAGTACCGCGAGCGCAAGATGGAGTTGCTGGTTGAGTGTCGCACCCGACTGGAAAACTACTTAATGCGTGGAGTACGCGCACCCGATGCGTGGTACATGCTGCTGACTAAAGAACAACGCTCAGAGTTGGAAGCCCTGTATGACAGGGTTGTGTGGCCTCGGCGCAAGCCAGAGGTTTTTTAACGGGGTCAGGTGACCCCATGAAAGGAGAGTGAAGATGAGTAAGGCAAAGGTGTTGGTGTTTGTGACTTTGCAGAAGGAAGTCGAGGTCGATACCGAGACTGTGAATGAGGAGTTGTCTGCGCTGGTTGACAAGTTGTACGGGGCGCTGCGCAGTAGTCCGGAGTTTCAAGGTTGGGATTTGAACGTTGACTTTGATTGAGGAGAGTGAAGATGAAACAGTATGAACTTGACGGCAAAAAGATTGCCGTGGTGGGGCACGAAACCTTTCTTGTGCAGGTGGGAAAAGGCAAAAGCGCTTACACAACCCGCTATTCGTTCGACAATCTACCGCAGGCAGTCAAGTACTACGCCTGCATTAACATCGGGAGGGGGTACAAGAAACGTCTTGTGTGTTGGGAGTTTAACAAGCCGCTACTGGCGCGACAGTTTAGTTAAGGAGGTGTGAGATGAGTATCGAGAAAAGAAAGGCCAAGTACTTCACAGAGTTCCGTCACAAGGACTACTACACACCCCGCTCTATGCGGGAGGCGTATGGATTTGAACCCATGCTCTATGTGCGGGAGAAAAAGAAAGAGTACTTGACCGCTACTCTTTTGTGTTACGTTGCGATAGTTATGATCGTCGTGATCTATGCAGTTGTGTTAGCGTTGCAGTTCTGAGAGCGTTGCTCTCTTGTTTGTTGTTTATTTATGGAGAAACCTATGCAAGCCTGTGAAGAACTCGTTCGTATCGCCCACATGTGGGACACCTACGCCACCAACCACCGCCTCAACCCATCCAATAACAAGACGTACAAGCGTGCGCACTCTGACTTCTTGTCGGGAGTATTGGCTGGCTATGATGCCTTGGATACCGACCCGCCGCCCATACTGGTGATCATCTTTGCCACGGGCAGGGACTTGCTGGACTACGTAGAGAAAAGCAGTGATGAGTAGTAGGTAGTACGGGGTCACATGACCCCATCTTTTGTGGACACCTGTCCATATCTTTGTTGTTTCTTTTTAGGAGAATGTCATGGCTAACTATGCAGCTGAAACTTTCCTGTCCGCATCGGACATCGTCGGCGCCATCAAAGCGGTGGGCGACAAGCGCACCATCATCATCCAAGGCGAGAACGGCATCGGCAAAACCGCCATCCACTCCATGCTCAAGGCCGACCCTGATTTTGCGGACCACTTCTTTGCTGCACCCATTGTGGCCCCAGAGTTGACTGACGGTAGCGTGTGGATGCCTGACCTCGATCGTGAGAATGGCGTGTCTCGTGAGTTGCCTAACGAGCGGTTCGGTGTGAGCAAGCGCAATCAATACGGCGTACCCAACAGCCGTCCTGTGGTGGTGTTCATTGACGAGTTGTTCAAAGCGCAGCGTCGCATGCAGCAGTATCTTTCTCCCGTTGTGTATGACCGTTTAATTGGGCCGTTCAAGTTCCCTGAGCGTAGCGTTGTGATTGCGGCTACTAACTTGGGCATCGAGGGTCTGGGTGATTCGGCTCAACCGCACATGAAGAACCGCCTCATCCTGATGTACATGCGCAAGCCGACGCTCAGTGAGTGGCTAATCTGGGCACGCAACAACGGCATCCACCCCATCATTATCTCTGCAGTTCAAGAGTACCCCGAGGTGTTCGAGTCGTTCCTCGACTACGAGACGGGTGGGGTGCATGCCGGCAAGGACTTGGCCAAACTTAATTCTCAGGTGTTCAACCCACGAGACCCAAACCAAGACGCCTACGTTACCCCGCGTTCGCTGCATGCAGCGAGTGACATCATGTATGGCGCTGACCAGTACAAGCTGAGTCCTGTGGTTGTGGATGCCATGCTTGCCGGCGCTGTCGGTCCGGTGTTTGCCAACAAGTTGGGCGCGTTTGTTCGATTGGGTAGAGCGATCACCCCGTTCGAGGAGGTTACCAATGACCCGCTCAATGCGCCAATCAATCCCGACCCGATGGTGCAGGTGGTGCAGACCAACATGCTGGTCAGCCGTGTGACTAGTCGTGCCGAGGCAGAGGCCGCGTCTCAGTATGTGCTGCGCATGCGCAGCGAGATGCAAGCGTTGTTCACGGGGGCGGTCAATGACTCTAAGTTTGCCCCGATGTACATGACCGTGGACTCGTATCGCAAGATGCTCAAGCAGTATCGTGAGTTGATGTAATTGATGTAGTGCAGGGGGTCACCTGACCCCTTGTTATTTTTTCTTTTTAGGAGGTGCTATATGTCTGTAACTATTGAGTCTCGTTGGGAGAAGCTGACACTTGAGCAGCGTCTCAAAGCAGTTGGCAATGACATCACCCGTAGCTTGGACTTCTGTTTATTGTCAGGGGTACTTGTGTCCGGGGAGTTTAGTCTGACTGATGCGATACCCACCGCATGCACTAACGGCAAGGACGTGCGGTTCAACCCTGACTTCATTCGTCCGCTGTCGCGTGAGCAACTGCGCTACTTAGTTATCCATGAACTGCTGCACAAGTTTCTCAAGCACCACCTACCCACGTATCGGAAAGTAACTAAGAAGTATCCGCAACTCAGCAACATGGCGATGGACTATGTGATCAATGGGTTCATCGAGAGCAGGCCCAGTGCAGCTGTGTTTGTTAAGCGCCCGACACCTGATGCGCTAGTCGATAAGCGGTTCGATGATATGTCGTGGCTGCAGGTACTCAAGGAGTTGCTCAAAGATAACGAAGCGCCTGAGCGTAACGGGCCAAGCGAGGGTGGCGAAGATGATGGTGATGCTGGTGATGAGGCGGGCGACGCTGGCTCGGACGCATCGCAAGGACATGGTGGCTTTGATACGCACGACTTCGATGGCTTCGATGGGCTTAGCTTGGACGAGCAGGAGGAGGCCATCAAGAAACTGGACGATGCCATTCACCAAGGCCGTGCGTTACAGAAACGGCTAATGTCCAAGCGCGGTACGGGTGGCAACCTCGATGTGCTTCCCGAAGATCGTGTAACTGACTGGCGTCCTGTCATGCGGGACTTCATTACCGACACCTGCCAAGGGGACGACGAGGCTACGTTCGCACCACCCAACCGCAGGTTCCTGCCGCTCGACTTGCTCATGCCTAGCACGTACTCGGAAGCGATGGATGACTTGGTTGTTGCGGGTGACACGTCAGGTTCGATGGGGCCGCTGTACCCTGCCATGTTCGGTGAGGTTGCACAGATTCTGCGCACGGTTAAGCCGCGCAAGGTGCACGTGGTGTGGTGGGACACAGAAGTTGCTTCAGTCCAGACGTTCGACGAGAACTCATACGACAGTATCAAGGACGTGCTCAAGCCCGCAGGTGGGGGAGGCACATCACCGCAGTGTGTTCTGGACTACCTGTCCACAAACAAGATCGACCCTGCCGCTATCGTGTGGCTGACTGATGGGTACATCGACAACTTCAAGACTCGGCCGACATGCCCGTCCCTCTGGGGCGTGCTAGATAACGAGCGCTTCACACCGCCCTTCGGCAAGGTGGTTCATGTACGTAGTGTTTGTCTGTAAATAAAGGAGAGTGACCATGAAACTGAACGACATGCAAGTAATTAACATCCCGCGCTACAACCTCGACACCTGCTCGATGCTTGTG
>Ga0209298_10001050_pt1 | contig 18359 bp, 12 predicted proteins | sample S_140806_EF_Meta_FD_187325 | JGI IMG/M metagenome (GOLD analysis project Ga0209298, IMG submission 187325) | Freshwater microbial communities from Lake Simoncouche, Canada to study carbon cycling - S_140806_EF_MetaG (SPAdes) (version 2) | ecosystem: Environmental > Aquatic > Freshwater > Lake ...
AAAGGCACTAAGACTTCTACAGGTGGAAATAAAACAGGGGGCCACTGCGTGGCCCCTTGGAGTCTCGGGATCAGGTCCTCGCTTACTTGCGAGGGCCGTTACCGCGGCCGCCGCCGGACGAATTGCCTTAGAGCTAGTTAACTTTACGCGATTTTATACCGCTGTGCCTGCGCTGATATTGCGGGAGAAGCTTAGCGATAAGTTCGATGGCTTCAACGGAAGTGGAGGCTGCGTAAACACGGTCGTCAGGAATATCCTCATATCTCACCCTATGGTCGATTCTCATCCCTGCCAGCTTGGCGCCCCAGCCTTCATGCGGAAGGGCAACGATAAGCCGCCTGTAGATCCACGCGAGGGCTATTTCGCTCAGAGTTCCGGCGCCTCCACCGATCACGATGATGGCGTCAGAATGGGCGACGATGGAATTACGCAGATGATCCATACCCGTAGCGATGACCACATCGACAAATGGATTAGCTGCCGCCGGATCGCTACCAGGTGTAATGCCGATGATGTCCCCGTCTCTCCAAGATGCAGATGCCCGAGCGCCCGCGGACGCCTCCTTCATCACACCCCCCATACCTCCCGTTACCAGGCGCCACCGTCGTTCGATGATCTGCGCTCCCACTTCTCTCGCCGCAATGGCCTTGGCACCGGCCAGATCAGTTGAAGCGTCGCCGATGACCGCGACCATCGGCCGCCGCTTAAGATTCGAGGGGGCGTCAGGCTCCATGGGCTTCCATCAAAGTGCGAGCGTCTTCATAATCAAGATAAACACCGGCCAGAGTCGGGATGCCTCCTCCCCGCCATTGTCTTTTCCCATGCATAACTTCCAAGAGAGCATGAACATAGAAGTCATGAGTTATGACGATGTTCAGCCCCTGCTGCTTAAGGCCATCGTTAGCCATCAGCTCGCGAATCGCGCCCATGGCAGACTCATGCGAAGGCAGAATAGCGCCCGGATCATCGAGGGCTCCATCAATCCATGCGTCTACCAGCGAATGCCACCCAAGGCGTGCCTTGTGGGCATCGTACGCCTCGCGGTCGGCATGATTGGCCGAAAGCCGGCAAAGCGACCGGAACGTCCGAATGGTTGAACTATCATGGCCCATGGCTCTCCTCATTTCTTCGGCCGTCTGCCTAGCTCGCAAGACGCCGCTGGCGACTATCTGAGTCACTTGACCAATTGCCGCACCGAGGGCGTAACTCTCCAAGCGGCCTCGCTCGGTGATGGAGACTTCGTCAGCTCCTTTGCCTAAGCCCTTCAAGGAAGGCCGATCCGCATGCCTGAGGATAAGCAATCCGTTCAGGCCTTTCCAGTCCCGGGCCATGATATCTTCTTTGGTGATAAGTCCGCTGGACCTTCGACAATGCCCGCCCGGGACATGACGCTTCATGATGCGGGCAATAGCAGCTTCTCGCGCGGTAAACTGTCCCGCCTTCCCAAGACCTGAGCTCTCATAATAATAGAGTTTGCTTGGAAGATACCGAGGGGCCGTCGCTCGTTCAACTATCGGGATCATGAAAGCCCAATCCACGCAAATCTCGACGTATTTGCCATCGAGGCGCAACCGCCAGTCGGGTATCCCGTCGAACAGTCTCTTCCGGAAGCTGCGAAGGTGCTGCCAGACATTCCCGCCCCGGGCTGCGCCGAGGTCTCCAAAGCATGCCGGATAGTCGGCCGGCTTATCTGTCCTCACCATCGAGCCTACCGTCAGGTCCACGCCATCGGCATATACGCTCGCCAGCTCCTCCAAAACTCCGATCCCAATCAAAGCGTCATCCATGTCGAGCGTGACGATGACTGCTTCGGGGTCGGAACAAAGGTCGCGGATCGCCGTGATGGTATTGGCGAGCTGACCTCTTCTCCGCCGGGGCTGCAACAGGGTGATGTTCGGCGCCTGACCGAATACCCGGCGGCAGGCCTCGCGGCTAAGCTCGTCGGACCCGTCGTCGATGACGATAGCACCCCAGATGCCGCCGCGCTGCCTGATTATGGACTGGTAACAACGGAGCATCTTCCCATAGGGGACATTCCGTCCCGTGACTATGAAGACCAGCTTTTCGCGGCGAGGGGCTGGCAGCCACTGCAAGGCGCTGCCGACGAGATCGACCTTGCCCAATTGAGCTTCGAATAGGGCACCATTCTCGATGCCAGCCATGATGAGATTCCATTCGCCATCAGAACGCTTAAAGGAGTTCGGCGGGTGGACGAACCCAGTTCGGCGGTCGCCGCCGCGGAGGCTGACCGCACGCCCAGCGACACAGGCCTTATCCATGGAGCGATGCCATGCCAGCTCCAGCTTGCCATCGTCATCGGCAGTATTCGTGAAAGGCCGTAATGCCAGCAGGGCAGCCCGGTCGAAGAAGCACCCGCGGCATTCGACTCGATATGGCCTACCATCGGCATCGTTCGCTCCGAACGGCTGGTCTTCTTGATTCAGAATATTGAGGCTGACCGTAATGGCACCGGGGTTGCCCTTCATGGCCATGATTGCTTCGCCAACAAAATCGTGGGCCTTATCTGCACGTCGAATAAGGAGGTCTGAATCCAGCTGAAGGATATAGTCCCCCCGACATAGGTCGAAGGCACCCAGTGGAGAAGTAAGGGGGGCGCCTGCCTTGGTGTGTGATGAAGCAGATTCCACCCCGAACCAACGGTGATTGATTGCAGCTGCTCCCCCCGAGCCATCGGCCGGAGCTATGATCACATGGTCAATGATGCCTCTGGACTTAAGGCGCCCTGCAGCCTCGATGGTTTTGCTTAGGTCAGGCGTGCCATATTCTCTGACAAAGCCACCTGAACGGGAGTCGATGGTTAAGATACGCTCAACAAAGGTTCGCGGATCTTCCAGCTGGCCGATGATGTGTTCGACCTGCGCCTCCAAGGTCTCTGCCTCGAGCGCCGAGGCTTTGATGACAAGGGAAACGGCGGCGGACGGACCTGCCAACTTCACGGGTTCGCACTCCCAACCGATAAAATCAACTGCAGGCAGGCCAGTCTTCAAATCAAAGGTGTAGTTCTGCCTCTCTGAAATCACCTGCAGTCCAGCGGCCAGCAGCGCCCTTCGGATATTCCTGATCGGACGATGAAACTCCGTCCTTGGCCGGCCTGATTCGGCTATCTCAGCATAATCGAAGGCATGGGGGTATTCAGCCCCTTGGGGTAATATCCTTTCCAAGTGGATAGCCGTAGGGGGGCCAAAGGTACTTAGCGGGTCGCATATCACGACAACGACCCTGCCTGTATTCTTGACCGAAGCGCCTAGGTCCGTGACGACCTGCCGGAAGTCCTTTTCTGACCTAAGTTCACATATGACAAGCGAACAGACCACGGCATCATATGGGCCGCCCGCAATGGCCAGTTCCCGTGAGTCCGTCAGCGTCAGGTCTTTCGCATACTTGTCTCTTTCCCATCGTTTCTTGATTCCATCGCCAGGATCAAACCCGACGACCGTCTTGCCTGCGGCGCTGAAACGACGAGCGGTGTAAGCCTTCTTGCCGCACCCATAGTCCAAGACGGTTTCGAAATCATGGCCGGAAAGCAGTTCTTCGACCATCTCTGCGCAGACGGCGGTGGCAGACTTTCTCTCTTCGACATACCAGCGCCAGAATTCTTGAAACCCATCAAGCTCGGGGGCTCCTTGATCTTGCCAGGCCAGGCTGAGCAGCCGGTTCAAATCTGGTCGGGCCCAGAAACGGACGCAAAGCCATGCCTTGCGCGCCATGCTCTCGAATTCAGCGTGGCTAAACTCGCGGAAATCCAGGCCGTAATCAATGATGACGGCCTGTCCGCGCACCAGGGCGATATTATCGCGACTGAGATTACGGAATACCACGCCTGCCGCCTTGCATTCCTCTAAGAGGCTGAAGAGTTGGCCTATGGACGGCGGCCCTATCTGATCCTGCTCGACATACTCTCTTTCAATGACCGGTAAGCCCGCTTCGCAGCATCTCAGCTTGATCCGTCTCAGCCCCTTAGCCTCATCCGGCAGCTTTTCCATTAAACGCAGCGCGGGCATGGCTGCGCTGGCTCGGGCAGGCTTAGCGACATCCAGCAGTTTGATCGTCGTATCTCCGCTTCGGAATACGACCCCCTCCCAGCCAACTCCGAGCAACTCCGCTTCCAGCGGGACGCCTAGTATTTTCCGCGCACGCTCGACGCGCTGCTGCTTAAGTTGCTCGGTCCGAAACGCCTTGAAGGAAGTCTGCATGGCGACAGACTGCAGCTCGAGCTGCTTATATGCTGATGAAAATTCGCTGCTGCTGACGCTGGCCGACAATTTCTTGGCAGTCCGCCGGAGATAGGCGGGGTCCATCAGAGACCTGATTTTATGTAGCTCCGCGCCGAGCTGGCTGACGATGTCATCGTCTATGCCATGGTCTTGTTTCAACTTATCCAGACTACACAGGCATGAACCTACTAGCCCGCGAATACGCCAAGCGGACAGTTCCATGACGGCGAGCCTCTCCCTGACTGCCTTACGTGCCGTTGCGGTCGCAGTCTGATTGTTATCGCCTTCATAAAAGACTCCGCAGATTCCGCGGACGGGATGCACCGGAACCCCGCCGAGGACGGCCTCGGCTCCTCGATATAGCCCATAACCCAAGACATCCTGGCTTAACGTTTCGGAAAGCGTTTCCACCGGCAAGGTGGTCTCTCTTCCATGACGTACCGCTGCGGAGGCGTGCATGACAATCTTCACCCCGTATAACCTAGAGAGAACAAGGCTGTGAAGCATGTCTGAGCGTCGTACCCAAGCCCCCCCTACCTTAGCGGCATATTGGGGACATAGCATCAGCTGTTCGGGCCTGAAAAATACGGTCGACCCTCCGCGCATGATCGAGTCCTGGGCTGCCGCCAGGTCCAAGCTTTCGCCATCGATCATCAACGGGCGCATAATCGATTCACCTGCCCGTATGCGCCGGCAAGCATGGGCGGCTTTCTTGATAGTCTCGACTGGCGTCAGACCATTAAAATAATCAGTCTGGAGAGGGGTTTCCAGATGGCGCGTCTCACGGGAGAGATCGTAATACCCGGCAGCCCTCCTATCGGTCGGCTCTTTAGGTATAGGTTCACCTGAGGAAGAAACACGTCGGCGCAGGGCTTGGTCAAGATCGAGCAGCTGCAACCGCAACGTTGCCTCGAAGGGTAAGGGCGCAGCGGCCGAATCTTGTCCGATAACTACGTCTACGCCCGCGGCTCTTAGTGCGAGCAATTGCGCTACGTCAGGCGAGCACCTTGTTGACACGCTGCTATCATCCTTGCCGCGGACCTCGAAACTAAAAGTCTTGTCGTCATCAAGTATCCATGCAGCCGACCCCGGGCGCTGCTTACACTCCACGTGGACGAAGTAGTTCAGGATGGAACGCGTGATGGCTATGGGCAGGCGGCAAGTATGCGCGTCCGGGATGACGACGACCTGCTCAGGAGCCCAATGTGACATGACTTCCTCGGGCTTAATCCAGCGAACATTGACGCCGCTGCTACGCAGAGATTCGATCGCCTCGACCCACTTAAGCCGCCCCTCCTCATCGACTGGCCCGTTTTCAAGTAGTACCGCGGTAACGCCTAAAACCCCCGGGTGGATGCACAGGCGAGAGATGTCTCCAAAGAGACGGAGGGCCTGCGGCGGTAGGCATGAATCAGTGGCGACTCCCAATACGAAGTGAAGCCCGCCAGGTTGGACTTCTTTAGCCGGCATCCGCTCACGCTGCCGGGCGGGAGACGGCGATGAATCTGCTGACCGCAGATAGGCTTCATCGAAACCGAATCTTTCCATGACCAGGTGAAAAAACCTGCCGTGTTCATCCGCGCCGAAATCCTGGGCATGCTTTTGGAAAAATCTGCGCAAACCCTCACCCTTGGCATGACGGTTTATCGTAAGCCTGTCCGGCCGCGGGTCGGCGTAATGGTGGACAGTGTGCGCAGCCAATGAAGCGACCTTCATGCCCGCCAAGCGGGCCAACCTGATGCATAAGTCCCGATCGGTGCAGCTAGGAAGATTTTCGTCAAATCCGCCTGCCTCCAGGAACCGGGCCAGACGCAAGAAGAGATTTGATCCCTGAATATGCGTGTTCCGGATAAAAATTTTCGCGGGGTCGAGAGACGTGGGTATTTCTTGCCGACGACCCTTGTCGCCTGGCACCTCATGCCTGATTAGGCCAGAGATTACCATGTCCGCCGAAACCTTGATCGCTTCGCTCAGACATTCCTGCAAATGCTCTTCTGCCCAAGCATCATCGTCGTCCAAGACGGCGACATGCCATCTTTCAGCCTCTTCGGAAAAACGGCGGCATAATTCGTCCAGTCCGCTGTTCCATGCGCCTGAGGCCGATTGCTTCGTTCGCCGGTTTCGGAGAGTGATGACCTCGGGGCAACCTGGCGAACCGTCCCATACCCGGCTGATAAGGCTCTTCATCTCGAACTCCCCTACTTGGTCATAGTCAGAATCGACTACTATGACGATCAAGTCGGGCGGACGTAGCTGCGACCTGACTGAACTCAAGGCACGATGCTCCAGGAGCTCTAATCTACCCGAATATGCGATCAGCGCGGCGACCTTCGGTTGCATCGTTGGATTATCCATGTGGTGCATTTAATTTATACCAACTCGCGAACTCCCTTACGGCCGCGGGAAACGTAACCTTGGGCCACCATCCTATCCGTCTACTTGCGCTTGATGAGTCAGCCCATGTCGCCTTCGGCATATATGGGGGCAATCCGGCCTCCTCTGCATGGAGGGGTAGCCCTAGCTCCTTGGCCAGCAACTCTGCCAGTAAGGCTGCCGTGTGATATTCGCCGGCACCGATGTTATAAGTCTCGAACCCATCCCAGGGCTGCTCAGCGGCAAGCACGAACGCCGCTGCAACATCGTGCACGCTCGTGAAATCACGCCCAGACCCAGCATGCAGCTTTACCATATTCCCAGACATTATGGCCTCGGTGAATCTCCATGGCGCCATGTCCGGGCGTCCCAACGGGCCGATTATCGTAAATGGCCGAAGAATACGTGCGTGCATTCGGCCATGCTTACTAGCTAGCCGGATTCTTTCTTCACCCGACATCTTGGTCTGACCGTATTGACCGATTGGATTGAGCGGATGGCTCTCATTTATCTGGCCGATGGAATGTCCGTATACGGATGAGGATGAAGCATGGATAATCCGGGATAGGCCCGCGCTGGCGCATGCCTCAAGCACTGACTCCACTCCCTCGACATTAACTCGATGATAGGGCCGCGAGTTTTGTTCGGCCTCAGCAACGCCTGGCATTGCTGCGAGATGAATCAGCACGTCTGGGCCGAAATCGCAGATGGATTGGGTAAGTAACTTTGTGTCCAAAATATCGCCGATGATGACATCAGACATGCCATGTCGGATGCGGATATTTTTGAGCCAATCTGGCGCCTTCGCTGAACCAAGGTCGTAAGAAAGCGCTTCGTGGCCCTTCGAAATCAAAAGCGCGCACACGTGTGAGCCCACGAAACCACTACCGCCGGTGACAAGAAATCGCATTTTAGGCAGCTCCTCCAAGGATGAATGTTCCCATTTGGGTCGGCGCCTTAAGTCCAATCCCGGGTGAAGAGGCGTAGACCTTGGCCCCCGGAGCGGCGAGCCGGGCAATCCGTCTCCAATCAAGAGTTCGGTAAACAAGTTCGTCGTTCAGAACGGCGATGACGACCGCACCACGGACAGCGGCGGAGAGCGTGCCGACCATCCGCACCCCCTTTACTGCCTTCACTCTTGGATCATGGGCGACGATAGGGTGCCCGAGGCTGGCAAGGCCTTCCGCGATGCGAAGGGGCGCTGAATTGCGTGTATCCGCCACGCCTGTCTTGAAGGCTAATCCTAAGATCGCGATTCGTCCGCCCCGACCTGCCATCTTCGAGATCTTCCGCATAACCCTGCGGACCTGAGCGTCATTCTGCTCAATGACAGAATGCCAGTAACGGGAGACATCTATCAATCCCATGCATTCAGCGAGCGAACAGAGGATTCGCAGATCTTTCTCGAGACAAGATCCCCCAAAGCCGATGGATGGCTGCAGATACATCGATCCGATGCGGGGGTCCATGCCGGCGGCCTTAGATATGGCACGGACTTCTCCACCGCCGAGTTCGCATAATGCAGCCATCGAGTTGATCGAACTGACTCGCTGCGCTAGCATCGCATTTGCGAAGAGCTTGGTCAGCTGGGCCGACCAAGCGTCCATGCGGATGATTCGGTTCGCTGGCACCCAATGACGGTAAAGCCGGGTGACTGAATTGACGGCATCCTTATCCTTGCCTCCGACTAAAACTCGATACGGCTTGAGAATATCTTGCTCAGCCGTGCCTTCCGCCATGAACTCCGGGCATATAACCACCCGGCGATTAGTCAGTGCTTCGAGCCTGGCAGCATCGCCCGGGACTAGCGTCGACTTAATGACGATGACCGCGTCCCTAGCCGAGCAACGGGCCAACTCTTTGGCCAGCCGCCTCCAGGATGAGCCCTCGACTCCTTTGCCTTTGAGATAACTGGGCACACAGATGAAGATGTGCGAGGCACCTTTGACGGCGGCAGCCAACGAATCGGCGGCCTGGACATGGCTGAGAGGCTTCGATACCTTCACAGGATCATAAGCCGTCACGCGTGCTCCTTTAACTTTAGCCGCCAGCACCGCACCAATCGCCTGCCCGACGACGCCGTGGCCGATGATGGCAATTCGGGACATACTCGAAAAAAGATAAGCCATTGAATTGTCAGTAGAAGACTTTTCGGAACTCATCTTCAAGCCCCGCGGCCGTGGCGGCCGAAGCGGGCGAGAATGAGCTTCTGGACGGCGGGGTCCCAGTCGAAGTAGATGGACATGCAGGAGCGCGGGTTGAGGCCGTGCCCGAGGGTGATGTGCAAGGGGAAGAGGCGGTACACGCCCTTATAGGTGGCGCTGTAGTCGGAGGCGTAGCGAATCTTGGCGCGCTCGCCGAGGTCGGCACCGAAATGGCTGAGGCCAGCCTGGGCGGCCAGGAAGTCGTCGGGCTTCAGGTCGTTGGCGGGGTCGGCCTTGAGCTTGGCGAAGGCGACGAGTCCGGCGAGATAGCGCTCCAGGGTGCCGTCGTGCTCGAAGACGCATTCTGGCGCCTCGGCGAGCGCCTCGGGCAGGACGAGGATGTGCTCGATGAAATCCGGCTTGGCCATGTACACCGCCAGCACCTCATGCGCGGGGCGATAGGATCGCCCTGACTTCGAAGGAGCGGAGAGCTTTTCGTGCAGCGGCTGGATGAAGTTCCCACCGACCAAGCGGCGGCACACCTTCATGGCTTCGCTCGCCCGACGAGAAGAAGCACGCACTGAGAGCTGCTGCTCCGAGGCGAGGTGGAAGTTGATCGTCGACTGGTCGGCGAGGAACGTGATGACAGCCGCGGAAGACTCCAGGGTCGTGCCGACCATCTGGAAGGATTCCTTGGCGGTGCGCTGGATGATCTCCAGGAGCCTGCGGCCCGGGAGTTCGTAGCGGTAGTTGAGACTGATGGCGGTGGTGCTCATGTGCGGTGAACAAACCCCAGTGTCCCCTCCGAGTTTCAGCCCGCAAGGCGATCACGCCGGGTAGCCGTCCCCGGCATAGGTCCGGCGTGTCGCACGAATGTCTGACTCATGTTTCTATCCTATAAAACAAGGGCTAAACCTGTGTCGCACGAATTATTGCCCCCCGGGGCGGCGGATAAAATGCCTTCCTCATTGTAATCGTCCGGGCGGCCCTCTACCCCCAACTCTGCGCTCGATATAGCGTCCAGTATACTCCTATAAAGCATCCATGGCCCGGCCCATGGAACTGAACTACCTCACCTTGCTCCGTGAGCTGGAGCGGGAGGTGGCGGCCGGCGCCAACCTGAAGCTGCCCGCAGACCGTGACGGCCTGCAAAGAGCACGCAAATGGTTCAAAGGCAGGTTCTCCGGGGGCCTGCTTGGTTTCGCCGCCAGCCAGCTCGCCAAAGGCGAGCAACGTATCGCTAAGAAGCTTTACATCAAAGCCGAAGAGATGCGCCATCAGGAGACGCTGACGCTCCGATCCCTCCGGAAACTCTCCGAAGCCCAGGATGTCTATGACTTCGACCGCCCGCCGAGCTGGCCGCCGGTCGTGCCGACGGAGCAGCTGATCTCCCGCTTCGTGGGCCACGCCATCGGCCTGCATTCGGAAAACCCGGAGGCCGACTTCGCCGCGCAGGTCGAAGCCTCTTTCCGCGAGACCGCCGTCCCTGCTCTGGCCTGGGGACTGCTCACGCAGCTCGCCACGCTCCCGGCGGAAGACAAGGACGCCGCTACGGGTGCCTTGCTGCGTCGGCTTGATCAGGAAACCGGCGCCAAACCCAACTCGGCCGAGTTGATCATCGACGCGGCCGGCCGGCGTATCGCGCTCCCTTATCTGCGGCTCACCGAAGGATTCTGGCGCCTGCTTACCCAGAAGGGCGCCGAATGGCGGATCTCCGTCGAAGCCGCGGCCAAACTCCGCGGCCAACTACGAGTGGAGTTCGCGAAGCTGGCCGCCGACACCAACGGCGCCTTCCCCGCCGTCCTCGCCCTCCATTATGGCCCGCAACGCGGCGGCTCCGACCGCGCCCACGCCGTCGCCCTCGCTCAACGACGCTCGCAAACCTCCGCCGCCTTCCTCCGGGAACGCATCGAGCTGCTGGCGACCGCCCGAGCGCCCGAGCTCGACCCCTTCCGCCGCCTCTGCGCGACAGACCTACGCGCGGCCTGTCAGGAAGCCCAAGCATGGCTGAGCGCTGACGCGAGCGGCGAAACCGCCGACCGCGGGCGCCTCGCCGCGGGCCGTGCCTACTGGCTGGCCCGGCAGACCTTTGGCAAACACGAGCTTGCCGCAGCCGAATGGCTGACTGCGATCGTTGAACGGACCAACGACGAAGGCCGGGTCATCCATCAGACCGCCGCCAACCTCGCTCCGCAGGAGCTTGCGGGCGTGGAATGGGCGAGCAAACTGACCCTTCAGCTGTTACGCGAAGCCGCCCGCGCCTATCGCGGCCGCGACGATCTCCGGGCCATCTGCCTGCGCTTCGCCGCTGGCTACGCGACCAATCCGCGCTATCACCGAGCCTCGGCCGTACTCGCCCTGCAACAGGTGGTCGTAGAAGAGTATGCCCGTGAGCCCGCGGCACGAGCACGTCTGACGGACATGTTCCGGGCACGGCTCGCATGGCAAAGCCAGGCGACGCTTCTCCCGACCAAGAATCGGGGCGAGATCCGGAAGGCCGCAGGATTCTACCAATCAGCCGTCAGCGGGCTCGGCACACCTAAGGACGGGCTGGACGCGGAAGCTCCGGTCCACCTCTTCCCTGAGCTGCTCGCCTTCCTGGAAACCTATCACAACGAGTCGAAGGGCGGAGAGAAGCTCCTGCACGTCATCGATTACGTGGTGCAACAGAACTACGGCGTCTACTTCGACGCCGTGACGGAACGTCAGCTGATCGCCGCCGGGCTCGAACAGTTCAAAGCTTGGCATGCGCAGATCGAAGATGCGATGGTCCGGAAGAACTCCGAAGTCGGCGTCCGCCTCCGAGCGGAGAAAGAAGCCGGCCGGCCGACTTCTGGCATCATCCTCCAATACTGCATGGAGACGTTGGGGAGAATCGAATATGGCTACACTCCGGCCAAGGGGGAGCGTGCCAAATCGGCCTGAAAACAGGACTGGGGTTAAAAAGTGGCGGCGGACATGCTACCTGCTTCCTTACGGCTGGTCCGTAGCAAGCAGACGATAGCGCTCATTCATGCGACAAGGACGGCCTAAGGCCTGTTGGCTTCTGGGACGAACTTAAGGGGCAAAAAGGGCTCCTAAGGCAGGTTCGGAGCTAGCGCCCTCACCAGCATAGCATGGGCGATGAGCCTATAGGTGTATGAACCCTCTCAAAAACACCTACGGCCTCAAGGCCATCCCGTCCGAAAAGATCCTCAAGGAGTTCCACCCCGCTCGCGGCATGCGCTTCCGTGGGCCGATGGATCTCCCGCCCGAAGACCTCCCGGTCCTCATGCAGATGGAGCGCAACCACATGATGGACCCCCGGGCCTGGAAGAGCGCGCGCGTTGTCGCCGACGTGACGCCCGTCTTCCGCCTGGTCGCCGAGCACATGGGTTACGATCTCGCCTCGCTCCTCGAGGGCAAAGGCGAGACCGGCAAACCTGAAGACTCCTGGACCGTCTACGCCGACGAAGGCAAGGCGCCGATGCTCATCCGCTGGACGATCGGCAAGGCGCAGCTCCTGATGTCGCTCGCCATCCTCGGCCAGACGCCCCGCCTCGGGATGAAGCCCATGCTCGAGATCTGCGTGCTGTCCGACCGGAACGCCGCCCCGCACCTCGCCGGCATCGCGGCCGCGCTGCGCCGCATCGAGAAGTCCGTCGAGCCGGACGACGGCACCGATGTCGCCGAGGGCAACGTGCTCCTACGCGTGTTGAACGTGGCCGACTCCGGCGAGGACTTCACCGTCACGTGCGTCTTCCACGCGGACGCGCACAAGGGCCTGAGCGCGATCCGTGAGGCGGACCACGCCGAACTGGCCAACTCGACCAACATCACCATCGAGGAAGCCGGGACGCGCCGCGGTTTCGCCGGCCACCTGCTCGTCGACGAGCTGAGCATCGTCGCCCGCCGGGCGAACGTCTTCCGCTTCCATTACGAAGCCGATCGCCCGGTGCCGACCGATACCCTGAAACTGGTCCATCACATGAGCGTCAAGGATGTGCGCATGTCCATGGACATCGCCTTCCGGATGCACCTGCAGGACCTGCGCGGTCGGGCGAACGATGAGGCGGGCGGCACCCTGAAACAAGAGACCACGCCGGAGCTGGACCATGAAATGGCCGAGCGACGCCTGCGGCTCCAGATGAACGCGATGGAGATCGCCGGGGAAGTGCCTGTCAGCCGTGGTCGCGGACGGTTCCACGTGCCGATGATCGACGAGGCCTTCTCCGTCCCGCCCACGATCGGCCCCGAGTTCAGGTATTGCCCGGCCGGCACCCTGGTCGGCACGGGGCCGGAACTGAAGATGTCCGGCGGCGACGTCGAGACCTCCTGGGACCTGCTCGACCTTATGCTGGAAGCCCTCTGCGAGATCCCGAAGGAGTTCCCGGCCAATCGCGCCACCCGCAGCGAGATCAAGCTCACCGCATCGCTCGAGGCCCCGGCGATCGCGGACCAGTACAAAGATACCAACCCCGTAGGTCGTCGTTACGAGCGGATCACCAATCCGTTCTACGCCGTGCATCGCGGGCTCGTCGTGCGCGTCGACCGAACCGTCTCGGTCTGGCGCTCAAACGACACGGAGGCACTGGCGGCGGACTTCTTCTACGCGCCGGCGACGAGGAATCTGCATGTCGCGAATCTGTATCGCGTCAAAGTGCCGAAGGGGTAACGCGGCAGCTAAGCTGCCACGGGGGAACTGCTGGCAGGCTGGCATGCTGCGAAGCAGGCGCGGCGGGCCCAAAGGGAGCCCGGGATAAGTGAGCAGGCCGGGGGCTGGGGGATGAATCCCTCGGTCGCCGGCCTTTTTTGTTTTCGGAGGTAGGGGCGCGCGGTGTCGCGACCGAGGGGATGAGGGTTAAGGCGGACGCGTCGCCGACGCGTCCCTACCTGCGCGACGGAGTCGCGTGGTGGTGGCGGTTAGCGGTTGGGAGAGGCAGAGAGACAGCGGATGCGATGTCATCGCATCCCTACCTCGAAAACGGAAAGAGCCCGGCCTTGCGGCCGGGCTCAGGTGTATGAAGCTATCCGTGAAGCTTAGAAGCTGTAACCAGCGGAGATACCGAGAGCGTCGCCACCAGCAGACGTGCCAGTGAAGGCGTAGGTCAGCGAGAGGTCGAAGTTCTTGGTGAGGTTATAGCGGAGGCCGACGTTGAAGATATTATCGTTCTCGGAAGCGACGGCACCCTGGATGAAACCGCCGACGACCACGAGGGCGCCGAGGTTGGTGCGGACGCGCTGGTAGCCGACGGAGAACTCAGCATTGCTGCCGAGAGCCTGACGATACTGGAGGCCGAGGGACGTCTGCTCAGCGACGGCGAAACCGTTGGAGGCACCAAACTGGCCCTGCTGGTAACCGAGGCCGACGGCGAGATCGCCCGCGCCGACGTTGAACTTATAGGCGAGACCGAAGCCGGTCATGTAGCCGCCGAAACCGGCGATGTCGCCCTTGCCGTCGACATCAGCGTAAGAGCCAGACACGAGGACGCCGGAATTGGCGAGCTCAGCGGTGGCGCTGACATTGAAGCCCTTGACGGCGTCGCTGGTCACGTAGCCGATCTCGGCGCGGTTATAGTTGAGACCCGAACCAGTGCCAGAAGCGGCGGAAGCCGAGGCAGCGACGAGGGTGAGGAGGAGGATGGGGGTATGTTTCATAGCACCCCTAAACGAAACCCCCGTCCGAGGGGTTGCAACCGATATCTTATAGAAGGTTTTTAATATAATAATCTGGGAGCGAGGGAAATACAAAGGGCGCGGCTGATGCCGCGCCCTGAGGACGAGCTGACGGGGAGGTCAGTCGACGTTCTGCGCCGTCAGGAACATGCTCTTCGACAGCGAGCTGAAGAAGGACTGGTAAGGGGCCGGATCCGTGACGGCGGCTTCCTGGTACTGCGCGTTGGCGCGAACGAGCAGCTGCTTGGCGTTACGCGGGCGGACGGTCACCGACATGCGCAGGGCGTAGCCGTCGAGCTTGGTCGCGGTGATCGAGCCCAATTCGAGGTCAGCCTTGTCGATGACGAAGCCAAGGTCCTGCAGGGTCGAGATGACCGTGCGGAGGGTCTTGGTCTTGTCGGTCGTGTCGAAGGCTCGGCTCTGAATCTGGCGGAGCTGGACCTGATTGGAGCCGACCTCGAGGGCCGATTCGGTGGAATTATGGACGCAGCCGGTGAGGACGAGGGCGGCGGCGAGGAGGCAGAGACGAGTGATCATAGGTTAGATTTTCTGGGCTTCGAGGAAGACGGACTTCGAGAGTTTCTCGAAGAACTGCTGGTAGAGCTCCGGCTCGCTCAGACCTTCGAGGCGAGTGAGCTGGCCGTAGCTGTTCCAAACCATGCGCTGGAAAGTGGCGCGGACGACCCACTCTTGGCCTTCTTTGCCGGCGACCGGCTTCACGATGATGCAGAGACGAATCTTCTGCGACTTGTCCATCGAGTTGGCAGCGTTGCCACCAAAGAGGAGCGCCATGGCGAAGCGGGAGCCAGCATCGCTGGCCTCGCGGGTCTTGGAAGCGACGAGCACGCCGAGTTTGGTCTCGGATTCGTCGATGGTGAAACCCATGTCCTGGCCGACGCCAGAGCAGGCGGCCAAGATATCGGCTTCCTTACCGCCGGTGAAGCGACGGGATTCGCGCTGACGACGCTCGAGCGAGTCGGGCTTCAGGGCGAGGGCGTCCTCGGGGATGCCGGTCTGGCAACCGACGACGAGGAAGGCCAAGCAGCAGAGAGAGAGCAGGCGCATAGATTAGAACTTGGAGGTGTGGTAGGCGAGGTCGCGGACCTTGCCGGCTTTATCGAACTTCACGATGATGGTGAGCGTGCTCTGGGAGCGCTCAGCGGCCGCGGCGGAACCGCCGACGAAAAGCGTCAGGGGGCCATTGGCGGAAGTGGCGCGCACGGAAGAGGTCACGCGGTCGTAGATCCAGACTTCGCGGCCTTCTTCGTCGGTGGAGAGGATGTTGGGCGAACCGAGGGCTTCGGCGACAGAGGCGTTGGTCATGCCGACCTTGACGCTGCGCTGGGCGGCGCCGACGGAGATGGTGGCCTTATCGTCACCTTTGACGCTGTTATGGACGTCCTGGGGATTGAGGCAGCCGACGAGGAGGAGCGGGCTCAGAAGGAGCAGGCGGGCGGGGTTCATGACGGCCGACTGTGAACATCGGGCGGGCGGGGGCAAGGGGTATTTTATATTAGATTATTATAATATAATACGCGGCGCATGGCGCCGCGTGGGGAACTGCTGGCATGGTGAACTGCTGCGAAGCAGAGACAGAAGGTAGGGGCGACCGAGGGGATGAGGGGCAAGGGCGGATGCGATGTCATCGCATCCCTACCTAGATACACAGGACAGCACGTGGTGCTGTCCCTACCTCATTTCTTCTTTTTGCCGCCGCCGCGTTGTTCTTTGGCGTTGGGGTCGTAGGCTTCGTTCTTCTTGTCCGCGAGGAAGGCGCCGGTGTCCTTCTGCCAGGCGACGAGGAGCTTCTTGAGTTCCTCGACCTTGGCGGGATCGCTCTTGGCGAGGTCGTGCTCTTCGCTGGGGTCCTTCTTCACGTTATAGAGCTCGAAGGTGGGGCCGGCGAATTTCTGGATGAGCTTGTAGTCACCCGCGCGCAGGAGGCTCATGGGCTCGCCCTTGCCGATGTAACACGGGAAGTGCCAGTAGATGGCGTTGCGGTTCAGGGCGGCGCCGGTCTTGAGCTGCTTGAGGAGGCTCACACCGTCGGTGGGCTGATCCTTCGGCAGCGGCAGGCCGGCGGCTTCGAGGATGGTGGGCATGAAGTCCATGCTGGCGACGGGCTCGTCGTACGTCTTGCCGGCGGGAATGACGCCGGGCCAGGAGACAGCACCCGGCACGCGGATGCCGCCTTCATAGAGAAGGCCTTTGCTGCCGCGGAGCGGGTTGACGACGTAAGGCAGGCCGCCGTTATCGGACGTGAAGATGACGAGGGTGTCCTTGGTGAGGCCGGAGGCTTCGAGCTTGGCCATGATGCGGCCGATGCTGGTGTCGACCGCTTCGACGGTGGCGGCGTATTCGGGCGTGATACCTTTATCGAGGCCGGTCGGCGTCTTGGCCTTGTACTTCGCGACGAGCGCAGGCTTAGGGTCGAACGGCTCGTGCACGGAGTGCTCGGCGTAGTAGAGGAAGAAGGGCTTCGACTTGTTCTGGTCGATCCAGGACAGGGCTTCGTCGCAGAGCGCATCGGAAAGGTAGCGGCCCTTGCCGTCCATGTAGGCGTCCTTCTCGAACTTCACGTCGTCGGGGCGCTTGTAGACCTCGAAGCCGCGACCGGTGGGCGAACCCGGCGAGCCGTTGCGGCCGCGGCCGATGTTCCACATCCCGATGAGCGCGGTGGCGTAGCCGTTGGACTTCAGGACGTCGGCGACGGTCTTGGTCTGGGGCGGTAGCTCGTCGCTACCCTTGGTGGACATCACCTTCATGTGCGGCTGGCCCGGAGCGTAACGGTCGTCGACCACGGTGTAGACGCCGTGACGCGGGGTGGTTTGGCCGGTAAGGAGGCACGCACGGGTGGGCGCGCAGTTCGGGGCGCTGGCGTAGCACTGCGAGAACACCGCGCCGGACTTGGCGATCTTGTCGATGTTCGGCGTGCTGATGTATTTGTTCCCGACGAAGCCCACGTCCCGATAGCCCATATCATCGAGGAGGATGAGGACGATATTGGGCTGACGGGCGGGCGCGATGGCAGCGGCGAGAAGACACAGTGCAAAGGTGCAAAGGTGCAAACCGGCGCGGAGCGCCTGTGAAAAAGTGGAACGAAGGAGAGGCATGGGGAATGAATTTCGTTTCGGGTGGCGGGAGTTAAGGTGCAAAGGTGATTAAGGTGGGTGGGGTTATCAGGTAGGGGCGCGACGGTGTCGCGACCGAGGGACTGAGGGTTAAGGGCGGACGCGTCGCCGACGCGTCCCTACCTCGAGGCAGGGTCAGGCGGTGCGGGCCTTTACCTCATAAGCATGCGCGATCATGCCGTGTTTGGTCGCGGGGGACTCGTCCTTGGGGAGGAAGCAGCGGACATATTCGACCTTGGCGGAGGCGGGGGTGACGGTGACGCGCACGTAGCCGGCGCTGGGGAGCTTCTTACCGGTCTCGTAACGCTCTTCATTATAGGCGACGTAACCGTGGTCCGACGGCATCGGGAGTTCCTGGTAGATGACGCCGTCCTTCTCCTGCTGACAGTAGAGGTGGTCGTGGCCCTGGAAGAAGACGCTGACCTTGTGCTTCACCATCAGCTGGTGGATCGGGAGTTCCCAGCCGGGACGCTTCTCCTTGAAGGTGCCTTCGCCCTTCTTGCCCTGGCCGCCCCATTCGTAGAGATCCGCCTCATCGACGCCGCCGCGGCCGGAGCCGAGCACGTGGTGCGCGAAGACGAACTTGTGCTTCGCCTTGCTCGTCTCGAGGGTCTTCTTGAGCCAGTGGTATTGGGCGTCGCCGATGGTGATGCCCCACCAGTCGCGGTTCTTCTTATCCTCGCCCTTGCCGCCCTTGCCGCCGAAGCCGCTGTCGACGAGCGCCGGCGAGTGCCAGTAGTTGTCGAGCAGGACGAAGAGCGCGTCGCCCCAGGTCCAGGAGGTATAGCTCTTCAGCGGGCCGATGTCCTTGAAGGGCTCGA
>Ga0209298_10001052_pt1 | contig 18344 bp, 15 predicted proteins | sample S_140806_EF_Meta_FD_187325 | JGI IMG/M metagenome (GOLD analysis project Ga0209298, IMG submission 187325) | Freshwater microbial communities from Lake Simoncouche, Canada to study carbon cycling - S_140806_EF_MetaG (SPAdes) (version 2) | ecosystem: Environmental > Aquatic > Freshwater > Lake ...
AAAATATTCTAAACGCTGCAAATGCGGTTATTACCAAGAATGAAAGCCGCAAAGAGAAGAACTTGTGGTCAGATGCCGGTGCTGGTTCACCACTGACAGGTTATGTTGCCGAGAGCGAGCACGATGAAGCTAACTTCATCGCAGATGAGATTAGATCTTTGCAACGTGAAGGAGTTTCAACTCCAGGAGATACCGCAATTTTCTACCGTACTAACGCTCAATCTCGCGTTTTTGAAGAAGCCTTCATGCGAAATGCATTGCCATATAAAGTCGTTGGAGGCTTACGATTCTATGAACGTCGCGAAGTAAAGGACTTACTGGCTTATCTGCGTGTGTTGGCAAATCTAGAAGATGAAATTTCACTTCGAAGAATCATTAATGTGCCGAAACGAGGCATCGGTGACACATCTTTGGATTACGTAGATGAGTTTGCTCGCAACAACGACATTTCATTCTGGCAAAGTTTGTTGCGGGTGAGTGAGAATGGATCTGTCCCATCTCGAGCCGCACAAGCAATCAATGAATTCACATCGATGGTTAGTGCATTAGCGGTATTAGTAGAGGCAAAGACAAAGCCGTCGGTAATAGTTGAAGCAGCACTTGAACAATCGGGGCTGCTAAAGGAGTTAGTCGATAGCACCGATCCACAGGATGAAGTTCGTGTGGAGAACTTAAAAGAACTTGTTGCAGTTTCAATGGAGTATGAAGAGCGACCATTTGAAGAACTTGGTGAAGACGAAGAGATTTCATTGGCAGGATTCTTAGAAAAAGTTTCATTAGTAGCAGATGCTGATGAGATTCCAGAAGGTGAAGATCATGGCGGAGTTGTCACAATGATGACGCTTCACACAGCTAAGGGCCTTGAGTTCCCAACTGTGTTTCTCACCGGAATGGAAGATGGAATTTTTCCTCATTCACGAACTCTTGGTGAGAAAGATGAAATTGAAGAAGAACGTCGACTTGCCTATGTCGGATTAACTCGCGCACGCCAGCGTCTTTATATTTCGCGTGCTGAATATCGTTCAACGTGGGGAGCTCCAAATTACAATCCACCATCACGTTTTCTTGATGAGATTCCAGAGGATGTAATTGAATGGCGCAATCAAGGACGATCATCATCACCTTCACTTGTTACACGCACTCGAACTGCTACAACTCCACCACCACGAGCCACGGGCAAAAAGAGTGTTGCGATGGAGCTGGCAGTTGGTGAGCGTGTGTCACATGACACATTCGGATTAGGCACTGTTGTGGCAGTTGCGGGGACTGGCGACAAAGCCGAAGCCACAATTAACTTCGGCCAATACGGCGAGAAGCGTTTGTTATTGCGTTATGCACCTGTTGAGAAACTATAGGATTGCCCCGTAAATAGCCGGCCAATAGATTGTGAGCCCCAGTGGATCTCTTTGAATACCAAGCCCGAGATATTTTTGAAAAACATGGCGTACCTGTTTTAGCTGCAGCAATTGCGACAACTGCAGATGAAGCAGAAAAAGCTGCAACAACAATCGGTGGCAAGGTCGTAGTCAAGGCTCAGGTAAAAGTTGGTGGTCGAGGAAAAGCAGGCGGAGTAAAGCTTGCTGAGAACCCACAGGATGCTCGCGAAAAAGCCGGCGCAATCCTTGGAATGGATATTAAAGGCCACACTGTTCGCACAGTAATGATTGCAGCAGCAGCCCCAATTGAAGCCGAGTACTACCTTTCAATTTTGTTAGATCGCTCAAACCGAACATTCCTAGTAATGGCATCTGTTTCAGGTGGAATGGACATCGAAGAGGTCGCACATACTTCACCTGAAAAACTTGCAAAGATTCCTGTGTCTGCAGTTGATGGAATTTCACTTGCTAAGGCAAAAGAAATTGTCGCAGCAGCAGCATTTCCTGCAGATGTGGCAGATCAAGTTGCACAAGTACTGCTTAAGCTGTGGGATGTTTTCCAAGGTGAAGATGCAACCCTTGTTGAAGTAAATCCTTTGGTGAAAACAAATGATGGAAAGATTATTGCCCTAGATGGCAAAGTAACTCTTGATGAGAACGCTGATTTCCGTCAGCCAGATCACCAATCACTTGTTGACCAAGACGCAGAAAATCCTTTAGAGGCTGCTGCTAAAGAAAAGGGTCTTAACTACGTAAAGCTTGATGGGCAGGTTGGAATCATCGGTAACGGTGCCGGACTTGTTATGAGCACACTAGATGTCGTCGCATACGCCGGAGAAAAGTATGGTGGAGTTCGCCCAGCTAACTTCTTGGATATTGGTGGCGGAGCATCTGCTCAAATCATGGCCGATGGCCTTTCAATCATTCTGGGAGATGCTGACGTGAAGAGCGTTTTCGTTAATGTTTTCGGTGGCATTACATCCTGTGATGCGGTCGCAAGTGGAATTGTTCAGGCCCTTGAATTACTTGGTCCAAAGGCAACAAAGCCAATTGTGGTTCGACTAGATGGAAACAATGTTGTTGAAGGTCGAGCAATTTTGGCTAAGGCTGCGCACCCATTGGTAGAGCAGGCAGACACGATGGATGGAGCAGCAAATCGCGCTGCAGAATTGGCGGCGAAGTAATGTCAATCTTTATTAACGGTGCAAGCAAAGTAATTGTTCAGGGAATGACAGGTTCTGAAGGAACTAAGCACACTCGTCGCATGTTGGCTTCAGGGACAAAGATTGTTGGCGGAGTAACACCTGGTAAGGGTGGACAGGTTGTCGATATCGATGGCCACCAACTTCCAGTCTTTAACACTGTTGCCGAGGCAATGGCTGCAACAGGAGCAAATGTTTCTATTGTGTTTGTGCCACCTAAGTTTGCAAAGGCTGCAGTAATCGATGCAATTGATGCAACGATGCCATTAGTAGTTGTGATTACCGAGGGTATTCCAGTTCATGACTCAGCAAGCTTCTATGCATATTCGCAGACAAAGGGAACTACACAGATCATTGGACCTAACTGTCCAGGATTAATTAGTCCAGGAAAATCAAATGTTGGAATCATTCCTGCAGATATCACTGGGTCAGGTCCGATTGGACTGGTTTCTAAGTCAGGAACTCTTACATACCAAATGATGTATGAGCTTCGTGATATTGGATTTAGTACCGCTGTTGGTATCGGTGGCGATCCAGTAATTGGAACAACTCACATTGATTGCTTACGCGCATTCCAAGATGATCCAGAAACAACTGCGATCGTCATGATTGGTGAAATCGGTGGAGATGCAGAAGAGCGTGCTGCAGCATTTATCGCTGAGTACGTAACAAAGCCAGTTGTTGGTTACGTTGCTGGTTTCACTGCTCCAGAAGGCAAGACAATGGGTCACGCAGGTGCAATCGTTTCTGGTTCGTCAGGAACTGCACAAGGCAAGAAAGATGCATTGGAAGCTGCTGGCGTAAAGGTTGGCCAAACACCTAGTGAAACCGCGCGTTTGTTACGCGCAATAATGGGTCGATAACAATGATGACGCGGGTACTTGGAGCAGCATTGCCCCAAGTCCTGCGTAGCGTTGCTTGGCTTTTACTTCCAACATCATTTATCGCCCTCGTTGCTTGGGCTACAGCAGGTAGTGCAACAGGAAATACCGGAGATCCATTGCGTGCAGCAGTATGGATTTGGATTGGTGCGCACCAGATTCCTTTTTCACTATCACTACCTCCCTCTGGTCTAGATGGTTACCTTTCATACCTTCCACTTGGCGCGTTAGTTTTCCCAGTGCTAGCAATCCGCAGTGGGATAGAACGCACAATTGAGCGCTTAGATAATGATTCATCCTTAGTTGGTTCTGCTCGAGCAGTCTTTGCAGTCGGCTATACCCTTTTTGCCCTCCTTGCGTCATTTTTTTCAAAGACAGAAGCAATTAAGCCTGTTTGGTATTTCGCAATCATTTACGTTTTGCCATTTACGCTTTTGGTTGGGGCAACCGTTGGACGCAAGGTTGCATTAGGCCAAGGCTTTTTATTTGGCTCACGCATCATCGCCCTTTTACTCGGTGTTTCATCGATCATTTTTGGTTTGATGTTACTTGTTAATATTTCAATGGTTAAGGATTTAACTACTGTGCTCCAGCCCGGAATCTTTGGCGGCTTACTTTTGATGCTACTCAATATTTTGTATATTCCCAACGCAATTGTTGCCACCCTGGCATACTTTTCCGGAGTTGGTTTTGCTGTTGGTTCCGGAACTTTAGTCTCTCCGTTTTCACACAGATTAAATAAGATTCCAGCAATGCCACTGCTGGGTGCTCTGCCAGAAGACAAATCAGTTATTGCGATGATTGGCATCGCATTCATCGTTTTTGCGGGTGCTCTTCTTGCCAGCTGGACAGTTGCGCTTAATCTCAAAGTCCTTCAACAAAGCTTGATCGTTGCAATTCTGATTGCTGCCTTTGTTGGGTATTCAGCAAGCGGTGCGTTGATTACAGATGCAATGTCAGCAGTTGGTGTTTCAACCTGGAAGTTCACACTGGCGATAGCAGCTGAGTTAACTGCAGGTGCAGCATTAGCGCTCTACTTGCCTCGATTGTTTAAACGCACATGAGAAAACCAATTCGTCGCGCGTTGGTAAGTGTCTATGACAAAGATCGGCTAATTGAGATTGGTAATGCGTTAACTGCTGCCGGAATAGAAATCTTATCTACTGGCTCAACGGCCAAGAATTTAGCTGATGCAGGAATTGCTGTGACTGAAGTTAGTGACTACACAGGCTTTCCGGAAATTATGGATGGACGCGTAAAGACACTTCACCCACGTGTTCATGGCGGAATTTTGGCAGATCAAAACAATCCTGAGCACTTAGCTGCGATCGCTGGGTTAGATATCAAGCCTTTTGACTTAGTAGTTATTAACTTGTATCCATTTGCAGAAACCATTGCAACGGGTGCGAACTTTGAAGAGAGTATTGAACAGATCGATATTGGTGGTCCATCAATGCTCCGTGGGGCTGCAAAAAATCATGGCTCTGTAGCGGTTATTTGCCAGACATCTCAATACGACCAGTTGTTAGAGGCAATCAAAGCTGGGGGATTTACTGAAGTAGAGCGTCGCAAATTAGCCCTTGAAGTTTTTAGATCCACAGCTAAATACGACTTAGCGATTGCAACATGGCTTGGCCAGGCAGACGGCAAAGATTTGCCTGAGTGGTTTGGACAAATCTGGGATCACGAAAGCTCACTTCGATATGGCGAGAACCCACATCAATTGGCTGCGATTTACTCCAGCGGTGCTGCAGGAATTGTTGGTGCGCAGCAATTGCATGGCAAGGAAATGTCTTTTAATAACTACACAGATGCAGATGCGGCATGGCGCGCAGTCCTAGATCATCGCGATCCTGCCGTTGCAATCATGAAGCATGCCAATCCATGTGGCGTTGCCGTTTGTGAATTGGGTGTTGCTGTCGCTTATCAGCACGCACATGAGTGCGATCCAGTCTCTGCATTTGGCGGAGTAGTTGCTGCTAATCGAAAAGTAGATCTTGCGATGGCTGAACCACTTTCAAAGATCTTTACTGAAGTCTTAATTGCACCTGACTTTGCTCCCGATGCTCTTGAACTTTTGATGAAGAAACCTTCGATTCGAATTTTGAAGTGTGATGTGACTTCAATTAATCCATTTGAACTACGTCCAGTTTCTGGGGGAGTGCTCCTACAGACAACTGATTTGATTGACACAGATGGTGATGTGCCAGTTAATTGGAAGCAAGTAAGTGGAGAGTCAGTAGATGTGCAGACTATGAAGGATCTTGAGTTTGCTTGGAGAAGTGTTCGATCAGTAAGAAGCAATGCAATTTTACTTGCCAAGATGACAGCTTCAGTTGGAATCGGAATGGGACAGGTCAACCGCCTTGATTCTGCCCGTTTAGCTGTTTCACGTGCAGGAGATCGCGTTAAGGGTTCGGTTGCGGCAAGTGATGCTTTCTTCCCATTTGCAGATGGGCTGCAGATTTTGATTGATGCAGGAGTAAAAGCTGTTGTTCAACCTGGCGGAAGTGTGCGCGATGATGAGGTTATTGCCGCTGCACAAAAGGGCGGAATTGCGATGTTCTTCACCGGAACCCGGCATTTTTCACACGCATAAATAGATAGGCTTTAACCATGAGCGCACAGATACTAGATGGCAAGACACTTGCATCAGCCATCAAAGCAGATCTGACAACTCGCGTAGCAGAACTTAAAGCCAAGGGAATTACACCAGGACTTGGAACAATTTTGGTCGGAAATGATCCTGGCTCTATGTCATATGTTGATGGCAAGCATCGCGATTGCAAAGAAGTTGGGATTAATTCAATTCGATTTGATCTACCAGAGAGTGCAACTGAAAAAGATGTTCTAGCGGCTATTGCTGATTTGAATTCATCAAAAGAGTGCACCGGATACATCGTGCAACTTCCTTTGCCAAAGGGATTAAATACTCAAACAGTCTTAGAAGCCATTGATCCCAGCAGAGATGCTGATGGTTTACATCCGTTCAATCTTGGTCGTCTAGTTTTAGGCTTTGATGCTCCATTGCCATGCACGCCACGTGCGATTGTGGCCTTGCTTGATCATTACAAAATTGCAACCAAGGGCGCTGAAGTAACTGTGATTGGTCGCGGGCTAACTGTTGGTCGCCCACTTGGACTACTTCTTTCTCGCAAGCAAGAAAATGCCACTGTTACCTTGACTCACACCGGTACAAAAGATTTAGCCAAGCACACAAGAAGTGCTGACATCGTCGTTGCTGCAATCGGTCAGTCGCATTTCTTAAAGGCTGAAATGATTAAGGAAGGTGCGGTAGTAATTGATGTTGGTATCTCACGCACCGCAGAAGGCTTAGATGGTGATGTGTGTCCTGGGGTATATGAGAAGGCCTCTTATGTTTCGCCAATGCCAGGTGGAGTTGGTCCGATGACTCGTGCAATGTTGCTAACAAATGTGGTTGATGCGTGCAGCTAAATAACCGCATACTTTCGACAATTAGTTATGTCGCCGTCCTGATCGGGGTGGTTCTTGGAGCCTCCGGCATTGTGCGAGGTGGGTCACTTTTCATCGCAGCCGGCACCTTGGGGATCGCTCTCAAATCTCGTAATTTTCGCCGCATAGAGTTTTATTTACCCGTTGTTATCGCAATAGCCCTTTTTACGCTGGCAATTGCACTTCCTCGCGGACGATAGAGTTCACCTATTCGCAAATACGCATGAATGGAGTCGCCATGGGTGGCAAAGTCACAGTAGTCGGTGCAGGTTTCTACGGTTCAACAACAGCTCTTCGTTTAGCTGAATATGATGTTTTCGACACCGTGGTTTTAACAGATATCGTCGAAGGAAAGCCAGAAGGTTTGGCTTTAGACATGAATCAATCTCGTTCAATTGAAGGTTTTGAAACAAAGATTATTGGCGCAACAACAACTGCTGAAGGTGCTGGCTATGAAGCCACAGCTAATTCAGATGTAGTTGTCATTACTGCAGGACTTCCTCGCAAACCTGGCATGAGCCGTATGGATTTGATTGGCGTTAACGCGGGAATCGTTCGCGGAGTTGCAGAAAATATTGCAAAGCATTCACCTAACGCTGTGATCATCGTGGTTTCAAACCCACTCGATGAAATGACAGCACTTGCGCAAATCGCAACAGGTTTTCCAAAGAACCGCGTGATGGGTCAAGCAGGAATGTTAGATACAGCGCGCTTTACAAACTTTGTTGCTGAAAAGCTTGGCGTAAAGGTTGGAGCTGTAAAGACACTAACTCTTGGCTCACACGGAGACACAATGGTGCCAGTGCCAAGTCGTTGCACAGTAGATGGCAAGCCACTGACTGATCTACTTTCGCAAGCAGATATTGCTGATCTTGTTGATCGCACACGCAATGGCGGCGCCGAAGTTGTCGCACTACTTAAAACTGGTTCTGCTTACTATGCACCATCTGCAGCTGCAGCTCGTATGGCAAAGGCTGTAATTGAAGATTCAGGTGCGGTAATGCCTGTGTGTGCTTGGGTTGATGGCGAATACGGAATTTCTGGTGTTTATCTTGGTGTTGAAGCTGAGATCGGTCGCACCGGTATCAAAAAGGTTGTCGAAGGCACATTGACTGATACAGAAGTTGCAGCACTTAAAGAGGCAGCAGAAGCAGTTCGTGCAAAACAAGCAGATGTTCAAACACTCTAAGTAATTTCCAAAGATAAATAAGGGGAGAATATGAGCAAGATCAAGGTAACGGGCACTGTCGTCGAGCTAGACGGCGATGAAATGACACGCATCATGTGGCAGTTCATCAAGGATTCATTGATCCTGCCTTACTTAGATGTCAATCTTGAATACTACGACCTAGGTATGGAACACCGCGATGCCACTGATGATCAGGTAACTATTGATTCAGCTCGTGCGATTCAAAAGCATGGTGTGGGTATCAAGTGCGCAACGATCACTCCAGATGAAGCACGTGTGGAAGAGTTTGGTCTGAAGAAGATGTGGAAGTCTCCTAACGGAACAATCCGCAATATTCTTGGTGGAGTAATCTTCCGCGAGCCAATCATTATCAGCAATGTTCCTCGTTTGGTTCCACACTGGACGAAGCCAATTGTTATCGGCCGTCACGCATTTGGTGATCAGTACCGTGCAACAGATTTCAAGGTTCCAGGTCCAGGAAAGCTGACAATCTCATTTGTTCCAGAAGATGGTTCAGCACCAATCAACACTGAAGTTTTCAACTTTGAATCCTCAGGTGTAGCAATGGCGATGTATAACGTTGATGATTCAATTCGCGACTTTGCACGTGCATCCCTTAACTACGGACTTCTTCGCAAGTTCCCTGTTTATCTTTCAACCAAGAACACAATTCTTAAGGCATACGATGGTCGCTTCAAGGACATCTTTGAAGAGATCTATCAGGCTGAGTTCAAGACTCAGTTCGATGCTGCCGGTATTTGGTATGAGCACCGCTTGATCGATGACATGGTTGCTATGTCTCTTCGCATGGAGGGTGGATATGTCTGGGCATGTAAGAACTATGACGGCGATGTTCAGTCTGACACCGTTGCTCAGGGTTACGGCTCACTTGGTTTGATGACTTCAGTCTTGATGACACCAGATGGAAAGATCTGTGAGTCAGAGGCTGCGCACGGAACAGTTACACGTCACTACCGTGACCACCAAGCAGGCAAGGCAACGTCAACAAATCCAATCGCTTCTATCTTTGCGTGGACTCAAGGCCTTGCACACCGTGCAAAACTTGATAACAACGCAGAGCTTGCCAAGTTCTGTGCAACTCTAGAGCGTGTGTGTATTGAGACAGTTGAGCAAGGAAAGATGACTAAAGATTTGTCACTCTTGATCTCAAAGGATGCTCCATACCAAACAACACAGGAGTTCTTGAATTCAATTGATGAGAACCTAAAGAAGGCTATGGCTTAATCCTTCTTGTTTTAAAGAATAAGAAAAGCCCCGCTGTTTCCAGCGGGGCTTTTCTTATGAAAGAAATGAATTAAACACGCTCACCTGTCGTTGAGTTGAACAAGTGAACAGATCCCTTAACAGCTTCGACAGTAATTGTGTCGCCTGGCATTGGAGGATTCTTTGGATCCCAGCGAACAATTACTTGTGCGCCTTCATCAGTTGCGTTTGCAAACTTCACTGTTGAATCAGCTGGCTTTCCGTATACAAAAGCATCTGAACCAAGTTCTTCAACAACTTCAACTAGAACGTGGAAGCCCTTTGATGATGGTGTGAAGCCTTCTGGGCGAACACCAACAGTTACTGATGATCCTGCAGATGCTGGAACATCAATTGCTAGATCTCCAAGCATTGCCTTGCCACCGCTAACAGGAGCGATAAGAAGGTTCATGGCAGGAGAACCAATGAAGCCTGCAACGAAAGCATTTGCTGGGTTGTCATAAAGATTACGAGGTGTATCAACTTGCTGAAGCAAGCCATCCTTCAATACTGCAACGCGATCGCCCATAGTCATAGCTTCAACTTGGTCGTGTGTTACATAAACAGTTGTGATTCCTAGGCGACGCTGCAATGCAGCGATCTGTGTGCGAGTTGCAACGCGCAACTTCGCATCAAGGTTTGATAGTGGTTCATCCATAAGGAATACCTGTGGCTCGCGAACAATTGCGCGACCCATTGCAACGCGCTGACGCTGTCCACCTGAAAGAGCTTTTGGCTTGCGCTCTAGGTATGGCTCAAGGTCAAGCAACTTTGCTGCTTCTAGAACACGACGATCGCGTTCCTCCTTTGGAGTTCCTGCGATCTTTAATGCAAATCCCATGTTCTCTGCAACTGTCATGTGTGGATACAGCGCATATGACTGGAACACCATCGCGATGTCACGATCTTTTGGCGCAACATTTGTTACGTCGCGATCGCCAATTAAAATACGGCCGCCATCAATTTCTTCAAGTCCTGCCAACATGCGAAGTGATGTTGACTTACCGCAACCTGATGGACCAACAAGAACTAAAAACTCTCCGTCATTAACAGTGAGGTTTAACTTGTCGACTGCAGGTGCTGTTGTTCCTGGGTAGATACGTGATGCGCCATCAAAAACTACTGATGCCATGAGATTGCTCTCCTTCTCCGGGCAGGTACGTGCCCGACGGTCCGTGGATGAAGGTGATGGCCGGTTGGCCAACGGCGCAAGATTACGCATAAACCCTGGGTAAGGGAAGATAAAGCCACGAGCCCCGACTGAGAGATCGTATACTTCTCACATAATGGAACCTCCCTCGTTGGCCTCACTCTTCGTTGACCTAGCAACCATTGCTGGCCTGATTGTCCTGGCCTCGTTCTTCGTTGCTGCTGAAATTGCTCTGATCTCTCTTCGAGATAGCCAAGTCCGCCAAATCGCAGCTCGCGGAAAACGAGGCGCTCGCGTTGCAGAACTTGCTGAACACCCCAATAGATTGCTGGCTGCTGTTCAAATTGGCGTAACTGTCAGCGGATTTCTCTCTGCAGCTTTAGGCGCAGACCAACTTGGTGATTATGTAATTCCGTGGCTTGAGTCCTTTGGAATCTCCTCTGGCTGGAGCACAACAATCTCACTCATTGGTGTCACCTTGGTGATCGCATACTTCTCATTAGTCTTTGGTGAGCTAGTGCCAAAGCGCGTTGCACTCTTTAGAGCTGAAGAAATTGCGATGACAACAGCTGGAATCATTAACGTCGTTGCAAATATCTTCCGCCCAATTATTTGGTTGCTCTCAAAGTCAACAGATTTTGTAGTGCGCGCATTTGGTGTTGATCCAAAGGCACAACGCAGCCAGATGTCTGAAGAAGAACTGCTTGATCTTGTAGTTGGCCATGCCGCCTTAACTGAAGAAGAACGTGACATCGTTGAAGAAGTTTTCAATGCCTCAGAACGCCAGGTTCATGAGGTTATGGTGCCGCGCACCGAAGTTGATTTCATGGATGCATCGTTAACCGTTGGTAAAGCTATTGAATTAGCAGTTGATAAAGCACATTCACGCTATCCAGTCGTACGTGGATCATCTGATGAAGTAGTCGGCTTTATCCACGTGCGCGATTTGCTGGATACCTCACTTGCAAGCAAGACCACCAAGATCGTTGAGCTAGCAAGAAACATTATGTATTTGCCAGGTACTAAAGGAGTTTTGCCTGCTCTAACTGAGATGCGCATACAAGGCCAACACCTTGCAATTGTTTTGGATGAGTACGGTGGCACAGATGGAATCGTTACCTTAGAAGACTTGGTAGAGGTGCTCATCGGTGATATTCGTGATGAATATGACGATCATGAGAATGAAATTTCACATGAAGAGCGCACAGGAGATTTCGAAGTAGATGGCCTTATTTCTATCGAAGATTTGATAGAGCAGACCAAGTTAGACATCCCTGAAGGTCCATATGAGACAGCAAGTGGATTTGTAATGCACTTTTTAGGTCGAATCCCACGTGAGCATGATGTTGTTAACGTCAATGGCATCCGAATCACGGTGTTGACCATGGAAGGCAAACGCGCAGGGCAGTTATTGATCTCTCGATCTGCATAGGTGTGAAAGAATTACAGCTATGACGCATAAGCGAGTTCTATCAGGCATTCAGCCAACAAGTGACTCCTTCCACCTAGGCAATTACTTAGGCGCACTCAAGCAATGGGTTGAACTGCAAGAAGGCAATGATGCTTTTTACTGCATCGTTGATTTGCACGCGCTAACTGGAGAAATAGAGCCTGCGCTATTTAGAAAGCGCACCTTGGCATCTGCCGCCCAATTGATTGCACTCGGTATCTCACCTGAAAAATCAACTTTGTTTGTGCAGTCCCATGTTGCAGAGCACAATCAATTGGGATGGATCATGGAGTGCCTTGCAGGTTTCGGTGAGGCCAGCCGCATGACCCAGTTCAAAGATAAGTCTGCAAAGGGTGGAGCAGATACAGCTCGCGTTGGCCTCTTTACCTATCCAATGTTGCAAGCAGCAGACATTCTTTTGTATCAAGCACATTACGTACCAGTCGGTGAAGATCAGCGCCAGCACATTGAATTAACTCGTGACTTAGCTACTCGCTTTAATGCACGATTTGGCGAAACCTTTAGAGTGCCAGAGGGCCATATTTTAAAGGCCGGTGCCAAGATTTATGATCTGCAAGAGCCAACATCAAAGATGAGTAAGTCATCTGGTTCTGTTGCTGGTGTTCTAGAACTGATGGACACTCCTGAGGCCAATACAAAAAAGATTAAGAGTGCAGCAACTGATGCTGGCCGCGAAGTGAAATTTGACGAGAAAGAAAAGCCTGGCATTAGTAATTTGCTGACAATTCATTCCTCACTTTCAGGAACTTCAATTGCAGATCTTGAAAAACAGTTTGATGGCAAGGGTTATGGCGACTTTAAGGGCGAAGTTGCTGAAGTAGTTGTTGAGTACTTCCGACCTATCCGAGCAAAGGCACTAGAGCTTTTAGAGGATGAAAAGCACCTCATTGATCTTTTGCACGAAGGTGCGGACAAAGCACGCACGGTGGCCTCAGCAACCCTTCAGGACACCTATAAAAACCTAGGTTTAGTGAAGTAATTAAGCCAGTATCTCAACCCCTAGTTGAGAGTTTTCCAAAACGTTACATCGCTGACATCAAAACGAAGGTCTGCTTGTTGAGTTTAATCATGGGTGAGTTATAGGCTCCCAATTACACAAAGCTTCCGTAATTGCCCTTAAAAGCAGCTATTGAAGATCCCCTTGAATCCTTGGAGGAAAATTGAAGAAAGTATTTCGTCTTGTAGCAGTTGTTGCTGCGACTGTTTTGGCTGCAACAGCATTTGTTGCTCCTGCAGCAACAGCAGCATCAAAGGTAAAAGTAGGCCTTGCTTATGACATCGGTGGACGTGGCGATAAGTCATTCAACGATTCAGCAGCAGCTGGTTTAGATGCAGCAAAGAAGAAGTTTGGCGTAACAGCTAAGGAAGTAACAGTTACAACTGGTTCAGACTCAGAGCGCGAAGACAAGCTTCGTTTGCTTGCAAAGGCTGGATACAACCCAATCATTGCTGTTGGTTTCCTATATGCCGGACCAATCAAGGCTGTTGCATCTGATTACCCAAATGTTTCATTTGGAATCATTGATGATTCATCAGTAGATCTTCTTAACGTTGCAGGTCTTGTATTCGCTGAAGAGCAGGGTTCATACCTAGCTGGCGTTGCAGCAGCACTTGCATCAAAGTCAGGAAAGATCGGTTACATCGGTGGAGTACGTATTCCTCTACTACAGAAGTTTGAAGCTGGTTTCGTTGCTGGTGTTAAGGCAACAAAGAAGTCAGCAACTGTTGACGTCAAGTACGTCACAGAGCCACCTGATTTCGGTGGTTTCAATGACCCAGCTAAGGCAAAGGTTATTGCTAAGGGAATGATCGATAAGGGTATCGATGTTATCTACTCAGCAGCAGGTGGATCAGGTGCGGGTAACTTCGCAGCTGCAACAGATGCTGCAAAGGCTGGCAAGAAGGTTTGGACTATCGGAGTTGACTCTGATCAGTACCTATCTGCTTCAGCTGCAGAGAAGAAGAACATGCTCACATCAATGATCAAGCGCGTTGACCGTGCTGTTTACGACGTAATTGCAACAGCTGTTGCAGGATCATCTGTAAACGATGTTCTAGATGAGTCCGGTATCTACGGTCGCGTTTACAACCTCTCACTTGACGGTGTTGGCGTTTCATACTCTGGTGGATACATCACCAAGTACAAGGCACAGATCGATAAGGCTGCTGCTGCTATCAAGTCAGGCAAGATCAAGGTTCCAACAAAGCCATAAACGCTTTTTGGAATAAACGCAATTAGAAAGTAGTGTTTGGCCCAACAATGGAGTTAAATCTCCTTGTTGGGCCAAATGCTTTTTAAACAGTGATAGACAAAGGAGATCTACAGTGTCTGTAGCAGTAGAACTGCGACACATTAGTAAGCGCTTTCCTGGCGTTATTGCCAACAAAGATGTCTCACTGAAAGTTGAAACAGGCACAGTCCATGCTCTCGTCGGCGAAAACGGTGCTGGCAAGTCAACTGTTATGAAGATCCTTTATGGAATGCAGCGCCCTGACTCTGGTGAAATTTTGGTCAATGGCCAAGCTGTTAACTTTAAAACTCCCAACGACGCAATCGACGCGGGCATCGGTATGGTCCATCAGCACTTTATGTTGGCTGATAACTTCACAGTGCTAGAAAACATTATTTTAGGTTCTGAACCACAACACGGTGGCACTATAGATTTTGTTAGCGCCCGGAAAAAAGTTGTTGAAATGGCTGAGCAGTATGGTCTGGACATTGATCCAGATGTGCTTGTTGAAGAGCTAGGTGTTGGACAGCGCCAAAGAGTTGAAATTCTCAAGGTTTTATTCCGCGGTGCTCGAATTTTGATTTTTGATGAACCAACCGCGGTGCTAGTTCCGCAAGAAGTAGATGATCTCTTCCAGGCACTCGAGGGCTTACGCGCTCAAGGAATGGCGCTAATTTTTATCTCACACAAGCTTGATGAAGTATTGCGCGTGGCCGATGAAGTAACCGTTGTGCGTCAAGGCTCTACTGTGGCTGAAGTTAAATCAAAAGATGTCACTGCTCGTCAGCTAGCTGAATTAATGGTTGGAAGTGAACTTCCAAAGCCATCAACATTGGGTCACACCCGCAGAGAAGAAATAACCTTGTCTCTCAAGGATGTTTCTGTCCCAACAACTACAGGCAGTCGTGATTTATTAGCAAAAATCTCCTTTGAGCTACATGCGGGTGAAGTAATCGGTATCGCAGGTGTTGAAGGAAATGGTCAGGCTGAACTTGTTGAAGCCATCATGGGCCTGCGTGAATACACGGGTTCCATTCAATTTAATGGCTCATCAATTGATGAGTTAAGCGTTGCAGATCGCCATGATCTGGGAATCGGATTAATCCCTGAAGATCGTCAGCGTCAGTCGTTAATGATGAACTCACCATTGTGGGAGAACAGAATTCTTGGTCATCAGCGCAGTAAGCCCGTCATGCGTGGCTTTGTGATTGATAAAAAGGCAACAATTGAATCAACTCGCACGATCATGGAGGAGTTTGATGTTCGTGCTCCTGGTCCAGATACTTTGGCGGCGGCACTCTCTGGTGGTAATCAGCAGAAGTTTATTGTTGGTCGCGAGATGAGTAAGGCTCCTGCACTTTTGGTTGCATCTCATCCTACGCGTGGTGTTGATGTTGGCGCACAAGGTGCAATTTGGGATGTTCTTCGCAAGGCTCGTGAAAAAGGAATGGCAATTGTTTTGATTTCAGCCGACCTTGAAGAGTTAATCGGAATGTCAGATCGTCTACTTGTCATGTTGCGTGGTGCAATTACTGCAGAACTTGATCCTGCAAAGACGACTCCAGAGCAGCTAGGTTCTGCGATGACAGGTGCAGCATGAGTAACTTGCTGACTAGAAAGCTTTCACCAAGTAAAATTGGCTTAGCAGTTGCCGCACCATTGGCTGCAGCGATTTTTTCAATTTTGATTTCAAGTATGGCTGTTATAGCAAGTAAGAAATCACCGGTTGAAGCTTTCAAAACAATGTGGGAGTTTGGTACACAAGCAGGATCTCTCATGGAAGTTCTCAATACCGCGACGCCTTATTACATCGCAGCAATCGCTATCGCGGTAACTTTCAGAGCTGGTCTATTTAACATCGGCGTTGAAGGTCAACTGCGCTTAGGTGCACTCTTTAGTTGCTACATCGGTGCAATGTTTGTTCTTCCACCAGTGCTACATGTTGCTGCAGTCTTTATTGTTGCCATGACATTTGGCGGGTTATGGGCGGCAATAGCTGCCTACTTAAAGGTCAAGCGTGGAGTAAATGAGGTTATCTCCACCATTATGCTTAATAGTCTTGCAGGAGGCTTATCTGCTTATCTGCTCTCAAAACATTTTGCTGTAATTGAAGAGGGTTCAAACAACCTTCAGACCAAGCAGCTTCCAGCATCGGCTCAAGTACCTGATTTGATGCCACTTTTGCGCAAACTAGGTGTTGAGGATCAGCCTGGCGGAGGCGTATACGGAATGTTCTTCGTGGCAGTTGCTCTTGGTTTTATCTTCTGGTTTGTAGTTAATCGCACCCGTTTTGGTTTCGAATTACGTGCATCGGGATTAAATCCGATCGCAGCACGAGTAAGCGGCGTGAATTCAAAGAAGATGACCTTCATTGCTCTAGTTATTTCTGGTGCTATTGCAGGACTTTCAGGTTTACCTGAAGTTCTCGGTCAAACACATTCTTATAACCTTGGCTTCCGTGCAGGTATAGGATTCTCTGCAATCGCTGTTGCACTTTTAGGTCGTAACTCTGCTGGAGGAATGGCAATTAGCGCCCTCCTCTTTGGATTCTTAGAGGTGAGTTCACGTTCATTAGAACTTATTGATATTGCACCAGAAACTTATGTGATTATGCAGGGATCAATTCTTTTGAGCTCAGTTGTTGCATATGAAGTTGTGAGACGCTTTAAATTAACTTTGCAAAGCAATGAATTAGCTAAGGTGGTGCAAGCATGAAAGCTATGAAGCTCCTGCGTTATGCAACCATGCTTGTTTTTGTTTTGGCTTCAATTCGCATCATTACAGGTGCTTCTGACCTGACAAGTACTGGAACAGCATCTGCTGCACTTCTCTTGTCCGTTCCAATTGTTCTTGCGGCGTTAGGTGGTTTGTTTTCAGAGCGTGCAGGTGTTGTGAACATCGGCCTTGAAGGCATGATGATCATGGGTGCATGGGCAGGCGGATACATCGGTTCACAACAGGGACCATGGGCAGGCTTACTAGCCGCTGTTGTATTTGGTTCTGTAGGTGCATTGGTGCATGCAATCGCAACTGTGACTTTTGGTGTTGACCATGTTGTCTCTGGAGTTGCCATCAACATTATCGCTGCAGGACTTGTGCGATATTTATCTACGCTTTTGTATAAGGGCGGATCATGGCCTGGACCTTCACAATCTCCAGGAATTGAAACTATTCCACTCAATGGTTTACCAGTCCTATCAGGTGGTCAATACTTTGGTTGGAAGAGCCCGGATCTATTGGGCTCTATCGCTAACCTCAACTGGTTCTTTATCTCTGATTTTGCTTCGATTCTTCGTGGTTTAACCGGGGATGTTTCATATGTAACTATTGTTGCAATCTCATTTGTACCGTTGGCTTACTTCATCTTATGGCGCACCGCTTTTGGATTGCGACTACGTAGTGCTGGCGAAGCACCAACTGCTGCCGAATCACTGGGCGTTAACGTTTATGCGATGAAGTATGCAGGCGTGCTAATTTCAGGTGGTTTAGCTGGATTAGGTGGTGGCTTCTTGGCCATTGTTGCCGCAAGTAATTACCAAGAAAATCAGGTTGCTGGCCGTGGATACATTGGCCTTGCAGCACTTCTCTTTGGTAATTACCGTCCAGGTGGATTGTTAGCAGGTGCGGGATTGTTTGGTTTTGCTGATGCTCTTCAACTTCGTGATTCAGCTGCGATCCATGCACTTCTTCTCTTTGTTGTTGCGATCTTACTATTTGTTGCCTTCAGAAAATTCAAGAGTGGCAAGCAACTCAGTGCCGTACTAAGCCTTGCATCAGCAGGATTCACATTGTGGTTCTACTTTGCAGTTGATGAACTTCCAGGTCAGCTTGTAACAATGACTCCATACATTGCAACAATTTTAGTAATGGCACTTGCATCGCAGAGATTGCGAATGCCAGCTGCAGATGGATTGCCATATCGCCGTGGTGGTTTGCGATGACCCAAATCAATTGGGATCAGATCCACCAGGAAGCTATTAGAGCAATGAAGAATGCATATGCTCCATATTCAAAGTTTCCAGTCGGCGTTGCAGCACTCGTCAGTGATGGTCGAATTGCAACCGGTTGTAATGTTGAGAACGCAAGTTATGGCGTTGGGCTATGTGC
>Ga0209298_10001054_pt1 | contig 18337 bp, 21 predicted proteins | sample S_140806_EF_Meta_FD_187325 | JGI IMG/M metagenome (GOLD analysis project Ga0209298, IMG submission 187325) | Freshwater microbial communities from Lake Simoncouche, Canada to study carbon cycling - S_140806_EF_MetaG (SPAdes) (version 2) | ecosystem: Environmental > Aquatic > Freshwater > Lake ...
CATGTTCTCGTAAGGATCGTCGAGTTCGATCTCCTTGGCGACGGTGACGCCGTCCTTGGTGACCTTCGGGGCGCCGAACTTCTTGTCGATCATCACATTGCGGCCCTTAGGACCGAGGGTGACCTTGACGGCACGGGCGAGGATGGAAACGCCATTGAGCACCTTGCGGCGCGCGGCTTCGTCGAACAGAATCTGCTTCTTGGACATAGTGGTATGGTTTGAGAGTTAGGGGGTGAGATTATTCGATGACGGCGAGGATCTCTTCTTCGCGGAGCAGGAGGAAGATCACTTCGTCGAGCTTCACTTCGGTGCCGGCGTACTTGCCGACGAGGACCTTGTCGCCGACCTTGACGTTGAAGGCGACCTTCTTGCCGTCCTTGTCGAGGGCGCCGGTGCCGAGGGCGATGACCTTGGCTTCCTGCGGCTTCTCCTTGGCGGAGTCAGGAATGATGATGCCGCCCTTGATTTCTTCAGCCTCTTCGATGCGCTGGAGGAGGACGCGGTCGCCGAGGGGCTTGACGCTGGGTTTGGTGTTTTTAGCCATGGTGGGTATTTGGGTAGAGGGTGGTCGTTGGGGACGTCTGCGACTTTGCAGAACAGATGCCAAAGCCGTTTCGCTGAGGTTTAGCAAACGATTTAGGGGTTTTTATCGGGTTGCGACTCCCCAAGACCCCCCAAACGGGCCATTGTTCCCTGTTTTGCTCGGGACAGGGTGTCCCACACCCTGAGACAGGGGTGGGTTCGAGGGCCGGAGGACCTGAGGACTCGAGGACACGACGATTCAAGGGCACGAGGGCCGGAAGGGAGGTTACCTCGTTTGCCTGGCTTGGCGTGCCTTGATCAGACCACCCAGGAGCCGACCCACCCTCACGACATGTGGCGCCATCCGGTCATAATCCACTGCGGGCAGAGATCCGAAATCACGGGAGAGTTCCAACTGCGTCTCCAATTCCGCCAATGAGCCACGGGCAATCTGCAGGAAACGGAGTGCATCCAAGTTCGTGCCGCGCTCATTGCCCTCGGCGATATTTGATGGCACCGAAATCGCCGCCCGCCGCAGTTGATCGCAAAGACCATAATACCTTCTCATTTCAGGCCTTTCGCACGCCCTCAGCACCTCCAGCGCCAGCTGCTTGGCGGCCTGCCAAGCCATCAGATCGCGAAAGGTCGACACCTGCGGTAATGGGCTCTGATCGCTGCTTATATCCATGACCTACTAAGCCTCGGGCCCCGCCTTTCCCTGTCTACTCCTGCCCATTGGTGCCCATTCCCCAAAGCAACCCCCTAACCACCCGTCCACTTATCCTCCTGTCCTCGTGCCCTCCTGTCCTCCTGTCCTCCTGTCCTCCTGTCCTCGAGCTCAGAGCTCTCCCGGCTGCTTGCCTTCCGGCTCCTTGAGCTGGTCGCCCCAGCCAAGGATTCGGGCCTGGGCACCGTGGTGCTCGGCCTTGGCCTTATCACCGCGCTCCATCCAGATGCGGGACATCGAGGTGTGGATATGGATGTCCTTCGGTCGAAGCACGAGGGCGTGTTCGCCGGCGGCCAAGGCGTCGTCGAACTGACGCGAAGCGAAGTGCACCTCGGCCTTGGCCAGCCAAGCCTCGAAGCAGGCCGGATCGGTCGTCACCGCCGACTGCAGCTTCGCCAACGCGGCCGGCTCGTCGCCCATCGCGAAGTCGAACGCCGCCTCTTCCGCCAAGGCCAGGGCGCGAGCATGGGGCGAAGAATCGGACATGCGGACACCGTGCGAGGAGCGGACGGCATCGCAAGCGCTCCTTTCACGCTTGGAAAGGGGGCGAGGGGGTCGCAACTTACCCGCATCATGGATCCTCGCTACGGAAAGCTCGCCGACGTGCTCTGCGGTTTCTCGACCCGTCTCAAGAAGGGGGAGAACGTGCTCATCGACGCCCATGACGTCCCTGAAGACTTCGTCATCGCCCTCATCCGGGCCGCCCGCGAACGCGGCGCCACCCCGATGGTGAACCTCCATAAGGCCAGAGTCGGCCGCGAGATGGTCAAGGGCGGCAGCAAGGAACAATTCAAGCTCAACGCCGACCACGAGCTCGCCCGCATGAAGAAGATGCAGGCCTACATCGCCGTGCGTGGTTCGGACAATATCTTCGAAGGCAGCGATATCCCGGCCGCCCAGGCCAAGCTCAACGGCGAGCTCATGCGCCCCGTGCTCGACCACCGCGTCAACAAGACCAAGTGGGTCGTCCTCCGCTGGCCCACTCCGTCGATGGCCCAGCAGGCCAAGATGAGCACCGAAGCCTTCGCCGACTTCTACTTCCGCGTCTGTACGCTCGACTACTCGCGCATGGTCCCGGGCATGGAAGCCCTCAAGCAGGCGATGATGAAGACCGACGAGGTCCACATCATTGGACCGGGCACGGACCTTAAGTTCAACATCAAGGGGATGAACGCCGTGCCCTGCGGCGGCGAATACAACATCCCCGACGGCGAGGTCTTCACCGCGCCGATCAAGGACTCCGTCAACGGCGTGCTGCAGTACAACTGCGCGACCATCTACCAGGGCGTCTCGTTCGAGAACATCCGCCTCGTCTTCCGCAAGGGCAAGATCGTCGAAGCCACCTCGAACAACACCAAGCGTCTCAACGAGATCCTCGATACCGACGGCGGCGCGCGCTTCATCGGCGAATTCGCCATCGCCTTCAATCCGCACATCCTCAATCCGATGCAGGACATCCTGTTCGACGAGAAGATCGCGGGCTCCTTCCACTTCACGCCCGGCAAGTGCTACGAAACCACCGACAACGGCAACCATTCGTCCATCCACTGGGACATGGTCTGCATCCAACGCCCCGAATACGGCGGCGGTGAGATCCGTTTCGACGGCCAGGTGATCCGCAAAGACGGCCTCTTCCTTCCCAAGCCCCTCCAAAAATTGAATCCCGCATACCTCCTCGGTAAGGCCAAATAACATGGCCAACCAAAAAAAGCCGAAGAAGGCCCAGCCCAAACGCCTCGGATCGCGCCCGCAGGCCCGCACGGCCAAGGCGCTTAAGCGCAAGGCCAAGCCTGCGCCGCACGTGCCCTACGCGGCACGTCCGGCCAAGGCCCCGATCGAAGAACTTCGCCCGGATGAGATTGTCAAGACGCGCATCCCGAGCGAATTCGAACCGGCCCGCGCCGACAAGATCATCGCCATGCTCCTCGATGGAGTCAGCCGCTCGCGCGTGCAGAAGGCCCTCGAACTCGGCCTGGTGAAGGTCAACGGCCAGACGGCCGATTGCCGCACGGTGCTCAACCCTGGCGACGCCATCGAAGTCGCCCTGCCCTCCCCCGGCGAGCCCACCGCCCGTCCGGTCAAGATGACGCTCGAAGTCCTCTTCGAAGACGCGCACCTCATCGCCGTCAACAAGCCCGCCGGTCTCCTCACGCACCCCGTCCAGGGCTCCGACGAGGTCTCCATCGTTCACGGCCTGCTCCATTACACCAAGGGCAAGCTCGCCCCGGCCGGCGGCGCGCCTCGCCCCGGCGTCGTGCATCGCCTCGACCGCGAGACCTCCGGCGTCATCGTCCTGGCGAAGACCGACAAGGCGTACCACGCGCTCGTCGCCCAGTTCGCCGCCCGCACCGCGAAGAAGGAATACCTCGCGCTGGTCGACAAGGCCCCGCGCCTGCTCTCGGGCGTCATCAACGCCAATATCGACCGCCACCGCACCGTCCGCGTGCGCATGGCCGTCCGTGAAGACGGCCGCGAAGCCATCACTGACTGGCGGGTGGAAGAAAAATACGGCGTCGAAGCCGCGCTCGTCCGCGCCTTTCCGCACACGGGCCGTACGCACCAGATCCGCGTGCACTTGGCGCACATCACGCACCCCATCCTAGGCGACCGCACCTATGGCAAGTTCGACGTCCCGAGCTACACCGGCTGGCCGATGCCCCGCGTGATGCTCCACGCCCATAAGCTTACCCTGACGCACCCGCAGACCGGCAAGCCGCTCACGATCACCGTCGAGCCGCCGAAGGACTTCCAGGAGCTCAAGGAATGGCTGGCCAAGAAGTTCGGTCGCAAGCCCTACCTGCTGCCCGCGTAGGTGGTTTAAGCGGTTGGCGGTTAGCGGTTGGGAGCAGCCATGGAGACATGCTGCCCAAGGTAGGGACGTGATCACCATCGCGTCCGGCGGCGCAGGTATTCTGTAAGTTAGAAGACCCATGAAGGCCAAGCGAGGTGGACCACCCAACCCGAGGCACTTACGTCACGGCGGCATCTCCAACCCTCGTGCCCTCAGGCCCTCCGGCCCTCCACTCAGAATCCCTTCTGACCGGGCTTGGGCACCTTAGTGGGGGCCTTCCACTCGGCCGGCACGATCTTCTCAGCCGTCAGCAGGTCATTGTCGCCATCGGCCTTCATCTCGGTGCCGAGCTTGGCGAGCATGGCCTTGATGCGCTCCGCGTGCGCCGGCTCGCCGGACAGGTCCTTGGTTTCGAACGGATCAGCTTGGAGGTCGAAGAGCTGCGTCCGGTCGACATGCGGGTAGCGGATCAACTTCCAGCGGCCGTCGTTGAGCGCCTTCTGGAAAGTCTTGTAACCGAACATCAGGAACGGGCGGGCAGGCTTGGAAGGATCCCTGAGGACCTCCGAGAATTCGTGCCCCTGCGAATCCTTCGGTGCCGCGACGCCGCACAGCTTGCCCAGCGTGGGCATGACGTCGAAGAGGTAGCACATGGCGTCGGAGCGTCGGTCGGCGGCGATACCAGGGCCGGCGACGATCAACGGCACGCGCATGGAGTGCTCGTAGAGGTTCTGCTTGCCGATGAGGCCATGCGAACCGCGGGCCACGCCGGAGTCGGCGGCGTAGACGATGATGGTATTGGCGGCGAAAGGCGAAGCATCGACGGCATCGAGGATACGGCCGACCTGGACATCCAGGAAGCTGATGTAGCGGTAGTACTCGGAGAGCATCTGCTTCACGTCGGCTTCCGGGCGGGGCCACTTCAGCAGTTGCTCATCACGGACCACCATCTCGCCGTTATCGAACGGGTGTTGCGGCAGGAAGTTCGGGGGCAACGGGATCGAAGCGACGTCATAATTCACCGGAAAGTCGTCGGGCACGATGTGCGGGTCGTGCGGGCCATCAAAGGCCAGATAGGAGAAGAAAGGCTTCTTGCCGTCCTGCGACTTCAGAAACGCCAAGGTCTCATCGGTCGCCTCTTCGCAGAGGTGCTTCGGAGAGATCTTCGCGGCGGTCAGCTTACCCGTCGGCAGCATATCGCTGGTCGGGGCTTTCAGGGGATTGGCCATGCCGCCTACGAAGAGCGCGCGGGCCTGCTGGAAAGACTTCGGGATCGAGGGCGGGCCGTTATGCCACTTGCCGGCGGCGAAGGTCGCATAGCCCGCCTCGCCGAAGGCATGCGGCCAAGTCTCATGCTTCAGCAGCTTCTCGTCGATCTGGGCGAGCGAACGACCCGAAAGCAACATCGCACGCGAAGGCACGCACGTCGCGCCGCCATTGCCGCCCTGCATATAGGCACGGGTGAAGGCGACCCCGCGCTTCACGAGCCGATCAAGGTTCGGGGTCTTGATGACCGGATTGCCCAGCGACGCGATGGTATCGGCGCGTTGGTCATCGGCGAAGATGAACACGACGTTCGTTGCCGGTGCGGCGGTCAAGGAGACGACAGCGGCCAGAAAGGCGACCAAGAGACGGGGCAAGCTCATGGCCCTATCCAACCCCATGCACCACAGAAGGCAATCCGACTTCAGGCGTTGAAACCGTGATGCCCGTCCTGCTTACGATGCTCCGGGGCGTCCGGTTCGACATGCACCAGCACCGAGATCACTTCCGGATGGGAACGGAGGATATCCGACTTGATTCGTCCCGCGATGGCGTGGCCTTCGGCGACCGTGGCGCCTTCGGCGACCTGCAGGTGAAAATCGACCTCGAAGCGGTCGCCCAGCCGGCGAGCACGGAAGGCGTGGAAACCCTTGGCGCCGGGAGCAGCCAAGATGTGTTCGCTGAGGTCATGCAAGACATGCGCAGCCGGAGCGGTATCGAGCAGGTCTTCACAGGCGCCCTTGAACAGCTTGATGCCCTCGGAACCCAACCAGCCGGCCAGCACGAGGCCGACGACCTTATCGAGAGCCCTCCATTCCGGATTAACATTGGCCACGACGACCGCGACCAGCGCGAGAAGCGAGGCGATGGCGTCGGCGCGATGGTCCGCGGCGTTAGCCATGAGCAAGCGGGAACCGAGTCGCTCAGCCTGACGGCGGGCATACTGATAGAAACCTTCCTTGATCAGCAAAGCCCCACCGGCAACCCAGGCAGCGGCGATACCCGGGGCAGCGGTATCGGTCCCGCTGACGAGCGCGGACAGCGACTGCCAGGCGAGGCCGAGGCAGAAGATCAGCACCAGCGACGAAATGAGCATCGTCGCCAAGGTCGAGAAACGGTGATGACCATAAGGATGGTCGTCGTCCTTGGGCAGGTGGGCGAACTTCAGCCCAATGATGGCGGCGATATCGCTCGCGATATCGACGAGGGAGTGGATGCCGTCGGCCACGAGCGCCTGGGACGAAGCAACGACACCCACGCTGAGCTTCGCACCAGCCATGAGGACATTGACCGCCAAGCTGAGCGCCACGGTCAAACCACCCTCGCGCTGCAGCGTCGTGCTCATTTGGGTGAATTAGCGATAATCAGGTCGGCTTCGGCCCGCCAGTCGATTCGGACCAGGCGGGCTTCGGCCACGGCGGGGTGGCCGTTCAACTCAAGCACCAAGCCCTCAAGCTTACCCCAAGGGGCGCCGCCAGGCAGCTTACGCCAAGCATCGAGACGAATAAGGGATTCCTCATGACCAGGCCAAGCGCTGGCGACGTCGCCGGACGGGAGCGCGACTTCAGCCGCCTGATGGCCAGGTTTCAGCTTGATCGCGATGCGATCGGCGAAAGTGAATTCGTAGGACTCGACTGGACCTGCTTCGGCCAAGGCGACGCCGGCGGGGTAGGATTCCTTGATCAGGATATGTTCCTCAGGCAGCTCCTTGCCTTCGGGAGAATAGCGACGCGTACCGCCCGTGACGAGCGTGCGGACCTTCGCCCCGCCTTGTTTCTCAGCTACCTGCTCGAAGAGGACATATTTTCCGTAGAACCCCTTCTTCATGACCGCGAAGTCATACATCATCGGAGCCATGCTCAAGGATGAGCGGACGGCCCGGAGCTGGTTCTTCTTCTCGCTACCGCAGGACTTGCCGCCGAGCAGGACAACGACGCCCAGCAGGGCGCCGACCAGGAAGATGACGAAGCGTTCGCGCTGACCCATGCCCCGACTCCAGCGAAGGAACCCCACGGGAGCAAGGAGAAGCCTCCGCCAAGCCGTTTGGCGTTGGAAATTCGCCGCCAGACGACAAAACAGGCTCATGCTTCAGGCCACCGTCGAGACCCGCGTCCGCTTCGCCGAGACCGATGCGATGGGCGTCACCTACCATGGCAACTACCTGCCGTGGTTCGAGATGGCCCGCGTCGCCCTGCTCGACCAGCTCGGCACCCCCTACCGCCAGCTCGAACAGGACGGCTTCCTGCTGCCCGTCCTCGAGACCGGTCTCACCTACCATCGCCCTTCCCGTTTCGACGACCGCGTGCGCGTCACGGTGACCTTGGCTGAAAAGCCCATGGCACGCCTGAGACTCGCCTACAAGGTCGAGCGCGACGGCGAACTGCTCGTCGAAGGTTTCACCGTCCACGCCTTCGTGAACCGCGAGTTCAAGGCCGTGCGCCCGCCCGAAAACGTCGAGGCCGCCATGCGCAAAGCCTTCGGAGCCTGATTTCATGAAGATCGCCGCCGCCCCGCTCGGGCCTTTCGAGACCAATGCCTACCTCATCATCGCCGAGAACGGCAAGGACTGCTGCGTCGTCGACGCCCCCAAGGACGCCGGACCGCTGCTGCTCGCGGAGATCAAGAAGCAAGGCCTCACCCTCACGCACCTGCTCATCACGCATGGCCACTGGGACCACATGTGCGACGGACGCTATTTCGCCGACGCGGGCGCCAAGGTCATCGCGCACAAGGACGACCAGCAACTCATCGAGAACATCGAGGCCTATCGAAACCGCTACCAGTCGATGATCCCCTCGCTTTCCGATGATGACTTCCGCTCGGTGAAGGTGGACCGCTGGGTGGACGACGGTGATGTCGTCGAAGCCTGCGGCTTCAAGTTTGAGATTCGCCACGTCCCCGGCCACTGCCCGGGCAGCATCCTCTTCTACGCCGCTGATCAGAAGATCGCCTTCACCGGCGACGCCATCTTCAAGGGCTCCGTCGGGCGCACCGACCTCCCCAACGGCGACTGGAACCAGCTCTTGTCCTCGATCCGTACCCGTATCTACACCCTGCCGGACGATGTCGTGCTCCTGCCGGGCCACGGCGGCCAGACCTCGGTAGGCGTCGAGAAGAAGACCAACCCCTACGCCAAGCCCTGAGCCGCGTGCCTTCGCCCTGCCCCTTCCTGCCGTCCTGCGGTCGCCCGCTGTCGTGGCGCGACCTCAATGCCTTGCGTGATGACCAAGGGCCCGAGCTTTACCGCCTCTGCCTCGAATACGGCCAGCAGCTCTGGCTGGACGACCTGCCGGCGCGCGCGCTGCTCGCCGTTGATCGCGCCCTCTATTGTGATGTGTCTGGCGACGCCGACGTGCTGGCCGAATACCCAATGCCCTATCGGACCATCGGCTGGATGGTGAAGCAGCCCAGCGAGCACTTCGCCGGCAACGCGCGCGTCCATTACCAGCATCTCGCGGATCGAGTGCGCGGCGAGCGAGCCGAGCTCAAGAAGTGGCGGGCCTGGGCCGCCTGGGCCGTCACACGTCACGCGCGCCCGGATCTCGAAGGCGACCCCAAGCACATCGTCATCGAGCCCACGCACGCGGAGATCGAAACCGGCCTGCAAGCGTGTGGCGCCGGTAGCGAAATCATCGAATGGCGTCGCGCCCTCGCCGACTGATTAGACCCCCACGCTTACGCATTAATATGACGCTCCACTCCGACCATTCAATCCGCGTCGTCGTCGACGCCACCGACCTACAGGCGGGCCTCGTGGGTGAGCGCCCGCTTGAACAACGCGACCTCCCTGGGATGAGTCGCATCACCCTTCGCTCTTTCAAGGCCGGCGAGACTTGGCCTCACGACGGCAAGCACCTGCTCGAAGTACTCGTCGTGCGCGGGCGCGTGAGCCTCAATGGCGAAGACCTCGGCCCGGCATCCTATGCGCGACTGGCGCCGGGCGTCCCCGCGATGTTCACGTCGACCGACACCAGCATGGTCTACCTCAACGAGCGTACCCCGACGGAGCCGGAGAAGGACTCTTACGCGTTACGTGGCGAAGAATTGGACTGGCGACAAGGCATGGTGCCTGGACTCAAGGTCACGTCGCTGCACCAAGGCCTGACGAAGCACACCGCCTTGGTGCGCTGGGCGCCGGAGACTCGATTCAATCCGCACACGCATGTCGGCGGAGAGGAGATCCTGGTCCTCGAGGGCGTCTTCCGCGATGAGCATGGCAGCTATCCAGCCGGCACCTGGATCCGTAGTCCGCACATGAGCAATCACCGGCCGTTCACCGGCCCGGAAGGCGCGACCATCCTCGTGAAGGTCGGCCACTTAGAAGTGGCCTAGCCGTCACTTCGTCACGTCGAGGATCTCGGCTTCGAGCGTGATCGTCCGACCGTTAGATCCGTCGATTACCGTCTTAGCGCCTGGCTTGACCGTGACCGTCGTGTTGGCGCGTAAGACCGCGATCGAAGGAGCGGGCGCATCCAGGATGACCGCCTTATGGAGAACGAGCTCCACCGATTGCCCGAGACGCGAGAGCGTCAGGGCTTCGCGCTTCTCGTCATAGGATTTCAATGTCCAACCGTCGATCCTTCGGCCCAGAGGTACCCACAGGCGCTTGCCGGAGGCATCCTCGATCGAGAACAGCTTATCCTTCGTCAGGACGCCGTGAAAGAAAGGCAGGTTGCTCTTCGGACGGGGCTGCTGAGGTGCGTCCGGGGTCGGCGGAGCGATGGAGGGCGTCGGCGGTGCCTCGCGGGACTCCGTCGCGGCCTCCAGCGTGAGCGTGCCATCCTTGTTGACCTTCGGCGTGACCGTGAAGACCACGCCCTCCTCGGCCGAACCCACGCGGATGGTCGTCTGCTTGCCGTCCACGGTGATGACCGAAGGCTCGGCATAGACCTCGGGTTTGCCGTCCTTATCGAGTCGGGTGAACGACGCCTTCACCTTCAGGTGCGTCGGCACCGCCTCTTCCGCCGCGAAGGCCGTGGCAGCCGACAGGACGAGAAGCAACAGGCGGAGCATCGGTCAGCGGGCGACCGGGGTCGCGGAGACCGTGGCGCTGACGGTGACCTCCAGGCCGCCGACGCCGGGGATTTTGGCGACCTCGCCGGGGCGCACCGTCACGACCGTATTGAGTTCGCTGGCGGAAGCTTCGATCGATGACTTGTAGAGGTGGAGTTCCTGGTGGGTGGCGCCTTGAGCGACGACGAGCATCTCCTTCTCCTTGTCGTAGGACTCCAAGGTCCAGCCATCGACGAGGGCTCCGAGCTTATACCAGCGACGCCCGCCCTTGCTGTCCTGGATCGAGAAAAGCCCGTCCTGGGAGAGCACCGAAAAGAAGGTGAGCGTACCGTCATGCGATTTCGACTCGCGCTTGCGTTCGCGCTTCGCGTCCTTCGGATCGACCACGTCGGGCTTGTTATTGATCACGACACGCAAGGAGATGCTGACCATGCCGTCGGGCTGGACGGTGGGGGAGATCACGAGCTCCATGCCACCCTGAGGCTGCCCCTTCGGGTCCTTAGGGTCAGGCTTTCCGGCCACGGAAACGCGGGCTTCGGAGCCGGAGGCGGTCGAGATGGAAGGCGCCACCATGCTGTCGGACTTCCCGGTCTTCGGGTCCACATGCGAGACCGAGGTTCGCACCGTGACGGTAGGCGGGGGAGTCGGCGCGGGAGCAGGCACCTGGGCGACCAAGGTTGCGGCCAGGGAAGCGCCGATGGCGAGCAGAGGAAGACGAAGGGCCATGGGGGTCGGCATAGTTCTATTTCCCTTATACCCCATCGCGAGGCAAAAGGTTGCATCACGGACCGCCGAAACCTCAGAGACGCTTGAAGATCAGCGAGGCGTTGTGTCCGCCAAAGCCGAGGTTGTTCGAGATCGCCACGTCCACCTTGCGGGCCTTCGCGACGTTCGGAGTGTAGTCGAGGTCGCAATCGGGGTCCGGATTCTCGTAATTGATGGTCGGCGGAATCATGCCCGTATGGATGGCCATCACGCAGGCGGCCGCCTCGACGCCGCCGGCGGCGCCCAGCAGGTGGCCGGTCATGGACTTGGTCGAGGAGATCGAGATCTTGGGGGCGAGGTCGCCGAAACAGCGCTTGATCGCGAGTGTCTCGCAGCGGTCATTGATCGGGGTCGAGGTGCCGTGGGCGTTGATGTAGCCGACTTCGGACTTCTCGATGCCCGCTTCGGCGAGGGCGCGGTTGAGGCAGAGCGCGAGGCCCTTACCTTCCTGATCCTGACCGGTGATATGATACGCGTCGCAAGTGGCACCGTAGCCGGCGAGCTCGCAATAGATGCGGGCGCCGCGAGCCTGGGCGTGTTCAAGAGATTCGATGACCAGCACGCCGGAGCCTTCGCCCATCACGAAACCGTCGCGCAACTTATCGAACGGACGGGAGGCCTTCTCCGGCGTGTCGTTGAAGTCGGTCGACATCGCCTTCATGTTGCAGAAGCCGGCGTAACCGAGGCGGGTGATGGCGGCTTCGGAACCGCCGGAAAGCATGATGTCCGCATGGCCGTCGCGAATGTGACGGAGGGCTTCGCCGAGGGCGTGCGAGCCGGAAGCGCAGGCCGAGACGACGCCGAAGTTGACGGACTTGGCCTGGAACTCGATGGCCACGACGCCGGAGGCGATGTTGGCGATGAGCGAAGGGATCGTGAAAGGGGAGACGCGCGAAGGACCTCGCTCGACCAGGATACGCGCCTGGTTCTCGATGGTTTCCATGCCGCCGATGCCGGAGCCGATGATCACGCCAAAGCGATCGGAATCGAGTTTCGTGACGTCGACACCCGCGTCCTGGATGGCGAGGCGGGAGGCGGCGACGGCATACTGCGTGTAGCGGTCGTTACGCTTGGCTTCCTTGCCGTCCATGTACTTGGCCGGATCAAAATCGCGGACTTCGGCTCCGACCTTGGACGGGAAGTCCGTAGGGTCGAAGCGAGTGATACGCGAGATACCGGAACGGCCCTTGATGAGGGCGTCCCAGAAGGTCGCGTTATCATGACCGAGGGCAGTCACGGAGCCGATGCCCGTGACGACTACCCGGCGAGAATTGCGGTCGGAGCTCAAGGGGGCGGGCCTACGAGAAAAGCCCGTTCTGCTTACTTGGTGGCGTGGACCTTGATGTGCTCGATGGCATCACCAAGGGTCTTGATACCGGCGGCCTTGTCTTCCGGGATCGTGATGCCGAACTCGTCTTCGAAAGCCATGATGATTTCGACGAGGTCAAGGGAGTCAGCCTTCAGGTCGCCCTGGAAGCTGGCCGTAGGGGTCAGCTGGTCGGGGGTGACGGAGAGTTGCTTGACGATGATATCCTTGACGCGCTGTTCGATGTTTTCGGGCATAATAAAAGGGTGTTTTGTTAGGTTTTGGGGTGTCAGATAGCCATTCCTCCGTCAACCGAAAAGACCTGACCGGTGATGTAGCCCCCTTCTTCAGAGGCCAGATAATCGACCATGGCGGCGATGTCGTTGACTGAGCCAAATCGTCCCAGAGGGATGACGCTAAGAATCTTCTGCTTCACCTCTTCGGAGAGCTCGCCGGTCATGTCGGTGGTGATGAAGCCAGGGGCGACGGCATTGGCGGTGATCGATCGTCCCGAGAGCTCGCGGGCGAGCGTCATGGTGAGGCCATGGAGGCCAGCCTTAGCGGCAGCATAGTTGGCCTGGCCGGCATTGCCCTGTACGCCGGTCACGGAAGAGATACTGATGATGCGACCCCATCGCTTCTTGGTCATCGGGCGGACGAGACCCTTGGTCCAATAGAAAGCAGAGGAGAGATTGGTGGAGATCACATCATTCCAATCCTGCTCCGACATCGCCATGACGAGCTTGTCGCGGGTGATGCCGGCGTTGTTCACGAGGATTTCGACCGCGCCAAATTCGGCATTGATCTGTTCGCAGGCCTTGGCGACCGCAGCGGCGTCAGAGACGTCGACCTGGAAGGCCTTGGCCTTCTGGCCCTTGGCGACGATGTCATTGGCCACCTGCACGCAGGTGTCCGACTTCGAGACGCAAAGGACGGTATGGCCGTGGGAGGCGAGGCGTTCTGCGATGGCCTTGCCGATGCCGCGACCGGCTCCGGTGACGAGGGCGACGCGAGGAGAGTGCGTGAGATGCATCGGGCATTTATGTGCAAGGAAAACACCCCACTGGCAAGTGGCTAATGCCCCGCCAGAAGCGCCCTTCCCTCGCCGCCGAGGTCAGTAGACGTCGCGCTGGTAGCGGCCGTCCTTCTTGAACTGCTTCACCCAGTCCACGGCGGCCTCGGGCGTCATGCCGCCCTGCTCGGCCACGATGGCGTGCAGCGCCGCATCGACATCCTTGGCCATGCGCTTGGCATCGCCGCAGACGTAGAAATAGGCGCCCTGCTGGATCCACTTCCAGAGTTCGGCGGCGTTTTCGCGCATACGGTCCTGGACGTAGACCTTGGCCGCCTGGTCGCGCGAGAAAGCGGTGTCCAAACGTGTGAGCGCGCCAGACTTGAGATACTCCGCCCACTCATCAGCGTAGAGGAAGTCGTGGTCCTTGCGCTGATCGCCGAAGAAAAGCCAGTTCGGGCCCTTGGCGCCGCGGGTGGCGCGGTCCATCACGAAGCTACGGAACGGCGCGACGCCGGTGCCAGGGCCCACCATGATCACCGGGACGTTATCATCTGCCGGCAGGCCGAAATGGGAATCCGCGACGAAGACGGGGAGGTCCGGTTCATTCATCCGGGCGCGATCGGCGAGGTAGCTCGAGCAGACGCCTTCGCGCGAGCGGCCGTTGGTCTCGTAACGGACCACGGCGACGGTCAGGTGGATTTCCTGCGGATACTTCGAAGGGGCGGACGAAATCGAATACAGGCGAGGCATGAGCTTGCGCATCAGCTCGATGACTTCTTGGGCGGACGGACGGGCGGACGGATGTTCCAGGAAGAGGTCGAGAAACTCACGCTGCTCCATCCAGGCCTTCTTCTTCTCCGGATCGGCTTCGCCGATGGCCGCGGCAAGGCAGGCTTTGTCGGCGGCGTCCGTCGCGCGGTCGTGGAGGAGCTGGGCGAACTTGTAGGTCGGGCCGTTGAGGGCGAGGCGCGTGGACAGGGCCTGGCGAAGTGCGATCGGAGCGAGATCTTTCGGGATGGTTACCTGCTCATCTCCCGTGAAACCGGCGGCCTTCAGCAAGGCGGCCACGGAAGCCGGGTTGTTGGTCGGGAAGACGCCGAGGCTGTCGCCGCACTTGTAGGTCAGGCCGCTGCCGGCAAGGGAGACCGAGAATTGCTGGGTGTCCTTCTGACTGGCCAGGGAGCTCAGGCGACGTCGGTCGACCAGGCGGGCCGGGAAGGGATGGTTCTTGTCGTAAGGTGCGGACATGAAAGTACCCCGCAGGATGCCGAGCGGGGTGCTGATGCAAACCTCTTTTGGTCGAGGCGTTACTTCCAGACCTTGACCCAGTCGATATCGATGTCGTCCGGCAAGCTCTTGAGGTTCAACTTCTGTCGCTCCTCCTCAAGGACACGGTGGGTCATGGAGACGTTCATCGGTCGGGTGAACTCCTTGCGCTCGAGCTTATGGACGACCTTACCATCGATATACCAAGTGAAGGCCGATTCGGTCCAAAGGAGCCCGTAGGTATGAAACTTCTTGGACAGTTCGCCGGATTTCATCAGCGGAAGCGGTTTCTCCAGCCTGTAGTCCTGCTGGCCTGAGTCTGTCAGGCCGCGCCCCCAAGGGCTGACACGTTCCTTACCCGTGGCATGAAAGGCAATGGTGATGCTAGGCGCAGTCTTCTCCTCGTCAGTGGCGATCCGGAAGGTACCCGAATGACCTTCGGAGGCATTCAGGCGCATCGACGCCACGAAGTAACCGTATTGCTGGCTGAACTTACCTTTCGAGGTGATGGTGTTGGTCTGGATCATGTCGGCTCCCATCTTGAGGCCGATACGCACGACGCCCTCCTTGCCGGCCTTGGCGAAGCTGATCGCATCGGTGGAGCCCGTGATACGCCACTTGGACTCGTCCAGCTTGCCTGCGTTGAAATCATCCGAGAAGACGAGACTGCGGCCCGTGCTCGGGTCGGCGGCGTTCAGGACAACCGCAGCGAGGAATAATGGAATTAGGTATTTCATATAAAAGAGTCACTTCCAGACCTTGACCCAGTCGATTTCGACATCGTCGGGAAGCTGCTTGAGGTTGAGGTTAGGGCGCTCGAACTCGGCGACGCGGTGGGTCAGCTGGATGCTCATCGGACGGGCTATGTCGTTCTTGTCGACCTGATGGACCTTCTTGCCGTTGACGAACCAGGTGAAAGATTTTTCGGTCCAGAGGATTCCGTAGGTGTTGAACTTCTTGGAGGCTTCGCCGGCCTTCAGGAACTGGGTACCCTTGCCTTCCGGACGGTAATCGCGCTGACCAGCGTCGTCGACCTTGCGCGCCCAGGGCACGAGCTGGTCGGCGCCGAGGCCTTCGAACAGCACCAAGATGCTGGGGGTCAACTTCTCGTCCTTGGGCGCGAGACGAAAATATCCGGTATGCCCCTTATACGCCGGCATACGCATCGAAACCTCGAAATAGCCGTACTGCTGCTCGAACTTGCCCTTCGTGCTCAGCGTGTTCGTCTGGATCATGTCCTCCGCCTTGCGGAGCGTGATGCGCAGGACCTTGTCCTTGCCGCCCTTGACGATGGAGACCGTGTCGGCATTAGCCGGGAGAGACCACTTCTTATCGTCCAATTTTTCTCCGGTGAAGTCATCGGAGAAGGTGAGCTTCTTGCCGTTCGACGGGTCAACGGCGAAGGCAGCGACGGAAATAAAGAGGAGGAGGTATTTCATCGGATTTTATGGAATCTTGAAGACCTTGACCCAGTCGACCTGCAGCGGCTCCGGGCCCAGCTTCGGGTTCATATACCCCTTGAGCAGGCCACCTTCGCCAAGATGCTGGTTCAAAACGATATAGACGGGATCCTTAGGAGTCGGGCGGGACAGCTTGTGCACCTGCCGGCCCTCGACGTACCAGATATAGTTCTTGTCGGTCCACTGCAGGCCGTAGGTCAGGAACTTCTTGTAAGACTTACCGCCGTCCAGGTCGATCGGACTGTCCTTGGGCGCCAGCGGATGCTTGCCGGCATCATCGTAGAAATTGAGGTTAGGGGACACCTTGTCGGCGCCGGAGAACCAGAAATACATTTCGGCGGAAGGAACCTTGGACAGGTCTACGTTTCGTAACTGAAAGGTCACCAATCCGCGTTTCTCGGATTGAATCGCCCGGATGGAGGCCTCGAAGTAGCCAGGCCCATGGGAAAACTTCCCCCTGGTGTCGACATTACCGGCGCTCCAGAAGCCTGGCTTATCCTTTGGCGCGACATCAAGCTGCAGCTTACCGTCGACGATGCTGACCGGGCCGGAGACATTCCACTTCTTGGTATCGATAACCTTGGCGTCGAAATTATCTTCCCATACCGGCTTCAAGCCGGAATTAGGAGCAGCGCCCAGCGACAGGACGACACAGAGAGAGCAAAGCAAAGATGCTTTCATAAAGGGGTGACTAAGATTGAAATCGGGACCCGATAAGAGGCAAGCCCTACCCTCTTATTGGTAGACCTTGACCCAGTCCACCCGCATGGGCTCAGGCCCCTTGCTGGGATTGGGGAATTCCTTCAAATAACCCGCCTCAGGCAGTCGGTTATGGTCGAAACCGATGTGCATCGGCTTGGGCGCGGGCGGCAGGCGCAAGGTCTGAACCAAGCGGCCATCCACATACCATCGGTAGTCGCTGGGCGTCCACCAGAAGGCGTACTTGTGGAACTTCTTCGAATAGGTGTCATCCTTGGGGACAGGATTCTCAATGGGTCGCATGGCACGCTTGCGATCGGCGTCCACGATCCAAAAAGAAGGCCTGACCGAATTACGGCCGCCATTCTCGAAGCCCAGCCCGGCAGCCGGATTTTTCTTATCGTCGTTTTCGACATCGAAACCGCAGCCATGCCCGCTCGTCTGCAAGAACTGGATCGAGGCCTCCACGTAGGCGTAGGTGACGGCATACTTGCCCTTGGTGTCCAACTTTGAACCCCGCCAGAACGCGGGCTTCGATCCCGGCGTAATTTCCATGGAAAGCTGGCCGTCGACGATCTTCACGCCGGCGGCGTTGGTGATATTCCATCTCTTCTTGTCTAACTCCGGCTCATTGAATTCATCCGACCAAACGAGCTTCATATTCGCATCGGGACCGGCGAACAGGGAACAGGCACAGAAGGATAATATAAGTAGAGGCGAGGGGTGCACGACTAAGGGGTATCCCTTGAGGAATAACCTCTAGGCCTAGGGTGCAAGCCCTAGATGGGCCAACCGGCCTTAGTTCTCGAAAATCGAGTCGATTTCCTTACGGGAAAGCGGACGACAGTCGCCCAAGGGCATCTTGCGCAGGACCAGCCCACCGATCTGGAAACGGCGGAGGGTCTTCACGTGGAAGCCGAAGATCTCGAAAAGGCGACGGATCTCGCGCTTACGTCCTTGGTCGAGGTGCACTTCGAGGTGGGCGGCGTTATCCGGATGGCGGATGACCTTCTTGAAGCGCAAGTGCTCCCCTTCTTCGACGGCACCCTTGAGCAGGCGCGGCGTGAGCGTCGGATCGTAATCACGATTCAGGATGATCTCGTAGCGCTTAATGACGCCGCCCGAGGGGTGCATGACCTTGTTGGCCAATTCTCCGTCGTTGGTCAGAATGAGCAGGCCTTCCGAATCCTTGTCGAGGCGACCGACGCAGAACAGGCGCAACTTACCGTATTCCGGAGGAACCATGTCGAAGACGGTCTGGCCGCCATGCGAATCATCGTTGGTGCAGAGGTAGCCGCGGGGCTTGTTCATCATCAGCACCACCGTACGGCCCAGCGGCTTGATATGCTGCCCCTCGCAGATGACCGTGTCCACGGCCGGGTCAACCGGCTGGCCGGTCACGGCCAGTTTCCCGTTGATCATCACGGACCCCGAGGCGACCAGACGCTCCGCCTCACGACGGGAGCAGACCCCCGCCTGAGCGAGGAACTTGTGAATACGCATGGGTCCT
>Ga0209298_10001055_pt1 | contig 18328 bp, 13 predicted proteins | sample S_140806_EF_Meta_FD_187325 | JGI IMG/M metagenome (GOLD analysis project Ga0209298, IMG submission 187325) | Freshwater microbial communities from Lake Simoncouche, Canada to study carbon cycling - S_140806_EF_MetaG (SPAdes) (version 2) | ecosystem: Environmental > Aquatic > Freshwater > Lake ...
GGATTGGCCCAGCGGCGTGTATTTGGGCCGACTAACGACCATGCCGGAGGTTCGTAGTTCGGGCTTTAGCCCGTCCCCGGAGCGGCCTGAAGGCCGAACTACGAACGAAGAGCCCTACTGGCAGAGTTACGTCATCTTCATCGTCAAAGACGACCGCCCGGCGGACATTCTCTTCCAATGCAGCGACAACACCTGGCAGGCCTACAACCGCTGGCCGGTGAATGAATCGCTCTACACCGATCCGCGTGCGGCGCATGCGCCGGGCGTGAGTTGCAGCTTCGACCGACCTTATGGCAAGTATGTGCAGATCTTCGATAACCCTCAAAGCATGGGCAGCGGCGAGTTTTTGCTGTGGGAATACCCGCTGTGCTACTGGCTGGAAAAAGAAGGTTACGATGTCACCTACTGCTCGAACGTCGATAACCTCGAACCCGCCAATTTAAGCCGCGTGAAGACGATGATCAGCATCGGTCACGATGAATACTGGGACGTGCGGCAGTTTCAAAACGTCAAACAAGCCATCGACGATGGCCTCAGCGTCCTCTGGCTCTCGGCGAACGATGTTTACATGGTCACGCCCTTCACGCCGAATGCCAAGGGCGATGCCAATCGCCGTCTCACGCGTGAGACCTGCTACGGCGAATTCCGCGAAGAAGAAAGGGAAGCCTATTCCAAGGTGCTCGGCCCCTTCGAGAAGCCCGGCCCCGACGAGCGAGACATCATCGGTGCCCGCACCATCGTCCCCTTCAACGGCGGCGGGGATTGGACCTGTGCGAAGCCTGATCACTGGCTCTTCGAAGGCGCCGGCATGCAAAAGGGCGACAGCATTCCCGGCCTCGTCGGCTGGGAATTCCACGGTGATCCCGATACCACCCGCGAAGGCCTCGAAGTCATCGCCGAAGGCAACGTGTGGGCCAGCGGCACGCGCCTCGGCAAATACGCGGCCACCGTTTTCGAAGGCCCGAAGAAAAACATCGTCTTCAACGCCACCACCATCTTCTGGAGCCAAGGATTGAGCGATCCTCCCGGCCACATGATTCCGTGGAGTCACTTTTCACGCCCCCACGGTCCCGATGAACGGGTGCAGCGCATCACGAAGAATGCGCTGAAACGGGCGCTCGCCTAAACATCACTGCCCGGCGGGCAGTGGCTTGGCGATGACCTCGCTGGGCGGCATGAGGGTGATGTTCAGGCGGCGGATGTTGCCATCGAAGGGGGTGCTGTTCGGGTAGTCTTTTGCACTCAGCGGGCCGAAGCTCTGCCCGACGGTGATGCCTTTGGCGGGCTCGGTGGCAAAGCCGCCGGGGAAAGGCGTGAGATCGAGCACCTCACTCTGGCCGGGCACGGCGATGGACATGAAGCCGCTAGTTGAAAGGAGGGCGCGGACGTTTGTCGGGCCCGCTTCGAGTGTATCGGCGGCGATGGAGGTAGCCTTCCCATCGACGAAGATGGTGAGCGTGGGACGGCTGGCGACGAGGTGGAGGGCGTAGCCGAGTTTCGCATCACCGTGGGTGATGAGGGTGCTATCGCCATCGATCTCGGGATTGTAGTCAAAGGCAGCATTCAGGTAGATGCCGCGGCCTTGAATCTTCGGCGAATCTGCAGCGGAGACCTCATCACCGGGTTTCAAAACGAGATCGACGGAGCCAGCAGGACTCGCTGCTGGCACCACCTCGGCCAGGGGACGCTGCGCGGATTTGAACTCGGTGGGGAAATGTGCCGCGAGGCTCGTTTTGATAGCGGCATGCTCCGGAGCGGTGGCGAGATTCGTCCACTCATGGGGATCGGCGTCATGATCGTAAAGCTCCTCACTGCCATCGGCATAGCGAATGTAGCGCCAGCGGGCATCGCGGGCGGCGTAGGAGGCATTTTTGCCACCGCCGCTGATGGTGATGGCTGGCTTTTCACGCGTGGCAGCGGGATCAGCGAGCAGCGGCTTCAAGCTGCTGCCATCGAGATGCTCGGGAGCCTTCACGCCGGTGAGATCACAAAGCGTGGGATAGAGGTCGATGAGAGCGGCGGGCTGGTTGGAGGAGGTTTCGGGCTTCGTCACGTTCGGGGCCACGATGGTGAGCGGGATGTGCGTGGTCTCCTCCCAGAGCTTGCCTTTGTGCCACATCTGCTTTTCTCCGAAATACCAGCCGTGATCGGAAGTGAAGACGATGATGGTGTTTTTCGCGTTGGGGCCTTTTTCGACCGCGTCGAGCACCTGACCGAGCATGGCATCGCAAAAAGCCACGTTCGCGAGGTAGGCCTGAACGGCTTCTTTCCATTGATTGGCCTTCAGGAGGGTCTGGTGGACGTTTTCGCCCTTGAGATGGCTTTTGGCCGTCTCGGGCACATCATCGAGATCGTTGTCCTTCACCTCAGGCAGCATGATGCTTTCGAGCGGGAAGAGATCGAAATACTTCTGCGGCACATACCAGGGCGAATGCGGGCGGTAGAGGCCGAGGGCGAGGAAGAAGGGCTTCTTCTGCTTTTTGCCGAGGAAATCAGCGGCGAAGGCCACGCACTGGCCGTCGTCGGTCTTTTCATCCTCGACGGGAATGGTGCCCCAGTCCCAGTGCCAGATGTTGAGACCGTTGAAATTCTGCCCGGTATGCACGGGGAGGTCAGGAATCTGCACCCCAGCACGCGGGAAGCGCTGATCCCAGGCCGCATCGAGTTCAAAGCCGCGCCTTCCGCCATGCCAGCCGCTGAGACGACCTTCTGGGCCGCCGTGATTGGCGTGGAAAATCTTGCCTGCGGCAGCGGTGAGGTAGCCGCTGGCCTTGAAATGCTCCGGCAGCGTGGGTTTACCCGCGATTTGCACGCTGCGCCGCCAGTCCTGCTCATTGCCAAAGACGCCGCTGGAGGAAGGCAGCATGCCGGTGAGCAGGCTGGTGCGGGAGGGATTGCACAGAGCGAAATTGCAGTGCGCATTGGTGAAGCGCATGCCCAGCTTGGCGAGACGCTCCATGTTGGGCGTTTTCGCCTGCGAAAGGAGGCGCAGGTCATCGGCGAGGATGAAAAGGACGTTCGGCTTGCCGTAGGCGGACACGCTGCGCTTTTTCGGCGCGGCATGCAGCGTGGCGGCGGCCAGGAAAAGGACGAGGGCGAGGCGCATGAACCATGCACCCAAAGATTCGCTTTCGGGTGAAGGCAAGCCGGGATGTGTGAGGAATCTCTTGGGTGCGGAAAAGGATCAAAACGAGCTTGGCAGGCCGTTTGAGGTCTGCCACACATCCGTTCCTCGCTTTCCCACCCGCTTTATGAAGAAAATCGCCCTCTTTCTCGCTCTCGCCGCCGCCGCTTTCGCCCAGGAGGTGAAGCCACTGAAGGTCCTCATGGTCTGCGGAGGCTGCTGCCATGACTATGCGAACCAGAAGATGATCCTCGCCGAAGGCCTCAGCGCCCGGGCGAACCTCGAATTCACCATCGTGCATGAGGAATCGCGGGTGAAGGACGACCGCACGCACCAGGTTAGTATTTATAAAAACGCTGACTGGGCAAAGGGCTACGATGTGGTGATCCACAACGAGTGCTTTGGAGCAGTGACCGATGTGGAATTCGTCAACGGCATCGCCAAACCGCACTTTGACGGCGTGCCCGCCGTGATGCTGCACTGCTCCACGCACAGCTATCGTGCCGCGAAGACCGATGAATGGCGCAAATGCCTCGGCCAGACCTCCATGAGCCACGAGAAGAACCGCGACCTGAAGGTGCGCAATGTGGCCGAAGATCATCCCGTGATGAAAGGCTTCCCGAAGGAGTGGCTCGATACCAAAGACGAGCTCTACAAGAACGAGAAGCTGTGGGAGAATTTCAAGCCGCTGGCCACCGCCTACGGCGAGGACACCAAGAAGGACCACCACGTCATCTGGCTCAACGAATACGGTCAAGGTAAGGTCTTCGGCACCACGCTCGGCCATGGCAACCACACCATGGAAGCTCCGCTCTACCTCGATCTCGTGGCCCGCGGCCTCCTTTGGTCCTGCGGCAAGCTCGATGACAGCGGCAAGCCGCTGCCGGGTTACGAAGCCAAGCAGAAGTAATTGCCTGAGACGACGCTCATCGCGTCTCGATGCCCTGCACCGCCTTGAGCGTGCCTTTCTCGCCCTCCGGCCAGTAAGCGCCATCTTCGATCCATTCACGCAGCATGCCGATCTGATCCTCGGTGAGACTGACCTCGCGGCGCGGCATCATCTTCGGATGCGTGCCACCTCGCTGCACCGCGCTGACGAGCAGGCTGCAATCAGGATCTTCCGGCAGGATGTAGTCGCGTCCGCTGGCACTGCGTTTGAAGGCGGCGGCTTTGCTGGTGAGGTTCAGCGCTGGCGGTGGGAGTGTTCCATGGTGGCAGGCGAGGCAGTGCTGCTGGAGCACGGGCTTCACCTCGGTGAGGAAGTAGTGTTCACGCTCGGAGGTGGAGGGTGAAACGAGGGCACAGGCGGGGATGAAAAGCAGCGGAAGAAGAGTGAGGTGGCGCATGGGGTAAGACTAACCAAGCACCTAGGCCGTGGCTATGCAGCGTTTGGGTATTTTGATGCCTAGACTTGACGCTTTGGCGATCCCACTGGCAGAGTACCGAATGTCACGCTCCTCCAAAGCTCGCTCCAACAACCAATTGCGCATCGTTTTGACCGGAGGGCCGGGCGGAGGCAAGACAACGGCAGGTGATTTGTTCCAGCGTGAGATGTCCGATCAGGTCGTGCTGGTGCCGGAAGCGGCGACGATGGTTTTCAGTGGCGGATTTCCACGCATCTCCAAGCCCGGTGCGACCTACGCCGCTCAGCGAGCTATCTACCATGTGCAGATCCATCTAGAGGAGGCGGTGATGGCGCAGCACCCGGATCGTATCCTGTTGTGTGATCGCGGCACGATGGATGGAGCGGCCTACTGGCCGGGTGAACCGCCCCATTTTTTTCACGACATCGAGAGCACCATGGAGCGTGAGCTGAACCGGTATGACGCGGTGATTTTCTTCGAAAGCGCTGCCGTGGGCGGCATGGGCATCGACGGGGGCAATCCCATCCGAAATGAATCGATGGAGCAGGCGGTGAAGCTCGATCACAAACTGCGCTCCCTTTGGTCCAAGCACCCGAAGTTTGTGCTCGTGCCGCACAATCCGTCCTTCTTCAAAAAGATCTCGTATGGCCTCGCCGTGCTCGACGGGATTGTGAGTGAGTTGAAGGGCAGGAAGAAGCCGACCCGAAAAGGGAGCCGGGCCACAAAAAGGAAAACGGCGAAGGCTTGAGGCTGAAAGTACCACACTCCGTGATTGCCAGTGGGGCGGCTCTGCGTTTAGCCTGCTGTTTCCTTTTCCCACCCATGAGCAAAAAAGCCGCCTCCAAGCCTGCCCCGAAGAAAGCCGCGAAAGCCGCCGCCTCGTCCACCAAGAGCCTCCTCGTCGAAAATCGCGTGTTCAAGCCGGGCGCCGCTTTTGTGAAGAAAGCCCGCATCAGCTCCATGGCGCAGTACAAGAAGATGCACGCCGAGTCGCTCAAGAATCCGGCCAAGTTCTTCGGCAATGAAGCGAAGGAACTCACCTGGACGAAGCCCTTCACCAAGGTGCTCGACTGGAAATGCCCGAACGCGAAGTGGTTCACCGGCGGCAAGCTCAACGTCAGCGAAAACTGCCTCGACCGCCATTTGAACGGCCCGCGCAAGACCAAGGCCGCGCTGATCTGGGAAGGCGAACCCGGCGAGAAACGCGTTTACACTTATCAGCAGCTCCACCGCGAGGTCTGCCGCTTCGCCAACGTGCTGAAGCGTCACAAAGTGAAGAGAGGCGACCGCGTGATCATCTACATGCCGATGATCCCGGAGGCTGCCATCGCCATGCTGGCCTGCACACGCATCGGTGCCGTTCATAGCGTCATTTTCGGAGGTTTCAGCGCCGAATCGATCAAGGACCGCGTGCTCGACAGCGGCGCGGCGATCATCATCACCGCCGATGGTGGCTACCGCCGTGGTGCGGTCGTTCCGTTGAAGAAAAACGTCGATGACGCCCTCAAGGCCAAAGACACGCCGGTGAAGACCGTGGTGGTGTTTAAGCGCACCGGCCAGGACATCCACATCGAGGAAGGCCGCGACGTGTGGTGGCATCGCGAGCTCGAATACGTGGATGCGAAGTGCCCGCCCGTGGCGCTCGATTCCGAGGCCGATCTATTCATTCTCTACACCAGCGGCAGCACCGGCAAGCCCAAGGGCATCCTGCACAGCACCGCAGGCTACCTCCTGCATGCGCAGATGACCTGCAAATACGTCTTCGACCTTCGCGACGACGATGTGTACTGGTGCACCGCCGACATCGGCTGGGTCACCGGCCACAGCTACATCGTCTATGGCCCGCTGGCCCTCGGCGCGACCTGCCTCATGTATGAAGGCGCTCCGAACTGGCCGGAGAACGACCGCTTCTGGAAGATCATCGAAGAATACGCCGTCACCGTTTTCTACACCGCGCCGACCGCCATCCGCGCCTTCATGAAGTGGGGCGACGAATGGCTCAAGAAGCACGATTTGAGCAGCCTGCGCCTCCTTGGCACCGTCGGCGAGCCGATCAATCCCGAAGCGTGGATGTGGTATCACAACAAAGTCGGCGGCGGCAAATGCCCCATCGTCGATACCTGGTGGCAGACCGAAACCGGCGGCCACATGATCACGCCGATCCCCGGTGCCGTCCCCACGAAGCCCGGCACCGCCACGCTGCCCTTCTTCGGAGTCGATGTCGGCATCGTCGATGACCTCGGCAAAGAAGTCGGCCCGAATGAACAGGGCAAACTCGTCATCAAGAAACCCTGGCCATCCATGCTGCGCGGCATCTGGGGCGACAAAAAACGCTACCAAGAAACCTACTGGAGCGACTTCAAAGGCTGGTACTTCGCTGGCGACGGAGCACGCCGCGACAAAGACGGCTACATCTGGATCATCGGCCGCATCGACGACGTGCTCAACGTCGCCGGACATCGCCTCGGCACCGCCGAAGTCGAGAGCGCCCTCGTTTCGCATCCGAGCGTCGCCGAAGCCGCCGTCGTCGGTCGTCCCGATGAGCTGAAAGGCCAGGGCGTCGTCTGCTTCGTCACCGTCAAGGAAGGCATCAAGACCAACCGCGAACTCGGTGAAGAGCTCAAGAAGCACGTCCGTAAAGTCATCGGCCCCGTCGCCACGCCCGACGAAGTCCGCTTTGCCGCTGCCCTGCCGAAGACCCGTTCTGGCAAAATCATGCGTCGCCTGCTGAAGCAGATCGCCGCTGGTGAGATCATCAAAGGTGACACCACCACCCTCGAAGACATCAACGTCATCGCTGCCCTCGCTGCCAGCAGCGAGGATTGAGTTCGCCTTGCCCGTGATCGGTCTGATCCGATGGATCAGACCGATCTTGCGGCTTGATGTTATAACATGCGTGACTACAATCCACGCATGATCCTCGAACTCAAGCTCCGCAAAATCGGCAACTCCGTCGGCGTCATCCTGCCCAAGGAGGCGCTGGCACATCTCAACGCGGATGAAGGTGATGAAGTAACGCTCACCGATGGCGCAGACGGACGCTTGCTGCTTTCCTCGCATAAGGCGGCGGTCAGCGAGCAGATGCGCATCGCGCAGGACCTCATGCAGCGCTATCGCAACACCTTGAGAGAGCTCGCGAAATGAAGCATGAGCCACAGTGGGTGCTGCGGGACACGGTTCTGCTTTTACATGAGCAATCGCTCGCCGAGCATGGCGGCATTTCTGGCATCCGGGATGAAGGATTGCTCGACTCAGCTCTTGGAAAGCCAAATAACCTGTTTGCCTATGGCGAACCGGTCATCTTCGACCTCGCAGCCAGCTATGTTTATGGACTGGTGAAGAATCACCCTTTCCTCGATGGCAACAAGCGCATCGGTTTTGTGACGGGAGCGCTGTTTCTGGCCCTCAACGGTTATCAACTTATCGCCGCCGAGGCCGATGCCGCCATCCGCACCTTGGCACTCGCGGCAGGCGAGATGACGGAGAAAGCCTATGCGAACTGGCTGGAGGCCAATTCGCAGCGGCTAAAGAAGTAGAATGGTTGTTTTGCGGCAACAGCCGCGACCACAGATTAGCGGCCTATATCTTGCGGCAGACAGAAAACGCCTGAGCAAAACCTCCACGTCTCACGCGTAGGTTTCTCCCGTGAAGGTTCCCCGCCCCAACTGCGCGTTTCGCGGCGAAACATCCTGCAAGCAGGCGGGATGGGCATGCTGGGTTTTGGCTTGAGCCAGCTTCGGGCGCTCGGTTCAACGCCAATCGGCCTCGGAAAGGCCAAATCGGTCATTTTGATCTTCAACGGCGGCGCACCGAGCCACATCGACCTTTGGGACCCGAAACCGGACGCGCCTTCGGAGATTCGTGGCGAGTTCAAAACGATCAAAACCAGCGTCCCCGGCACGCACATCACCGAATTGCTGCCGCAGATGGCGAAGCGCATGCACAAGCTCGCGCTCATCCGCAGCATGCATCACGGCCACAGCAGCCACAACGGCGGCATGCACTGGGCCACCGTCGGCAGGCCGTATCGCGTGGACAGCACGCTCATCACGCCGAGTCCCACAGACATCCCAGGCGTCGGCACGCTCTGCGGCTGGCTCGCGCAGCGCGATGGCTTTTCCAAAGGCGTGCCACCCTATGTCATCACGCCCTTCCCGCACTGCGACAGCAAGGTGTACCTCACGCCCGGCCAGTTCGGTGGCTGTCTCGGCACACGCTACGATCCCTTCGTTCTCGATGACGATCCAAACGCCGCCACCTTCCGCGTGCGAAACATGGCGCTCGACGCCAGCCTCACACCGACGCGTTTTCAGGAGCGACTCGACCTGCTCAATCACATGAGCGCCGCCGCACGGCCCATCACCTCGCCGCAGACGGCTCAAATCGACATCTTCAACGAACAAGCGGCCAGCATGCTGCAAACCGGCAAAGCTGCGGATGCCTTCGACCTCAGCAAAGAGCCTGACAAAGTGCGCGAACGCTACGGCAGGCACAGTTGGGGTCAATCGCACCTGCTTGCACGTCGCCTCATCGAGGCCGGCACAAGCTTTGTCACCACCGTGAACGGCCCGTCGATCACCTGGGACACACACAAGGACAACTTCAACGGCCTCAAAAACAAACTCGTGCCGCCGATGGAGCAGGCCTACGCCGCGCTGCTCGATGATCTCGAAGAACGCGGCCTGCTCGAAAGCACGCTGGTTGTCTGGATGGGCGAGTTTGGCCGCACACCGAAGATCAACAACGACGCCGGCCGCGATCACTGGCCCGGCTGCTACAGCGTCCTCCTCGCCGGCGGCGGCGTGCGCGGCGGGCAGGTCATCGGCAGCAGCGATGCCACCGGTGCTTATCCCAAAGACCGCCCCATCTCCCCCTCCGACATCCACGCCAGCATCTACGCCGCCCTCGGCTACGACTACCGCGAGATCGAATACCGCTCCGCCGACGGCCGCCCCATGCCGCTGACCGATGGCGTGATGATTCCTGAGTTGTTTTGAGGTTTGGTGACGTTTGAGCCGGATGCGCCACCTCCTTCTCGCATCGCTTCTCATCACCACGCTTCACGCTGAGCCGCTCAAAGTCGTCCTGGCGGGCGATTCGACCGTCGCGAGTGTTTTGAATCCGCCGAAGGATCGGCCGGATCTGGCGGGCTGGGGGCAGATGTTGGGCGAGTTTTTGCCGAAGGCGACGGTGGTGAATCACGCTCGCTCGGGGGCGAGTACGAAGAGCTTCCGTGACCTCGGATTGTGGGATCGGGTGCTCAAAGAAAAGGGGCAGTGGGTGCTGATCCAGTTCGGGCACAACGATCAGAAGACGGCGGACCCGAAACGCTTCACCGATCCGGCGACGACCTACCGCGGCAATTTGAAAACCTTCATCCGCGAGGTGAGAGCGAGCGGTGGGAAGCCTGTGCTGGTGACTTCCGTGGCGCGGCGGATCTATGTGGATGGCAAGATGACGACGATCCTCACGCCTTATGTCGAGGCGGCGCAGGCGGTGGGCAAAGAAATGCAGGTGCCGGTCATCGACCTGCATCGGGCCAGCTTTGCGCTGTTTCAGCAGATGGGGGAGAAGTTCTGCCTGCTCTATGGACCCAGCGAGAAGGACAAGTCGCACTTTTCCCGCGAAGGCGCCCGCATGATGGCGCGACTCGTCGCCGAAGGGCTCGAACGCGAGGTGCCGGAGCTTCGCGAGCATCTTCAACTCGTGCCACCACCGCCTACGGGGCTGCCTTTTGAGGTCAAACTCACCAGCGTGACGAAAGGCTACGACGGCAAGACCTGCTGGGTGCATCCGCGAGCCGGTGCGATCCCCGGCATGACGCCGAGCGTGGTGCTGACGATGCAAAAACTGCTCCTCAGCGGCAGCGACATCTTTTACGCACTCAACGACACCCGCAGCGACGATCTCGGCTCCACCTGGAGTCCCATCCGCGAGCACAGCCAGACCTTGGAGCGTCGCAAGGAGTCGAATGGCATCGAAATCTGCCCTTCGGACTTCACGCCGAAATTTCACGCGGAGAGCGGCAAGCTCATCGGCATCGGTCACAACGTCCGCTACCGCGACAATAAGGTCATCCATGATCGCCAGCGTGAGACCGTGTGGTCCGTCTATGATGACCAAGCACGCTCCTGGATGCCGTGGGCGACTTTGCAGATGCCTGATGAGCCAAAATTCTTCTGCGCCGGTGCGGGCTGCGTGCAGCGCTTCGATCTCGAAAACGGAGACATTTTGCTGCCTATCTACTTCAAGGCCGAGAAGGACAAATTTTACCGCACCACCGTGCTGCGTTGCTCCTTTGATGGCAAGACGCTGAAATACCTCGAGCACGGCACCGAGCTGGCGCTCGAAAGCGGACGCGGTGTGTATGAACCGTCGCTTACACGCTGTGCGGGCAAGTTTTACCTCACGCTGCGCAACGACACCGCCGGCTACGTCGCCACCAGCGCCGATGGGCTGCATTTCGGCCCCATTCAGCCGTGGAAGTTCGACGACGGCAGCGAGCTGGGGAACTACAACACGCAGCAGCACTGGGTCACGCATCGCGACCGGCTTTACCTCGTCTATAACCGCCAAGGCGCTCACAACGACCACGTCGCCCGCCACCGGGCACCGCTCTTCATGGCTGAGGTGGATCAAAAGACACTCACCGTGAAACGCCGCACCGAAAGCATCCTCGTCCCCGAGCGCGGTGCGAGGCTCGGCAACTTCGCGATCACCGAAGTCAGCGAAAACGAGACTTGGGTCACCGTCGCCGAATGGATGCAGACTTGGGTGCCGAATATCATCATCCAGCCAGATAACGCCTTCGGGGCCGACAACACTGTCTGGGCGGCGCGGATTCTGTGGAAGAAGTAAGAATCCTCTTGGGTGTGAGCGGAGCGCTGGCATGCACAGGTTGAAAACCTGTGCCACTTTCCTTTAGCTGAAGAGCGTGGTGATCGGCTTACCCTTGTCGGAGACGGTGAAGGGGCGCTTGGAGGGCGAGTAGAGCACGAGGTCGAGCGGTAGGCCGAGGGCGTAGGCGATGGTGGCGTTGAAGTCGGGCACGCTGACGCCGTCTTCGGTGACGGAGATGCCTTTGTCGGTCTTGCCATAGACGCGGCCGCCTTGGACGCCGCCGCCCCAGAGGACGGAACTGAAGGCCTTCGGGTAATGATCGCGGCCTTCGTTTTGATTGATTTTCGGGGTGCGGCCGAACTCGGAGGTGAGCACGACGAGGGTGTCATCGAGCAGGCCGCGGCGTTCGAGATCGGTGATGAGCGCACCGAGGGCCTGATCGAGTTCGCCGCACTTCTCGGGCACGCGGACGAAGTTGTCCTGATGGGTGTCCCAACCGCCGAGGCTGACCTCCACAAAGCGCACACCATGCTCGATGAGGCGGCGGGCGAGAAGACAACCTTGGGCGAAATTGCCCTCGCCATAGGCGGCATGCATATCCGGCGATTCTTTGGAGAGGTCGAAAGCCGCGAGGTCCTCGCTCTTCATCACCTTGATGGCGTCTTTGTAGGCCTCGGCATAGGCTTTGACGCCTTTGTAGTCGTAAGCCTGTTGGAAGGACTGGTCGAGACGGGCGGAAAGGCTGCGGCGGTAATCGAAATCGGACTCACTGAGGCTGGCGGGCATGCGGCTGTTTTGCAGACCGCGAGCGGGATCGTTTAGTAGCAGCGGCTGGAAGGTCGGCTCGAAGAAACCGCCGCCCGCATGGCGGCTATCGCCGGTGATGACGACGGTGCCGGGGAGGTCGGTATTACCCTTGCCCTGGAATTTTTGCAGCCAGGCGCCCATCGTGGGATGTCGCGTGGCCCCACGCATGGTGTAGCTGGTGTGCTGGAAGTAGTTTCCCTCGGCGTGGGCACCCTGCGTGGAACTGAGGGAGTTGATGATGACGCCGCGATGCAACGTCTTCGCAGTGTGCGGCAGGTATTCGCTGATCGGCACGCCCTTGGCGGAGGTGTCGATGGTCTTCGTGGAGCCCATCGTATCCGCTCCAGGCACCACGCCAAAGGTATCGAGGTGGCTCATGCCGCCGCTCATGTAGAGGTAAATGACCCGCTTCGCCGTGGCCGCCTGCTTCAGCTTGGAAGCCTCCGCAAAGGGCGCGGCCAGACCGCGAGATGCGAGGCCATTCATCACGGAGACGCCGAGGCAGGTTTTCGCAAGGCGGCTGGCAAAGTGACGGCGGGTCAGGTCTTCGCAGGAGTGGGGAAGCGCGTTCATGGCGCTTAAACGCAGGCTGGAGCGGGTCTTTCAGGGATTTTCAGAACGCGGAGGCTACCGCCATTTGCCATTTTCAATTCCATCTCGGAACACGGCACTTGGCAAGTGCCTCTCCTTGAGGCGGTGGGATGCTTCTCGACCTGTTTACCGGCCCTGCCACGCGGCCCAGAACGCCTCGGTCTGATCTGGATCGGGTCGGATTTCGAGGATCACGGGACCATCGGACAGCTCACCGAGGTCGGCGGGGTTTTGCACGAGGAGGTAGTCGAGGCCCCAGAGCTTGGCGAAGGGCTCGAAGCTCATCGAGTGGCGGTTCTCGATGATGTGGCGAGCGTTGGCCGGGAGGTCGCGCAAGGAGGCGACGCGGGAGAAGATCTTCCCGCCGCCGTTGTTGATGATGACGAGGCGGACCTTCGGGTTGGCGAGCTGCGATAAAACCCACGGCGCGGCGAGATCGTAAAGGGCGCTGAGGTCGCCAAGGATGAGCCAGGACTCGTTTTCACTGGAGGCGGCCACGCCGAGGAAGGTGGAGATGAGGCCGTCGATGCCGTTGGCCCCGCGATTGGCATAAAAGTGGATACCCTTCGCTGGCATCGACATGACGAGATTCCACTCGCGGATGGGAAGGCTGTTGCCGAGGAAGACGCGTGCGCCTGATGGGAGGGCCTCGTGAAGGTGATGCATCCAGGAAGGCTCGGAGATAGGGTGGCTCTCGAAGTCGGGCTTGAGTTCTGCGGGCCTTTCGGAGTTTGAAATTGAGGTCGAGTCACTCGGGGAGCATGGAGGAACTGAAAATGGAGAATGGGTCAGAATGGAGGAATGGCCCGGAGGCTCCTGCCTTTTGCCATTTTCAGTTCCTCCATTCTCAGTTCCTCCATTCTCGGCTTCCAGCCCCAAAACAGCTTCCAGCGGATGGGTGGTGACGTTTTCCTTCCTAGCGAGACCGGGGAAGGAAACGCGGGAGAAGTTCATGACCTCGATTTCGGGCTGGGTTTCGAGGTCACGCCAAAAACGCCAGCTCGGCACGGCACCGAGGCGAAGGAGCTTTTCGGCCTGAAGATGCTTCAGGGCCTTTTCACCCCCATGAACGAGAAGCGGATGCAGTTCGGGAAAGAGATGCAGATTGGCGGTGGCTTCGGCCACGATGGGCAGGCGGAGCCGGGCGAGTGCCGGAGCCACGAGCGCGGCGTCATCGGGATGGAGGCCGGCGGCGAGGATGAGCTGGGCGGTCGTTGGCAGAGATGCAATTGGAGCCGGGTGAGCGGTGGGCGATAGGCGGTGCCCGCCCGCAGCGATGCGGGCTGGGGCGGTGAAGTCGATGCCGGGTGCAGGCGTGAGCGGCTCATCGAGGCAGAGATTGAAGTGGAGCGGCCCGCTGAGGTCATCGGTTTGATCCAAAGACTGCGCATAGACGCCGAAGATGCCTTCCTGCTCAATGGCTTGGGGAGCGCCGCTGTGGCGGAAGCGCTCGGGGCGGTCGGCGGTGACGAGGATGAGGGGGAGGCCCTGGTAGTAGGCCTCGATGGTGGCGGGGAGCAGCTCGGCGGCGGCGGTGCCGCTGGTGGTGACGACGGCCACGGGCAGGCGATCTACGAGGATGCGGCCGAGGGCAAAAAAGGCGGCGCTGCGTTCCTCGAAAAAGTTCCAAAGCGTCACGCCAGTGCTATCCGCCAGCGCAGCCACAAGCGGGGCATTGCGAGCACCAGCGGCCACACACACCTCACGCACGCCGAGGCGGGCCAGGAGCTCCAGCGTGTGGGTGATGAGCTGGTGCTGCGTCATGCTTGCAGGCCGAGGAGGCGGAGAACGGCCTCGCGCTTCAGGCGAAGCTCACGCCATTCGTGATCGAAAGCACTGCCGCCGACGATGCCGCAGCCGGAGGGCAGTTTCACCTGACCGCTCTCGCAGGCGATGCCACGAATGGCGACGACGAGGTGCGTGGTGCCACTCACCGGCTCCACAAAGCCAAAGGGAGCCCCGAAAAACAAAGGCACCTTCAACTGACGGCGGTAATCGCGAAGGCGGTCGAGCGTGGCATCGTTGCGCGGGAGGCAGCCGACGGCTGGTGTGGGATGCAAAAACGGCACCAACGAGGCTGGATCGGCCTGCTGGCTGAGTTTCACCGTGATGCGGCTCTGGAAATGCGTAAGGCCGGAGGTCTGGCAGAGCTGGCGAGGCTCGCGAGACACCGTGCCGAGCTGGGTGAGACGATCGGTGAGGTAACGCACGACGATTTCGTGCTCGTCGATCTCCTTCACGTCGTTTTGAAAGCTCTCCACGCTGCTGCCTGGCTTGGCGGTGCCAGCGAGTGCCATCGTTTCGAGTTCGTCACCCCGCACGCGGAACAGCAGCTCAGGCGTGGCACCGAGGAAGCCATTGCCATCATTCAGATGCGCATAGGCCCACATGTTGGAGGGCGAGCTCAAGATGCGCTCAATGAGCTTCATCGGGCTGCCGGAGGCCAGCGAGCCGACCTCGGTCAAAACGGGCACCATTTTTTCGAGTCGCCGAGCCTGCACCTCGCGGCGGATGCGGCGGAAGGCCATCTTGAACCACTCGGTAGCGGGCTTGGCCCAGTTGATGACCGGTGGCTGCGCTCCATTCACATGCAGCAAAGCCGCGTGATTTTCGAGCGTGAGGGCATGTAGCTTGGCGGGCTGCTTCCAGGGCTGCGGGTCGGACAAATCGAAGTCGTTGATGTAAAAGGCCCCACCTCCGGCAGGCGCGGTGGCGTGGGCCGTGAAAGGCCCCTCGCCGAGCCACGCTCGTCCATCGGGAAGGCGGAACAAAGCAAAGTCAGTCATGAGGTTTGTCTCATCGTGGCAAGCCGGGGCCGTGAAGCAAGCTTCGTGAGTTTTTTGAGCTTTCAGGGCTTTTGAAAATTGAAACCCGAAATCCGAGATGGGAAAAACCACTGAAGACACGGAACACATGGAAAAACAATGAGGGAGGAACCTCTGAGCCAGTTCCCGCAGCGCTGTAGATCTCCTTCATTCCGTGTATTCAGTGTATTCCGTGGTAAAGCTTTTCTGAATGAAGGTTGAACCCCTCTGCGAGGACTGCCGCCGGGCGGCGTAGTCTCCCGCGCATGATCTTCCGCACGCTCCTCGCCCTCGCCGCTCTCACCGCCACTGCCGCCGCCCAAAATATCCGCGCTGGCATCATCGGCCTCGATACCTCCCACGCCGTCGCCTTCACCAAAACCTGCAACACCGACCCGCAGAAGCCAGAGGTCATGGGCCTGCGCATCGTGGCGGCCTATCCGCAGGGCTCGAAGGACATCGAATCGAGCACGAAACGCGTGCCGGAATACATCGAGCAGGTGAAAAAGCTCGGCGTGGAGATCGTGCCCAGCATTGATGCCCTGCTCGACAAGGTGGACGTGGTCTTCCTCGAATCGAATGATGGTCGTCCGCACCTCGAACAGCTCCTTCCCTGCCTCGAAGCCCACAAACCGGTCTTCATCGACAAACCCATCGCGGGCACCCTGGTGGACGCGATCAAGATTTTCGACGCGGCGAAGAAGGCAGGCATTCCCGTCTTCTCCTCCTCCTCGCTGCGTTTTGGCAAAGCCTCCCAAGCCGTGCGCAATGGCAGCATGGGCCGCGTGAGCAAGGCGGAGACCACCAGCCCCGCGAGCCTCGAAGAGCATCATCCCGACCTCTTCTGGTACGGCATCCACGGCGTGGAATCCCTTTTCACCCTCATGGGCACCGGCTGCCAGGGCGTGAAACGCGGAACCACCCCCGATGGCAAGATCACCGTCACCGGCACCTGGGAAGGCGGCCGCACCGGCACATTCACCGAATCCAAGGGCTACGGTGGCAAAGCCGTGGGCGACAAAGGTGAGGACGCCACCGTCGGCAAATACGAGGGCTATGATCCCCTGCTCTTCTCCATCGTGCATTTCTTCCGCACGGGCGTGATGCCTGTGACGGCGGAAGAAACCCTCGAAATCTACGCCTTCATGGAAGCCGCTGATGAGAGCAAACGCCGTGGTGGAGCCGAGGCGACGCTCAAAGAGGTCATGGAAAAGGCGCTGGTCGAGGCGCGGAAGTAAACGCCTTTGTCATTTCGAGCGCAAACCCCTTGCGCTGGCAGCAGCCGGGCACGAAATCCAGGTCCTCCAATGCCAACCAAGCCTGATCAAGAACGTGCGAGTAAAAAACTCTGGGACAGCGCCGCCTGGCGCGATGCCGGCTTTTTCCTTCATTACCTCCGCCCGCATTTCGGGGTGTTCATTCCTGCCCTCATTGCCCTCGCGATCACCGGAGGACTGACCGTTTTTTTCATCAAAGAACTCACCGCCCTCGCGGGTGAAGGTCTGGGAGGTGCGACCGGGCCAGAATGGATGGCAAGGCTGGAAGAGAAGTGCTGGACCCTCGTCGCCATCGTGGCCGCGCAGGCTTTCATCGCCTTTTGGCGCATTCTTTTGTTCGCCAAAGCCTCCGAAGGGGCGCTGGCGGCGCTGCGGAAGGACACCTTCAGCAAGATCATCCGTCTGCCGATGGGCATTTTGAATGCCCGCCGCGTGGGCGAGCTCGCCTCTCGCCTCGCGAACGATGTGGAGGCCATGCGTGAAACGCTCGTGGTGACCATCCCGATGCTCATCCGGCACACGGTGATGCTTTCGATCTGCCTCGTGCTCATTTTGCAAATGAGCGTGAAGCTCTCACTCTTCATGGTGGGCACCATTCCGGTCGTCATCGTGCTCATCGCCATCTTTGGCACCCGCATCCGCAAACTCACCCGCAAGGCGCAGGACAACCTCGCTGCCACGCAGGTCGTCGTGGATGAATCCCTTCAAAGCATCGTGAGCGTGAAAGCCTTCCGCAATGAGGCCTTCGAGATCGCCCGCTACGAGAAAAACCTCGGCGAATACCTGCGCACCGTGATCCGTGCCGCCGCGCCGAGGGCCTCCTTCATCGCCTTCATCATCTTCGCCTTCAGCTTAGCGCTGATCCTCGTCACCTGGTTTGCCATGCACATGCTGGAGCATCATGAAATTGGTCGCGATGAACTGACGCAGTTCGCCGGGCTCAGCGGCATGATCGCGGCGTCCTTCATGCAGTTCCCAGAACTCATCACCCAGCTTCAACGGGCACTCGGAGCCACCGAGCGTGTTCGCGAGCTGCTCAAAGACGAGACGGAACCCACCGATGCCAGCCCGACGCCGGAAAAGCGCTTTCACGGCGAGATCGAGATGCGCGGCATCAGCTTTGCCTATCCCACGCGCCCGGATGTCACCGTGCTGCGAGACTTTAACCTCACCGCCAAAGCGGGCCAGCGCATCGCCCTCGTCGGCCCGAGCGGCAGCGGGAAATCCACGAGCATCTCCCTGCTCTTCCGCTTCTACGATCCCACCAGCGGCGAGATCCTCATCGACGGCCAGCCGATCAAAGACTTCTCACTCACCACGCTTCGCCGTAACCTGGCCCTCGTGCCGCAGGAGGTGCTCTTGTTTGGCGGAAGCATCCGCGAAAACATCGCTTACGGTCGTCCAGGTGCCTCCGAGGATGAAATCATCGCAGCGGCCAAGAAGGCGAACGCGCATGAATACATCGCGAAGCTCCCCGAAGGCTACGACACCGTCGTCGGAGATCGCGGCACGCAGCTCAGC
>Ga0209298_10001056_pt1 | contig 18323 bp, 18 predicted proteins | sample S_140806_EF_Meta_FD_187325 | JGI IMG/M metagenome (GOLD analysis project Ga0209298, IMG submission 187325) | Freshwater microbial communities from Lake Simoncouche, Canada to study carbon cycling - S_140806_EF_MetaG (SPAdes) (version 2) | ecosystem: Environmental > Aquatic > Freshwater > Lake ...
TTAATATCAGCGGCGTTGATCAATTAGAGAAGAAATTAAAGGACGCCAAAGTAAACTTTGAATTCTTTAGATACGATGCCAAACACGCATTTGCTAATGAAGAAGCAGATGAGAGAAATCTTCCTTACTTAAAATATAATGAAGAAGCCAAAAAATTAGCATGGACAAGAACTATGACTTTCTTGAGTAAAAATTTAAAGTAATTCTAAATTTATGATTATTAATTTTATTAAAGTTAGTTATTATTAAATATTATGACTTCAAAAGAGATCGATATTATAAAAAATAATAAAGAAGTAATTAACCTATATGATGAGTTCGCTCATGGTAAAATTACTAAAAGAGAATTTCTAGACCGAGTTCAAAAGTTTGTAATTGGAATAAGCGCAGTATCAATACTTGAAATATTAAGTCCAAAATATTCCTATGCTAATCAAGTAGATCCAAATGATAAAAGTCTTCAAATCACTACCATCACATATCCATCTGCAAAAGGTCACGGATCAATTAAAAGTTATGTCGCAAAACCTATAAATAGTAATGAAAAAACTCCGGTCATTTTGCTAGTGCATGAGAACAGAGGATTAAACCCTTATATTATGGATGTTGCTCGAAGACTTGCAAAAGAAAACTTTATCGCATTTGCACCCGATGGATTATCTGCAAAAGGCGGATACCCTGGCAATGATGATCAGGGAAGAGAAATGCAAGCCTCATTAGATCAAGAAAAGTTAAAACAAGATTTTTTTGCAGGAATTGAATATTTAGAAAAAAATTATAAATCAAAAATTGGCACCATTGGCTTTTGTTACGGAGGAGGAATGGTAAACCAGCTTGCTGTAAACTTTAAAAACATTTCTGCAGCCGTTTCCTATTACGGCCCACAAGCTGACTTACAGGATGTGCCAAAAATTCAATCTCCTTTAATGCTTCATTATGCAGAGTTAGATGAGAGAATTAATAAAGGGTGGCCAGATTTTGAAAAGGCTTTAAAGGATAATAAGAAAAGTTATGTTGTCCATTATTATAACGGTATAAATCATGCATTTCATAATGATACCACACCAAGATACGACAAGGTTGCAGCAGAATTATCGTGGAAAAGATCTATGGATTTTTTTAAAAAATATTTAGCTTAAAGTAATTTTTATAGAGAATTAATTTTCTCTTTTATTTTATCAATTTTTTGAGGATCTCTGTTTAGAGAATCTTCCTATTTCAGAAAGTTGTCTGCCTGAGGTTTAAATTAAGATTTAAAAATAAAATATTTAAAACAATGTTATAAATATTTATTTAACTTGTTTTCCATCTTTCCATAGTTGTTTAAATTTTTTACCATTTTTATTTATAAAAATTCCTTTTCCATCTTTTTTACCATTACGATAATTCCCTGTATAAGACGAACCATCTTTAAATATGAAAGTACCTTTTCCATGAAAAAGATTATTTCGAATTTGACCTATATATTTTGCTCCATCGTTGTATATTGAAATAGTATTTCCATTTTTAAAAATTTTTTCAAAAAGTTTACCTTTCTTGAAAAAATCTGTTTTCAAGAAAAAACCTATGTTTTTTTTAGTATTATTCTTAGCATTAAAGATAATTTTTCCATTCTTTCCTTTTTTAAATATAAAATCGTTTTTAGGATTTTGAAATAATGCGCCAATATATTTTCCGTTATCGTGATATAGAAATTTCATAACATTTTAGTAATTAACGATATTTTAAAAATATCACAAAATTGATTTTTTAAAACTACCTTTTAAAAACTTTCCTTTTTGTGTCCATTTTAGAAAATAATCAATCAATTCACCTTTTCCATGTCCATAACCATTCTTAAATTCTCTAAAAAAGTGGTCTGCCATAAAAAAATAGGGGAATTTGAAAAAAGATTAATGATTACTTGCTGATTTGGAGCGGGTGAAGGGAATTGAATTCTCTACTTATGTTTTTCTGATTTAAAAGAAAGAATAAAGCCTTTAATCAATTTATCAGCTTCCGATTCTTCAGAATAATCTCCATCAATTAAGTAATGAACTCTACCTTCAGAGAATAATTTTTTAGCAATACTTGAAGATTTCTCATTATCTTTTTCATAAACGCAGATGTTTTTTCCAGCGTTTTTATCATTAACTGAGAAACAAGGCACGTCCGTCTCTCCGTCACCAAAGAATATTATATTTTCAAAAGGTATATGAACTTTGTTGTTTGGATTTTTTTTTGCATTTACTCCTGCTTGGTCAAAGACATCAAAGGTTCCCTTGTTTATTCGGTATAAGAATTGAACTTTATTTGAGTAATTTACAGAAAGTTTAGGCCAAACTCCTTTGTCGTTATCGTAAATATAAGAAGAAGCGTAAACTAAATTAATATCTTTAATAAAAGAGCATCCTTTAATTACATCAGAAAGGCCAGATGAAATTATATAGTGCTCTACTTCAATATTATTATTTTTTCCAAACTCCTTAATTCTAGAGAACCACTCATTTACACCTTTAAATAATTTAAGTTCTTTACCGTATTGCTTAAATGTTTCTGCATTTACTTTAAGACCTGCAGCTTGCATGTGTTGTTCTAATAACATTAGATAAGCAAGAGTAGGATCGCAGTGATTTTGTTTTGCGTAATTTGCAACTTTAATCCAAAAATCTTTAGGTTCTATTTTGCAATCGTGAAGTAGTTTTTGATCTTGCATGTAACCAGAACATAAAGTGCCGTCAAAATCGTAACAGAGCGCTATCTTCTTCATACAACACGTTTAATTAATTGAGGGTAAAATGAGATTATAATCAATGCCGCAACATAAAGGCCAATAACTAAAAGATATAAACACTGATATATTTTAACAAGAGTGGATCTAAGTTTTAAAGCATGTTCATCATAAAATTGAATATTATCTGGCTCCTTTATTGTTGGAGAAAATATTAAAAGAAAAATAATTAGTATTAAGCTTAAGTGTGTAAAGGTCATTATTTTTTAGGCATTAAACTTGCTTCGATATATTTGTTATCGAAAGTGTTAATTGCTAGTTTTTTAATATCTTCTTTAGTGATTGATTTAATAACTTTGTCTAATGTTTCAGCAGTCTCAAGCGGTTCTTTCTCATGATAGTAATCACTAATAGCACTTACCCACCAACGATTAGATTGTTTGTCTAATTCATATTTTCTTAATTGTCCTTTAATGGCTTCATCTAAGTAGTGATCTGGAAAGTCCCCAGCTTTCAATTTTTCTAAAACTTTTTCGCTTTCTCTAAATATTTTATCTTTATTGTTAGGATCAGAATCGAACATAATAATTAATGAATATTTAGGCTCAGGAAATTTAGAAACCCCGTAAGTTTGAACAGATATAGAATAAACTAGATTTTGCTTTTCTCTAATTTCTTCATGTAGCATTCTTTTTAAAACTGCCTCTGTTGAGAAAATCATGAAACGATTTTTAACGTTGTAATCAAAAGTTTTATTATAAGACCTTATGCTTTTGCTCTGTTCTTCTAAGTTTTCAAATACTTCATATTTAACAAGCTCTCTTTCAACTCTAACCCCATCATCAACATAAGTTTCTTTTCTGCCTAAAGTTGGCAGACTGCCTAAGTATTTAGTGATTAATTGTTTAAGTTCATCAACTTTAAAGTCGCCAACAAATGTAAATGTAAAATCACCGCCATCTTTAAATCTTTCTGCGTAGAAGGATTTAATATCTTCAATGTTTATTTTATCTATTTCTTGTTCTGTTAAATTCAATGCTCTTGGGTTGTTCTTATAATAATTTTCAGCAAATTTTTTTGCAAACCTTGCTTTAGCATCAGTATTTTCTAATTTTAAATATTCTTTTAGTTCTGTTTTTAATTTATCAATTGCAGTTTTGTTGTAATTAATATTTTCAAAGTGCATATAAATAAGCTCAAACAATTCCTTTTGATAAGCACTGATCGTTTTTCCAGATAACCCTTCATAAGAATAAGTAAAGTAAGGAGCAATGGACACAAAGCCTGGATTAAATAAATCATTAAGTTCTGATCTAGTAAACTGACCTAAGCCACTTTCACCTATAATTCTTTCAGTATTTTGGATTGAGTGCAAAGCTGGAAGGGGAACATAAGAAAAACCTCCAGGACTTTTTGCGGTAAAATTAAATTCTTTTTCTTTATTTTTAGTTGGCTTTAATAAAACTTTCACTCCATTAGCAAGATCTAGTTCTATTACATCAGTTCCTTTGTGTTTAAATTCTTTAACAATTTTTGATCCTTTTAATTCTTTATTAATAAGTTTTTTCTTCGAAAGCGCAAAATCTGATTGAGCAAGTTTTTGTTTAGAAGCTTCTTGTTCAGTTGCTACAAACGTTTCTTTATTTAAAAGATTTTTGTACTTTTCAGGACTTCTAAAGAAAACAATTCGATCATCTGGTTGATAGTACTTATTAAAATTATCATTAATCTCTTTAAGTGTGATTGTTTTCATTATTTGTTTTGCAAGTTCAAACTCATAGTCGATTCCGCTCGCCATATCTTTATCTGTAAAATGTCTTTTATATTCATCTAAAAGATCAGCAGATGCTGTTGTATTTTTTTGAGTAAGTGAGATTTCTAAAGAAAGTAATTTGTTTTTTTTAGCAAGAACAAGCTCATCCTCAACAAATCCGTTTTGTTTTACTCTTTCAATTTCATTTAATAAAAATTTTAGACCCTCTTTAACTTGTCCTTCTTTTAGCATGGCAGTTATGGAATACATTTCTTCTTGTTCAGATAATTCAGAAATACTAACGTAAGAAGAAATAAGCGGACTATCTTGTTCAATTAGAATTCTATTTAATCTTTTTTGAAAAATTGTATCCGTCAAAGATCTAATTAAATAATCTTTATAATTAACGCCTGTCTCTATGAAGAGTTTAGGCTCTCTATTTAAAACTGAGATGTAAAGACCGCTTAATTCTGGGTCAGTAATATTTGCAAATACTGTCTCATTATATTTAGGAACTGTACCTAGAGGCTTTTCAATCGCAGGTGTTTTAGCTTTGATTGAAGAGAAGTATTTTTTTATTATTTGCTCAGCTTTTTTTTGATCAACATCACCAACAATAAACACACCCATTAACTCTGGTCTGTACCATTGTTTGTAATATTCTTTTGCCGTTTCGTATTTAAAATTTCGAATGACATCCATCGTTCCTATCGGATCTCTTTCTAAATATTTAGAATTTTTAAAAAGATACGGCTTTTGTAATTCATTTATTCTATCTAATTTTCCAAGACCACGTCGCCATTCCTCCTCAACTATTTTTCGCTCTCTGTCGAAGGCTTCATCTTCCAAAGTTAATTCACTGCCTATTTCTGAAAGAATATGGATACCTTTGTCTAAATACTTTTCATCACTAGTTGGAATTTGAAATTTATAAATAGTTCTTTCAAAGGAAGTACTTGCATTAAAATCAGCTCCCAACGAAAGACCTAAAGATCTTAAATATTCATCAATCTTATTTTTAGGAAAACTTTTTAACCCATTGAAGGCCATATGCTCAAGTAAATGCGCCAAGCCTTGTTGGTTATCATTTTCATGAAGTGAACCTGCTTTAATAACTAATTCTATATAAGCTTTGTTTTTTGGAAGTTGATTATTCTTTACGTAGTAGGTAACTCCATTATCAAGTTTTCCGTAAGTGATTTTTGTATCCATAGGTAATATTTTATTTAAATCTATTTTTTCAGCAGCATTAACGTTAAAGATTATTGCTACAAAAAATATAATCTTAAAAAGCAACTTCACTAAACTAAGGTTATTAAGATTCGCAAACTTCATATAATTTATACTAGGCCCCAATTGTGGCTGTGGAACGTTTTGATCAATCTATTGTGTTTAGATAATAATAGTTAAGTATAAAATTTAATTAAAAAGTCCTTATTTAGTAAATTTTTAGTTAATAGTTTTTGCTTTTTCGTTTTCAACAATCTCTCTAGGCTTGATTGAATATTCATTTCCTATGTGTTCAAGATAGTTTTGTTGCGCTTCTTTAGTTCCAGAATTTAAGGCTCTTTGATAAGCCCCGATAGGCATTTTATCAAAAATGAACTCTTGAGTTAAATGAAACGCAAAATTATAAACTTTACTTCCAAAGTCTATTTTGTTGTTTTTTTCAAACAGAGATCTAAGTTCACCTCTAATTAATTCTTTGCATTGATCATTAAAAGTCTCCCAGTTTTTATCTTCTTCTTGTTTTGCATTTAGCTTGATGTTTGCATCATCGTTCTCAACAAGCCTTAGCAACTTAGAATTGCTCTTTTTAACTTTTCTCATTTTATCTCCTTTTTAGTTGGTGGTTTTCTGCTTGAACAACAACAGAAAGAAAGGATAAATATCCAAGCAAAAAACCATATATTTTACTTAGTTGACATATAATCATGTAATGTTTATATTGTCAATATACATTAAATTATTATTTTATGAATTTTAATTGGTCAAGGACAAAAGAAGTTAATTTGCTATTTTCGGGAACTCTCAAAACAGAGGGATTATTAAAGGCGCTGGATGTAGGCGCTTGTTGGAAAAATTATCTATCAGCATTTGATGACTACAGCTGCTTAAAAGGACAAGAGACTACAAATCAACATTTATTAGAATTTAATAAAAGAGAGACAGTTGAATATACTCCGAATAGCTCAATAGTTATTGAATTTGCAAATACAGATTTTTCATTAGATGGTATTTACCAATTTGCTGAGAAATACGGACGTTTAGGATTAGGTTATAGTTTTGACTTAGCAACTACACATGTTGAATTAGCTAATGCTTGGTTGTGGGAGCTTGCCAATGTTAAGAATGTTCTTGGTCTTATACTTTATAAACAAACCTCAGAAGTTGATAAATTTTCTAAGCTTTTAAAAATTAATTTACAAACCGGCCTGTGGGAGTATGAAAATAACAGATATAAAACTGCAGAGGTCAATTTTCCTGTTTATATTTTTCCAACTGGAAGTTTTGAAATAGGTAATAATAAAGAATTAATAAGATTTAAAGAAGATTTAAATAGTAACAATTTACCACAGGTCATTGACGATATTTTATCTGTACTATTTTTTAATTTTTACCGAGATAGAGTCAAACCTGTTATTTCAAGTAATAATAAATTTTCATCAGAAATACAGCCAATTAGTTTAATTGGATTTATTTGGCATGAATTATTTAAAATAATAGAAAATAATAACCTCATTAAAAATTGCAGATATTGTAAAGATTTTTTTCCTATTGGAACGGGAAGTGCAAGATCTGATAAAGTTTACTGTTCAAACTCTTGCGTTGTAAATGGAACTCGAACAGAAGCTATATTTAAAAAATACGAAAAAGATTTAGAAAAAAAAGGTTACGTTGTTCGCAAAAGTAATGGTAATACAGATAAACAATTTGATTACTGGTTAATTGATAAAAATGATAAATTAATCGGAGGACTGGATATTACTCAATCAAGTATTTCTGAATTTAGTCAAAAATGGAATTCTCAATGCAAAATTATACAGTCTAAACTTGAAACAAATGAACTCCCTATTTCTTTTTTAATAAATAAAGAAGGAAGAAAATATTTATTCACCCAAGATCCTCCAGGTAGTTTTATAGAAGAGATACCAAATTTATCTAGCCTTGATGAACTTTTAAATGCCTTTTACTATAGTGAAAAATTTAAAAAACAGTTAGAGCAGTCGAAGAAAGATCTAGAAGAAACCAAGAAGCAGTTTAAAAAATTACAAGAAAATCTAGAACAATTTAAGGAATTATCCAGACCTGAGGATTTTTTTAGAGATACATTAACTGAGAAAGACCTTGAAATTCCAATCTTAGGCGAAGATCAAAAATATAAGAAGGATGTTGCTTAAATGATACCAGAATTAAGACAGACCACTGATTCAAAAAAATATTATAGGCCACCAATAATAAAATTATCAAAAAAAAATAAAAGAAAAGTAGCAAATATTGAACTTTTTATTTTAGAATTATTTGAAAAAGTTTACTCTTTTTTTACTTTATCCTTAATCCGAAAATCAATTGATAATTTTCTATTTATAAGAAGATTACATCTTGCCAAATTCTTTGAGAAAAAAAATAAAGTTGATCGAAAAGCTGAGAAGTGGGCAAAACAAAACAAGTGGTTCGGCAAAGATATGCCTATGACCTATACAGCTTTTGATATTCACAAAAAATTAATAGATGATGAGGGTGTTAACCCTAAGTCTGATAAATATTATGAGGAATTGGATAAAAGAATTTATACTGAATTTCCAGAAAAAATAAAAAAATATTTTTCGAGTAATAATTAAATGAATAGAATAAAAAAAAATGCCTATACAGATTTTTCTACAAATCCCGAAAGGCATAAGTTTGTATGGACTTATCAACTAAATAAAAAGTCTACAGAGAAACAAATTTTATCTACAATTACTTACATTGATTATGCTTATCGTATTTCAAAAGTTAATATAAATTTTTTAACTAATAAGAAGTTTTTACTAAAAGCATTAAAAATAAATGGTGCGATTTTAAATTATTTAGAACCCAGGTTCAGAGCTGATAAAGAAATGGTTATGGCGGCTTTGTATAATGATCCAGTAAAAGTAAAAGGTTTAGGACCGCATATGTTCTGGGATAGTATTGATGATAAACTCAAAGAGGACGAAGATGTTCTTCTAGCTGCCTGTATAAATGATTCAGCTATTCGATACATACCATCGAGACTTTTGAATAACAGAAAATTTATTTTAAAATGTGCAAAAATTAATGGATCTATACTTAAATATATTGATAAAAAATTTTGCGATGATGAAGAAATAGTAACCGCAGGAGTAAAAGAGAATGGGTTTTGTTTAGAGCATGTCAGTGAAAGACTTAGAAATAATAAAAAAATATCACTTACCGCAATTTCTCGATTTGGGCATGGATTTGAATATATTTCAGAAGAATTAAAATCAGATAAAAAAATAATTCTCAAATGTTTGAAAAAAAGTGATGATTCTTTTCAATATTTAAATGAAAAGGATAGAGATAACGATTATTATGCTTCATTAGCCTGCTATCGTAATGGTTATGCAATCCAATTTGCCAGCGAAAGAATAAAAGATAATAAAAAAATTGCTTTATATGCCATCAACTCAAATCCTTTTTCGTATAGTTATTTAAGCAAAAGACTAAAAAAAGATAAAGAAATAATCAAAGCTTATAAAATTTCTAAAAAAAAAGAACAAATAAGATGGAAGCACTAATAATCGTAAGAATGTAAGAATTTATAAAATGACTAAATGAATAAAAAAATAAATTTAGACCAAGGAACTGATCTACCAGAAAAATTTATTTTAACGGATGAATTCAAAAAACTTTATGGCAAGATAGAAAATACAAGTTCTAATCTATTTATTACAGGTAAAGCTGGCTGCGGAAAATCTACTTTACTTGAATACTTTAGACAAAATACAAATAAAAATTATGCCATTGTAGCTCCTACAGGACTTACCGCAATTAAAGCAAGAGGAATGACAATTCATTCCTTTTTTAAATTGCCACCAAGATTTATCCAAAGGCAAGACGTGAAAATGATGAAAGATCCAGCTGTATTAAAAAAACTTGATATTTTATTGATTGATGAATGTTCAATGATGAGAGCAGATATTTTAGATGGCATAGATGAGTCTTTAAGAAAAAATAGAGGAAGTAAAAAAGTTTTTGGTGGTGTACAAATTATTTTATTTGGAGATTTATTACAACTTGCACCAGTAGTTAGCTCGACAGAAGAAAGCTCTGTGAAAGAAGTCTATGCTGATGGTAGTTATTTTTTTAACGCTAATGTTTTTAATAAAGCTGAATTTCAAACTAATGAATTAACTAAAATTTTCAGACAATCTGATGAGGAATTTATAAATTTATTGAATAAATTTAGAATAGCAAAAATTGATGAGAAGGATCTTTCGTTAATTAATGAAAGGTTTCAAGGTGAAGATTTTGAGCCTCCAGAAGGGGTTATAATGCTAGCAACAAGAAATGATAAAGTTGATAGTATTAATAATTCAAAATTAAATGAGATAGATTCAAGATTATTTGAATATGAGGCTGAGATAAAAGGAACATTTAAAGAAAGTGAGTATCCTGCTCCAAAAACTTTAAAATTAAAAGTTGGGGCTCAAGTTATGCTCACTAAAAATGACACTAATAGTGAGCCAAGAAAATGGGTAAATGGAACCCTGGCTACAGTTGATGAATTAGGATCTAATTTTATTAAAGTTAAAATAAAAGATAAAATTTTAACCGTTGGAAAAAACAGATGGGAAAAATATGATTATAAGATCGACGGCGCTTCAATAACTCATAAAGTTGTAGCAACTTTTTTACAATATCCTCTAAAATTGGCCTGGGCTTCTACTATTCATAAATGTCAGGGGCAAACTTTTGATAAAGTTGCCATAGACTTTGACAGAGGCTCATTTGCTCATGGTCAAACATATGTAGCTTTAAGCAGAGCAAGAACAATAGAAGGCATTTATTTAATGAGAGAAATTACATTTAAAGATCTTATCTTCGATAATAAAGTTTTTAGCTTTCTCGGAAATGAATTAGAAAAGAAATATATGGATGAAATTGATAATAAAAAAACTACAAAGAAAGTATCCGCTTCTAAAAAAATTGAAGAGGTAACAAGTGATACAGCAACAGAAGAGTGGTCTAAAGAGGATGATAAAAAACTTATTATGTTATATAAAAAAAATGTACCAGAGCATGCATTGGCAAATATTTTTAAAAAAAGAAGAACAGAAGTAAGGACAAGAATATTAAAAATACTTAAGTAATAATTAAATGAATAAAAAAATAAAAGCATTGAGTTTTTTTTCTGGTGCAATGGGAATGGATATTGGATTAGAAAAAGCTGGCATAGATGTAATATTAGCTTGCGAAAGTGAAAAATTTATTAGAGAGACAATAAAACTTAATCGTCCAAATCTAAAAGTTCTTGAAGATATTAATAATTATTCAGCTAATGATATTAGAAAATCAGCCGGATTAAGAAAAAACGAGAAAATTGACTTGATTGTTGGTGGTCCTCCTTGTCAAGCGTTTAGCACTGCCGGCAAAAGATTATCTATTAATGAAAATAGAGGAATAGTTTTTATAAAATTTTTAAAATTGATAAAAAAATTAAACCCGACATATTTCGTAATTGAGAATGTTAGGGGTATTTTATCTGTACCTTTAAAGAAAGTTTCTAGCGTAAGCAAAAAGAAAAATTTGCAAATTAAAGAAGAAAAGGGAGGGACATTTTCCTACATTATAAATTTTTTAAAAAAAAGTGGATATAAAGTGAGTTTTAATCTTTATAATTCAGCTAATTTTGGAACACCACAGATTAGAGAAAGAGTTATTATTATTGGAAATAAAGATAAAAAACTCCCTTACTTAACACCAACTCATTCTGAAAATGCTGAATATGGATTAAAAAAATGGAAAACATTTTATGACGCAGTTAAAAATTTAGATAAGCAAAATCATAATTCCACTAAATTTCCTGAGTCTCGATTAAAATATTTCCGAATTTTAAAATCGGGACAAAACTGGAGAAATTTACCAAAAAATCTTCAAAAAAAGGCAATGGGTAATTCATATAATTTAGGTGGGGGGAAAACAGGATTTCTTAGAAGATTAGACTGGAATAAACCTTCACCAACTCTTGTTACAAGTCCAACAATGCCAGCTACAGACTTATGTCATCCAACATTAGATAGACCATTATCAATAGAAGAATATAAAAGAATTCAAGAATTTCCCGATAATTGGAAGTTAAGTGGAAATTTAATCCAGCAATATAAACAAATAGGAAATGCAGTACCCGTAAGTTTAGGGGTGGCTATTGGGAAATTAATAATTGATCATATTAGTGGGAATAAAATTATTCAGTTAAAAGATTTCAAATATTCAAGATATCTAAAAACTAGCGATAAGGAATGGGAATTTAATATAGCTAATAAGAAATTAAATTTTAATTAGTCGGATCTAAACTTTTAATAGATTTCATTTTATAATACGCATTTTCAATATCTTTGATCATTTTTTTTACTTCATTTAATATATGATCATAATCTAATTCTATTAAAGACCAGAATTCTTTACCCTTAAGTCTTTGAATTTTATCTGAATTAAAAGTCCAGTCAGTCCCTGTTTCAAAAGCTGCAACAAAATAAGAATTTTTGTGTATTGATAACTCCTCTATGGATCTTGGAACTTGAGAGCCAGTTAAAGTTCCTTCTAATGTTTTAATTTGTGCATAAAAAATTTTTTTTTCTTTAACAAAGATAATATCTGTACCATTAATTTTAATATCAAATTCTTTTTCAGTGCTGATAGTCAACATGCTGCAATCAGCAATATCCTCCCATAATCTTCCCATGCAAGTGCTTAATGATCTTAATATTAAATTTATTTTAGCAAAATCTATAGCTCCGCTCATTTGATATAAATTTGTGGGAGTCTCTTTAATTTTTAATGGTAAAACTCTTTTTATATAATCGTTTTTAAAGAGATTTATTTTTTCTGATATTTTTAAATTTAGTTCTTTAGGTAATTCACTTTTAATTTTTGATAAATAAACTTCAATAAACTTATTTAATACTTCTTTATATCTGTACGCTTGATGTAGTTTTTTGGTTATAGTTTTGGGTACTTTAATTTCTTGGCTTAAATCTAATATATATTTTTTTTTTTCAATTCTATTTTTTTTTATAAAATTTTGTAATTCATTATTATCCATAATAATTTTTATTTTATTTTTTAGAAATAATGTAGCCATCATTAACAATCGACCAAGAAGATTTTTTTTCAAAAATATTTTTTTCTAAATGGTTAATCCTTAATAATTTATCAATATCAAACTTGTCTGGCTTACTATAATCAACTGGCAATAGATAAACATAGTAATTTTCTTTAAAATTAATGGCCGTTTGGTACTCGGAGGAACTTAAGTGAAATTTGTAATTTGATATAGATACTGCTTTTACTTCTATAAATATTTTGGTATTTCCTTCATAACTTTGGATGTCATATCCTGCACTTACATCTCTTAAAGAAACATGATCTAATTTTAAATCATTTCCAAATTCTTTAATTCTATTCACTTCATAAGTAATAATTACTTTTTCTGCAGCAGCCCCAAGCAATTCTTTCTCTAGTAATTTTTGTTTTAGTTGTTCTGGTGAAAATGTTCTTGTTTTTAACTTTGCTAATATACTTTCGTCTAATAAAATATATTTATTATCTAAATTTCTAACATAACCTGCCGTAATCAAAAAATTCCTCAAGTCACTAGATTCAATATTATAAAAACTGTCAGGTTCAAAAGTGTAAGTTCCCTGATTGTCTTTTTGAAAATTTGATAAATAATTTTTTACACTTGCTGCATAATCGGGTGAATCAATTATCGATGAAATAATAATTTCTTTAAGATCTTTTCCTGAATTTCTACTAATTTTTATTGAGTTATTATTAATTTCGAAAATATTTGTCATTATTAAAAAATTTAGGTTTTCTTGAAGATATTTGTTATTTCGAGAATAGTTAATCTTTACACCTGTAAGATTTTCAGAATTATTCGAAGCTAAATCAAATAAATTTTTTATATTTAAAAAATTTACATTCTCAAAAAGTTCAAAATTCATATTTTAAAGTCTTTATATAATTCTTCATAATCTTCATCTTCAGGAATGGAGAAAGTCATATTATCATTTTCAATGACTTTCATTTGTTGATCTGCTTTCTTGAAAACTCTTTCATAAATTTTAATGTCTATTGAGTTTTCATAGTGTAAAAAATTGTAGTGTACGGGCTTGTCTTCCGAGCCTCCAACTCTGTGTATTCTGTCCAACGATTGTATAAATTCAGCAGCATCATAATTTATGTCGTAATAAATAGCGTTTTGACAGTCCTTGTGTAGAGATATGGACTCTGAGCACGATTGAGGTGTAGCAATAATAGCATTCAACGATGATGAAGGATTATTAAACTCGTTTTTAATTTTTTCTCTTTCACTAACTTCTGTGCTGCCTGTGATTTTTTTTATAATTATGTTATCACTTAATAACTCCCTGTAAATAAGATCAACACTTTTTAAGTGCGTAGACCAAATTAATACTTTTTTATTTTTATTATTTAATTCATTAACTAACGATTTAAGCTTTATTAATTTTGCTGGTTTTTCATTTTGATCGTATGTTGCTATTAATCTTTGAATATTTTTATCACCAACAAGATTTTCGTCGCCAATTTTATATTCATCTGGAATAGCTGTAATTAAATTTCTTACGTACGAACAAACTTGTCTAAGTCTTATTGTTCTAGCTTTATAAATTTTATTCATTAGTTCTTTGTTTATTAAAAAATCTTTAACTGAATAGTCTTTAATTTTAGTAATTATTGCATAGTAAATCTCATATTCGATTGGGTTCATTTTAATTAAAATAGGTTTATTAAAATTTGGCGCAGACAGGTTTAGTCTTTTTTTAGTTATTCTTGTAAAAAATGGCGAGATTTTTTTTCTTAATAAAGTAGAGGCATCCTCATAATTTTTTTGCTCTATAAATATCTCAATTTGAGCCTTTTCTTTAGGTGTAATAATGTCATTATTTTCATATAAAAAATCTAAATAATTATAATAATCTTTAAAGGCGTTCGGCATAGGCGTTCCTGTCAAAATAACTTTATATTTACAAAATTTACTTAATTCCAACACAGCATTGGACCAAATTCCGTCAATTTTTTTTATATTATGAGCTTCATCAATTACTAATAAAAACTTATTATTTTTAAAAAATTTTTTTAAATATTCCACATCATTTGCTATTGTTGCAAAACTACTTGCATAAAGTTCGCTCTTTAAGAAATTACTATAAATGATTTTTCTTTTTTTGGAATTAGGAGGAAGAATTGTTAAATTGGGCTCTCTTCCTAGAGTTAAATTAAATTCAGTTTCCCAAGTATGTTGACAACTTATTGGCCCTACGACAAAAATTGCATCTACTTTCTTTTCATTTTTAAGTTTCTCGTAATAAGCAAGCACAACAGCAGTTTTTCCACTGCCAGGCACTGATAAATTAGCAGCACTTTCAGACTTATATAAATGGTAACAAGTTTCTTTTTGATGATCTAAAAGTTCTCTTTTTAGGTTCTTTAATGATGAACAAAAATTTTTAAAATCTTCAGTATTATGATCATTTTTTATTGATTCTAATAACTTTATTTTGTTATCAAAATTAATTTTATTTTTTGATATTCCATCCAAAATAATTTGTATTTGATTGCATACATGTAAATCATAATTGCTATTCTTTAAAAAAATAATCACTTCACTTAATTGAGACTCATTTAGATGCCCTTCAAAAATATTACTATTTGATTGTAAATTTTTTAAACCAAAATAATTAATAGTTAATCGTATTGAATTTGAGATCTTGTCTTCAAATTTTAATTGATAATTACCTTGCTGATGTATGATTGAGGCTTTCAACTACTAATCTTTATTAAATCTTTTTATGAGGTCTTGAAGATCTTCCTGCGAAACCCCTGTGCTTTTATCATAAAAAAAATTTGCAAGCTTTTTGCTTTTGGCCTGTATTTTATTACACATTTTCATTGCTGAGTCCGCATCCTGAGCTGACATTTTTACAATTTTTTCAATTTCTAAATCTTTGTGCATAATTTTCTGAAGACTTTCGGATAATCTATCTAAAGGATCTTCTTGTTCATCTTGTTTTCCTATGAGGCTGCTGAGTTTTTTAACAATATTTAAAACTTCTACACCTTTATCTTTTTGCCATTTTAAATCTTTTTCATCCGGATCTTTTATGTTTTCATTTGAGTCTTCAATTTTACCAATTTTGAAAATCTCTTTTTTCCCAATACCATCTTTAAGAGCCAAGGCTTTAGGAATTAGTCTTATTAAGTCTCTATTTTGATGAGCAACACTACTTGCGTCTTTTAACTTGATTAAATTAAAAGCCGCATTTTGGATTAAGCCTATGTCATTTTTTTGCAGATCATAAAGTACTAGATTTTTTTCTTTTTCTAATGGTTCCAAAACAAGTTTTCTTAATTCTTTGAATGATTGCCATCTGTCAGTAACTCTATTAAAGTCTCCGTTAATATTATTTAGTTCTAAATATTGTTTCATTAATTCGATAGGTACAAAATAACTTTCTTTAAAATCTTTAGCTTTTTGCTCTAATTGTTTTTCATTTAAATTTCCATAACTTGCATCTTCTTTTAAAAGATCTTTAATGTTGATCCCAGATTTTTCATGATGATAGTAAGTTAACGCTTTATTCATTTCAGAATATTCAGATTTTCCATCTACATAGAGTTGATATCTATTTTCAAGTAAAGCTATGTCTATTTCTGTAGGTCTTTCAGGGTCATCTGATCCTGGTAGTATAACTACTTTCATAGTTTTATATTTTTCGTCAGGAAATTTCTCGTTCAATAAAGTGAGAGCTAATTTTCTTCTGTTGCCATTAATTAAAAAACCATCCGCCGTGATCACAGCAGCTTCTGTCTGGCCATCTTTTTTTAATAATTCTTTAAGATCTTTATTTTTGGAAGGATCAGATTCTTGCAAGTAACGGGCAATTATATCTTGTGTTGATTGAGCATTAGGGTCTAATGTCCCTTTTAATTTTTCATGAGTTAAAATTTCAGTTTTAATTCTTCCATTCTCCAATCTAAATTTGCAATATTCAATTGGTACTTTCCAAACGGGTTTGCTGTTTGAATTTTGTTTCCAGTCTTTGTAAGGTATTATTGCGTTGGAGTTAGTTGATACTTTGTATTTATTAATTGTTTCCTCATCAACTTTACTTATTTTGTAAAAGTTTTTAGTTTCCAACATATATATGGAATTTTATTATGAATTTTTGATAAGTCACTTAATATTAAATTAAATATTTCGTATAATTTTTATACATAATATTCTTCGCTATATGGTTGCATTCATTTTAATTTTATAGTATAAAGGCTATTCAGGGTTTAACTCCTGAGAGCTTTAAGCTCTTAAGTTTCGTAAGTCTTTAAAATTACGCGCCCTTAAATAAAGCCACTTGGTGGGCATCTCAATAAATATCGTGTGTTAGCACTCAGCATTTTGCTGCGCGTTAACTAAAAGTAATTTTAAATAAGGAGTAAAGACTATGCGAGCAACTCGCAAACTTAAGATAGTTTCTAACAATAAGGTTAGAGCTAATAGAGAAAATGCCAAGAAAAGCACTGGCCCTAAAACTTTATCTGGAAAAGAAAAAGTTAGTGGCAACGCTTTAACTCATGGCTTAACTGCAGAAAAACATGTGATTATTGGCGAAAGTATTGATGAATTTAATACTTTCAAAGATAGCATGTTTAAAGTGTACGAACCGTTTGGTGCGTACGAGGAGGAAATCTTTATAAAGCTTGTAGAGTTATTATGGAGATTAAGAAGGGTTGGGGTCATCGAAACAGGAATTTATGGAAGTGAAATTCTAGAATTTGATGCGGATCCTGATAAAAAAAAGTCCTCTGATAAAATAACCCATTCTGATTTTAAAGAAGGCGATCAGAATAAAGTTCTAAAAAATCAATCTTTAATTGGTATTGCATTCACAAGAGACTCCAATGCTGGCAGCTCTTTGCTGAAGCTAAATACAATTGAAGGAAGATTAATTAGCAGAGTTCAATTGTTTGAAGATCTTCTTTTAAAAGTACAAAAAAGAAGAAGAAAAGGAGGTAGAAAATGAGAAAAATTTCTGACTCTAAAATCAGCAATTATGGGCGAAATAAAAGGGTTTTTTTAAATAATCCCCGTTACAAAAGTGTTGGCCATGTCAAAACAAAGCCAACTTTTAATCAGCTCATAAAAGATACTCATAATCAATTAATTGATAAATGGGGACCTTATTTGGAAGTTAACGATCCTGCTTTGTATGAATCAATGACTGGAAAAAAAGCTAAAAAACCTGTCTTTGAATTTTCTGAATCAAAGGAGGAAGTTAAAAAGATTGATACTCCTTATGATGAGTTAGATGCTTATCAGAAAAAGAGAGATGTTGAGCGTAAAGTTGAACTTGAAAAAGCTCGTGAAAAGTTAAAAAAGAAGGAAGTCAAATTTAACTTTATATCTCCACGCAAGGATTGGTCTATTTACGGAGGCTGGGTAAATGCTCATGAACCAGTTAATAAGGGCAGATTAGGCAGCACCCAGGAATGGAGAAAAGAAAAACCTTATCCGGTTTATTATTAATCCATTATGCAATTGTAGCTAATAACTTTAGGCTTAATGGTGCTTCT
>Ga0209298_10001059_pt1 | contig 18286 bp, 21 predicted proteins | sample S_140806_EF_Meta_FD_187325 | JGI IMG/M metagenome (GOLD analysis project Ga0209298, IMG submission 187325) | Freshwater microbial communities from Lake Simoncouche, Canada to study carbon cycling - S_140806_EF_MetaG (SPAdes) (version 2) | ecosystem: Environmental > Aquatic > Freshwater > Lake ...
CTCATTATCATGAAGATAGACATACTCCATATGTCCAGATTGGTAAAGGTCACGGGCTATACCATTTCAGCAGTGATGACGCTAAACTCAACACACCGAAGCTTGAAGCTCACACTCAACTAAGAGCTAGAATGAAATACAGAGAAACTGATAAAAAGACTGGCAAGAAGAAATATGGAGCGTTAGTTGTTATGTCTCTCAAAGGAAATGTTCCAAAGTCTCATTTGAACTTGGATTCGGAAGTTAAATAATGCGTCATATATTCCTCTTATTAAAAGAATCAGCTGCTCACGAAGAAATTGCTGATCATCACAACCGGAATTATGGATGATACGTACGCAGGTTAAAAACTAACGCAATTAATTGCAAGAAACCCACCGAATTCGGTGGGTTTTTTTGTGGTATAAATAGTAGATAATACTACGGAGTATGCAATGAAATCATTTTTAAGTTTTATTACAGAAGTATCTATATTGGCATCAGGTGTTGATGCTAATAGACACGCTGAGAAATACATTACCCCATATCTTCCTGGTGGGTCCAAGCATTCTGAACAAGGTACTCACACTCTTGTTGGTTCTAATGACTCCGTGGTTTTACACTCTCATCACGTTGAGAATGGTAAACATTCAGTCGTTGTTTCTAAAGTTGGATCTAGTGAGAAGACTAAGGTACCTGTAAACAAGTTGAATAAACCAGGTACCAAAGTTATTAATAAAGGTCATCAATATGAAGAGCAAACTTTCAATCGATTAAAACAGCATGGACTTGTTCCAGAAGGACATAATCCTGCCGGATCTACTTCGGGCACTGATGTGCCCATCCTTAACAAAAAGAAAAAAGATACTCACCAAGGCTCAATTATTGGAACTGTGCATGCTGGAGAAGTTAAATTGGGCACTTCAGCTGCTTTTGGTCAGTTGACTATTCACCACGATCCCAAAAAAGGAGGGTGGCATATTCCGGATAAAGCAAGAGAAAATAGACCAAGTTATGCTAAAGAGATTGAGAAAGCTGGTATCATAGAGCACTTAAACGCTCATCACAATCCAAGTACCAGAGGTCAAGTAAAAACTACAAAAAGTGGTAAAGCTGAAAACGTTGTTGTGAGCCATCCAAATCTCAGGCCTGCTGAATCTTATCTCAAAGATCACGGCGTTCAAGTACTTCAAGTTGGTGAGGGACATGGTACTTATAGAGTTGGTAGCAAAGATATAACTGGCCACGGACTTCCAAAAATGACCGGAAAGGGTAAATGGACTGTTCGTCAAAAAACAGCCAATCCTTCTCATCGCACAGTTATGTTCCAGCCTTCAGGTAAAGCTGGTCTAAATCCAAGCCACGTTAATCTTGATAATGATGAACATCTCGAATCATTTAAAAAGACTCTAGGACATTAACAATGCGTCATATATTTTATCTGTTAAAAGAGTCTGCAGCCAACGAAGAAAAGCTAACTCACCTTGAGCATGCTGAAGATCATCCTATCAATGCTGGTGTCGAAGGATACAAGCACTCTGTCAATACTTTGAACGCTGTACACAAGACACTTACAGGTCAAAGTGGAGGTGCTGGTCTGATGACCAAGTATGACGGTAGTCCTAGTATTGTATTTGGACATCATCCACAAACTGGTAAGTTTTTTGTTGCATCCAAGTCTGCTTTTAACAAAGATCCAAAGATCAACTACACTGACGAAGACATTGAAAACAATCACGGTCATGCTCCTGGATTAGTTTCCAAATTGAAGACTGCATTGCACTATCTTCCAAAGGTTGCTCCCCAGAAAGGTGTCTTTCAGGGTGATGTGATGCATACCCATGATGACGTAGAGGAGAAGGGTGGTAAGGTTCACTTCAAACCAAACTTAATTAAATACTCTACTCCATCTAATTCTGCTGAAGGAAAAGCAGTTAAGAACTCCAAGATCGGTGTGTATGTCCATACTGGTTATCATGGAAATGATATTGAGTCAATGAAAGCAGACTACACTCCAAACTTGTCAGGGTTTGCTCATCACGGTGATGTTCATTTAATGAAACCTGGTTATGATAATAAGAACGCAAACTATGATGCAGACGCTCAAAAGCAATTCAAAAGACACATGGAAGATGCTGCAGATGTAGGTAAAAGTCTAAAGTCAAAAGACTATGCTACAATTGAGCCTCATACAGAACATATCAAGACCTATATTAACAAGACAGTGAGAGAAGATACCAAGCCATCCGCTGAAGGACTTTACGAACACGTTAAGAACCAGCATGAAAAGGGTATTGATAAAGTAAAGACTCAAAAAGCAAAAGATCAAAAGACAGTTGCGATGAATAATGATCTAGCTCATATTAGAGCTAATCATGAAACTATTAACAATGTTTTTGCTATGCACCATCATTTGCAAAAAGCTAAAGATGTTTTGGTTAACGCAATGTCTGATAAACAGGACTTTGAGCACCATATTGGTGATACTAAAACAAAACCAGAAGGGTTTGTTGCTGTGGTAAACAATAGGCCAACCAAGTTAGTTGATAGAGCAGAGTTTAGTAAACAGAACTTCTTAGCGAGACAATAATGAAAAGATTCTCTCAATTCATAGCTGAGGCAGTACAAAAGAAATCACTTCATGTTTTTGATATTGATGATACTCTTTTGCATACTACAGCAAAGATCCACGTAAAGGATCCTCAAGGCAAAGTAGTGAAGACTCTTACGAATCAAGAGTTTAACGATCATAAGCTACCAGCTGGTCACAGCTACGACTTTGGTGAATTCAGAAATGCTGAAAAGTTTAACAAAGAATCAAAGCCAATGAATCACATGATCAACCATGTAAAGAAGTTATCATCTGATCCAAGCAATCATGTTATATTTAATACAGCACGTGCTAACTTTGACAATAAGAATACTTTCCTAAGTACTTTCAAGAAGCATGGAATTGATATGAGTAAGATTCATGTCATTAGAGCCGGTAATATTAATAAAGAAGGTGCTCCTGCTGAGAAAAAAGCTACTGTTATTCACGGATACATAAAGAAGCACAAGTATAATGATGTTCATATGTACGATGATAGCAAAACAAATTTAAAATCTTTTGCTGATTTAAAACAGGATCATCCAAACACAACATTCCATGCTCATCATGTTGAGGGTGAGAATGTAACAACAAAGGTAGTATAATGAAAAGATTTACTAGTTTTCTCCTAGAAGGAAAAGATAAGACTGCGGTTTTGTTGTTTGGTAGAATGAATCCTATTACTAGTGGTCATGAAGAGAATGTTAACGCAGCTCATGATTTGGCAAATTCCAGTGGTGGCCACCTTCATGTTGTTGCAAGTGGTTCTCATGACGAGAAAAAGAATCCTCTTTCACCAGAACAAAAGCAGAAGCACTTACAGCGTGCATTTGGACATCTAGATAATACAACCATCACTACAGCATCTAAAACGCATCCAACTATTATGCATCATGCTTCAGAGATTGCAAAGACTGGTGCCAAGCATTTGGTGATTGCTGGTGGTAGTGATAGAGCAGAAGAGTATAAATCACTACTCAATAAGTATAATGGAGTCAGTGGTAAAGCTCACGGTGAGTATAACTTTGATTCAATTACAGTAAAGAATACTGGTGAACGTAAGGCTGGTGTAAGTGGTACTGACATGAGAAATCATGCTGCAAATGGAAACTTTAATCAGTTTAGAGCTGGTTTACCTTCCAAGATTCAAAAGAACACAACACACTCAAAAGAAATTTATAACGATGTACGTGGTGGTATGAACATAAAGGATTAACGTGAATACAATATTTGATGATAACTCAAAGTTTAGGGATGTAGAAGTAGAGGGTGTTAAAGGTTGGTGGTGGCCTAAAGCAGATGATGGAGCATGGGATGGTCCATTACAAGATTGGTACTACCTTAAGAATGCTCTACAGTATGTTAAAGAAAAGAAAGTAGTTGTACAAGCTGGAGGTAACTGTGGTCTTTATCCTAGACTGCTATCAGACATCTTCGAAAGAGTGTATACGTTTGAGCCAGATCTATACAACTTTCACTTCCTTACAAGAAATTGTCAAAAAGAAAATATTATTAAGATTAATGCTGCACTGGGTGATACCAACAAGCTAGTTGATTCAGTAAGAGCTAAACAAGATTTTGGTAACCCAAACTGTGGTGCATTAACAGTTAATACTAACAACAAGCTAGTTCCCGTTTTTACCATTGATCAGTTAGCTCTGGATAGATGTGACTACATTCAGCTAGACTGTGAAGGATATGAGCCAAACGTAATTGCTGGTGCAATGGAAACAATTATTCAATTCAAGCCAGTTATTACATTAGAAACATTCCGTATTGAGATTGAAGAGTTGCTATTCCCACTTGGGTACAAAGAGAAGATTGGAAGCTTTGGTCACATTGATCGTTGCTTTGCAGTAGACTGATTTATAAATAGTAAGTCCCGGCAGTAAGGCCTAGGTAAACCTGCGGAAAGAATATGAAAAAAAGAAAAAAAGCTCCACAAGACGTGGCACTAATGACTGGTAACCCTAACGATATCGTCGTGGTGTCACCAGAAGAAAAGCCAACAAAATATCAAACAGAAGCCGCACAGGCTATCAAACAGCTTAAGTCAAAACTTAAAGCTCCAGATTTTGTATACCTTGCCCCCACAGAACGAGTAGATGTTGATCAAAAGGCTGACAAACAAGCAAGAGACATTAAAAAATTAGTTAGTAAATTGAGTACGCAAGAAGTTTCTGAAGAAGAACTCAATGCACTATTTGGTTCACTAAAAGAAGGGGCTATCAAGTCTATTCTTGGATCTCCTTTTCGTGCAGCTGGATTGTTAGGCAAGGCAGCTCTAGGTGTTGGAACAGCTGCAACCTTACTATCAACCCCTACAACAGCGGCATATACTGGTGTAGGTGTTGCTAAATCCGTTGCTGATAAGTTATCTAATGTTGGTAAAGAAGATCCTTCAAAACAAAACGCTAATAAGATGTCCAAGTACCACGATGCTATTATGAAGCAGCGTGTAGCTCAGTCTAAAGAACAAACAAAGCAGGCAAAGATCAGCACCGGTGTTCAACAAAAAAGGCTTGATGCTCTTAACGATATTAAAAAAACGGTTAACAGCAAAGTATACAACTACAATCAAGCAAACAAGGGTAAGGATAATATTCAGACATTTACAAAGTCTGGACCAGCCAGTACACCTAAGGCAGCACCAGTCAATCCTGGATCTAACACTGCTCCATCTATTATCATTCCGTCAACATACAGAACTAAACCTTCCACGAGTAACACAACAATTGTTTCTCACAGGGAGTGGGATCATGAGAAGTACATGGAAGAGAAGAATCAACTATCTCTTCAAAAGAAAGCAGAGAAGTATGGGGTTGATGTTGAAGTAGTTGAGAATGTTTTCAAGCAAGGTCTTATTGAGTATGATGAGAGAGGCAATGCCACTGTCAACCAATTTGCAATGCAAAGAGTTAATTCTTTTCTTGCCAACTATCTTGAAGAAAAGAAAACAGTGATGATTAGTGGTAAAAGACGTAGAATTATTGGAGAGCCTCCAGGAGCTGTCTATGCAAGGACAGCTTTAAAATCTTCAGGCAAGACCAAGATTTTAAAAACACCCATGACAGTCGTTCAAAAGCAGAAAAGAGCTGTAATGACTCTTAAGAGAAAACTCAAACAAAAAGTGTATGAGGATGCTAGTTTAGATAAAAATGGTCTTTGGGATAATATAGAAGAGAAGGCAGACAAATAATGTTAACTTTCTCGGAATTCATTGCAGAAGCAGAGTACCAAGGTCGTGATGTTCCTCTAAACAAACCAATGGCTGGTGATGTTAAAAAGTCAAAAGTGTTTGTTAAGAACGAACAGGGCAATGTTGTCAAAGTAAACTTTGGTGACAAGAATATGACTATCAAAAAGAACATCCCTGCTCGTCGCAAGAGTTTCAGAGCAAGACACAACTGCGACACTCCAGGCCCAACCACAAAAGCAAGATTCTGGTCTTGCAAAGCATGGTGATAATATGAGAGAACAATTGATTGATAAAATGAAAGTAGTTCTTGCAGATAGTTTTGCATTCTACTTAAAGGCACACCAGTATCATTGGAATGTGGAGGGTCCGGACTTTCCTCAGTATCATGATTTCCTTGGAAACTTATACCAGGAAGTGTTTGCAGCAGTTGATACTATTGCAGAAGAGATTAGAGCTCTTGGAGAGTATGCTCCAGGCTCGTTTAGTAGATATACGGAGCTGACTTCTATTAAAGATAGTCGTGGTACTCCAAATGCAGCTGAAATGATGACCACGCTTCTAGCTGATAATCAGATCATTCTAAATACGTTAATGGAAGCATATAAGTTAGCAGAAGAGTATAATGAGATTGGATTATCTAACTTCATTCAAGACAGATATGACGCTCACAAGAAGCATGCTTGGATGATTAGATCTATTCTAAAGAGAGCGCAATGAAAAGATACAGGACAATGGAGAATGTGATTCGTGACGTTGTTCGCAAGTCAAGAATCTATGAACAGAAGATGCCTCAAGGGCAGAAGTTTGGTAGTGGATTCATAGAAAAAGATCAGAGTGATCAGATTGTCGCTGGAACATACAAGACAAAGAACTTTGAGGTATGTCCCAAGGCTCAGAAGCTGTTTGCTAGCATTAATAAAGATCAGATGGTGACTGATCCGGACAAGCTAGAAAAAATGGCTATTCTGCACGATCAACTATTTGCATTGGAAAAGCAAGCAATTGCTAAAGAGCAAACATCAAAGGACGATACAAAAGAAGCAGAACAAATTGCTCAAAAGATTTATATGCTCGGAGATGATTTGAAGCTGGGTGATAGATTGCAGTACGTCAATGATCATATCAAAGTTATTAAGTCATACGAGAAACCAGATCAGATGGTATTTGATAATCCTTCTCCTGATATGATTAGAAAGAGATTAACAGAACCACCATCATCAAGAACAAAAGAGCCAGAAGATAGAGATATTGATAACTCCAAGTTTGTTATCTCAAGAAATATTAAGGCTCAAAGAAAACTAAAAATTATTGATGCGGACTAAAATGAAAAAAATGAAATCAGTCTACGACTCAATTAGAAATATCATGACGGAAGCTGCTAGCTCTGATAGAGGGGTTGTAGCTGAAGAAATGTTATATGAATATTTGACTGACAAGCAGAGAGCTATGTATTCTAAAGTCGAGATGACTCCTGAGGCTAGAAAAGCTACAGACCATTTTTTTGGTCAAGGTAATGATCATGTACGTGAAGATATTAAAGGCCAAGATGAAGAGAATAAATCCGAAGTACATAAGAAAATTGAACGTCATCTAGGATCTAAAATAGACGTTCAGAGCTATAAAAAGGGTGTAACAAAGGACAAGTATGGCCGTGAAGTAAGACTTGGAAAAGCAATTAAAGATGAAAAGCTTCGTAATGAATTTGCTAAAGATAGTACTAGAGCTGGAGTAAAATCTAGTCATGGGCATTATTGTACAGTAGTTAGAGGTACTGAAGTTGCTGGACAAACTAATTCTGCTCCTAATGCAGAACATCCCAATGGTCATTCGTGGGGTCAAGAGAGCTGTAAGAATGTTGATGATGGATCAAATAAAAAATATCTGAAACATGAAGTGGAGCATGGTACAGTTGCAGTGAGAGTTCACGATCACTCAGGTAAAGAAATATATCGAGCTACATTACAACCACATCTCAATGATGCAGGTCACACAACCTATGCTTTGAATTCACAATATGGTGTTAAACATTCCAACTTTACTAAACACGCTAAAGATGTTGCTAAGAGACTCTCAGGAGAACATAAAGGAGGTTCATTAGCTTATAATATCCATAAAAAAGTTTATAATGATTCTCCTAATTCAATGACGTTACATCCTAGTTTGGATAAATCTTCAACCAAAGATCTTGGTTCTTTGATGAATGATAAAAATTCTAGTGTTCGGGAATATGCAGTTGGCCATCGTAAAGCTAGTGGTGAAGTTATTAGCAAAGGATTGAAAGATAAGGATTCAATAGTCCGTCACGCAGCGATCACCAATCGCAATGCTACAGCAGAACATATAGATCAAGCGTTAAAGGACGAAAATCCTCATGTTCGTGTTGGTGCAATAGAAAATCGTAATGCTACAAAAGAGCATATTGGTAAGGCATTGAAGGACGAAAATAAGTGGGTTAGGAGTGCGGCTGCTGATAGTCCTAAGGCTACAAAAGAACATTTAGATACAGCTTTAAAAGATGAAGACCATTATGTACGTAGTATAGCAGCTTCTAATCCTAATGCCACAAAAGAACACTTGGATCAATCGTTGAAAGATCCATCTGTACTTGTACGACATTCGGCTATCATGAATCCTAATGCTTCAAAAGAACACTTGCATCAAGCTCTTAATGACTCAAGTTCTGACATTAAAAATCTAGCCAATACTATTTTAAAAAATCAACGAAATAAAATGAATCAAGACATTATTGCTGAAACAAAAAGTACAGCTGGGGTAATGTCACTCTCTGACCCAAGATATAAAAAAGATACTGGAGATATGTACAACCCAGTTACTACTGATCTACGTGGAGAAAGAAGTAAGACAGTAACTTATGACCCTACAACGAAGAAAAATGTTGTTGTTAGCAAACCTGCTCCAACACAGGGTCAGATGGCAGGCAACGGATCAGATGCTACTCCCCAAGCTTCGACAATTAAACCTAACACCATCCCCACAACTCTATCACAAAAAAAAGAACTATCTCCTTTTGAAAAAGAATTTGCTAGAGCAAGGGCAGCGGGAGAAAAAGAGTTTACGTGGAAGAATAAAGAAGGAAGATCGTATCAGGTAGGTACTAAGTTGAAGGGTGAAGTTCAACAACCTGTTACCACTACTAAGACTGCCATTACACCTACAAAAAATGTCACAGTATCTAAAGATGAGATGTCCAGAATTGATGTAAAGAAGCCAGATGCTGCAGCTGTTCTTAATGCTGAACCAACAAGTACTTTGAAAGAGCCTGAGTTTGATAGACAGAAAAGCGATAAGATGTGGGCTGACACAAGAGCTGAGATTGCTGCAGATAAAGCCACAATGACTCCACAACAGCTTAAAGACTTGGAAGACAGTAAAGCAGAATTCAAACAAGAAATTGATGCTCGTATAGCTGCAAAAGAAAAGAAGGATGCAGAAGAAGACAAGCAAAAAAAAGAATCAAAAACCAACGAGGAAACCCAAATGTCAATCAATAAGAAATTTAATGTGTCAGACGCTCTTTACCAGTCAGTAATGGAAGTCATGAAGAAGCCTTCAGCTGGGTCTACCCCAAGAAATGAGAAGGAAAAAGACCTTGCAGCTATGTCTCCCCCAGGTCATCTAATCACTCACGGTGATGTTCTTAAAGCACGTGGTGTTAGTATGAAAGAAGCCAAGAAACTGGATCCAGTTGGCAAGGAAGATGAGGATGTTGACAATGATGGTAAAATGACCAGCAGTGACTCCTATCTAAAGAATCGTCGTAAGGCAATTGGTGCAGCAATGAAGGAAGATATTGAGCAAGTTAATGAACTTAAAAAATCAACAATTGCTTCTTATATTCAAAAGAAGTTTGGCAAGATGAGTGATGAACCTACTTCAAAAAATCAATATGGATATGCCAAAAAAGATGCAAAAGGTATAAGAAGTGCTGGTTTGCGTATGAGTGGTATCAAAGCAACTCAAAACGAAGGTACCATGAGAGGTGGTAAGTACGTTAATGATGCTCCAAAACCAGGAACAAATGAAGTACCATCTCCTGACGAGGGATACAGACCACCAAAGAAGGCAATGAAGCCTGGCAGCACGACTAAAGTATCAATGGATGTTGAAGAAGAGAATGTTCAAGATATGTCTTCAAAAATGAAAATGAAACTTGGTCTTTATGGAAAGAAAAAGTCTGCCATGAAAGAGAACACCGACACTCCAGGCAATGGTTACGAGCACCAGTGTGCCATCCATGTTAAGAGTGAGTCGTTTGGTGAAGGCCGCACAATCACAACTCAACACGCTGACCTAGATGAAAATGGTCATATTGCATGGTATGATGTTATGTTTGAACATGGCATTGAGAAGTATGTTCCAACAGCTGAGTTAGAGATCCTTGTTTCTGAGTCGCATATGCACTCAATGAAGAAAAAGAAGAAAATGTAATGAATGAAGACTTGCGTAAATGGTTCCGTGACAAGTGGGTTCGCATGGATACCAAGGGTAACATCAAAGGTGACTGTGCAAGAGAAGAAGGCGAAGGTAAACCTAAGTGCCTTCCTCTTGCTAAAGCATCTAGTATGAGTAAAGAGAAGCGTGCAGTTGCTGCAAGAAGAAAAAGAAGAGAAGATCCAGTTGCTGATAGAGCTGGCAAAGGTGAGAAGCCAGTTAATGTTGCTACAGAAGAGATGAGTACATCAGAGCTGATTAAAAAGAGTCATGAGAAGCGAGGGTCTCCTGGTACATTGAAAGCCAAGATTGATGGTCCAATTACTTTAGAAAAAGTAAGAAGTCTAAAAAACAAACCAGATGCAACAACTCTAGACAAAAAACAAGCTAACTTTTATATAAACATGCATTCAGAAGAATATTTAGAAGAGAAGAACGCACCAACTAATCCAGAGTTATGGTCAAAGGCCAAAACTCTTGCCAAACAAAAATTTGATGTGTATCCTTCAGCATATGCTAACGGATGGGCAGCTAAGTGGTATAAATCTAAGGGTGGTGGTTGGAAGTCGATCAGCGAAGGAATGCAAATGAAAACTACTAGAACTGCTCAAGAGAAGTTTAAAGCTGGATTGAAGAAGTCTGGCTACGATCCCGATGCTGGTGCAAAAAGATTGTTAGATCTTATTGCAAAGCAAAAGAAAGAACGTGAAGAATTCAAAAGTAAACATAAATCTGCAAACGAAGGAAAAGAGATGAAGAATCTTAAACAAATTGTTGAAGGTATTGTTGTATCCTCTGACTTTAAAGTTGGTAAGACCGGTAGGAAATATAGAGCTCATCGTGTTAAAATGGGTCGTGATGTTGACATGGCTAACGAAGCCAAAGATCCAAGAGAGTACGACTATGAAGGTGACATGGCAAAGAGTCAGCTCCGTAGTATCATGGTCAACGCCAAGCAAGTACATGATATGTTAAAAGATGATACTAACATGGCTGAATGGGTGCAGAGCAAGATTACTCTGGCAGCTGACTATGTTAGCACTGTTGCCGACTATATGCAGGCTGAAGTCAATGAAGATATTGAGCAGGTTGATGAGGTATCGCAAGAAACAGTAAGTGGCTACAAATCTAAAGCTATGGATTACATTAAGAAATACAGACACGCTAACAACCCTCCATCTGTAGAAAAGAAACTTAGTAAGCGTTTTGCTGGAGCTAAAGCAGCAGATAAAAGACTTTCAAATGAAGAAGTTGAACAGGTAGATGAAGAAAACATTGTAGCTGTTATAGACGGTGTTCGTTCAGATAGAAAATATAACGATGCTGATCATGCTCATAACTCATTGAGTAAATTAGTAGCATATCAAAAAGCTAAAAAAGCTGAATTGTACGTTGATGGTAAAAAAACAAAACATTACGAACTTAATAAAAAATATGATGATTTTGCACCCAAAAAATTATCTGAAGAATCTATTGATCAGATTGATGAGATCAGCAAAGGTAGTATCGAGAAGTATATGAATAAAGCTGTACCTGATTACGGTCACCAGAATCTCATGAGTCGTGTGGGTAAAGGATCTGATAAAGAGGACGCTGATAGAAAAGCAATGAATCGTTCCAAGGGTATTGAGAGAGCTGTTCTAAAGACTACCAAAAAGAATATGGGTGAAGACACTGAGCTTGATGAAGCACGTGGTCGTCCTGCTGGTGCTGCTACTCTTGCTAAGCGTGCTGTTGCTGCAGCTGCCGCTAAACCACGTCACGATGATGACGAAGGCGATCAATATGATCCAGATAGCGGAGTAGAAGCAGATCAGCATATTCACGTTCAGCTAAAGAAAGCTTCTGACTCAGATCAAAAGCCATTTGAAGTATCATTCAAAAATGGTAAGAAGCACGCTGTGTCTCAAAAGGTTGCTAAGGACATCCTTGGTGCAACTGATAGATTGAAACCAGAGCATAGAAAGAATGTTCATGATGAGATTCATCAGTCATACGACAATCTAATGTCTGTTCACAGATTAATAGCTGGTAGATAATAATTATGGCTGAAACAAGTTTAACTGCAATAAGGATCAAAGCTACTGGCTTTGATCCCGAAAAAGAGGTAGTTCCTGATTATACTGAGTTAGAAGCTCGGTGGAAAAGGCAGCCTTTGGTTGTTCCTGAACCAGTTGTAGTGCCTGTAGATCCTAATGTGGTAAAGAATTTGACAGCAATCAGGTTACAGCTAGCAGATGTCCCTCGACAACAAATTCAGCCGGTTACAGAAGTAGAGCCTGTTTTAGAAACAGCTCCTCCTAAAAAGAATAGAGATAACAAAAAACCACTGATAGAGTATAGGGAATCGTCATTTATTTCCGATATGCTACAATCTGATAAAGACTAAATACTAACACAAATCAACACAAGGAGTAAAAAATGCCATTATGGGGATCAACAGACGTAGCAGGTAATTCAGTAATTTCTGCACCTGCACTATTTAATCAAGCACCTACAAGAGCTAACGCTAATCTATTATACGGTAATACAACACTTAACAGTTTTGTTACCAATGAAGTTGTTGGTGTATACGGTGTCGACACAACAGAGATGACAGTAGGAACTGGTCCTGTGGTTGACGGTATTATCACTTTTGCTGGATCTGGTTACAGAGCCAATACAACAGTTGCATTTACATCCAATAATACAGGATCAAGTGCTGCTGCAAATGCACAGTCAAATGCTTCTGGCAAGATTAATGCTATTAATATTTCAACAAATGGTTCGGGATATACCACATCTCCTATCATTACAATTGCTGCACCTACGGCTCAGACGTTTGCTGGTAACACATCGGCAGTTACAGTTGGTAACACAACAAACACTGGTTGGATCACATTGGGTACAAATGCACCATTCTTCACAAACAATGATGTTGTAACATATTTGGTAGCTGCATCTAACACTGCATTGGGTGGATTAGCAAATGCAACAGCATATTATGTGTTGACTGTTAACTCAACAGCAATTCAGTTAAAATCAGATCCAAATGCAGCTGCTGCAATTAACATTTCTTCTGTTCCAACATCTGCACAAGCTGGTCATTCACTTACAGGTGAGACAGCAACTGGTGCAGTTACTGTTGGTGGTGCACAAAACAGAGGTATTGCTCATGCAGGTTGGGTAGTTAGAACCGAAGGTACTGGTGGTCGTGCAGGACGTGTTCAGTACGAAACCTTAGTAGCTATGGGATCCATGTCTACCGATGGATCTGATGACAATGTTCTACCTGATGCATAATGAGTGATCGTGCTAAAAAGATAACGGAGCTGTCTGCATTGACGGCTCCGGCTGCAGAAGACCTGATGGTGATTGTAGATGATCCATCAGGTACTCCTACCACCAAGTATGTTACTGTTGGTAACTTGCTTGGTAATGCAGCAGCAAATGTGGTAATATACAGCGGGACCCCTGCTAACAGTACAATCACCGTTAAGAAGGGAACCATTATGTTTGATAGTACGTATCTATATGTTGCTACTGCGAACAATGTTCTAAAGAGGATTACCTTAAACACGTTCTGATATGCCTATAGATGATTTGACTGAAGCGAATGCTCTGATATATGCTGCTAAACATTATGACAACCCACACTTCTTTGATACAGTAGAATTTTATGAAGACTTGAGTAGGTTCAAGTATTTGAAAAAGCTATTTGGAAGATATGAAGAGACTGGTGATATAAACGAACGACTTGTTCTAAATCACCTTATTGTAATCTACAATGTCTTTGGAGTTGAAGCAGCAACAAAATTATTATTTTTGAAAATGGATAATTACGGCTCATATTTGAAGCCGTTTTTATTGCTCCTTAATTTTCTACCAGATGTTATCTATAATGTAGAAGGTAGAAACATCATCACATCAGAGTTAGTGATGGATCCAAAAATCGTAGAAAAGTTGAGACAAATCAATGGCTAACATCCCACAGAATATCAAAGACGTACCATCCTTATCAAATAATCCGTTAGTTGATATGTTCATGACCTACCAGTTTCTCAAAAGAATTAACACTCCATTTGAAGAATGGGATGCTTATAAACTAGGTATCATAGATAAAACTGGTAAAGTACTCAAAAAGAGAAAACAACTAAAGACTCCTCAGCAAAGAGCTGCATGGGGTTATTTTGATATTGTAACTACCAACCTTAAAAAGTTATTATCCAAAGTTCCTGGTGGACAATCTCAAGTTGGTACTCTTGCTGCTTCCTACTTGTTAATGAAAGAATCTGAAGATAGACAACTGGATGAGCAACAGGTTCAGCAGCTGTGTGAAGAAATGTTCTATATTGCAGAAGAAGACTCTGGTCCTGCGCTCATTCCTGCTAATAACATTGGACAGGGTAATGTTAAGACGTTTGATCCATTGCTACCAAAGGTGAGAAGAATACTCAGAAGAAAGATTCCAAATGTGGGTCGTTGAATTCCTTCCAGCATGGTTCTTCTATGCTACGTTCTTAATTGGTGTTGTCGGTCTTGGTGCATCATTCATTATAGGTCTCCTTCCATTCTTTAAACAGTACGTTCTTCCAGCACGAATCATCTTTACTATTATCCTAGTTGGATCAACTTGGTTCCTTGGTGCTGCTTCTAACGAAGAAAAGTGGCAACAACGTATAAAAGAGTTAGAAGCAAAGATAGCTGTAGCAGAAGCTAAATCAAAAATAGTTAACACTAAGATTGTGACTAAAGTAGTTACAAAAACTAAGGTAATCAGAGAGAAGGCTAAAGAGCGTGTTACGTACATTGATAGAGAGATTGTAAAATATGACAATAAATGTGAAATACCGAATGAATTTATTAAAGTACTTAATGAAGCAGCGGAGTCTCCAAAATGAAATATCTTCTCCCTTTGATTTTTCTATGTGGTTGTTCTACTGCAGTTCCAGTCAAAAGGACATTTCCTGAAGTACCAGGGGTATTAATGGAAAAGTGCCTTCCACTTGTTCCTCTTCAGCAAGATGCAAAGTTGAGTGATATTGCAAAAAACGTAACATACAATTATTCCCTGTACCACGAGTGTGCTATTAAAACCGAAGCCTGGCAAGAATGGTACAATGTACAAAAGAAAACATTTGATGAAGTTAAATGATACACACCTTAGTACCGTATAATAAGGAAAATAAAAATGGCGGCCGACAACATAATCGACATTGTAATTAATCAAAAAGCTAGCTTTGAAGTAACGCTGACTGTTAAGGATGGAGCATCTGCTCTTAACCTCACTGGTTATACTACAGCAGCTAAACTAAAAAATGATTTCAATACTCCAGATGCTCAAGCTATAGCGTTTACTACTGCTATAGCAAATGCGGCTGCAGGTCAAATGACAATATCACTAACACCAGAGCAGACTGCCAATCTTGGCCTACAAAGATACTTCTATGATGTAGCAATAACATCCGGAGCTGGATTCAAAACCCGTATTGCAGAAGGTGTCGTTAAGGTCAGTGGCGGGGTAAGCTGATGGGTACAATCACAACAACTCTTGAGTCTGGTGATAGTGCCTTTGTTGGTGCTATATCAAGTAGTAGTGAATACACTATAGAAGTTAACAGTGGCGTGCAAGGAGCTAATATTGGTAACTTTGTTTTTACCAATTCATCTTTTTCTAATACAACACTGACACTGGCATTGTCAAATAGTGCTATGGTACTGACACCAGGCGGCGGTTACTATACAAGGCTTGAAGCAAATGGAAGTATAACATTACCAGGTAGTATAAAATTTACAGATAACACTGTACAAAACACAGCATGGACTGGTGTTGCTGCTCCATACTCATGGACAAACACTCATACATTCTCTAACACAGTTACTATTAATGGTGATCTTACTGTTAACAACTACGTAATAGCAGCAAATGGTGCAACATCAGCATATGCAACAAAATACCTTGTAGAGTATAATCCAACTACAAAAGATCTCACATACTCCAGCAGACCAGATGCATCTAGACCATACATTACTGGTTACGGTTCAGAAATTCATGTTAGTCCTGTTGCTCTTGATGATAGTGGTAACGGTACTATTGGAGATCCTGTAAAGACAATTGCTCAAGCTAAAATATTAGCAGCAGCAGCTTTTGAGACGACTGGAGTTGGCCAAAGAAAAACAATTATTCTACATCCTGGTGACTATGTAGAAAATGTAACGATGGATATTCAGTATGCGGTTTTAACTTCTCATGAATTAATAGGTAAGAATACAACTCTTACTGGTACACTGACTATTTCTAAAGGATGTACAATCTCTGGTCTAAAGATGACCAATCTTGCAATTACTGCAAATTCATCAGATGGAACGGTCGATATAATTGGTTGTACTGTATCTACAGCGACTACAAGAACCTCTAATGCTTATACAGTTTTTAGCGCCTGTGATATGTCGTCGGCTACTTTAAGTATTACTGGTGGTGGTACAGTCATAGCAACTGGTGGTAATTACGGAGCTCTTGCAGTAAGTAATACTGCTGCGGCCATGTTGGTTAAATCTGTGATCACATTAGGACCAACAACGTTAACAGCAGGAACATTACAAATTGCCGATACAGTAATATATGCTGCCTCCAATACAGCTAATGCCATAACAGCAAGCGCTGGATCTGTATTAACGTTGAATAATTCTCAGGTGTTAATACCCGATCTATCCAATGTAGCAAGACTGTCATTAGCAGGTTATTATTCCATTTTGCATTCTGTATATGATAAAACAAACTCTACATTTGGTGGTACATCATTAAGCGCTATTGACTATGGTCAGCATGTCAATGTGGATAAGTTGATCGTAGGTAATACCTCTGTTAACGTTGCTATTACATCAACAGCAATTAGTGGTAATGCTACTGGTACTTTTGGCAATACAACAATAAATGGTACATTGACAGCCACCGGTAATGTAGCTGGTAATACAGCCGGCTTTGCAATTGGTTATAGAGATGTACCACAAAACTTTACTAATACATCATTCACATTAGCATTGACTGATGCTGGTAAACATATTCTTACTCAGAACTCAGGATCGTCTACTCAAACAATCACAATTGCAAACAATGCAACAGTTGCATTCCAAAATGGAGCAGCTATAACAGTTGTAGTTCAATCAACCGGTACAGTAGCTGTTGCAAACGGAGCTGGTGTAACAATGTACCTTGCTGGCAATAGCACTGCCAAGTCTACTGTGACTCTCAACTCATACAGTATGGCTACCCTGTTGAAGATTGGTACAGATACTTGGATGGTTAGCGGTACTGGAGCTACTTGATGGGTGGCATTGTACAGACGTTGAGAGGAAGCTATAGCGCTACAGCAAGTGTCTCATCAGGAATCGTAACTTCAGGTTTGCAATTTAACTTAGCAACTGCACCAACATCTGGTTCAACATGGACTGATTCTAGTGGTAACGGAAGAAACGCAACACTACAAGGTTCTCCATCGTATGTGTCAATCAATGGTGGTGGCATAAGACTAAACAATCAGGATGCAAATAGTACGGATTATATTAGTGTTCCTTACAATATTGCTTCAAATACTGTAACAGTTGAAGTGGTTGCTTCGTTTAATCCAACATCATTTTGGGGATCTATTTGGGCTAATGAAATTTTTAATACTAGCGGGGGATACCTAGCATATATGGATAGTTCAACAAATTTATATTATGGTATTCCTAATAATGAAACCCTAGCAACCATAACTGCTAGTAATGCCATAAGACATTGGATTTTTGTTATTAATGGAACACAATCTAGTGTATTTTTAAATGGTTCACAAGTTGGAACAACTGATACTACTACTAATCAAACACTCTTTGCAACAAATGATTTTTATTTTGGGGCAAGGCATAATAATGACGGTATAGGTTTTGGAGGAGATACAATGAACAACTCAAATTCCGCACTATATCCAGTTTTTTATCAGATGCGAGTGTATAACAGAGCATTATCTGGTGCTGAGATAACTCAGAATTACAATGCAGTTAAAGGTACTTACGGAATTTAATTGGATATTAAAATATGAACAACCTTG